>Ga0224512_10000009_pt1 | contig 318687 bp, 285 predicted proteins | sample SF_May12_sed_USG_4_FD_169103 | JGI IMG/M metagenome (GOLD analysis project Ga0224512, IMG submission 169103) | Sediment microbial communities from San Francisco Bay, California, United States - SF_May12_sed_USGS_13 | ecosystem: Environmental > Aquatic > Marine > Sediment | place: USA...
GACTGACGGCGAGCTCATTTCGACCGAAGGCTTGGCGCGCGCCCCCGACCCTGCCTTCTTCGCCGGCCTCGAAGGGCAAACGATCGCCTGTGTCGGTCACGAGCCCTGGATAAGCGATACGCTCGCTCTGCTCACGACGGGCGATCCAGACGGCACCTGGGTCCGCTTCAAGAAGGGCGCGATCGCCTGGCTCCGGGGCGAGCCATCCCCGGCCAGCATGCACCTCCGCGCGCTGTGGATCTGGAAGGGACATTAAAGGATGCAATTTGCGCGATATCACACTTTAGGGTGAAATTTCCTCGACTGACCCATTAATTCCTGAGATTATTTGGGTAGTGTTGTGGCGATATTTCGCGCTGAGTGCCTGCGTTTGCCTCGCGGCGTGCACCGGAAAAATCAGCCAGTCGGGTGGGGGAAACCCGGGCGGCCCGCCAGCCGTCGATCCGATCCTCGCCGTCGAGAGCGGGGTCCGTCGGCTCTCCCAGGCTGAGCTCGACAACACCCTGAGCGACCTGTTGGGCGAAGACACGGCGCCAGCTTCGCGTCTCCTCAACGAAGACGAGTTTCGCCCCTTCGACAACGACTACACGATTCAACAGGCGTCGGATGCATTGATCACCTCGCTTGAGGCCCTCGCCGAAGAAGTGGCCGAGCGCGCGGTCGGGGACGCCGCTCGTCGAAGCGCCCTGGTTCCGTGCACGCCTACCAGCCCAGGGGATGCCGGATGCTTCCGCGAGTTCCTCAACGGATTTCTGCCGCGCGCCCTTCGAAGGGCAGTGACCGCTGAGGACGTCGAGTCGTATATGCCGCTGCTCGATTTTGCAACCGAGGATAACGCCGTCGTCAACAACGACTTTTACACCGCGGTGAAGCTTGCGGTGTCGGCCACCCTTCAGGACCCGGAGTTTCTCTATCGGGTAGAGCGCGGAAGCCCGGGGAGCACGCCAGGCCTACTCGAGCTCGACGGTTACGAGATCGCCAGTCGCATGTCGTACCTCTTGTGGGCGACGATGCCGGACGACGCGCTTTTTGCTGCTGCTGCGTCAGGCACTCTCAACACTGCCGAGGGGAGACGAGCTGAGGCGGCCCGTTTGCTCGAGGACCCACGTGCTCGCACCCAGCTTCACCGGTTTCATGCGATGTGGCTCGGCTACCGCTCGATTCCGCACACCGCCGAGTTGGTCGACGCCTTCAATCGAGAAACCTCGGCGCTCATCGACCGCGTGATCCTCGAGGAGCCAGGCAGCTACCTTCGCCTCTTCACGATGGGCGAAACCTTCGTCGACGATGCCCTCGCCGACCACTATGGGCTGCCTCGCCCGACCGACGGGGAAGGATGGGTTTCCTACGAGGGCACCGGCCGCGCCGGCATTCTCGGCCACGGCAGCCTGCTCGCCGCCTTCAGCAAGTTCGAAGATACCAGCCCGACTCAGCGCGGCATCTTGGTGCGCACGCGGTTCATGTGTGAAGAGGTGCCACGGCCTCCGCCCGATATAGACACCGACCAGCCGCCCCAGGGCGCAATGGATGCGGTGTGTAAGTACGACCGCTACGCGGAGCACCGCGACCAGTCGAGCAGCTGCGCCGGTTGCCACAGCTTGGTCGACCCGATCGGCTTCGGCCTCGAAAACTTCGATGTGGCCGGCCGCTATCGTGAGCACGACGACGGCCTTCCTGAGTGCATCATCGAGGGCACCGGTGAGATCGTCGGCGTCGGCGACTTCTCGAGCCCCGCCGAGCTCTCTCAGCTGCTGGTCGACAACCAATACGTCGACGCATGCGCGGTGCAGCAGTTCCTGACGTACGCCTGGGGCCGTCCGCCAAGCGTCTACGAAGAAGAGCTTCTCGCCGAGATGACGGGCTCGCTCCGCGACGGTGCGCACGATTTCAAGGCGTTCATGCTCGGGTTCCTCGGGTCCGACCGGTTCGCCCGACGGGTCGAGGAGAGGTTCTGAGATGGCCCTGAAGATCAATCGACGAGCGGTTCTTAGAGGTATTGCCGGCGCGACGGTCGCTTTGCCGTGGCTCGAGTGCATGGTCCCGACGCGGGCTGCCGCGCAGACGATCCCTCGACGCTACGCCATCTTGTTCGCGGGCCAAGCGCTCGGCGGTGACAACTACGCCAAGAACTCGAGCCGGGTCGACGGGCAGAACATCACCGAGGGCGGTCACTACATCGCCGACACCTCGTACGGTCGGGGTTATGCGCTGACGACCCCCCTCATGCCACTCCAGGGGATGGAGAACGACTTCTCCATGATTTCAAACCTGGCGATTCCATTCAATCAGAGCTCGACCGATGGGAGTGCCGTTCCTTCAGCCGGTGCCTACCGTGATTTTCACGGCGGCGGTTCGAGCCCGTTGCTCTCGGGCACCCGATCGACCTCGCCATCGTACGTCTGCAACGGCATCACGTCCGACCAAGTCATCGCTGACCTCAACGACGGTCAGACCACCCACAAGTCGTTGGTGGTTCGCGCTCAGCCTAGCTTCTACGTGAGCGGCTACAGCTTCGCGGGACGTCAGTACATCTCCTACGGTGCAGGGGGCGGAAGCGGGGCGCGCATCGAAGCGCAAGCAAGCCCAGAAGTCGCCTATCGCTCACTGTTTCAGGGCTTCGTTCCGGACGACGACGACGCTGCGGCCCGGTTCGACTTCGAGCTCCGCTCTCGGCGAAGCGTCCTCGACCTCGTCCTCGAAAAGCGCGCCAAGCTGATGAGCAACATCGGCCGCGCCGACGAGCAACGCCTCGAGCGTCACTTCGACGAGATCCGCGACCTCGAAACCCGCATCAGCGCACTACCACCGATTACGAGCGGCGTGTGCTTTGTCCCGCCGGACCCCGGGGCAGACCCGCCCATCGGCGGCGACCATGATGGGGGTGGTAGTGGCTCGGTCACCCCAGGCTCCGGATACAGCGACGAACACGCCCGGTCGCGCATCTTTGCCGACTTGATCCACATGGCCTTCGTCTGCGACCTCACACGGTCGGCCTCGCTCCAGATCACCGCGTTTCAATCGCATATGAACGTACGACCGATCGCAGACGGCCTCGGCACGCTCCCGGGCACCACTCGCCCCGCGCGTTGGGCTTCGGTCGGCGGCGACCTCCACGAAGTCGGCCACAACGGTGACCCGAACAACCGGGGTCAGATTCCTTCGGCCGGTCTTCTCGGTTGGCACATCTCGCACTACGCATATTTGATCGACAAGCTTCGCAACACACCGGAAGGCGGCGGCAATGCCCTCGACAACAGCGTGGTCGTGTTCACGGCCGAAGCAGGTCACGGCCTGCAGCTCAACGACGGCTCCTCCCAAAACCAAACACACTCGGTCGAGAACATGGTGATGCTCGTCGCAGGTCGCGCGGGCGGCCTCAATCCGGGCGCACACGTCGATGGTGGTCGTCAGCATCCCGCACGCGTCCTCGTCCGCGCCATGCAGGCCGCGGGATACACCGGCAATTCCCTTGGCGAAGTCAACGGCACGGTCGACTTCTAGGGCGCTCGAGCTGATTGCTTCCCGGTGGGATGGCTCACAGTACTTGCTTTTTGGGTCACCCCTATAGCGGATAGAATGCGATCTACATCTCTCTTCTTGGGGACAAAAACAACACCAAAGGGTGAATTATGAAATCGATGGTGCTAGCGTGTTCACATGGATTCGTGGACGGCACCCCGGTGCGGGGCAGTGGCGCTTTGTCTGCTGCTGCTCGGGTGCGGAGACCCGAGCCTCTCTCACGGCAACGCGGGGAGTAGCGCCACCACCGTCGGACTCTCTACGTGTGTCGACCTCGCCGAAGGAGAAGAGCTTTCCGGTGTCGGCCCCGATGGGCATGCTTGGGTGACCAGCCTCGATGGTCTTCGTGTCGTCGAGCCGAACGGTGAGTCGCAGTCGATCACGGTTCGGTTTGGCTCGGCCGACGAGCTCGTTGCATGGACCGCCGACCGCGCGTTCATCGTCAGTGAAAGCCAGCTTTGGGACGCGGGACCGGCTGGCTCTCAGCCGTTCCTCCTTCCCGACAACCTCGGCCGTCCTCGATATGCGTGCGGGGATCCCGAAGCGACGTCGGGCTCGTTCGTCCTCGGCACCCGTGGCCTCTTCGAGCGCCGTGGCAGCGCCTGGTTTCGCTGGGACATCCCGGTCGACGTCTTCGAGGCGATGGAAATCCAACACTTCGAAGGGTCATGCGGAACCATCGACGAGATCCTCTACTTGACCACCACCGAGGGAGCACTCTGGGAGGTCCGCTTTGGCGACAATCCGTTCTTTCGCGAGATAGGCTCGGTCGACAACGCCCAAGAGCTCGCGGTCGATTCCGAGCACGGCATCATTCGTCTCTTCCTCGGCTCGCTTTACCGATACACCGGTGAATGGGAGCACATCCCCTTCGACGGCGGCTTCGTGATGCATACCGACGCCGCTGGCGGCGTACTCTGGGCGACCGTGCGCAACACGATCTTCCGCCGCGATCGTTTCGCGCGGTGGGAGGAGATAGAGCCCGACACGACCTTCGAGTTCATCGACAAAGTCCTAGCCTACCCTGCGGGCGGCGCGTGGGTCGTCGAGGGCTCGCGGATGTGTCACTTCGGCCACCGCGAGGCGGTCGTGGTCGACGGCGTGCGCCCGTTCGAGCGAATCGATCAAGACAGTCCGCCCCAGCAGCTCACCATCCTTGCCGACCCCACCGGCGCGATGTCGCTTTCCGCTAGCATCGACGGACGGAGCATTCCGGTGACCGGGGTCTCGGGCCTGTGGACGCTAGGTGAGCTCGGTACGATCAGCGCCGGTTGGCACGAGCTCACCCTCGACCTGTCGAGCCCGCTCGGTCCCGTCGAGCGCACTGTTTCGTTTCGGCTCGATGGCGAAGTGGTCATCGGGGGGAACGACCCGACGGTCTTTTACGAAACCGACATCAAGCCCATCTTCGACATGTACTGCGCGCAGTGTCACGGCCCGACCGGGACACAGCGCTTCTTTGGCGATTACGAATCGTTCGTGGTGACCGCGCAGAGCGCGCTCGACCTCGTCAAGAGTCGTGAAATGCCGCCTCCTCCGCTGCCTGGTCCCAGCCAGGAGGAGATCGGCCTCATCGAAACGTGGATCCAGGAAGGAATGGCGCCATGACGCCCAAGTGGACAATCGTTGGCGTTCTGATCGGAGGGCTGCTCGTAGGGTGTACGGGCGACCTCAACGGCTCAGAACCAAGAAACCCAAATGATCCGAACGCCACACCCGAGACCAAGCGAATCGTACGGCTCAGCGCCGATCAGTTCTTTCGCTCTCTCGAAGTGACGACAGGCCAAACCTGGTCTCGCGAGGATCAGTACGCGCCGACGCTCGGAAAGCCCGACTTCGACCAGGCGACGCAGGAGTCGCAAGACATCTCGGTGAGCTTCGTCAAACTCGCCGGTGATGCTGCTCGGGAGGTGTGCGGGGAAGCGGTCGATGCCGACCTCGAGATGGTGAGCACCGACGATCGCATCATCCTCAAGCACGTCGACGGCCTCGATCCCGAGGACGACTCCGTCTTGACGAACCTGCGCTACCTCGTGCTGCGCTTTCACGGGATTCACATGACCGACGATCTCGACTCTCGGCTCGACCCATGGGCTGCGATCATGCGCACCGACCTGCCAGCGGATCAGGGCGAGCGCGAATCCCAGGCCCGCGATCGTTGGAAGGCGGTCTGCGTCGGTCTCATCACCCACCCCGACTTTCTCACGTACTGAGGTGTGACCATGTGCAACGACAATAAACTCGAATTCAGTCGTAGGTATTTCTTTCGGGGTGCTTTGGCCGGCGTTGGTATGCTCACGCTGGCCCCCATCACGCGCGTGCTCGGTCAGACGCTCAGCGGACGCCGTCTCGTCGCTTGCTACCTTCAGGGCGGCTGGGATGTGTTGCTCGGCCCCGACACACGCGATCCGCTCCGCACCTACGACGGCATCGACCTCGACATCAACCGGCTTCCCGGGCAGTACCAGGACCCGATCCCGGTCATGAGCGGCGGAGCGGAGGTCCTCTGGGGCCCCACGATGGCGGCCCTGGTCCCCCACGCCGAGTTGGTGACCATCTTCCGCGGCATGAACATGAACACCGTCTCGCACGAGAGCGCGCGGCTCTACAGCCACACCGGCATAGAGCCCGACAACACGCTCGCCAAGGGCGATTCGCTCAGCACGATTGCGGCGGCGACGTTCGACGACGGCAAGCTCATCCCGAACGCGGCCATCGATGTTGCGAACTTCAACAAGAGCTTCGATAACCGGGTGACGGCGTTCCAGATGAACGACCCTGACGAGATCGGGCAGCTCATCGGCCTAAACCGCGACCGGCTCCCGGACTACCTCGAAAACCTCGTTCAGAGCTCTCTCGACGCGGCTCGTTCCTGCGTGTCGCCCGAGTACGCCGGCCGGCTTCCCGAGGATCAGATGCAGCTCAGCCGCGACCGCCTCAAGCGAATTCAAGACCAGGACTTGATCAGCCGGTTCGACTTCGGCGGCGGCTCCGAAGAGGCCCAAAACATCCGGGCCCTCTACAACATCAACGACGGGGCAGGCGAAGCCGCGGCTACTGCCGCCCAGTTGCTTCGAACCGACCTCAGCACGGCCGTCACCGCGCGTCTCTCCGGCGGCTTTGACACGCACGGCAACAACTGGGCGAGCGACCAGCCTGACCGGCTCCGACGCTCATTCGACGCGGTGGGGGCCCTCGTCTCGCACCTTCGCGAGGACGATCCGAACTTCGACCGCACCACCGTGGTCGTCTACTCGGAGTTCTCTCGGACGCCACGCATCAACGGCAACGGCGGTCGAGATCACTGGTTCAACGATTCGATCGTGGTCATCGGCAACACGCTCCGCTCGGGCGTCTTCGGTGCCAGCAACGACCAAGATCTCGGGATCATCTCCGTCGACCCGGCGACCGGGCTCCCGAGCGAAAGTGGCATCCAACTCAAACCCGAAATGGTCCTCGGCACGCTCGTCAAGAGCATCGGCGCCGACCCGTTCGACTTCCGTGACATCACCCTCGATGACTGGATCATCAATCAGGAGGTGCAGCCATGAGGCGTCTTCTCATCATTGCTATCGCGGCCCTGACCGTCTTGCCGCTGGCCTCTCTCGCTCAGTCCCCTGAGCAATGTGCGCCGACCGAGCGCTTGGGCAAGTATCGCTTTCTGCGGCAGGTCACGCTCGACCTCTACGGTCGGCCTCCCACCATCGAAGAGTACGAACAGCTCCACAGTGGCGCGGATGTCGACGAGGCCAAGGTCGACGAGATGCTCGCATCGCCCGAGTTCTTCGATCGCCTCGCGGCGTACCACCGAGGCTTCCTCTGGACGGCGCTTCCCTCGAACAACGACCTTTTCCGGACCTTTATCGAGCCGGACAACGTCGACGGCGTGGAGGTCTGGTCGGATTTCGACAAGCAGATCGACTTCCGCGGGGCCTACGAGCCATGCCTCAACATGCAGCACACCAACTTCGATGGGAGCGGCCGACCGCTCCCGATGCAGACCGGCTACATGGGCGGGGAGTGCGCCCAGACCGCTACTGGCTGCGACATGGACGGCTGGGTGCAGATGAGCCCGTACTGGAACCCGGGCATCACAATTCGGGTCTGCGCATTCGACGCGCAGGAGTTCACCACAGGCGTCAACATGAACGACGGCGCCTTGACCGACTGCTCACGACGCAATGACGACCCGGGATGCGGCTGTGGACCTGGGCTGCGCTACTGCGCGGCCGAGGGGCCCAACGGCAATGTCGATGAGATCCGCACGGCGCTCACGGAGGAGCCGGCTCGTATCTTCGAGGGCATCATCAAGGCGGGTCGCCCTTACACGGATGCGTTTTCGACCAGCGAGACGTACTTCAACGGCGCGCTTCGCCACTACTACCGCTACCTGCAGCAGAACCAGGACGGCGAGCTCAACGACATCGCCGATGCGCCGTACACGACGGATTGGGAGCTGATCCAACGCCCCGACTACCACTCCGGGATCCTCACCACGATGGGCTACCTGTTGCGACACACGTCTCAACGTGCCCGCGTCAATCGGCTTTACACGGCGTTCCTCTGCGATCCCTTCGTCGCGCCTGCGGGCGGATTGCCGTCTGCGACCGACCCGTGTTCACAGGACCCCGATCTCTCCGAGCGTTGCGGGTGTACGTCGTGCCACACCACCATCGAGCCGGCGACCACGTATTTCGGCCGTTGGGAGGAGGGCGAGTTCAACTACCGCGCGGAGCTCGACATCTATCGGGAGAACTGCGCCACCTGTGAGGCTGGCAACTGTCCAGACAGTTGTCGACGGGACTACGTCACGATGGACCTCGAGACGACTCCTGGGTCTCTCGGCGATGAAGTCGGCAAGTTGCTCACCGTGGCGTGGCGAACGCCGGAAGAAGCGGCGGCGATCGACGAGGGCCCAAGCGGCCTCTTCGACGAGCCCGGCATGCAAGACAGGCTTGCAAGCTGCGCCGTGCAGAATTTTTCGGAGTTCCTCTTCAGTCGCGAGCTGACCACGAACGAAAAGGGTGGGTGGCTTCCCGACCAGGTGAACACCTTTCAAAGCAACGGCTATGACTTCATCCAGATGGCCAAGGCCATCGTGATGGACCCGCGCTACCGTCGGATCGACTGATCGATCACGGACGGCTCATCCACCGTGCCCGGCCAGTAGTTGCTCTACGGCCGGTGTCACGGGTACGTCAAAGGCCTCGAACTGGCTGCGAACCCACGGGGCGGCGTCTGCGATCGAGGCAAACGGCTGGATGGGGACCGGGATTGGGGCCAGCCACGTCACAGCCTTGAGAGCGCCGCGAATCAGAGCGTTGGTGAACAGAACCGCAATTCCAAAATGCACCTCGCCGGCCAGGGGGCCCGTCACCTCGAACCATTCGCTGAGACGCCGTCGCTGGTGGGCCGTAATCGCCGTGCTCAAGCCGCGCGAGTCCAGGATGGTTGCAAAGAGGACGCGCTTTTCCACGTATTCCGTGTAGCGAGCGATGAAGAACTCGAAGCCTTCGTCGCTGAGAGGCTTCGAAGGAAACCGGACGTAGAGGAGAGGCCAGGCGGTCTCGTCGAAGATGAGCCCGAACTGATGGCTCACGTTCGGTCTCGCCCCCGCCCCCGCGGTCATGTCGGAGTCTCGTCCTGGGCTGCCGGCGGCAGGGTGAGGCGGAACCGCGTCTCTTTGTCGTCGCTCGCGGACACCACGAGCTCACCGCCGAGCTCTTCAGCGATGCGCTTGGAGATCGCGAGGCCGACCCCCGCTCCCTGAAGACGCCCACCAACGCCGAAGGGCTTGAACACGTTGCTCAGCTGGTCTTTCCCGATTGGCGGCCCGTTGTCGGACACGTCGAGGACCGCCTTGCCGTTTAGGATGGCGGTCGTCACCCGGACCACGCCTTGGCCCTCGGCTCGGCCCGCGGCTCGCTGAATCGCATTGGCCAGCAGGTTGAGCGCGATCTGCACGATGTTGGTGCGGGTCGCGAGCACTTTTGGCTCGATCCCGGTCGCGACCTCGATTAGGGCGCGACCGCGAAGCCCACTGCTCTCGGCCTTGCGTAAAGCCACGCGTACGGCGTCGGCCAGATCGACGATCTCGGCTTCGACCTCTTCCGGGGCCCTCGCCATCTCTTCGGTCAGCTCGAGGATTCGCTTCACGCCGTCTCGTGCATCGGTGACGGCGGTGTCCATCTGCGCCAAAATTCCACGTGCACGGGTCACGTCGGGACTCGACTCCTGGAGCGCCGAGGCTGCGGCACCGACCGAAGTCTCGATCACCGTGAGATTGTTACGGATCCACCCCACCGGGTTGCGAAGCTCGTCGGCGAGCCCACTGGCCACCACGCTGAGCGAGTAGGCACGCTCCGTGTCGAGCAAGCGCTGCTCGAGCTCCTTGACGCGCGTGTTGAGATTGTAGAGGTCGATCGCATCGCGGAGCTCTGCTCGAAGCACCTCCGGTTCCCAGGGCTTGCGCATGTAGCGCCGCACGTGCCCGCGGTTGATCGCATCTTCGGCCGCTTGGAGATCCGAGTACGCCGTGATCAAGAGTCGAATCGTCTCGGGGTATTCACTCTCGACCTTCTCGAGGAGCTCGATCCCGGTCATCCCCGGCATCCGTTGATCGGTGAGTACCACGCCGATTTCGTGCTCTTTCATCAACGCGAGCCCGTCGGCGCCGCTCGACGCGGTCAAGACCGGAAAGTCATCCCCGCACATCGCTTCGAAGACGACGAGATTCGGCTCTTCGTCGTCGACGAACAACACGTGCGCTTTCATGCCGCTTGCTCCATGGCCGGAATCTCCATCACAAAGCGAGCCCCCCCACCGGGCCTAGATTCATATCTTAGCTCACCACCGGCGGCCTGGGCGATTCTTCGGCTCAAATGAAGCCCAAGCCCCGTCCCTTCTCCTTCCGCTCTCGTTGTAAAGAAGGGGTCGAAGATGCGGTGGACCATGTCGTGGGGGACGCCGGGGCCATCGTCGGAGACTGTGACCGAGATTACTTTCTCTTTTTGCTTCAGCTCGAGCCAGATGTTCTTGGCGCCAGAACGCACGGAGTTGTCGATGAGGTTCAAGAGCACCTGGTTGAACGCCCGTGCAGGCACGAACACATTCCCCGTCACCTCGAAGTCTTCATGCACCGTGACGTCCCTCATCCTGTGCTGCAGCAGATTGAGCGTGGAGTGGACCGCCACCTGCACGTTGCAGGGCGCCAGGTCCGTCCCGTCTGCCGGTCGGGCATGGGCCCCGAGCGCCGACAAGATGCTGTCGATGCGGTCGAGGCCATCGATCATGATGCCGAGCAGCTTTTCGCTGGGCACGCGTTGCGACCCACCCTGCTGCAAGACCCGGGCCGCATTCACGACCGCGTTGAGCGGGTTTTTCACCTCGTGGGCAAGGCCGGCCGCAAGCGTGCCGGCCGACGCTAGCCGGGCCTGATCGGCCAGTTGCAGGGACAAGCCGCGCATCTTCAGGTGCGCACGGATGCGCGCCAAAAGCACCTGTGTGTGGAACGGTTTCGACACGAAATCGTCGGCGCCAGCTTGATAGCCCTCGAGCGCGGTCTCGCTCTCCCCGCGCGCGGTGAGCAGGATGACAGGAATGTGTTGAAGCGACGTGTCGTCTTTGATGGCCTTGCAGAGATCGAGCCCGCTCGTGCCCGGCATCATCACGTCGGTGAGCACCAGGTCCGGGCGGTGTGCCTTCATCAGCTCGAGGGCCTCCGACCCGTTCTTCGCGGCGTCGACATGATAGGTCTCCCCGAGCACGCCCACGATGAAACCACGCAAATCCTCCTCGTCCTCGGCGACGAGCACCCGTGGCACTCGACCCCGGTCGAGCAGAACTCGCTCGAAAGGTCGCTGGCTTTGCCGGATTTCGACGGTGGCCTGTTGCATCGGCCGGGTGGGAGGCGCGGTCATCCTGTCCTCGATACGCCGGCCCGGGTGGACATCGACATGGACTTGTCGTCGCTCGACGATCTCGGTGTGGAAATGCTCCCTTCCACTCTTGAGGAAGAGCGTGAAGGTCGACCCTTCCCCGACCTCGCTGTCCACCGTTAGCGAACCCCCGTGTAGCTGCGCAAGCTCGCGCGCGAGGGCCAGGCCGATACCGACGCCGCCGGCTCGACGCCGCTCGGACGTCTCCGTCTGATGAAAGCGCTCGAAAATCCTTTGCTGCTCATCACGAGGGATCCCCGGCCCCGTGTCCTGCACCTCGATAGACGTTCCGGCCGCGTTGTAAATCGCACGGACATTGATACGTCCCCCAGCCGGCGTAAACTTCATCGCATTCCCGACGAGGTTCGTGAGAATGATCTCGAGGCGATGGGGATCGCCAAACATCTCGGGTGGCTCGCCTTCAATCGAGTACTCGAGCTCGATTTCCTTGGCGCGCGCCGCTGGTAGGGCGTTCTCCGTCATGCGCTTAGCTAGATCCCCGACGTCGACCTGCATCACTCTAAGCCGCAGGCCACCCGCCTCGAGCCGCGCAAGATCCAGGAGATCGTCGATCATTCGAAGTAGGCGCTCAGCGTTTCGGCGCACCACTTTGAGAGCATCACGCTCGGCACTCGGGCGCAGCTTCGACAACAGCTCGTCCACCGGCGAAAGAATCAGCGTAAGCGGCGTCCTGAGCTCGTGGGAGATATTCGCGAAGAACTCGGACTTGAGACGGTCTACCTCCTGGGCGCGCTCCAATGCGCTGGAGAGTTCGTCGGATGTTTGAGCCAGTGCGGCCCGGGCTTGGAACGAAGTATAAGCGAATCCGAACTTGTAAGCGGCAATCAGGGCGACACCGGCTCCGCCCGTCGTAAGCACAAAGAGCACCGCTACAAAAGTTCCCGCCGCAAAGTGATCCATGAACACCCAGGTTCCGCCGAGCATCAAACCAGAGGTGACTAGAATCAAACTGTACGTATAGCGAGGAGGCCAGAAGGGTAGAGCGGCACTCCCGAATTGAACCAACAGAAAGCCAGTCACGTACCAGGGATACGAGTCCCCGAGGTACGGGATCATGGCTAGAACGCCGCCGTTGATGACCAAGAACCAAATCCAAAACAAACCCCACACGTGTCGACGGCTCCGGTCCAGGTACGCGAGAAGCAGTAGCGGGAGCGCCAAGCTGACCGCGCCAAATCTAATCGCCAACAGGATCGGCCACGTTTCGCGGGCCAGGTAGTAATCGAAAATCCCCCAAAGGAGGAAGAACGGAGCGAACACCGACACGGTCAGTACGAAGATCTTGAAGTTGAGCTGGCGAAGCTCATCGTAGAACTCGGCGAGCTTCCATTCCTGAAGAGGCTGGCCTCCTAGCGGCACGCCCCCATTCGTTTTCACGAACGGATGGGCGATCATCGCCTAACCTTTGCGCACGAGAAGGAAGTAATAAGCGCCGCCGGGTTCGACGACAACGTCGACTTCTGCCGAACCTGGGAGCAGTGCGGCCATCGCCTCCATGTCATCTTTAGATCTATACAAGATGGGCCAGTCGGCGACGAATTCCGGAGGCCAAAAGTTGGTATTCGGGCCAATCGCATTCCCAATTGCGAGACGGCCGCCGGGCACCAACCGGTCGTAGAGAGCCTTGGCGATTGTTTGAGCGCGGTCTAGGCGTAGGTAGTCAAAAAGACCACTCGAGAAGATGTAGTTCTGATCTTCGAATTTGAAGGCCTCTGGATGCCTCAACAACTTGCTGAAGGACAAGTGCAAGAGCTTGAGCTCCGCGGGACGCTCCGCTCCTCGAATCGCCTTGTGTCCAATCTGATATGCGACGGCGAGCGCCTCCTCTTCCTGATCGATGAGGGTCCAGGTGGCTGGCCCACGTCTTGCGGTTGTCTCAGCCCAAATCTGGACCTCGCGCCCTGAACCGCAACCAAGATTCGCTACAGCGAACTCGCTCGTGCCGCTTCGCGCGAGCCTTTCGTGCTCCGCGTCCATCAGTTCTACGAGAAAGCGGGCTCGCGAAACGACACCGCGTGCCATCGGATTCTGCACGAACAACTTGTGCATTATCTGATCGAACGCCGTTGGACCCTCAAACTCATCGCGGTAGTAATATTCCATCACGTGGTAGTCGCCTGCGTACCCGAGCGGCTTGTTCCAAGTTCGATCGATGAGGGGGCAACCCTTTAGCAGCGGGGTGATCGTAGCCTCGGTGTATCGCTTCGCAGCGTGGTGTGCGGCGGGATCCGCTCTCAATTCCCAGCCTGCTCTTGAAGCGTCGGTAACCAATTGACGCCAACGCCGATCGAGTGTCTCAAAGCTCCGCTCGACCAGATCGCGAAGGGGTCTCTCGTGATCGCCTTTCGCTCTGATTCGCGACTCTTCTCGATCGAGAAGTGGTCGGTAGTACAGCAAGAAGTCCTTGATTGAGGAGACAGCGTCGAGATAGTTCTTTGGGAGCAGATTGGCATAAGCCGCCGGGCCAGCCTGGAGACCAGCTCTGAAGGCGCGGTCTGCGTCGAGTTCCAACATGTCTATGACGGCGATTGTTTGCTGCGCATCGACCCCAACGCGTGACCCTGTTGCGAGCGCCTGCACGCGGGCGACTCGAACCTTCGAGTCGAGGACTGGCTCGCCGTGAATGATCAGTTGTCCCTCGATTTCTGCTCCAGGATTCCAGATCTTCCCGTTGGGCGAAGCGAACAGGAACCCGCTAGCAGACAAGTCTAGAACGGGGTGCTCCACGCCATCACAGCGAAATACGCACTCAGCATCTGCAGAGAAAAGGTCGCTGGTGCGTTTGCGGGGTGGCCGGTAAAACGCTGAGCGCACTAGCGCGCCGTTAACTCGAGGGTCAAACATTTTCACTCGCTAAGGTTATCAAACTGGCCCACACAAATGCGGTTTTATACAGGAATCGATTGGTCGCTTATCATAGCCGATCTGTTTCGGTCCGCTTGCTATGAAGATTTGCGTCCCAGGAGGATCTCGTCTGGGCTCCTGACAACTCGTCCAGTTACCCCACGGTGTCATAACAGTGCAAGGCTTGCGTCAGCATACAGCCCTTGACGCTGAGCGATTCCCTGGGAGAGTCTGGCCCAAATGGATGTTGCGACCGCTCAAGCGCAGCCTGGGCGGAAAACTGTCAGTCGTGGTGACCTGACCCGGTTATCAAAGCTGCAACCGAGTAGGTGGGTTCGGGACCTGATCCTTGACTGGGCCCTCATCGTGGGCGGGATTGCTCTCTACGGTGCCATTGACAGTTTGTGGGCGCTGCCATTCATAGCCCTTTTCGTGGGGTCGCGGCAGCATGCCCTCGCGCTTCTCGGCCACGACGCGACGCACCGGTCGGCACTTCCGAGTAGGCGATGGAACGACTTCTGGGGCGAGTTGCTCGCTGCGTGGCCGCTCTTCGTGATCATCGATCACGGCTACAGACCCTGGCATTTTCAACATCATCGCTGGCTTGGAACCGAGTCCGATCCTGAGCTCGGATATCGCAAGCTTCGACCCTACACGCTACCTGTCACGCGGCGAAAGATTGCATTGTGGTTCGGCCTGGACATGATCGGCCTAGGGATCCCGGACCTGATTCGGTTTCAGCACGCAGTCTTCCCAGATCGGCCATGGCGGCATTGGGGTCCGGTCGTTTGGTATGCGGTGTTTGCGAGCCTAACGATCTGGCTCGACTGTTTCTGGGTGTTCGGGGTTTGGACCTGGTCGCTGTTGACCGGGTTCTGGGCGATTTTCAGATTCCGGACGTGGTACGAACACGTTGGGTTGGAGCAGGCCGGCGAGGAGGGCACGCACAGGTTTTCTGCCAATCCTGTCGTACGCTTCCTCTTCTTTCCGCACAACACGCATTGCCACTATGAACACCATCGCTGGCCAAGTGTCCCGTACTACAATCTTCCTGCGCTCCGCGAGCTAGTAGAGGAACGCCCGGTGCTTACCACCAGGGAGGTATTCGTTCGCTTCGAGTTGTGCGACGGGCACATCGGTCAAGCGCAGCTGCGGGTCGGCTAGCCGCCGCAGTACTCGTCGCCGCCGGAGCCAGAGGCGCCGCAGGTATCGGCAGGTGGGTCTGCGGGGCATTGAGCGGGTAGTCCGCAAGCATACGTACACCGATTATCGAGGCTGCCCACCTGCCTGCAGAGGCCGCTCGGTTGCGGGCATTCTTGGTCGGCTCCGCCCTCGCAGCGAACGTTGGTCAGTAGCGCTCTAACAGCCTCGCAGGTCGCAAGCTCCTCGTTGATGCCGCAGTAATCTTCCGGAAGCCCGCCCGATAGACTCGGCCGAGCACGCAGCGTGATCGAATAGGGTTGCTCGCACCCGCCCCCCGTCGTCTTCAAACAAAACCCCGTCTGCAGGTTCGGGTAGGGCGCGCTTTGATAGGTCATCGCCACACAGCGGTTTCCTGCGTTTTGGCACTCGCTGTCGCTCACGCACGTTTGGCAGGTGTCGCGGCTGGCGAGCATCGTGTCTGTGCAGGTGAAGCTGTCTGGGTTGCAGCTGTTGCGGTCGCAGTCGGTCTCTTCGGTGGCGGGGACGCACTCGACGCAGGTTCCGGCGTTGCATAGTGCCAACCCTTCGATGCCGTCGCAGTCGGTCTCGCCTTCGCATTCGACGCACTCGTTGAGGTCGGTGTCGCATCGTGCCGCGATGGGGTCGTTGCAGTCGGAGCTGGCGGTGCACTCGACGCACTCGTTGCCATTTGTGTTGCAGACGGGGGTGTTATCGATGCAGGCAGTCGAGTTTTTCGCTGTGCACTGGACGCACATCTGGGTCGTTTCGTTGCAGGCGGGGGTCGCCGAGTCGCAAAAGCCGCACAGACCGGCTTCGACGCTGCCGTCGGGGACCTCGACGAACTTGTCTTCGAGGACGCAGCCGGCGGTGAGCGTCAGTAACCAAAGGAAGCAAGCGAACGATCTCATCGCCTATCCTCTTTCAAAACCGGAGCCTCAAGTCAAATCCCCGGGGGCTCACGCGGATTGCGGTGTGGGGTGTTGCTTCCGACCGGTCGTTCCGCCTACGGCGCTTTTCACCGACGACCCACCATGCGGTGCCTCCGGCGAGGGCCGCGGCCCCGATGACCGACCAGGCGGCCACGGCTCCTTTGTTGAGCTGTTGGGTGTCGTCTTTCACGCCGGCTGCGACTCCGATCCCGACGAAAGCCCCCGCGCCGCCCACCCAGAGCAGGATGGGCCCTGCCTTCCAGGCGTGGGGACGTGCAGATGTCTGCTTCGGCTCGTCTGCGGGCTCAGGGATGGCTGACGGGGCGCCCGACTCGAGCTCGCTCCGCCGTGCGAGAAGCTCGTCGACCAGGGCCGCGGTCGTCTGGGACAGGTCACCGTCGATGACAGTACCTGCATTCAAGTTTCGACCCGACTTTCCAACGAGCGTCAGGGTGAGCTCATGACGGTGCCCCGCCCGCAACCACATTGCAGGCACGATGCCGAACGCAGCTCTCACGCCTTCGAGGGCTTGCTCGATGCAGTCGAGTGTCCCGCAAGCCACCAGCGCTTCGCCAAGCGCTGCGTCGGCCACGACCGTGTATCCGCGCCCCCCGAGCGCCGCCGAGAGGGCTTCCTCGACATGCGTCGCGTACGCATCTCGAACCCCCGACACCCCCTGCATCGGCGCCACCAAGACGGACACTGACCCTGTCTCTGCCCCTGCCTCCGGCTCCGCCGCCGCGACCGGCACCCCCGCCAGCAAGAACACCCCCAACACCAAAACCCCCCACCGCATCAAAACACTCGCCGCACTTGCAACATCGCGCCTTGCCGAGTGACCGACGCCGCCGCATCCATCCGAAGTGGCCGAAACAGGTACACCAGCGGCACTGTCAACAGCGGCGCCGCCCCTGCCAACGCCAGCGACAGTCGGCCCGACTCTTGGCCGCGGCTCACACAAGCCTGCACCGCCGATGCGTCGGTAATGTACGGCTCCGGACAGCCGGTCAGCGTCACAGCTTCGTAGATCGCGTACCCGGTGAGTCCAAGCCCGACGGCGCCGAGCGTCCAGCCCCACCAAGGCGTCCGATCGTAGTTCGGCAACAGCAAGGGCATCGATGCGGTCGTCGCGGCGCCACCGACGGCGGCGAGGGTCCACACCCCGATCCGCGCATCCTGCCAGTCTTGGGCCGCCTGCAAGCTCGAGGGCGCGTCGATGAGCTGGTCGCCGAGGGTGCCGCGATGCACGTGAAGCCCGATGCCAGCCCCGATGCTCGCGACACCCACCCCGAACAGCGACCAACCCGCAATGCGCTGGTTGCTTGGTCGCGCCACGCCGGCCTTCCCAGTTTCCGTTGCGGCAAGGGTTGCCGCTGAGGTCGCCGCGACCGCCCGCCGCTGGGCCGCCGCTTCTAGCTCAGCATCCCAGCTTGCCCGCGCGATCGGACGGGGCCCGGAAAAGTCGACCGAACGGCGTTCGAAAAGGGCATCCACCCCGCGGCGCAGTTCGTCGGGCTGGAGCCCGCGGTCGTCGGTCGTCAACCACACCGATGAAGCCTTGGGGCCCTCCGCATCCAAATCGATGCGCACCACCTTCGCTGCAGGCCTGCTCACTACCAACAGCACCGCGCCGCCGAGCACGCGGGCGACCTCAGCTGCGTCCTCCATACGCCGTGCAGCCCACGCCTCGGGCGAAGCGTACTGTAGATGGAGCACCGGCCGCGTTCGCAACACGCGTTCGAACCGCGCGTCAAACACTACCGTGTTGTTGCCGCTGTCGATCGAGACGCGATGAATCCGCCCGCGCGTTTCGGGCTCGCACTCGACCTGCAATCGATAAGTGCCGACCGGTAGCTCGACGTCGCTAAGCGGGGTCTGACCAAACTCGATGCCGTTGATCCGAACGAGGCAATCGGAGGGCGTGCTCCGCACTTCGAGGACGCCCGGCGCCTCGCCGGCCATCTCTTGGTCGACCTCGGCCAGAAGGTCGCGCACTTCGGGGGTGTGTCGAAAGGCGGTCGGCTCGACGCGCGGCACCAACCGGCGACACTCGCGTGCCTGCCTTCGGGCTTCGGCGTCGTTTTTGGTTTCGACATACGCCCGCACCATGAACAAACACGTGTCGAGCACCTGTTGGGCGCGCGCGGCCTCCCGATTGAGCTCGGCCGCGGCCCCTTCGGCCAACCGCTGCGCCGCTTTGAGCTCCCGCCGGGCCGCTTTGTAGTCGGCACGCGCCAGATATTTGACTGCAGCCCGCGACCGCTCGACCCACAAATCGATGTCGCTTTGGCTGATCTCGGGCGCAGGGGCGGAGCCGACGACCTCGAACCGCTCGGACGCGCGATCGGCGCGCCACACCTCTTTGCCCCGGACCGCGAGCTCGTGGCGCACAGCCTCGGCATCGTTGTGGAGCGTCTCGACACCGCCATCGGTGACGGTCGGCAGAACCAGCCAGCGCACGGAAGACCCCGTGAGCCCGTCAGCTTGCGCCCCCGAAGGGAGGGGCGGCGAAATCACGGCAAGCGCCAGCACGGAAGCAACGACAAGCCGCATGTGCCCTCTAGAAGCACCCGAGGAATGTGAGAGCCGAACCGCCGCTAGGCGAGGACTGCATGATGGCCACCGTGTCTCCGGTCACCACGACGTCGGCGAGATTCGGCGTGTCGCCAAGTTCGGTGCGCTCGTCCAGCTGATTGACGACCGCGCTTGTGTCGTTGCGCCCCACCGCGATGATCTGTCGCCCCGCCACGACGAACCAGGTGTCAGAGCCTTCATGGTATGCCACATCGGTGGGGGCTCCCGCAGGGCCCAACAGGCTTTCAGACTCGAGCCGGGCGTTGCACAAGCCTCCTTCGCGGCACTCGAGCGTCAACGCGTCGAGCTCGCTCAGCAGAGCGTCGCCGGAGTCGAGAAACGCCATCGCCAGCCCATCGGACGTCGTCGTCAAGCTCGGGTTGAAGCCGGGCCCGAGGTCGTTGTCGACGACCGCAATGCCATCGTTGCCGAGCCACGCGCCCTTGATCCCTTGGTCGGCCCGCCACACCACCCACACGCCCGCCGCTTCATAGGAACCCACGACCGGGAACTCCGGCGACACGATCGGCGGCTCTGTCACCGTGATGAGGTCGTCGCCAAACGCGACGAACGAGAAGGTGAACGGGTCTTCGAAGCCCATCAGGCGGCGCGACGACGCAACCACCCGCGGATGAAAGGGCGGTTCGTAGGCGAACAACACGGTCGATTGATCCCATCTCTCGTGCAGTTGGTGTGAGCCGACGACGACCGGAATCAGGTCGGAATCGACGTGTGCTTCGGCCGCGAAGTAGTTGAGCTTGCCCCAGGTGAGGTAGACGTCGCTCCCGGCCGCATCCGACTCGAGAAAGGCGACGTCGGAAGCCGTGGGGATGTCATCGTTGTGCCCAGTCCGCGCGCCGGTGTTGTCGTAGGTCTCGACCCGAAGCTGCCCGCCGAACACCCGAGTCACCGCGAAGCCACCATCGACCGAGGCCACCGAGCCCAACCCGTCGAACACCTCTTCTTTCTTGACGGCCAACACCCCTTCGTCGATCAAGCCGTCGCAGTCGTTGTCCTCGCCGTCGCAGACTTCAGGCGGGCCGTTGTCGCGCACGCCGTCGCAGTCGTTGTCCTTGCCATCGCACAGTTCGGCGGTCGGCCCTACCGCCCCTTCGCAGACCACGCTCGCTTCATCGTCGGCGCAGACGAACAAACCGGCGACGCATTCGCCCACCCCGAGACCCTCTCCGCAAAGTCGGCCGAGCTCGGGCCAGTCTTCGTCGATTGCCGTGTCGCCGTCGTTGTCGATGCCGTCGCAGCGCTCTCGGGGGGACTCGCCTTTGATGCAGACGCCTTCCGCGTTGACGAAGGCCTCGGGACAAGCGACGGTCCCGCAGCCGGAGGTGAGCGCAGCCAACAGCGGGAAAGCAATCGACTGCGCACGGGGGTCTCGGAGGGCTGCGAAAGGGTATGTTTCAGGGCTTCGGAACATCTCGATGCAATCGTTATCGGCGCGTCGCCCGCAACGTTGCGTCGCCGTGCAGAGCCGCTGAGAGTACCGCCTTCTTGGTTCGTCCCGGTGGGAAACACCTCACAAGACCGGGAAAAATACCCGACCGCGGGCCTCCAGACTAGACCTCTTGGGCCCGGTGGCCGGATTCAAACGCGCGAGTTGGGCGACTTGGCGGCCATCGCATATCCTAAGCGTATGTCCTTTGTTCGTTTTCTTTCTTTGGTAGCTCTTGGGGCGGCGCTCATCGGTTGCGGAGATGATGGCGCGCCGGTGCCCATAGCGCTCCAGGACTTGGTGCGGTGCAACATCACCGAGAGCAACTGTCAGCGTGCGATTTTCGAGTCGGTGGCAGAGAGCTTGGGCGCCGATTCGACGTCGATGCCGGCGATTCGAACGATCTCGGTCGAGCAGTTCGAGCAAGAAGTTCGAAGTGGCGTGAGCGACGACGAGTTGATGGGCGACGACCCCGAGACGCGCGGCCTACGCCTGATCGGGTTCATCCCCGAGGCGGCCGAAAGCGTGCTCGAAACCGAGATCGACTATCAGGTGAGCGCGATCGCGGCGTACTACAGCAGCGGAAACCGTTCGATTACGGTGATTGATCGCGACTACGAAGTGGTGAGCGCGCAGTCGATTCTGGCGCACGAGTTCGTGCATGCGATTCAGGACCGGCAGTTTGGGATCAACACGGTGTACGCCAACGTCGACACGACCGACGGCGTGATGGGAGCGCGGAGCGTCATCGAAGGGGACGCAACGTATTCTTCGTTTGCATGGGTCTACGACAAGCTCGGCGACCCGGTCGACTGGGAGCAGCTCTATCTCGACTTCCAAGAGGGCTCTCAAGAAGAGGCGGCGGATCCGGACGTGCCGATCATCGCCTCGGCGTCGGGGTTCCCGTACTCGTTCGGGCTCGCGCTCCTCGGTCGTGCGACCCAGGCACGAGGCCTTTCCGGGCGCGCCGCGTTCTTCACCGCACCGCCGCCTTCGGCGCTCGATTCGATGGTTGGCTACGAGCGGTTCGTCGCCATTGGCTTCACGCCGATCGATCCGCCGGAGGACGCGTTCCCTGCACCGGTGGCGGAGAGCGAGCTGACGCTCGAGGATCGGTTTGGCGCTTGGTACGTGTTTGCGACGCTTTTGCGGGCAGGGCTCGACCACGATACCGCCTGGCTGTACGCGCGCCTATGGCTCGGCGATGAGCTCGGCATCTTCGAGGATGGCTCGGAGGTCGTGGCGGTTTGGCGTATCCGGTTTGCGGTCGACCCGAGCTTCGTGGCTGACGCGATCAACCAGTCCGGTCGCGATGTTGCCTGGTCAGCGGTCGCGCAGGACAATGACGTGTTCATCATCGCTGCCGAGAGCGATGCCTCGCTGGCGGTTTGGGAGGCACAGCCGCTCGATATGATGGCCGCCGCGGTGGCCGCGGCGCCGGATGTGCGCAAGGGGATCTCGGGTATCGGTCCGCTTCGATGCAACCCACCCCGTTTCCGGGCGAACTGACTTTTTCCGCAATCGCCCCAAAGCTGACTCGCCGATAGGCGCATTGACGTGAAGTGTTTCGGCCAGTACCCCTACGCGCCGTCGAACGCGCAGGGGCGACAGCAGGAGGCGAAAATGGGAGCAGGTAACTTGGTTTGGATTCTGGCTTTGGGGAGTGGAGCGTGGCTGATCGGCTGCGGCTCGGATGACGGCGTCAACGGCGCTGCGGGTTTTCGAGAGGTATACGATCAAGGGCTGACCCGATACGTCGGTGCGTTCGCGCCCAGCAACGAGCCCACCGCCGACGAAGCCGGCGTGAAGCACTGGGAGTTCGCGGTGCCTGACGCTCTGAGCGCCGAGCCTCGAAGCCCGGTCTGTCTACGTGGCGGAGAGTGGACAGTCGACACGCGTGCGGGTGCATCGAATGAGCTCGTCATCTTTCTGCAAGGAGGCGGGGCTTGTTGGGCGGACTTCTGCGCGGCGTTCGAAAACGCCGGTCCGATCACGGTCGGCGGCATTCTCGATCCAGAGCTCGAGGGCAATCCGGTTGCAGACTGGGACGTCGTGTACTTGCCCTACTGCGACGGGTCGCTGTTCGCAGGAGACGTCGACCGGGTGCTTCCGGCGAGTGCCCTCGGCGAGCCAGGCCCGTCGGTTCTCAGTTATCAGCGCGGCCTCCAGAACCTGACCTCTGCGCTCGACATCGCCGTGGCGGAGTTCCCGAATCCCGATCGCATCTTGCTGACGGGCGTGAGTGCCGGTGCGTTTGGAACCATCGTCTCGTTACCTTTGGTGCGCTTCTATTATCCGAACACCGAGATCTTGGTCTTCAATGATTCGGGCGTCGGGGTCGCCAAAGACGGCAACCCGGACTTCGTCAACGAGACATTTCTCGCAGGGTGGAATGCCGATTCAATGATTCCTGTGTCGTGTCCCGACTGCACGAGCAACGGCCATGTCACGCGGCTGATCGAGTGGCAGCTCGAGGCCGACCCCAACGTCACGATGAGCGCGTTGAGTTTCAGTCAAGACTTCGTCGTCGCGACCCTCTTTTTGATGATCCCTGTGGCGGATTTCACTGCATCTCTCCTTGCCGAGACCGGACGCATCGCCGGCAGCTATCCCGACCGATACAAGCGCTTCATTACGGTCGGCGCCTCGCACACTGCCATCCTCGTTCCCGACGCTGAAGCGGCTGCGGGGCTTCTTCCAACCGATATCGGTCACCTCGAGATCGAAATCGGAGGCACCACCGTCCTCGATTGGTTCACCGCGCTGATCGACGGGACCGACGCCTGGGAAAACCTGGTCGACCCGAGCCTCGAATAGGCGCCAAGCCTCGGCCGCTCGACGATTGGATTTTTCGCGTTGACCCTCCGCTCGCCTTCCGCCAAACTAGAACACGTTCTATTTTCGCCGAGAAGGGGACTGCTCCTTTTTGCAAGGGTCGAGGGATGAAGACTGAAATTTGTGAGCGATTGGGCATCGAGTTTCCGATCTTTGCGTTTAGTCACTGCCGCGACGTGGTAGCCGCGGTGAGTCGGGCAGGCGGGCTCGGGGTGTTGGGCGCGGTGGCCTATAGCCCGGAGCAGCTCGAGCTCGAGCTGAAATGGATCGACGAGCATGTCGACGGCAAGCCGTATGGCGTCGATACGGTCATCCCCGCCAAGTACATCGGCAAGGACCAGGGTGACATCACCAAAGAGCAGCTCGAGCAGATGATCACGCCCGCGCATCGCAAGTGGATCAACGACTTGCTCGACCGCCACGGCGTGCCGCCGCTTCCCGATGACGTCGAACAGATCGAGGGCTTGCTCGGGTGGTCGGCCTCCGGCGGCCGGGCGCACTTCGAGGTGGCGATGAACCACCCGATCGCGCTCATCGCCAACGCGCTTGGTCCACCCCCCGACGACATCATCAGTCAGGCGCACGACAAAGGTGTGATGGTCGCGGCCCTTTGCGGCACCGTGAAGCAGGCGATCAAGCAAAAGGAAGCCGGCGTCGATATCGTCATCGCGTCAGGGTACGAGGCGGGCGGTCACACCGGTGAGATCGGCTCGATCGTGCTCGTGCCACAGGTGGTCGATGCCGTGGCGCCGACCCCCGTGCTTGCCGCCGGCGGGATCGGCTCCGGCCGACAGATGGCGGCTGCGATGGCGATGGGGGCCGCAGGCGTGTGGACCGGCTCGATTTGGCTCACCACCGAAGAGTCCGACTCGATTCCATCGCTGGTCGACAAGTTGCTGGTCGCCGACTCGACCGAGACGGTGCGCTCGCGCTGCATCAGCGGTAAGCCCGCCCGTCAGCTCAAGACGGCCTACACCCGCGCCTGGGACGAAGACCCCGAGTGTCCGGGCTACCTCCCGATGCCGCTTCAGTTCATGGCGACCTCCGAGGCGACGCAGCGCATTACGCGTTTCGCGCAGAGTGGCGTCGAGGGCTCGGAAGCGCTTCTCGGCACACCGGTCGGTCAGGTCGTCGGCCAGATGAACACGCGCAAGCCCGCCCGTCAGGTCGTCGAAGAAATGGTCAGCGAGTATATCGACGCCGTCGAGCGCGTCTCAAACCTGCTCGCCGACTCCGAGTAGCAACGGCAGAAGACCCCGCGGTGACGAGGTCACTCTCCGGATGTGCACTTGCGCGCGACGTTGCGAGCTCGGGAGGCGAATCGACCGGCCCGATTCGCCTTGAGGTAGCGGCTCGCCATCTCGCAGCCGTCTTCGGTCGGCCCGAGCAAGACGGCAAGCCTGCCTGCAGCAGCTGGCATCGGCACCGGCGCACCGACGGCAAGACGAAGCGGTCCCTCGGGAGAGCGCTCCCGATCCTCTTCGATGTCGGCCTGCAACAGGAACACATCGGCATCGTTCGGCAGAAGCTCCGAGGCACGCTCGGCGTATCGAACTGCAAGCCCACGCTTTTCGTCTGCGAGGGCGAGGCGGGCTTTGACCACGAGCTCCCAGACCTGCACCAGGGTGCTCGGCGGTGGCGGCGGCTCCGTTGCATCCTCCGGCACTTCGGCGGCGCGCTCGAGGGTCTTTTCGGCGCCCAGGACCCGTCGGTCGTAGATCTGCGCCAGGGCGAGCCCGGTTTCGGCGGTGCGGGGGTCGGTGCCGAAGCGTTTGGCCTGTTGATAGTAGCTTCCTGCCTTCGAGTACTGCTCGGCCTGCAGGTAGACGCGAGCGGCGGCGAGTCGAAGGCCGGCATTGCGGCTGTGACGGTTTACGGCGTTTCGCATCGTAGTAAGCCCGCTTTGCCCCGCCCCGGTGCGCACGAGATACCGGATCCGCTGCTCGTCTGCCCGAAGGTCGCGCACCTTGGCTTCGTCCATCTGCTGCATGACTTCCCCGGCGCGCGCAAAATCTCCGGTGTCGATCAAGAGCGCCAAGAAGCCCGAGAGCGCCCGTGGTTGCTCGGAATCGAGCTCTAGGGCCTTTTCGTAGCTCCCCTTGGCCGCGCTCGTGTCGCCGACCGCCCGCGCGGCGTCCCCACGAAGCGCATAGAGGCTTGCGTCATCGGGGCTGAGCTCGACTGCCCGGTCGAGCTCGGCGACGGCTTCCGAAGGCTCTCTTTTCGCCAGCAACACCCGAGCCCGGCTTCCATGCGCCCAGCCTTCCCCGTCGAATGCACCAAGTGCGGCGGTGGTGACCGCGTCGGCTTCAACGAGCTGGTCCGATGCGATGTAGGCCTCCGTCGCGGTATCGACCAACGTCAAATGATGGGGGTGGGTGGCCAACGCGTCCTTGAGAACCGCGATCGCTTGTTCGTTGTCTCCGTTTTCGAGCAGCATCCGGGCGAGGGCGTTCGATGCAGCGACGCCCCAAGCCGGATCCTTTGCGGCGTCGCGGTAAAGCGCTGCTGCGCGTTCGCGTTCGCTGCCCCTCGAAGAGCTCTTCCAAAGCTCCGCGATCGTAAGCGCTCGAAACCCAGAAATGGCCTTCTTTTCGGGGGCCAAACCCGCTCCCGACAGGGTGGCGAGCCCTGCCTTCAGGTCACCGGCTTGGGCATACCACCACGCGATCACGTGAGCGCGATTCGAAAGGTCAGCTGAAGGCCCGCTCGACAGTCGCTTCAACAGTTGCCGAGCTTCGCTTGCGCGTCCGAGCGCCAAAAAGAGCTGCGCCGTGCCGACGGTCAACGGCTCGTCGACTTGCAACTCTGGCTCTGCCGCTGCGCGGGCGTGCGCATACGCCGCACCGATCGCGCCCCGTCGATAGGCGAGCACGCCCTCGATCAATTCTGCCCATGCCTTTTGAACGACGGTGGCATTAGAGTCCTCGCGCACGCTCTCGGTGAGCGAGAGCGCGTCTTCGGCGTTCCCTTGTTGCAGCCCGACGATGCGGGCACGTGCGATTTGTGTGGCCGGTGTTTGCTCGTCGGCGTCGTCGAGCACACCAAGCGCTGCGTCAGGTCCGTCGGTTTGGGCGGTTACGAGCGCGAGAAGCGCGGCAGGCTCGGGAGCTCCAGGTCGCATGTCGACTGCGCTTTTCGCATCTTCGAGGGCCTGCGCCCATTGGCCGCGAGCCATTGCGATCGTCGCTCGCCCACGCAAGAAAGCCCCGGCCTGGTTGTCATACTTCGCGGGCCGCTCTGCCTCGGCGTGGGCTCCGCGCGCATCCCCGCGGGCGAGAAGCGTGTAGACCCGCGCAATCCGGGCGTCGGGGTCGTTCCCTAGGTCCGCTTCGGCGAGAATCGCTTCGGCCTCTTGGAGTCGTTCTTGGTCGCCACCGAGCGCGGCCGTAGCGAGCAACCGCGCGCGCACGGCGCCGTTTGGGTCGTCGCGAAGCAGGGTGAGGGCATCGTCGATCGTGGCCGGGCTACTGTCGTCGATCACGTCGTCGAGCGCAGAGGCCAGACGGCTATCATGAATCCAACCGAGCACGAGATGCCCGATGTAGAAGAAGATGACCGCCGCGACTCCGGCCAAGGCGAGCCTTTGCATGCGACGCTTGAGCGCCTCCTCGGGCGGGAGAACGATTTTCTCGACCGGAGCGATCGAGGGCGTCGCCTCGTCGACCTTGAACAGATCAGATGGGTCCCTCCGCGACCTAGAGTCCTTTTCGGCCACCCTGCTTTCCTCCCCGACGACAAGCGCCCTTGGTCGCGCATTGTCGCGTCAAGAGGGTGGTGCTGGCAAGTCTAGAGCAGGTACGGAATCAGCGCGCGCCTGTCTTTCGGGTAGTCGCTGAACTGCTCGAGGTACCAGCGATGGTTGGAAAACGCCCGAGGGACGAGGTTCGCGGCGGTAAAGAAGACGAATACGGCGGCGGGGACCGTCCAGGCGGCCATCGCGAATCCGGTCCATTCGATCAGCTCGCCGAAGTAGTTAGGGCTAGAAACCCAGCGATAGAAGCCGCCGTGAGGGATCTTGTAACCGCTTTCTCCCGGCTTTCGCAGGTTTCGCAAGATCGCGTCCGACTGATGGTTGATCCCATAACCGATCGCGAAGACGAGCAAGCCCACGAGGAACCGAGGGTCTCCGAGCCAGGCCGTGCTGAGCAAGTGGGGCGAGAGCTCAGTGATCGCAAAGGCGTTGGTCGATCCGTTGGCGATATTGAACGTGATCGCGAGCCCGCCGGTCAGGATGGGCTTGCGCTTGTGGCCGCCGCGCATCCGGAACGGGTAGATGAACGACCGATAGAGGTAGTGCACCATGTACATCCCGAGCAAAATCAGCGGGACCGGTTTGAACGCATTGTCGGACATGAAATACACGATCGCGAACGAGAGCGGAGAGGGGGCTTCCATCACGATCCACAACACCGTCGCGTTCATCGTGGGGCCCCAGCCTTCGCGTAGGTGTCGCCCGTAAGGCGCGGAGATGAACGACAAGATCAAGAAAGCCACGATCCCCGCCACGACCACGCCGACGACGGTCCACGTGTAGAGCGGGTGCGCGGCGAGCGATTCTTGGAAGGCTTCGGTGAAGGGCATGGGCTCTCGCGGCGAATCTCGGTTCGGCCTAGACTCGTATCGTGGCCCCTAATTGGTTCATCGCGTTTCCGATGCAAGTCGAAGGCCTGCGCCTCGTGCCAGAGCCGCCACCGCGGGTTCGCGTGTTTCCCAATGCCGACCTGCATTGCACCTTGAGCTTCCTCGGTTCGGTCACCGAGGCCGACGCGCGGAGCGCTTGGAGCTGCGTTCCCGATCTCGTGCGCTCCGAGGCGGTCGCCGGCTCGTTCGACGAGGTGAGGCCACTCGGCAACCCACGCAAACCATCGGCGCTGTCCGCGATGGTTGGCGAGGGGCGCGAGCCACTTTCGGCCATGATAGCCCGTGCGCGTACGGCGCTCTTGGAAGCTGCCGGTGCTCCCCCAGACGATCGACCGCCGTTACCGCACATGACCCTCGCCCGGATTCAGCGACGAGCGTCGTCTGGGGAACGCAAGGCGGCGGTCCGCTGGGCGCAGTCACTAGAGCTCGGGGATACCTCGTTCCTCGCATCGTCGGTGGCCCTCTACACGTGGGCCGACGATCGACGGGAACGGTTGTTTCAGATCGTCGAGCAGCGCGCTCTTGGATCCTGATCACCTCGGAACGGCCACCCGATCGGGCGAGGCGCCCCTCGGATTTGTGTGGTGCCTCTCGCTAGCTGGGGTGCGGGCTTGTCGGAACGTGGCTTTTTCGGAGCAAATCGGTTTCAATGCCGCCTAGGCAAGACGAACCATGTGGAAGAAGGGAGTCTTTGGCGCAGTTTTCGCGGCCTTCCTCGGCTACGTCGCATGGGTCGCGTACCTCAGCCCGACCCGCCACCAGATCGAATGGGACGTGGCGACCCGGGTGACGAGCGTGCTCGAGCGCACTGGGTTCGATGACATCATGCCGGTGGTCGAAGGTCGAGATGTCGAGCTCGAAGGCGAGGTAGCATCGACGTCCGAAGCGGAGCGCGCAGAGCGTATCGTCAGGAATTTGCAGGGGGTTCGACTAGTGCGTTCGCAGCTCGTCGTCGCTGAAGAGCGCGACTCGGGGCGCAAAGGGGGAGGGGATACGTGACATACCTGGTGTTACAGATGATCGGCGCCCTGCTCGTGTCGGCTGCGTTCGGAGCCGTCATGCTGTGGCTGGGCCAGGTTCTTTGGGGGCACCTCGGAGCACCCGTCCGCGCCAAGACACTCGAATACGAGCTCGACGAAGCGCGCACCGACATGGCGTCTCAGAACGAGCGCATCGAGGCGCTTCATAGGCAGCTCAACAAAGCCAATGAAAAGATCGACTCACTGCAACGGTCGAAGCGGCAGCTCACGGCCACGCTCGACGCGCGCAACGAGGCCATGCACCAAGTCCAAACGCGGCTGTCCGAGGCCCCGGAGCCGCAGCGCCCGACGTCGCGCGAGTCTGCAGAAGACCTCCGTCGTGAGCTTCGGTTGGCCGTCGAAGAGCGGGACGAGGCCCAGGCGGCGCTTCGCCAAGCGGAGGCACGACACGAACGTCTCCGAACCGAGCTCGAAGTGCTTCACGGAATTCACGAGCGCATGCTCGACGACATCGAGCGGCTCAAAGGGCGTATTCGGGAGACCGAGCTCGAGGTCAAGACCACCGGCCAGTCGCGACCGCCGGCGTGGGTCATGGTGCAACCCTACGGGCCGCGCGACGATCTGCAGCGCCTCGAAGGCGTCGACCCGAGCGTCGAGCGCTCGCTCAACCGGCTGGGCATCTATCATTACCACCAGATCGCGCGCTTCGAGACCTCCGATGTCGAGTGGCTGGTCGAGCACGTCGAGGGAGTTCCCGCGCAGATGATTCGCGACAGTTGGATCGTCGACGCGTCGCGGCTCTCTGGCGTGCAGCCCCACAACTGATCAGGACGCCGCGTCGAGCGCCCGGTCCGCAAGCCCGGTCAATGCGTCGCGTGCACCTTCGAGGTCGCTCTCCAGCTCCGCGAGAAGCGCCTCTGCGTCCTCGATGGTGTCGAGCTGCTCGAGTTTTCGGCATGTCACCCCAAACCGACGCACGCCGAGTTGCTGACTGCTGCCGCAGACCATGTGAGCCGCTGCGCGGAGAGCTTGAAGGTCGCCGCCGAGGGTCGCCGTCTTCATGCGAGCGATGCTGTCCTCGGCGGTTCGAAAGAAGGAGTCGATGACATCACACAAAAAGCCAGGCTCGTCTCGTTCGAGCTCCAAGAGCTGGGCCGTGATGCTGGTGTCTAGCGCGTTGGATGGGAACTGCGAGATCCTCTCGTTGGAAACGCCGGTCCAGCGCGCGAGCGCCAATTGCAGTTGCTTCTGGGTGAACGGCTTCGAGAGATAGTCGTCCATTCCGGCGGCGAATGCGGTCCTGCGGTCGCCCGTCATGGCATGGGCGGTCAACGCGATGATTGGGACGCGACGCTGGCCGGATTCCGCCTCGTGCTCACGGAGGGCTCTCGCTGCCTGATAACCGTCCATATTGGGCATCTGGCCATCCATCAAAACCGCCGCGTAGGGGTGGGGCTGTTGAAGGGCTTCGAGCACAGCCTCGCCATCGGTCACCGTATCTACTTCGTAGCCGAGGGCCTGGAGGTGTGCCTGCGCGACCTTGCAGTTGATGGCGTTATCTTCGGCGACGAGGATGCGGATGCCGTTCGACCGCATGCTCTTGGTGGCGATCGGTGCTGGAAGAGATGGGCGTTCGGGGTCATCGGAGAGCAAGCTCTCATTCCGCCTTCCGTCGAGCGTCTTGAGGAGCGCGGTGATGATCTTGGCGCGGCGGACGGGCTTCTGGACGTGGATATCGATGCCCGCGTCGATCATGTCGCCGATCTCGTGGCGGCGTGAGCAAACGGCGATGATCGAGGCCCCAACCCTGGCCGCAGCGCTTGCGATGTCTTCGGCTCTGATTAGCCGGCCTTTGCCGAGGCTTGGCACGTCGATCAGGATCACATCCGGATGCGGCGCGGCGCGGAGTGTTCGCATCGCGCCGTCGAAGCTGGCTGTGGTCCAGACCGTCATGCCCCAAGCGCGGAGCTGGGCGTCTAAGGTCTCGCTCGCGGGGCGATTGCTTTCGAGAAGGAGCACTCGCATCCCCGCGAGGCCTTCGGTGACCGCTTTGAGCTGATCGCTGAGTTGTTCCTCGAGCTCGAACCGTACGGTGAAGAAGAAGCTGCTTCCCTGGCCGACCTTGCTTTGCAGCTGGAGACTGCCGCCCATGAGCTCGACGAGTTGGGTGCAGATCGGAAGCCCGAGGCCCGTTCCACCGTATTCCCGCGTGGTCGACGCGTCCGCCTGCGAGAACGGCCGAAAGATGCTCTCCGCCTGCTCCCGCGAAACGCCGACACCGGTGTCGGACACGCGAAGCTCGAGCACGGCGTGAGCTTCATCGCGACGGACGACGCGGATGCACACGCGCACTTCGCCCTGGTTCGTAAACTTCAATGCGTTGTTTAAAAGATTCGACAAGACTTGTCGCAATCGCAAGGGGTCGCCGCACACTTCAGATGGCAGGTCGGGGTCAATTTCCGTCACGAGCCCGATCCCCTTCGCAGCGGCAGCCGACGCGTAGTTCATGGCGATCTCCTGCGTCATGGAGCCTAGGTCGAAGGGCACGGACTCGAGCCGCATTTCTCCGGCCTCGATCTTGGATAGGTCCAGGAGGTCGTTGACGATCGCGAGAAGCGAGCGGCCGGATTTGTGAACCTCGCGCAGATACTCGCTTTGCGGCTCGGGGAGCTCCGAGGGATCGATCAACTGAAGCAGGCCGAGGATGCCGTTGAGTGGGGTTCGCACCTCGTGGCTGACGTTGGCGAGAAACTGACCCTTGGTTCGGGTGGATGCTAGCGCAGCGTCGCGGGCTCGAATGAGCGTTTGGGCCTGCTCGGTGGCGAGCAGTCTCATGGCTTTGGCCTCCTCGGTTTCTTGGAGAAGGCTCACCATGAGTTGGCGGCGGGACCACAAGACGAGACCACCAACGACGGCAGCCGCCCAAAGATAGAAGGCGCCTAAGACGAACTGCCGCATTGGGACGCCGTACGCGATGGCAGGCCAGCTGATGAAGACGATGCCGACCATGACCAAATACATCGAGAAGCGATAGAGAAGAGCACCTGCTGCCACGATCGAAATGACGAGCGTCGTCGTGTTGGCCATGTCGCCGCTGACGGCAAACATGGCGAGGCCCATCCCCGCCGCGATCGCGATGGTCAAAAGTGTGACTGGTGTGTCGAACCGCGCGTCGTCCACACGCATGATCGCCCACACCAGGCAGGCAAGCGCCGAGGCGATCGAGCAAATTAGGACATGAGGCTCCGCCGGAACGAACGGCGGCGCGATCAGGAACATCGCCGTCGCGGCAGCGTAGATGAACGCCAGCACCGGGAGCATGTGCGACAAGGCGCGGAGCGAACGCAGCCGTGTCTGCTCCTCGAGCTCACGCCGACGTCGGGCTTCCTCCTCCATCCCCAACTAAACAAAGTGCCCTAGCGGCGATGCCTTGTCACAAGATCACCCCAAAAGGCGAGAATAAAGGGGACTGTCCCCTTTTACCGGGGGTTAATTCTGGCAAGATTTCCGTCATGGGCGGCCGGAAGGAGCTGGAGCAGCTCACCGAGGAGATTCGCTACCACGAGGCCGCCTATCGGGCGGGGAAGCCGGAGATTCCGGATTCTGCCTTCGACGACTTGGTCGACCGGTACGAGGAGCTCGCCGATGCCCTCGGGATCGATCCGTCCGAGAGGCTCGATGTGCAGCTCGGCCAGGAGCACACCGTCGGCTTCGAAACGGTCGAGCACCGGGTGCCGATGCTGTCTCTCGAGAAGCTTTCTCCCAACCGACGCGATAGTAGCGGCGAGCCGATGCCGATCGAGGAACAACTGGTGGCATGGTTTCGACGAAGAAAGAAGGAGCTCGAGCTCGACGAGCTCGAGTTGATCGTCGAGCCGAAGGTCGACGGCATCTCGGTTTCGCTTTGGTATGCTCGCGGCAAGTTACAGCGCGCGGTCACGCGCGGCAACGGCCGAAGCGGGGATGTCATCACCAAGCAGGTGCGTCAGCTCGGCACCGTACCGGTAGCCCTCGACGGTATGGCGAAGGGCGAGATCGAGATTCGTGGTGAAATCTATTGGCCGCTCACCGAGTTCGCGCGTTTCAACGCAACGCTCGACAAGCCGTTGATCAATCCCCGCAACGGGTGCGCTGGCATGATGAAGCGCAAAGACCCCGCAGGCCTAGAGGAGACCGGGATTCGCTCGTTCTTTTATCAGATCGCATGGGAGGAGGGTGTTGCCGTGCCGCGAACGCAGGGCGAGGCATTACGATGGCTCGCCGATCTCGGCGCGGAGGTGTACCTGAGCGAAGTCTTCGAGACGATTTCGGCAGAGGCGGCGCTCGAGTACTGCCAGAATTACCAAACCCGGCGTGCGACCCTCGACTACGACATCGACGGGATGGTGATCAAGATCGACGATCTTTCGCTGTACACGCACCTCGGCTCGACGGGCCACCATCCCTTTTGGGGGATCGCATACAAGTTCCCGCCCGAACGAAAGCCGACGAAGTTACTCGACATCGAGGTGTCGGTCGGTAAATCGGGCAAACTCACCCCGATCGCCATTCTTGAGCCGGTGTTCGTATCGGGGACGACCGTCAGCCGGGCGTCGTTGCACAACTTCGTCGAGCTCGAGCGCAAAGACGTGCGCATCGGGGACACGGTGCTGATCGAAAAGGCGGGCGAGATCATTCCGCAGGTCGTCGCGGTCGACAAGAGCAAACGAAAGCGCGGCGCGCGACGATTCGTGCCACCCGGTGTCTGTCCGACTTGCGGCACCGACGCAGTAAGCGAGGAGATTTTCGTGTACTGTCCGAACCCGGCGTGTCCCGACCAGGTACGGGAGAGGCTCCGTCACTTCGCGAGCCGAAATGCGATGGACATCGACGGAATGGGCGCGGTTCTGGTCGACCAAGTCGTCGACAAGCTCGGGGTGCGGGCGCCCGATGGCCTGTTTCGTTTGGAGGTCGATGAGCTCGCTTCCCTCGAACGCATGGGGCAAAAGAGCGCCGAGCGCGTGAAACTAGGGCTCGAAGAAGCCAAGGGGCGGGGACTGTCGCGCGTGCTGACCGGGTTGGCGATCCGTCACGTTGGCGAGACGATGGCCGAAGACCTCGCCGGGTACTTCAAGACCGCAGATGCGTTGCTCGAGTTTGCGAGTCGGTACGTCGCGGACGACGACGAAGCGATCGAAACGGTGGCGCCGGCAAAATCGACCGAGCGGGGGGCGATCGAAGGCCTCGCCCGAAAGACGGCCGATAGCATTTTCCACGAGCTCAACTCGAGAGCGGTCCGCAATGTGCTTTCCGGCTTGGACGAGGTAGGCGTGGATCTCACCGCCAAAGCCGCAACCGTGAAGACGGTCGATGCCGTCGCCGGCAAGACTTTCGTGCTGACCGGAACTCTGCCGACGATGAAGCGAACCGAGGCCGCTCAGAAGATCAAAGCAGCGGGCGGGAAGGTCTCCGGTTCGGTGTCGAAAAAGACCGATTACGTGGTCGCTGGCGACGAGGCGGGCAGCAAGCTCGACAAGGCCAACGCCCTCGGCATCGAGGTGATCGACCAAGATGCGCTCGTCGAGCTGTTGGGAGCGGGCTAGAGGCTCGGTAGCGTCTTGCCCAAACGGGCAACGCCTTCCTCAATCTGGTCGCGCGCTGTCGCGAAGCTGAAACGCAGAAAGCCCTCGGCGATCTCGCCGAAGTCTCGTCCTGGACCGACCGCGACGTAGGCGTGCTCGAGAATGTCGAAGGCGAGCGTGAGCGAGTCTCGTTTGAAGTGGCGCATGTCGACCAAGACGTAAAAGGCGCCCGGGGGATCGATCGGGATCGAGAGGCCGAGGCCACGAAGACCGTCGACCAGCAGCCGACGCCGCACCGCATATTCCTGTCGCATGCGCTCTACGTGCTCCGCCCCTTCGAAAAGCGCGGCAAGACCTGCCCGCTGAACGAACTCCGAGGTGGAGATGAAGAAGCTTTGCTGCAGGCTTTGGAGCGCACGCATGGCCGGTTTGGGTGCGATCACGTAGCCGAGGCGGAACCCAGTCATGGCGTATCGCTTCGAGAACCCGTCGAGGACGTAACAGTCCTCGGTAAAGCGCAAGGGAGAGGTTACTTCGGCGTCGTCATACGTGAGGCCGTCGTAGATTTCGTCCGAGAGAATCGGCACGCCCAGACTGCTGAGCTCCTCGACGATGGTCTCCGGTTGGACCGCGCCGGTCGGGTTTGCCGGTGATGCCAGGAAGATCGCCCGCGTTCGAGGCGTGATCGCGCTGCGCACCTTGGCGGGATCGATCAGAAACCCGTCCTCGGGTCCGGTCGGAACGAGCACTGGGTTGCCTCCGCACACGGCGATCATGTTCGGGTAACAGGGGTAGTGCGGAGTGGCCAGGATGACTTCGTCGCCCGGGTCGACCAGCAGATTGAGGCACAGCAGAATCGCAGGGGAGGTGCCGCTCGTCACGACGACTTGCTCGGGGCTGATCGACACCCCACGCCGCGCCTCGCACTCCGATGCGATTGCCTCGCGCAAGGCGAAGATCCCCCGGCTGTCCGTGTAGTGGGTTTGCCCAGCCCGCAACGAATCGATCGCCGCCTCCACCGCGGGGGGCGGCGCATCGAAATCCGGTTCGCCGACGCCGAGCTGCACGATCGAAGTGCCCGCGCGCGCCATCGCCATCCCGCGCTCCATCACCTCCATGGCGAGGAACGGCTCGACGTTCCCGGTGCGTTTAGCAAACATCGCGACAGGCTGTACGGCCCTAACTGCACGAGATCTAGTCGCAATCGGGCGGGGACCGAGCGTCGCAGACACGCGACCCGCACCCGAGCACGCAAAAGCCTTTGAATCTCGCGTGATTACGGGTATGGAGCCTGTCCGCCATGAAGTCGCTCGTCGTGACAGTGATCGGAAAGGACCGGCCCGGTTTGGTCGAGTCCGTGTCCGCCGCGGTGGAGGCGCACGGTGGGAGCTGGGTCGAGAGTCGGATGTCGCGCCTGGCCGGGCAGTTTGCGGGGATTTTGCGCGTGAGTGTGCCGGCGGCCAATGTCGATGCGCTCACCGAGGCGCTCGAGGCCCTTCGTTCCGATGGGCTGAGGGTGGTGATCGAACACGGGTTCGAGGGGTCGCCCGAAGGAGGCCACGTGATTCTCCTCGACTTGATCGGAAGCGACCGACCCGGGATCGTGCACAAGGTCTCCGAGGCGCTTGCCGCGCGTGGCGTCAACGTCGATGAGCTCGATACGCAGTGCGATGGCGCGCCCTGGTCCGGCGACACGCTGTTCAAGGCCAAGGCACGTTTGCGTGCGCCCGAGTCACTGGACGTCGATCAGCTTCGCGAAAGCCTCGAGGCCATCGCCAGCGACTTGATGGTCGACATCACGATCGGCGAGCCCGAGTCAGGATCCTGACGATGGCAAGGAGCGCGCGAAAACGGCGCTTGCGAAGCTTGTTTCGCCGCGCGGCGATGGCGACCGAAAACGCGTTCGAGCTGGCCCGGCTAGGCCGCTTTACCGATCCGGTCCATGCGCCTTACAAGGTCGCCCACCGGATGGACATCGCGCGCCTCCGACGTTACGGGGGCGACGATCACCGTCCGTCGGCACCTGGTCCCGTCCTTCTGATTCCGCCTCTCATGGTCACCGCCGAGATCTACGACGTCGCCCCCGACATCAGCGGCGTGAGCGCATTGGTCGCCGAAGGGCTCGACGTATGGGTCATCGACTTTGGCTCGCCCGAGCTGGAAGAGGGTGGCATGAAGCGCACCTTTGACGACCACATCATGGCGGTGAACGATGCGGTCGACTGGCTCCACGACACGACCGGTCACGACGTGCATCTGGTCGGGTACTCGCAGGGAGGAATGTTCGCGTATCAAACCGCCGCATACCGAAAGTGTGCGGGCATCGCGTCCGTGGTGACGTTCGGAAGCCCAGTCGACATCCATCGTAACATCCCAAAGCTCGACGACACGATCGCGGGCCGCATCTTCGAGCTGTTGCAGAACGCGCTCCATACGCCGTTGGACAAGCTCGAAGGCGTGCCGGGCTTTTTGACCAGCAACGGTTTCAAGCTGCTCGCGCTCCACAAGGAGGTAGGTCAACTCGTGGATTTCGTTCAAAAGCTCCACGACCGGCAGGCACTCGAAAAGCGCGAAGCTCGACGCCGGTTCCTGGGCGGCGAGGGCTTCGTGGCGTGGCCGGGCCCAGCCCTGAAGAAGTTCATCGACGAGTTCGTCGTGCACAACCGCATGCTTTCGGGTGGGTTCGTCGTCGACGGCCAGACTGTAACCCTGGCGGACATTACATGCCCCGTGCTGTTCTTCGTCGGCGAGCGAGACACGATCGCTAACGAGAACGCGATCCGAGCGATCCGAGGGGCCGCCCCGAATGCCGAGCTCTACGAAGTGTCGATGCGCGCAGGCCACTTCGGTCTGGTCGTCGGTAAGCAGGCGATGTCGTTCACTTGGCCGACGGTTGCGAGCTGGGTGCGGTGGCGTGAAGGGGTCGGGGAAGAGCCAGAGCCGCTTCGCGCGCCGACGCCGCTCGAAGAGCCAGAAGAGGCGGACTTCGAAGCCGTCGACTTCGATATCGAGCTTTTTTATCAAACCATCGTCGGCTCACTCGGTGCTTGGTGGAATCGGATCGGACGCACCGCATCCGACTACGGAGAGCAACTCGACAGCCTTCGTTGGCAGGTGCCCCGACTCAGCGTCTTACAGCAGCTCAAGCCCGACACCCGCGTGAGTCTCGGGCTCGCCCTGACCGAGCAGGCCACACGAAATCCGGAGAGCACGTTTTTCCTTTGGGAGGGTCGCGCTTTTTCATATTCAGACGCCGACCGACGCGTCGACAACATCGTGCGTGGACTCATCCGGTGCGGGGTGCGGCGTGGGGAGCGTGTCGCCGTGTTGATGGGCCCGCGTCCCAGTTATCTCTCGGTGAGCGCGGCGCTGAGTCGCCTTGGTGCCGTTCCGATTTTGTTGAGCCCGACGCGGCCGAAAGAGCTCCTCGAGGAGGCCCTCAAGGGTTTTGGCGCGCGCTACCTGGTCGCGGACCCGGAGAGCGCAGCGCTCGGCAAGCAATTGTCGAGTGAGGTCCTCGTGTTGGGTGGCGCGCACCAGGCGCGCAAGATCCCGCCCGGCGCAATCGACATGGAGCTGATCGACCCGGACGCAGTGGAGCTTCCAGCCTGGTATGAGCCCAACCCAGGCTGCGCGCGAGACCTCGCAATGGTCATGCTGACCGCCGGTCGCGGGAAGAAGCCGCGCGCCGCCAAGATCACCAATCAGCGCTGGGCGTTCTCCGCGTACGGGACGGCTGCAGCCTGCACCCTGTCACCGAAGGACACCGTTTACTGTTGCCTTCCGCTCCATCATCCCGCCGGTATGTTGGTGACGGTGGGCGGCTGCCTCGTCGGAGGTTCGCGTCTTGCACTGGCGGAAGGTTTCCGGCCGGAGCGATTTTGGGGAGACGTTCGTCGCTACGGCGCCACCGTCGTCTTCTACGCGGGCGAGATGTTACGCGAGTTGCTGCAACTCGACCCCTCGGCCGCCGACAACGAGAACCCGATTCGGTTGTTTGCCGGCAGCGGCCTACGCCGTGACGTTTGGCGGCAGGTCGTGGATCGTTTCGGCCCGGTCGGCATACTGGAGTTCTACGCCTCGACCGAAGGGAATGCCGTTCTTGCCAATGCATCGGGAGAAAAAGTCGGTGCGCTTGGCAGGCCGCTTCCGGGGAGTGCCGAGGTGGCGCTGATTCGTTACGACTTCGACCGCGGAGAGTTCGCACGCGACGAGCATGGCCTCTTCGTCCGTTGCGACGTGGATGAGCCTGGGGTGCTTTTGGCCCGGCTCGATGCGGAGCATCCCGTGGCGACCTTTGCCGGGGGAGACGAGGCTGGGTCACGCTTGCTTCAAGGGGTGTTCGAGCGAGATGATACCTGGTTCGTGACGTGGGACGTGCTCCGTCGGGACGCCGACGGGGACTACTGGTTCGTCGACCGCTTGAGCCGTATGTTGCGAACGCCGTACGGTCTGGTCGCGACGCGAAGCATCGAAGACGCGCTTTACGGATTTGCGGCCCTCCGGCAGGCCGTCGTCTACGGGGTCGATCGGGAAGGCCTGGACCTGCCAGTGGCTGTCGTGGCCACTCGGGACAACCGGGCCCTCGACCTTCCATCCTGGAACGCCTTCATGTCCGATCTCGACCCGAGTAAACGACTAGCATGGGTGAAGCGGGTCGAGCGTATTCCGATGACCGACGGCTTTCGCCCCGACAAGTCCATGCTCGAAGGCGATTTGCTGGCCAATGCCGTCGAGCTCTACGCGTTCGACGAGCAGGCGCAACGCTATGCGCCCGCCCGAAACGGCAGCTCTGCCCTCCGCCCCTGAGCCACAAAATCGCGCCTGGCCGCCTCTCTTGCTACAACCCGTGTCGATGACGCTCCGAGCTCGGTCTCTGCTTTTCCTTCTAACGTGCACCGTCGCGTCCGGATGCAGCGACCCTGCCCGCATAAGCTCGGCTTGTTTTGATACGGCCGGCTGCGCGAGCGGGGTTTGCACCATCACTGCGTACGGCAGGTACTGCCTGAGCACCTGCACCGCCGACATGGTTCGGTGCGATGACGGCCAGGCCTGCGTGCAGGGCGCGGGGCTCTTCTCCGATGGTGGGGTCGATGGGGGCGCCGACGCTGATGCAGGCGTCGAAGGCGAGGCGGATTTCTGGGTTTGCCTCCCAGGCGAGCTCAACAACGAGGACTTCACTCCGGTCCTCATCGGCGACGTGTGCACCTACAGTATCGACTGCGAGCTTGGCGGGATCTGCGTTTGTCTCGATGGGCAGGATTGCGATCTCGCAAACGCCGACCGCACCGGTCCGGTCTGCGTCGAGGTCTGTGATTCGACGGTCGTGAGTCGGTGCCCGTTTGAACAGGCATGCGTGGATCTGGGAAACGGCCGCGGTTTTTGCGATCCCACGCTCGCCCCGACGAATTGACCGTTTACGACGAGCCGCCGCGACACTAGACTCAACCGGCCATGGCTACACCCCAAGAGACAGTTGAGGCCCTCCGCGGCTATTTGCGTTCGCACCCAGAGGAGATCGGTCGTGCCGTGAGAAGCGCGCTGGGGCTTCGCTTCGGTGTTCCAGTCGCCGCACTCCGATGGCTGGGCGCCCAAGCCGAGCGTGCCGGTAAAGTCGAAGACTTCAGCATCGACTCCGTTCCACCCGGTCTTCGGTTGTCCGGCAACGTCGACATGATGTCGACCCCGATCCGCGCTTCGGCCATCGTCTACGTCGAGCGCGTGGTCTTCAACGAAGAGGAGCTCACGGTGGCTCTCCGTCTCGAGGAAGTTGTGATGAAGCTCAACGGCGATTCCGAAACGCCGGTGGCCGCGCTGATCAAGTCGGGAGCTCTCGACCTGACCAACCCCGGCACGCTCGTCGCCTACATGCCCGGGCGCTCCCCGATTCTTGCAGAAGCCAATGGCAATCGGATCGTGCTCGATCTCATGCGCGATCCGAAGATCGGCAAGAACCCGCTCGTTCGGCGCGCCGTGTCACTCCTGACGTCGTTCGTCACGCTGCACGGTGTAGAGACAGACCCAAAGCATCTCGACATCGAGTTTCGCGCGCTTCCGGTCGGCTTGGGCGGTGCTGTGCGCTCGGTTAGAAAGCACGTCGTCCTTCCGTCGATGAGCCGCTTGCTCCCCCGTGCGAGGTAGTATGCCCGTTTGCCGTTCATGCGAAGACGAAGTCGACGAGCTGGTTTCCACAAAGGCCGAGGGTCAGCGCATCAAAGTCTGTGAGGACTGCGCCGAGCGCCTTCTCGAAGAGGCGGAGATCGCCGAGATGAGTGAGTCCGTCATGCAAGGCATGATGGGCTACAAAGGCCGCCGTTAGCGCTGTCGCAACACCCTCGCACCGCCGACCACGCAGTAAAGCGCACAGAGACCGAGCAGCACGAACTTCGCTCCCGCGAATGCCAGGCCGAGTTGGGGATAGGGCGCGGGCGATGTGACTCGAGCCACCTCGAACAACAGGACCCCGTTCTCGAGCACGTCCAAGCCCGCGGCGATGGTTGCTGCCCAAGCAGCGCGCGTGCTCCAGGTTTCTTCGTCGAGCCGCTTGCCGACCCAAACGCCGAGCATCGAAAAGAACACGCCATAGATCAACAGGTAGACGAAGTCGATGATGAGACTCAGCTTCGCGTGGCCGAGCGCCGACTTGCTCTGCCACTCGAGCAAGATCGCGAGAGCCCGATGGGGCGTCCCGGCAAGCTCGAAGGAAACGATGCCCCAGGGCGCGGCTTCACCCTGCAGGGGTATGTCCACGAAAGCCATGAGCGCCGTCGAGAACACGAGAAGCGCGCCGAAGCGCAGGGTCAGCGCGCCCAGGAATCGTGGCTCGAGTGACCACAGAGGATGCGACACTAGCTGCCGGGCGCCGAGTCGTCGTTCGACTTGCCTTTGTTGGCCGGACGTGGCTCGGGTTCACGCGGAAGGTTTCGAATGCGGAGCGCCTCTAGCTCCTCCTGCAAAAACTCCATTTCGAGCTCAGCACGGCTTCGTGCCGCCACGGCTCGCGCGACCGCGGACTGGAGCTCTTCGGTCTTCGTGGCCTCAGCGTTGAGTCGAGCTTCTAGTGCCGCCAGCTCGGCCCGAAGCTCGAGCTTGCGGTCTTCTTCGCGCTTTAGTTGCCGGCCTAGTCGCCGTGCCGTGTCTTCCTCGGTCGAGAGCTTTTGCAGCGTCACCGTCAGCCGTCGCTCGGTTTCGGAGAGATCGCGCTCGGTTTCCGAAAGCTGCTGCTCGACTTCGATCTTCTCCTGACGGTTCTGGGCGAGTTTGTCGCGCGTGCGTATCAGACGCCGCTCTTCGTCTTTGAGCTCGCTGCGGAGCTCGGCGACTCGACCATCGGTTCGGGCCAGCCGCTTTGCAAGCTCGGTGCGGGTGAGGCGGCTCTGTTCGTACCGAAGCTCGAGCCGCTCGGCGATCTCACGGGTGTCCGCCAAGTCTTGCCGGAGCCCCGAAGCGGTAAGTCGCGCTCGGTTGGCTTCTTCTCGCTCGATCTCGGCTTGCTGATAGAAGACGGTGACGGCCGCGCCGGACGCGCCGAGAAGCGCAAGGGCCAACGGGATGGTCCACCGAAGGATCGTCTTGATTCGCTCGCGGCGGACCTCTGGCAATGCGAGCACCGACAACTCTTCGGCGAGCTCATCTGCGTTCGGACGAACTTCAGCGTCTCGGTTCAACCACCGGTTGAACGATGGCGTGAGATACTTGAGCGCGTGCCTGGTCGGTGCCCGGGGTGTCTCGTGCGAACGCTCCTCGATGAAGGTGTCGACCGCACCGGCGGCGACGTCGGCCTGCGTCTCCGGTTCGAGGGCGTTCCGGAGTGAGAGCGCGAGCGCAAAAATGTCCGCCTTGTTGGTGACGGGCGGCTTTCGCTCGACCGATGCAAACTGCGCGGCGACTTCGGGTGCAAAATATGTCGGGGTCCCGGCGACGACCATCTCTGCCTCGGTCGCCGCAACGCCCAAGTCGAGCAACACGGGAGTGACTTCATCTCCACCAAAGCCCGGGATGCGGGCTAGAAAGATGTTCTCGGGCTTCACGTCTTGGTGGCGGACCCCCGCTGCGTGCATTGCGGCGAGTGCACGGGCGAGAGGCTGGAAGATCTTCAGCGCTTCCTCACGGCTCAAGGGCTCACGCTGAAGACGTGACTGCAGTGTCTCGCCGTCGTACCACGGCATGACGAACCAAAGGCGCTCCTCGAACCACCCATGGTCTTTGAACTGCACGATCGACGGATGGAACACCGAGGCGATCAAGCGTAACTCGCGAAGCGACGCCTGTTTCGCGCTCTTCGAGTGGGCCGCCTGATGAAGCAGCTTGAGCGCCACCACGTGCCCCGGGACTTCCGTGTCTTTGGCGCGATACACGTCGCCGAACGCCCCGAGTCCCACCCGGGCTTCGATCGAGTAGCGGCCGCCGACGATTGTGCCGATGGGCAGCGGCTCGATGCCGTCGTGGTCTTGTTCGCTGGTGCGTGGGCGCTCCTCCAGGGCGAACGCCTCGATGATGATGCGGCCAAACCGGTCTGCGTCTCGGATACCGTGTTTTTGGAGGATTGCCTTCGCGTCGGCCATAGCGGCGTCGAGCCGGCGTTCGATTTCGGCCGCGGTCTTTCCGTAGACGAAGGCGAGCTCTTCGACGCCCAACTCACGCGCAAAACGAAGCTCGAGCAGCTCGGACTCCTCGTCGTTCAAATCGAATCGAAGCCCGTTGAGTGGGCTGGCGGACCTGTGTGCCGAGGGAAGGGCGCGCCAGGGAAGCGCTTCGAGTCGTTCCCGGCTCGGCGGTTTGAGCGGACGGCTGGCGTTCTGGATGTAGCCACGCGCGGCGCGATAGAGACGAGCACGAATCCCAGGAGCCTTGATGAGAGAATCGCTCGCCGTCTTGGCGACGAACGCGCGAAGCTTTGCGAGATAGTGATCGGCATGCTCGATGGAGCCGGTTCGAATCGCGAGATACTGCCGGAGACCTTCTGCGTAGTAACGAAAGGCGCGTCCGTGAAGGACGTCGACGATCGTTTGTGGCTGTCCCTGGGCAAAAGCGATCGATGCGGCAGCCTGCGTTAGCGCGGCGCCACCCTTCCCAAGTGGTCTCAGTTGGTTCAGCAGAAAGGGCTCAGTTCCCATAAGACGTCTCTACGGCATCGGACATGCAAGGATGAGTCACCCTTGCGGCGGACCTCAACAAAACAGCAAGGCTATGCCCAGCCGTACGCAATGCTCAGAAACCAGAGCACTGCCAACAAAATCAGTGCAGCTACGATGTTCAGCACGAAGCCGATGCGCATCATTTGTCGGAGGTCGATCAGACCTTGCCCGTACGCCACCGCGTTCGGGCCCGTTGCGATCGGAAGCATGAAGGCACAACTCGCGGCGAGACCAACCGCGACGGCAGGAAGTAGTGGCGACACTCCGAGCTCTACTGCAGCGGCAATGGCGAGAGGGACGATCATGTTCGACGACGCGGTGTTCGAGCATGCTTCCGTAAAGAAGACCGTGAAGAAGATCATGGCGGCGGTCAAACCCCATAGCGTGTTGATGCCCGTGATCGACAGGAACCAATGGCTCATCGCCGAAGCGAGGCCGGTTTCGAACATCTGTGCGCCGAGCGACAAACCCCCGCCGAATAAAAGTATCAGTCCCCAGTCGATGCGCACTGCATCGTGCCACGGGAGCACGGGGGTCGTGCCGTCTTCGTCCAGGATCAAGAAGAGCGGGGCTGCCGCGAGGATCGCAACCACGCCGATCGGCAATGCTGCCGCGACCGCTTCCGCGTTCGGAGCATCGAGGGCGCGCATGATTCCAGGAATCGTCCAACCGGCGACTGCCAACCCGAAGCATGCGGCAGTGACGATTTCGCCGCGCGACCACGCTCGCGTGACGCCGGCCACATCGGACTCGACCGGGGGAGGCGGCGCCAGCCACTGGAGTACGAGCCCGAGCACCAACGCGAGCGCGAGCGCTGCTGGCACGCCGATGCCCATCCATTGAAGGAAGTCGATCTGAACGTCGGCCTGCTCTTGAAGGAAGCGAACCGTGATGAAGCTCGGCGGGCTTCCGATCAGCGTGCCCATCCCGCCGATCGAGCTCGCGTATGCTACCGCCAGCACACTCCCGGGATTTCCGTCGTGGTCATCGGGGAGGGTCCCAAGCAAAATCGGGATCAGGATTGCGGCGGTTGCGGTGTTGCTAATCCACATCGAAAGCGCGACCGCAGACATCATGAAGGCGATGCGAATCCGAACGGGCGATCCTCTGACGAGAGGAAACTGCATCAGCGATCGGGCGAGGCGCCTGTCGAGGCCGTGGCGCGTCATCGCACGCGCAATGAAAAAGCCTCCGATGAAGAGGAAGATCAGTGGGTCTGCGTACGGTGCGAAAGCGGTCTCGCTGTCGGTCACACCTACCAACACCATGACGGGCCCGATCAGGAGAGCCGTCACGTAGATGGGGACCATTTCGGTCACCCACGCAATCAGGACGGCGATGAAGACCGCTGCCAAGCGTTGAGCCCGCGGTTCCAATCCGAGCGGAGCGAACCATGTCGCCAGGAACAGCGCTGGAGTGAGCACCAGCCCCACAGTGCGCCGCTCGAAAAAGCCCATGCTCGCGCCATCTAGCACGGCTCCCTACGGGTCCGTCCAGTCGAGCGGGCTCGAAACTTGCGCCTCCCGCATATACGCCCCAAGGTGAACACGTTGTGGCTCAGGTGCGTTCGGGATTATTGATGATTCTGGCGTGTGCGGCCCTTTGTGGCTGTACACCAAAGCAGGATCCAGCACAGGCTTCGGGCGAGCAGGAAACTCGGACGGTACCTACGCCCACGGACGAAGCTCCAAGGGTCGTCTTGGAAACTCCTGTGCCGTTTTGGAAAGACGGCTCCGCCCAGGGCCAAGTCGATGCGGCCAGGGCGGACGTCGATGGGCGGCTGCTCCTCGACCTCGGCGAGGACTGGACCCCGTACATCTTCACTGACTCTTCCTCCCCGGACGAAGAGCCGAAGCCCATGGCGTACCGACCGACCTATCTTGCGCTCGCGCGCGGCGAGTTCCCGAACGACCGGCATGGGGCCCGCGCACGCAAGGACAAGTACCTCGAGCTCTACGGGATCCTTCCTACCATTTCGTTGGTGCGAACCCGCTTCGAAGAAATCCGCAACCTCGAATGTGCCGAAACCCTCGATCTGACACCCCTCCAGAGCTTCGAAGGCTTTCTTGCGTATCGACCGGGGCGCAGGCCCATTCGCCGCCAAGCCCGCTACGATCTGCTGAAGCCCGAGGTAGAGGCTTTGGTCGCGCAGCTCGGCGTGACCAGCCTCGATGAGATCACGGCTTCCCAACTCCCCGAAGAGCAGTGGGCGAAAGTCGAGGAATACAAAGTCCTGGCTCCAGAGATCGAAGCGATCAACGCAGCTCAACAACGGTTGCAGTGCGAAGGCTTCTTCGAGGGGCGAGGTGACTACGTTCCGGGGGTGTTCGACTGGCGCACTCACGAAGCGTTGGCGGAGTTCGAGCGTCGGCATCGGGTCTACGGCTGGGGGTTCATTGGCGACGATACGTTGGCCGTGCTTCAAAAGACGCCTCTCGAGACCGAACAAGAGGCCGTCATTCGCGTCCTGACCGAGCGTGCGATACACGCAGCGCAGGTCATCGAAGACGGCAGCACCTCGACGCTCAAGTCCGGGCAGCCGCGCACCTTCGAGACCGAGGACGGCAGAGAGGTCGTTGTCCCGAACTTCGAAGCCGAGCTGCGCGAACGCGTCATCGAGGCGTTCGGCCTGCAGACTCCCGAGTCGACGTATGCGTGGCTCCAATCTCTCGGCGGGATTGGCCCGCATGAAGTCGTCGCCATCGAGGGCATCGAGCTTCCGCCTTACTACAGCGACAACATGGACCTTTCAGTCTCGATCGATCGAGGCGACGTTTGGTACGAATTCCCTTACGACGAGGAGGGCAAGGCGAGGTCGCAGCCGGTCAGCCGTCGTCCCCGCCTCACCGTCTACGTGAAATACAACGACCAGAAGATCCCCTTGGCGCGATATGGGACGACGGTCGGTGGCTGGCGGGGCGAGTACATCGACGGTGCAGTGATGTGGAAGTACAAGGACTCTCCCGTCGGGAGGCGGGTGTGGAGCCGTATTGCTGCCGCACCGGTTTGGGTTCCGCCCGAGAGCACGCCGCCAAAGGTGATGCTCATAAGAACCCGAAAGGGGAAGTACGAGGTCAACTACCATGACACCGGCCCAAGCTACGCGTCCGCGTATGGCTTGGTCGCAGCATATCACCGGAAGTTCTACCGCTCTCCCGAGGGTGAGATCCAAATCGGTGGTGATGAAGGGATCCGCACCCACGGCTCGGTGGACTACATGAGCATCATGCGCCGCCACTCGCATGGTTGTCATCGCATGCACAATCACATCGCCGTCCGACTCATGTCGTTCGTGCTCGAGCATCGCCCCCATATACGATATGGGCACCAGCCGATGGTGTTCAAGCGCGAGTTCGAGTTCGAAGAGGAGATGTATCTCATGGAGTTCGACCAGGGCGGCTACAACTTCGTCTTGGAAGAACCGCTTCCCGTCGAAGTGGCGATCGGACGGGTCCGCGGTCAGGTCAAACAGCCGATCGAGCACCACTTGCCGCGCTTCGACAAGGAGGTCGCCGCGTACGTGATGCCCGATGGATCGTGGGTGACCGTCGACCGCTTCGGCATGATGACGCCCCGGATCAAGCCCTTCGAGTTTGATGCACCGCTCGAGGGTCCAGAGCTCGATCCGAGCTTGCAGCAACCGATGGTTGGTGTTCCTCCGTCCTCGCCGCCGGATCCTTCGGCGGCTGGCGAACCGTCCGCGTCCGGGGGACCATCGGAAGTGACGACCCCGACGACGGCGCCTGCCGCGATTCCGGTCAACACTTCCGCTGTTCCTGTTGGGCCTGGTGCCACGTCGCCCTGAAAACGAGGCGCAATTCGTGCGCATCGTTGGATGTGGACAGGTTGGGTGAAACGCGGGCTGCTTGGGGAGAAAAAAAGCGTTTTTCCACAAGCGATTTTCGTTGATCTCGCCAACCAGATCTGTAGAACTGGATGCTCGGAAGATCGCGACACGCGAGTTCGAGCGTTCTTTGAAGCAACCCATCTGACAACAGCAACGCAAGTTGTTGTTTCTCCCTCTCACGGGGGCGAGAGGCGGGGCCGCAAGGTCTCGCAGTCGGGGCGCTGAGAGCGCCGAACGTGTCCGTGGGTCGTGAGGATTGCAGAAGTCATTGGTCGTCTGCGGGTTCTGAGTCGAGCGAAAGCTACGACGCGGTTCCCACAACGCAGGGGGGCAGTGACGGAAGGCGTGCCTGAATCGGGACACCATCCTGTTTCACCACACGATGGTCGCAAAGATTCTTGGCGAGGCGTTGACGGTCTTGGCACTGAGATCGATCGGCGACGGCGACGGCGCGTCAGAGGTTCGGCACGAAGCTGCCTGGCAGTGGAGTGCCCGCCAAAGCGAGCGGACGGGGTGACACCGTCGGCTCACTGCGACAAAACCGGTTCGGAACCGGCCGCAGTATTCCCACGAGGTGCGGGTGCCCATCTTTGAAAACTAAATCTGGATTGCACGCGTCGGCCTGAGCATGCTGCGCGACACCGTTGCATACGGGCGAAAGCTCGGACAACGGCATCGAACAAAGCATGTGCCCAAGGATCCACATGAAAGCGCATCCAAATCGCGCCCCTGGCGAGCCGAAACCCAGGGGTTCAGGCATGACGAGAGTCGTCGCAGAGTTCAATCACGACGGTTTGCTAAACCCAAACCGCCGCTGGGACTCCGTCCGAAGGACGAGTGTAGGGCAACCTACGCAGACCGACGGTACTTCGAAGCGATCAAAAGCGGACGAGTACGACGACAGCGCTCGAGACGTATCGGTCAAAGCTTCTCCAGTGAGCAAAAACATGTTCACGCGAGTTGTTAGTAGGCTTCCCGACGGGGACGCATCGCGCCGAGACGTGTCGATCAAAGCTGGCAACGCTGAATAGGCCTTCCATCGAGCTTCGCGCTCGAAATCCAGACAAAGTCGGTCGTGGTGCACGCAACGTACGCGCGTGCATAGAGCCGAGCGATGACTAACTCATCGCAAGGTCAGCGAAATTCCAAAAGGGGCGATCCGTGCCGGGTCGCCCCTTTCTTATTGGGGCGCAGGCGTTTGGGTTCAGGCGAAGCGATGCAAAATGGGCTTTGTTGGAACAGTTATTTGCGACACTTCATGATGAATACATTCCCTGGTCAATGACGCATACCATGGAACCTCTTTTTCATTTCTGAATGATGTGATTGAGGGAAGAGATAGCAATTCAGTAGATTTCTATCAGGCAAAAGCGGAACGCCTGGTTCATGTGGCTATAACGATTACCCTCCTGGTGTCTTTGGTTCCTCTCCTTTATTCGCTCCCAGCATCGAAGTTAAAAGCAGTACTCGAACCTTTTGACCGAACCAACGAAGCATAAGGAAGGTTGGATTACGTTGCTGCTACTGCACGTGACGTTTAGGAGACGCAGCGCCCTACATTTTGCTTGGTCTCTACTTTTCGCATATCTACTGATAGACGACTCGCTAACTGTGCATGAACGAATCGGCGTCGCGGTAGCGAAGTATTTCGAGTTTGTTCCTGCGTTTGGCCTGCGGGCGGAAGACTTTGGCGAGTTGAGCGTGTCGGCGGTAAGCGCCGCGACGTTGCTCATACTAATAGGGGCCGCCCATTATCGTGCTGACCCTGCAAGCAAACAATTTTCCAAACATCTCTTCTTTTTGCTCATCTCACTCGCGTTCTTTGGCGTGGCTGCTGACATGGTTCACATGTTGTTCTTCTCATGGGACTTTTTCCTTGCCCTAGTTGAAGACGGTGGCGAGATGCTGGTAATGAGCATCATTACGTGGTTTGTCCTGTCCTCTACCCATAGGGACCGGACAGCGCCTGGACTTGCACAGAGTACGTAGAGACCCGCTGGACGACCCCCAAGCCGGAAGGCAAAACGATGCTACGCTCGCGGCATGAGCATCAAAGTCCACCATCTCAACTTCTCCCGCTCGTTGCGTGTTCTCTGGCTCCTCGAGGAGCTCGAGCTCGACTACGCCATTCAAGCCTGGGAGCGCGACAAGGACTTTCGGGCTCCGTCAGCAGCGGCTGATGTTCATCCGCTCGGTCGGTTTCCGATGGTCGAAGTCGACGGGCGCGTGCTCGTCGAGTCGGGTGCGGTGCTCGAGTACTTCGCGGACCGCGAGGGAAAGCTGAGGCCGACCGACGAGACCGAGAAGCTCGAGTGCACGATGTTCCTGCACTACGCGGAGGGCTCGCTCATGCCGCCGTTGCTTGTCCAGCTCATCTTCTCGAGGCTACGCACGGCGCCGATGCCCTTCTTCATCAAGCCCATCGCCCGAGGTATCGCGGACCAAGTCGATAAGAGCTACACCCGCCCCGCCCTCGACCTGCATGTCGGATTCGTGGAGAAGACACTCGGGGAGCGTCCGTACTTCGCCGGCAACAACTTCTCGATCGCGGATATTCAAATGTTCTACGCCGTGGAGGCCGCCCTATCCCGAGCCTCAGGGGAGCGTCCCAACATGCGGGCGTGGCGCGACCGAGTCACCAGCCGCCCCGCCTACCAAGGCGCAGAGGCCAAGGGCGGCAAGGCCGTTCCTCAAACGAAAGCGTGAGTCAACGCGCTATGAGCTCCGAGTCATCGATTCGCCGGTCTGGTCCGTGGTCCGAGGACCGAGTCCGGGAGTTTCTCGCCGACGCGCGCATTCCGATGCGGCTTGCAGCGAACACCGATACGGGGTTCCCCGTCGTCGTGTCGCTTTGGTTTCTGCCGGAGGCCGACGAGTTGCTCGCGGCAGTCCATCAGGATTCGCGGATCGCGATGCGTTTGAAGGGAGACGCACGATGCGCCTTCGAGGTCGCCCCGAACGAGCCGCCGTACTGCGGCGTCCGCGGACAGGCCAGGGCCAGCCTGGAATCGGAGGGGGCGGGGGAGCTCCTGGAGCGTCTTCTCGATCGGTACTTGGGCTCGACCCAATCGAGCCTCGGACGCTTTCTGCTCGGACGTGCCCAAGAAGAGCTCGTCATTCGCCTGCAGCCTTCATGGATCGGCTCCTGGGATTACAGCGACCGCATGAACGACGCGGTGTAGCGGAGACGAATCATCGAACGCACTCGACCTGACTGGGACTCGCCCCGGTTCTCACTCGCCGGGTGGCTCCTTACGGCGGGCGTGAAATGCTCCGACTTGCGAGTCCAGGGAACGTGGTAACCTCGCCCCCCATGCTTGAAAGAATCTTTTGCTGGGCCTGCGCCGCTTGCCTCGCATCGTGTGTTTTCGCCTGCTCCACCGAGCAGTCGGCAGGTGACAGCTTTCTGCTCGGCACGGGGAAGGCCGACATCACCGGGCCTGTCGTCGATGTGGAATTCCCGGGCTTTGTACGACCGACCCACATTGCCAGCGGCGTGCACACTCGGCTGAGCGCGCGCGCCTTTATCATCGGTGAGCTCGAAGGCGACCGGAGGCTCGCGTTCGTGAGCGTGGATCTCCTCAATGTGTCGCACGAGTTGCGGCTCTCGGTCGTCGACAACCTCCGGGCAAAGTATGGAGACCTCTACACGCTCGACAACGTCGTGCTCAGTGCGACCCATACCCACTCGAGCCCAGGCGGGCATTCGCACGAAGGCACGTTTCGAGAAGCCTATTTCGAAGCGGTCGTCCGAGGCATCACGGAAGCTCTCGAAGCCGCACACGACGGCCTTCGGCCCGGCAGGATCCTGGTCGGGCAAAGCGAGGTCGAAGGTGCAGGTGCCAATCGCTCGCGTGTCGCGTACCTGCGAAATCCCGAATCAGAGAGGTCGCGCTACACCGATGATACCGACCGCACGATGACCCTTCTCAAGCTCCAGCGCGAGGACGGAGTCATAGGCGTGCTCAGTTGGTTTGCCGTCCATCCAACCACGCTGACCTTCAACAACCCCCTGGTCTCGGCCGACCACAAGGGGTTTGCGGCGCTGGAGATGGAAAAGCGCCTGCAGGAGCGAGACGATACGGCCGACGACTTCGTGGCGGCCTTTGCCCAAAGCAACTGCGGCGACGTCACGGGCAACCTGAACCTCGACAACACAGGCCCGGGCGTGGACGACTACGACAGCGCGCGCATCATTGGAGAGCGACAACTCGATGCGGCTATCGAGATCTACGAGTCGGCCTCCGAGGCGCTTCGTGGTGGCGTCGACTATCGGCTCTCCGCCGTCGACTTCACGGACCTCGAGGTGGGCGGCGACTTCACCGGGTCGGGTCTGCAGCAGACCTGCTTCCCGGCCTGGGGCTACTCGTTTGCAGCGGGCTCCACCGAGGACGGCGGGGGACATCCTCTTTTCATGGAAGGCATGCTCGAGCGCAACGAGACCATCGACTTGCTCACTGATGCGGTGGTGAAGCCGCCGCCGATCACCGACGAGCTTCGTGCTTGCCATGTACCCAAGCCGATCTTGTATCCCAAAGCGCAGCAGGACCCGCTCCCAATCGGTGTGGCCAAGCTCGGGCAGCTCGCGCTCGTGTTCATTCCGAGCGAGGCGACGACCATGTCGGGTCGCCGCATGCGCGATACGATTCGCGGCGTGTTCGGGGATGAGGTGAAGCACGTCGTGATTGCCGGATACAGCAACGACTACGCCGGCTACATCACGACGCCGGAAGAGTACACCGCCCAGCAATACGAGGGCGGGCACACGCTCTTTGGCCCCTGGACGCTGCCCGCCTTCCAGCAAGAGCTCGATCGCCTCGCGCAGGCAATGGCCGACGAATCCGCACTGCCGGCCGGGCCCGATCAGGGAGACCTTCGCGGCACCGTCGATTCCTCGCCTCTCGGCAATGACTTCGACGAGCCTCCCGAGGTCGCTTCCTTCGGGGACGTCGCCACTCCTCCGGGCGCCTCGTACGCGCCCGGTGCCACAATGGCGCTGTCGTTTTGGACGGGTCACCCAGACAACGCGCTTCGCCCTGGCGTTCCCTACGTCGAGATTCAAAGGCTCGTCGATTCGAGCTGGTCGACGGTTGTCACCGAAGCCGACTGGTCGACGCAGGTGCAATGGGTCCAACAGAGCCGAGTGATTCCACCCTACGACCCGCTCGATCCTTTCGCCGGGCCGCCCCCACCCATCAACGAAGCGTTTACGGTGTCGATTCGGTGGCAGATCCCAAGCGATGCGGAATCAGGGACCTACCGCGCGCTCTTCCACGGCAGCGAGCTCCGGGAAACCGACCTCGAAACTCGAACCTTCACCGCGGAAAGCCCGGAGTTCGTGGTCGAAACGCCCTGACCGAGCGTCCACGCGCGGTTGCTGACCATGGGCGCGAAACTCGAATCAACCGTGCCTGCTGATAGTTGCCAGTGTCAGCGCCCGTCAGACAACTGCGCGCCTTGACGGCCGATATCTCGGCATGCTCGATGCTCTTTCGGAGCGGGCACGGGTCGTTGCGTCCTCGGGTGCTGACTATCCGAGCGGGTTGCGCCATCTTTCGGATGCCCCCGAGCACTTCCGCATCGTGGGCGACCTCCCCGATCTGTCTCGTTCGGTTTCGATCGTCGGGACGCGCCTGGCGGATGATGAGGCGCTCGATTTCACCTACGGCTTCGCGCGGAAGCTTGCGTTCGAGGGGGTGGTGGTGGTCTCCGGAGGCGCGGTCGGCATCGATCGTGCCGCCCATGAAGGGGCGCTCGATGGGGGAGGCCGAACGATTGTCGTCCTCCCGATCGGCTTCGACAAGCCTTACCCAGCCGCCAATCACAATCTCTTCGAACGCGTGATCGAGGCCGGCTGCTTGCTCACCGAAGTGCCGGATGGCGCCGAGATGCAGAAGGGGCGCTTCCTGACGCGGAACAGGCTCGTGGCGGCTCTCGGCCAGTCGACCATCGTGATCCAGGCGCCGGCGCGATCGGGGGCGCTATCGACGGCTCGACACGCCAACGCCCTCGGACGCCATGTTTTTACGACGCCCGCTTCCCCCTGGGATCCGCGGGGATCGGGCAATCTCGTGCTCCTCCGGAAGGGCGCGAGGATTTGCATGGTGCCTGGCGATGTCCTATCCGGCTCGGCTGTGGGGGCGGGCGTTTTTGAGGCGCCAGGCTCTAAGAAAGGCCGAGACAACCCTAATTACAGCAACTTGAGTACATCGGAACAACAGATTCTCGACGCGCTTCGCGGCCGGGCCCGGCACGCGGAGGACCTTTGTCACCGAACCGGAATTCCGGCCTTCGAGGTGCAGCGGTCTATCCTGAGCCTGCTCGTGCGCGGGCTGGTCGAGGAGAAGCCGGGTGGGCGGTTCCAAAGTTGCCGGCGGAGCACCAAGCCTTACTAAAGGAGTTCGATGTCCAAAACTCTGCTCATCGTGGAGTCCCCAGCCAAGGCGAAGACCATCAAGAAGTACGTCGGTGCCGGCTATGAGGTCCTTGCGTCAAAAGGCCATATCAAAGACCTGCCCAAGCGCGGGGGGGTCGACATCGAAAAAGGTTTCCAAGAAACCTACGAGCTCCTCGAGGAGAAAGGCAAACCCGAGGTCGTCAGAGCGATTCGGGCCGCCGCCAAGAAGGCCGACAAAGTCCTGCTGGCGACCGACCCGGACCGCGAGGGTGAAGCGATCGCGTATCATCTGATGGAGGTCGCCAAAAAAGCGAACAAGGACGCTGAGATCAAGCGCGTCCTATTCGAGGAGATCACCAAGCGAGGGGTCAAAGAGGGCCTCGAGCGACCCCGTGACCTCGACGCGAACCTCTATGAGGCGCAGCGCACCCGTCGCGTCCTCGACCGCATCGGCGGCTACCCACTTTCGAGCCTCTTGTGGAAGAAGCTCGCGTTCGGGCTATCGGCCGGTCGGGTGCAGACTCCCGCTCTTCGCATCATCGTCGATCGTCAGCACGAGCGGGACGCGTTCGTTCCCCTCGACTACTGGTTGGTCGATGCTCGCCTTCAGGGTGTCAAGCCCCAGTCCTTCATCGCCCGCATGCAGAGCGTCGACGGGAAGAAGCTCGACAAAGTCGGCTCACGCCCTGCCGCGCTGAGCGAGGCCGACGCGGCGAAGTACGTCTCGGACCTCAAGCGCGCCGACTACGAGGTCAAGGGCATCACCAAGCGCAAGGCGTCGCGTAAAGCCCCGGCACCGTACACTACGTCCAAGCTCCAGCAGGACGCCGCCAACCGACTCAGCCTTCCTCCCAAGCGCACCATGCGAATCGCACAGCAACTCTACGAAGGCGTGACGCTCGGTCGCGGCAAGAACGCCGAGATAATTGGTCTGATCACCTACATGCGCACCGACAGCGTGCGGCTTTCGCCCGACGCGGTGAACGAGTGTCGCGATTACATCGTCGAGAAGTACGGCAAGGATGCGATCCCCGACAAGCCGAACATCTTCAAGTCCAAGAAGCAAAACGTGCAGGACGCTCACGAGGCCATTCGCCCCACACAACTCGACCACCCGCCCGAGGTCGTCAATAAGTACCTCAAAGATCCACAGCGCAAGCTCTACAAGCTGATTTGGGATCGTTTTGTCGCGTCGCAGATGAACCCTGCCGTGTTCGACCAAACCGGCGTCGAGATCGAGGCCACCGCCGGCACTCGCAAGTACGGCCTTCGCGCGAGCGGCAGCGTGCTCAAGGTTCCAGGCTGGCACGCCGTGTACGGAGCGACGACGGAGCCGCTTGCGGGCGAGGAACAAGACCCAGAAGATGACGACCGCCTTCCGGAGCTTCAGGAAGGAGAGGCGTTGACCTTGGTCATTCCGCCCGGAGCCGCAATGCAGCACAAGCAGACCGAGCCGCCGCCGCTGTTCACCGAGGCGACCCTGGTCAAGAAGCTCGAGGAAGAGGGGATCGGTCGCCCGAGCACCTACGCAGAGATCATCAGCAAGGTCGAGCAACGGGCTTACGTTCAAAAGGACGGCAACAAGCTGGTGCCCACGCCCCTCGGCACGCTCGTCATCGAAAAGCTCGTCGCCGACAACTTCGACCTCGCGGACATTGGGTTCACCCGGAAGCTCGAGGAGGATCTCGACGCCGTCGAGGAGGCTCGCGCAAAGCGACTCGACGTGCTTCAACCGTTCCACGAACGCTTGCAAGCGCAGATTGCCCATGCGGTCGAGCAGACCGGCAAATGGTGGCCGGAACCGGTCGAGATCGGCGAAAAGTGCCCCGAGTCGGGCGACCCGCTGGTGAGGCGTTGGGGCCGCAACGGACCGTTCATCGGGTGCACCAGCTATCCTGAATGCCGCTACACGCTCAACATCGGCCCTGACGGCGAAATTGAAGAACCCAAGGAGCCGGAGCTCACGGAGTACGACTGCAACGAGTGTGGCGCCAAGATGACCAAACGCTGGGGGCGGAACGGCTGGTTCCTCGGCTGCTCTCGATATCCGGACTGCAAGCACACGCGCGCGGTTCCACTCGGTTACAAGTGCCCCAAGTGCAAGACGGGCGACGTCATTCCGATCAAGCCCAAGGGTCGCGGGCGCCCCTTTTACGGCTGCACCAACTACCAGTCGGAAGAGCAGTGCGATTTCCGCGTGTGGCAAAAACCAATCGGTATAGAGTGCCCGACTTGTGGAAGTGACTTTTTGGTGCCGATGGGCGGCAAAAAGAATCCAAAGCTCAAGTGCGCGAACGAGACGTGCGACTATGAGCGACCGTATGATCCGGACGATCTCCTAGAAGAAAGCGAGTCCAAAGAGCCTACCCCTGCCGCGGGCTCCGCGACAGGCTAAGGTTCGACCGTGGCAGAGGTGGTCGTCGTCGGTGCGGGTCTAGCCGGCACCGAGTGTGCCTGGCAGATGGCCCAACGCGGCGTGTCGGTACGACTGATCGAGCAGAAGCCCTCGTCGCGCACTCCGGCGCAGCAGTCGAGCCAGTTTGCCGAGCTCGTGTGCTCCAACTCGTTTCGGGGCGCCGCCTTGCACAACGCGGTCGGCCTCTTGAAAGAGGAGATGCGTCGCACGGGCTCGCTCGTCATGGACGTTGGTGAGCTTCATCGAGTCCCGGCAGGCGGTGCATTTGCGGTCGATCGCGAACAGTTCAGCGCAGAGATCACGCGACGGATCGAGGCCCACCCACTTATTGAAGTCGTTCATGAAGTGGTCGATCGCATTCCGGCCGAGAGGCCGGTCGTGATCGCAACAGGGCCGCTCACCTCAGGCGGGCTCGCAGACGATGTCGCGCGGGCCGTCGGGGCCGAGCATCTGGCTTACTACGACGCGATCGCTCCGATCATTTCGGCCGACTCCATCAACTGGGATCGCGCGTTTCGAGCCTCTCGCTATGACAAGGGTGGTGACGACGCCTATGTCAACTGCCCTCTCGACGAGCAGGAGTACGAAGCGTTCGTGAAGGTCGTTCTCGAGTCGGAGAAGGTGACGCCGCGCGAGTTCGAGCAGGTGCGGTACTTCGAGGGCTGTCTACCGATCGAAGTGATGGCCGCACGCGGTGCCAAGACCTTGTCGTTTGGTTGCATGAAGCCCGTGGGTTTGACCGATCCGCGTACCGGGAGGCGCCCCCACGCCGTGGTGCAGCTCCGTCAGGAGGATGAGGCGGGAACCGCATTCAACATGGTCGGGTTTCAAACACGCATGAAATGGCCCGAACAGAAACGAATCTTTCGCACGATCCCCGGGCTCGAGACGGCCGAGTTCGAACGCCTCGGGAGCGTTCACCGCAATACGTTCGTCAATTCTCCGAAAGTGCTCGACGATGACTTGGCGATCACGGGGCTCCCTGGTGTGCATCTCGCCGGGCAGATCAGCGGTGTCGAAGGGTATGTCGAGAGCGCAGCCTGCGGTTTGCTGATCGGGATCAAGATAGCGCACGAATCGAGGGAGCGGCCGTTCTCATTCCCGCCACGCACGACGATGCTTGGTGCGCTAGTCGGTCATCTACGCACGCAGCACGACGACTTCCAGCCCTCGAACGTCATGTGGAGCATGGTTCCTCCGCTCGAGGGGAGGCGCCTTCCCAAACGTGCACGTCGAGATGCGCAGTCGAAGCGCGCTCTGCAGGATCTCGGGTCGTGGCTCGTCGACGTGGTAGAGTCGAGCGATGCCGTCGACGGATCCGCTCAACAAGCAGATCGACGCGTTCGCACGATATCTCGCGGATGAGCGTCGAAGCTCCGTGCGGACGGTTGAGACCTACATTCGTGACCTTCGAAGCTTTCGCGAGTTCGTCCGCGAAGAAGGGCTTCCCGCGGATGCCCGCAAGCTCGACATCGTCGCGCTAAGGGGTTTCCTGTCGAGCTTGTTTCGGTCGAACCAGGCGAGCACGTTGTCGAAAAAGGTGAGCGCGATTCGGTCCTTCTATCGGTTTCTCCTCAAGCGTCGCATGATCGACGAGAACCCAGCGGCAGGTCTGCGGTCACCGAAGGTGGCAAAGTCGCTCCCGAGGTTCTTGACGGTCGACCAGGCGTTTCGGGTGATGGACTCGCCTCCCAAGGAGAGCATGCGCGCCAAGCCTCTTCAGGACCGCGACCGCGCGCTTCTCGAGACGCTCTATGGCACCGGAGTCCGCGTTGGTGAGCTCGCTTCGATGAACATCGACGACTGCGATTTCGAAGCCGTGTCCGCTCGTGTGCTTGGCAAAGGTGGCAAGGAGCGCGTCGTCCCGCTTGGTCGGTCTGCGCTCGAGGCGCTCAGGGCTTACCTTCCGGAGCGTCGCGGGCTGCTTGCCAAAGCGAGGGAAGGCAACGCGGATGCGCTTTGGCTTTCTCGACGCGGAACCCGTCTCAGTGTTCGCCAGGTGCAAAACATCGTTCGCCGCCACGGGACGCTCGGGGCAGGGCGAGGCGATTTGCATCCGCATGCCATGAGACACACATGCGCCACGCATCTCCTCGACGCCGGTGCCGACCTTCGTGCGATTCAAGAGCTCCTCGGGCACGCGAGCTTGTCGACGACGCAGCGCTACACGCATGTGAGCGTAGATCGCCTGATGGAGGTCTACGACCGGTCTCATCCACTTGCACGTCAGAAAAAACGGGGTGGTTGACAGTCGAAAGGGCCGTACTTACGTTCCTTCGGCTTGAGATGAAACAACACGAGAAGCCTGTCTTTCGCTCCACCACGATCGTCGCCGTCCGGCGCGATGGGCGAGCAGCTATGGCAGGAGACGGTCAGGTGTCGCTTGGCGAGACCGTCATGAAGGGGCACGCTCGTAAGGTTCGTCGCATTGCCGAGGGCAAGATCGTGGCCGGCTTTGCCGGAGCCACCGCCGATGCGTTTACGCTCCTCGATCGATTCGAAGCAAAGTACAAGGAGCATCGAGGGAGCCTGCAGCGCGCGGCCGTCGAGCTCGCCAAGGACTGGCGAACCGACCGGTATCTTAGGCGCCTCGAAGCGATGTTGGTCGTGATGAACGCAGAGACCACGTTGTTGGTAAGCGGAACGGGTGATGTGATCGAGCCCGACGAAGGCGTGATCGCCATCGGGTCTGGTGGCTCGTACGCGTTGGCTGCGGCGCGAGCGTTGATGCGGAACACGGACCTGACTGCGGGAGACGTGGCACGCAAGGCGCTCGAAATCGCATCCGAGATTTGCGTCTTTACGAACAACGAGCTCGTGGTCGAGGAGATTGGCGAATGACGCTTGGCAATTTCACGCCTCGGGAGACGGTCGGAGAGCTCGACCGGTACATCATCGGGCAAGACAAAGCGAAGCGTGCGGTCGCGATCGCCCTGCGCAATCGTTGGCGACGCCAACAGGTCACCGACGAGCTCCGAGACGAGATCGCCCCCCGCAACATCATCATGATTGGGCCAACGGGTGTCGGTAAGACCGAAATCGCGCGACGTCTCGCCAAGTTGGCCCGTGCGCCGTTTGTGAAGGTGGAGGCATCGAAGTTCACCGAGGTCGGCTACGTAGGCCGCGATGTCGAATCGATGATTCGCGACCTCGTCGAAAACGCGATTCAGATCTGCGAGTGGGAAGCCCTCGAGGGTGTGCAGACCCGCGCGCAAGACAGTGCAGAGGAGCGCCTGGCCAGGATGATCCTGTTGGCGCAACGGCCCCAGGCACAGCCCCAGCAGTCCGAGGTGAAACCGCAGACGCATCAATTCGGGCCGCTGAGCTTCCAGATCACACCCCAGCAAGGCCCTCAAGCCCAAGCGTTCTTCTCGGATAGCGAGGTCAACGACACTCGGCAGCGCATTCGAAACGGGGAGCTGGACGACGTCGAGGTCGAGCTCGACGTGACCGATACCAACAATCCGTTCATGACGATCTTTGGGGCGCAAGGTACCGAGGAGGTGAACCTGCAGGACATGATGTCACAAATGCCAGGGTTCAAAGGCCGGACGAAGCGACGGCGACTCAAGGTTCCCGAGGCACTCGAGGTGTTGAAGCAAGAGGAGGCGGGAAAGCTGATCGACCGCGACGCCGTTCAGCGCGACGCGGTTCAACGCACCGAGCAGGCTGGCATCGTCTTTCTCGACGAGATCGACAAAGTGAGCTCGGATCGCCGCGTCGGCGGTCCCGACGTGTCGCGAGAAGGTGTTCAGCGCGACCTCCTACCGATCGTCGAGGGTTCGACGGTGAGCACGAAATACGGCGTCGTGAAGACGGATCACATCCTGTTCATCGCCGCGGGGGCTTTCCACGTGTCGAAAGTGGCCGACCTGATCCCGGAGCTTCAGGGTCGCTTTCCAATCCGCGTCGAGCTCGATTCGCTCGAAAAAGGAGACTTCGTCAGGATCCTCGTGGAGCCGAAGAACGCGCTGACCAAACAGTACCAAGCGTTGATGGCGACCGAGGGCATCGAGCTCGTCTTCGAGCCGAACGCGATCGAGGAGCTCGCAGGGTATGCCGCCGAGGCCAACCGGCGGGCAGAGAACATCGGCGCGCGGCGCCTTTACACCATCATGGAGGCGCTCCTAGAGGAGCTTTCGTACCATGCGTCCGAGCGTGCCGACTCTAAGTTCGTGGTCGATGTCGAATACGTGAGAACGACGCTAGAGCCCATTCTCGCGGACGAAGATCTCGCGAAGTACATTTTGTAGCCGCGACGCCGGTTGACGTAGAGCACTGCCACTGCCGCTGGCTGGCACTGACTCCGCCGGCCAAGCCTGCTATACGGGCCCCTCATGGATGACCTGATCCAGAAGGCGGCCACTCTCCAAGAAGCGCTTCCCTACATCCAGCGCTTCCATGGGGACATCTTCGTCATCAAGTATGGCGGCAATGCGATGGTCGATCCGGAGCTTCGCGATGGCTTTGCTCGGGACGTCGTCCTAATGAAGTACGTGGGCCTTCACCCGGTGGTCGTGCACGGAGGTGGGCCACAGATCGACGACGTGTTGAAGTCGATGGGAGTGCAATCCGAGCGCCTCCATGGGCTTCGGGTGACGAATGACCACACGATGGAGGTGGTCGAGATGGTTCTCGGCGGGAAGATCAATCAGGAGATCGTTTCACTCATTGCCAGCCACGGCGGTCGCGCCGTTGGGCTCACAGGCAAAGACGACGCGTTCATACGCGCCGAAAAGGTCGAGAAGATGAAGACCAAGAGCGGGAAGTGGGTCGATCCGGGGCGCGTCGGCACTGTCACCCAGGTGAACCCCGATGTCGTCCGTCGCCTCGTCGAAGATGGCTTCATCCCCGTCATCGCTCCCGTCGCGATCGATTCGGAGGGGCGCTCGCTCAACGTGAACGCCGACACGGTCGCGGGAAAAGTCGCCGAAGCCCTCAAAGCACGGAAGTTCGTCATCCTCACCGACATCGAGGGCGTGCGGGGGGCCGACGGCGAGGTCGTGAGCTCCTTGAGCGCTCGCGAGATCGATGCGTTGCAGCTCGATGGGGTCATTGAAGGCGGGATGGTTCCAAAGGTCGAGTGCGCCCTCAGTGCCTTGTCGGGCGGTGTTCGCAAGGCGCACATCATCGATGGACGTGTACGGCATGCTGTGCTGCTCGAGATCTTCACCGATCACGGGATCGGCACCGAGATCACGCGCTGAGCGACGGTCGGCCGGGGTCGACGCCCTCTGGCAATGGTGGTATGCCGCGGGCTTCCCCAAAGCACACCATGACAAGGCAGGATGACATGCTTCGGACCGCGAAAGAGGTCCAACTCGGCAACTACGCCCCGGCCCCGTTCGTCTTGACACATGGGCATGGGCGCCGTGTGACCGACGCATCCGGTCGCGAGTATCTGGATTTGTCAGGTGGCATTTCCGTGCTCTCGGTGGGTCACAGTCATCCCAGGCTTGCTGCTGCGATCGGAGAGCAGGCGGCGCGCCTGATGCACGTATCGAACCTCTTCTATAACGATCGCGCGATCGAGCTTGCCGAGGCGATCTGCGCAAGGACACCGTTTGACAAAGTGTACTTCTGCAACAGCGGCTCTGAGGCCAATGAGGCCCTGTTGAAGCTCGCCCGCCGCTACCACTACGACCGCGGGGATCGAAAACGCGTCGAGTTCGTTTCGACGCACAACAGCTTTCACGGCCGGACGATGGGTTCGCTGTCGCTTACGGGCCAGAGCAAGTACCACAAGGGGATGGCGCCGCTTCTCGAGGGTGTCAGTTTCGTCGAGTTCAACGACTTAGCTGCGCTCGACGTGGCTGTATCGGACGAAACAGCGGCGGTCATCTTTGAGCCGGTGCAAGCCGAAGGCGGGATCATTCCCACGTCGCCCGAGTTCATCCAGGGCGCGCGACGCATTTGTGATGAACGCGGCGCATTGTTCTTTCTCGACGAGATCCAAACCGGCTACGCGCGCACCGGCCGGTTTCTCGCGCAGGAATGGTTCGACGTCGTGCCCGATGCATGCTCGCTCGCGAAGGGTATCGGCGGCGGATTTCCACTCGGCGCGATAGCGGTGACCGAGCGCGTTGCTGGGGGGCTCCCTCCGGGCAGCCACGCAAGCACGTTCGGCGGCAATCCACTGGCGTGTGCGGCCGGTCTTGCAGTCCTATACATCATCGACGAAGAAAACCTCATTGAGAACGCCAACCGGTTGGGCGAGTATCTCGCGAGCCGGCTTCAACAAATCGACGAGCGGCTGCCGAGCACGGCTGGAACGCGGGGGCTTGGCCTCCTACAGGGGCTCGTGCTTGCCGATGACGTTGATCCTGCGGCAACGCTCGGAGCCATTTTCTCGGCGGGGCTCCTTCTGACGTTGGCTGGTGGCAATGTCATTCGGATTTCGCCGTCGCTGAACGTCACGCAGGACGAGCTGGACGAAGGCCTGGCCATTTTGGAGTCGACCCTCGAACACCCGGCGAGGAGCACATGACCCTACGGCACTTTCTCACGATCTCGGACCTCAATCACGACGAGCTGATTCGGGTGCTCGATCGCGCCTCCGCGCTCAAGGCACTTCGCGGCGCACCGGAGCACCCGAAACCGCTCGATGGTAAGTCCATCGCGATCGTTTTCGAGAAAGCGTCCACCCGGACCCGCTTGTCTTTCGAGGTCGGGATTTACGAGCTGGGTGCGAGGCCCGTGACATTGATTTCCAAGGATACTCAGCTGGTACGCGGTGAGCCGATCGAAGACACCGCCCGAATGCTGAGCGGCTATGTGCATGGCGTCGTCTATCGGACGTTCGGCCACGATCGGCTCGAAAGGCTCGCGCAGAGCTCGACAATCCCGGTCGTCAACGGGCTCTCCGATCGTTTCCATCCTTGTCAGTTGCTCGCCGACCTCATGACGGTTCGGCAGAGCTTTGGTCCATCGCTCAAAGACGTCCGGGTCGCGTGGATCGGCGATGGTAATAACATGGCGAATTCGTGGATCGTGTCGGCTGCCCTGGCCGGGTTTGAGCTCGCGCTCGCGTGTCCGGCCGGGTACCCGCCCGACTCCCAGGTCCTCGCCGACGCTCACGCGCAAGGCGCCAACGTCCGGCTCGTCGAGCGTCCTGAAGAAGCGGCCGAGGGCGCCACGGTGGTCACGACCGATGTTTGGGCGAGCATGGGCCAAGAGGACGAGGCCAAGGAGCGGAGGCACGCTTTCTCCGGTTTTCTCGTCGACGACGCGATCATGAAGCGAGCCGGCTCGGAGGCCATTTTCCTTCATTGCCTGCCCGCGCACCGGGGTGAAGAGGTGAGCGAGTCGGTCATTGACGGTGTTCAGTCCCGAGTTTGGGACGAAGCCGAGAACCGCCTTCACACCCAGAAGGCCCTGCTGGAGTGGCTGATTACGTAAGGTGCGCGTTAGAGTGTGACGGGGGAGAGTACGAGCCGGGCCATGCAAGAGGAAAGGATCCCACGACTCGTCGAGGGGGCCGACGTGATGGCCCACAACATCGGCGCCAAGGAAGGCTTCGTCTATTCGTGCATCGACGGGGTTCTCAACGTTGAAGACATCGCCGATGTCACCGTGCTGCCTACCGAAGAAGTGTCTCGCGTGATCGAGCACCTCATCTCGCTCCACCTCGTCGAGTGGGTCGACTCGAAAGTGCACAGCGTACCCGCTGAAGCCGACGTCGAGCCAGACGTCGACATCCCCGAGGACATCCAGAAGCAGGTTCTCGAGGCCTTCCGCCGGGTCGGCAAGCTCAATCACTATGAGCGGCTCGGTGTGGCCATCGACGCGAAGCCGAAGGAAATCCGCAAAGCTTATTTCGCGCTTTCAAAGACCTTTCATCCGGATGCGTACTACGGAAAGCAGCTTGGATCGTTCCAATCGAAGATGGAGGTCGTTTTTCGGAATATCACCGACTCTTACGAGGCGATCGGGCGTCCAAAAAAGCGCGAGGCCTACGACCGATACCTGCAGCAGCAGGTGGCAGTGCTCGAAGCCGAAAGGCAGATCGATCGCGTCGAAGAACGAGCCCAAGCCATGGCTAGGGCGCTCACGAAAGTGCCCGTCGCGCAGAGGCATTCCGCTCCTGCCCCTTCATCAAGCGGGTGGATGCCGAGCGGAGCCCCTGAGCCGATTTCGATCCGCGATGCTGCATCTCCTGCGAGCAACGTGGTCCCGGGCTCTCCCGAGCATGCGCGCATGGAGCGGAAGCGCGAGCTTCTAGAGCGCCGACTCAGGGGCAAGGCCAAGCAGCAACCAAAGGTGCCGGCAAGATCGACTCCCGTCCCGACCGCACGTGTCGGGAAGAAGGCAGCGCTCAGGGACCTCACACGATCGCTCAAGGACACCGCGGTGCTGACTGGCGGCGTGGACCGCGCACAACACCACATCGAGAACGCGCGCATCGCGGAGCTCGAAGGCGATTTGGCTAGGGCTGCGACGGCCTTGCGCATGGCGATCGCCCTCGATTCGAGCAGCCGAGAGCTTCGGGAGCAGTATCGACGCGTGAACTCCAACCTGCGTATTCAGCTGGTCGACATTCACCGCCAGCAGGCCAAATACGAAGAAGAGAACAACCTCTGGGCGGCCGCGAGCATCTCTTGGGCGAAGGTGGCCGAGGCAGCCCCCGATGACCACGAGGCTCCAAGGCACGCCGCCAAGGCGCTATTGGCTGCTGGAGGCGATCTGCGAAAGGCCCGCGACTTCGCCCAACACAGCCTCGAGCTCAAGCCCGATTCGCTCGATACGCGACTGCTTTTGGCGCGGATCTACATGGATGCTGGCATGGACCAGAGCGCGGAAAAAGAGCTGAAAGAAGCCGCAAAGCTGGACCCGGGCCACGAGATGGTCAAAAATCTCAAGAAGCAGCTCGGGGGGTGATGTCAGTACTGCGTTCGAGCGCTTGGAAACAGGGGCATGGAAAGAGTCATAGGGATTGACCTAGGAACGTTCAACTCGTGCGTTGCCGTCGTCGAAAGCGGCACGCCCGTAGTCATCGCCAACCGCGGTGGATACAAGGTGACTCCATCGATGGTCGCCGTCACCGAGGGAGGCAAACGCCTGGTGGGGCACATCGCGAAACGGCAAGCGGTGACGAACGCCGAGAACACGGTGTTTGCTGCGAAGCGACTGATCGGGCGGAAGTGGGACTCGCCACAGGTGAAGAACGCGATTCAGACGTGTCCGTTCCACATCGTCGAGGGCCCTCACGGTGATTGTCGCATCAAGATGCGTGACAAAGTCTACAGCATTCCCGAGGTCAGCGCGATGGTCCTCCAGGAGATGAAGCTGGTCGCCGAGGACTACCTCGGGGAAGAGATCAACAAGGTCGTCGTGACCGTGCCTGCATACTTCAACGACAACCAGCGCCAGGCGACCAAAGACGCTGGGGCAATCGCTGGCCTCGATGTCATCCGCATCATCAACGAGCCGACTTCGGCTGCGCTTGCCTACGGCTTCGGAAAGAACATCGACCGCACGGTTGCGGTCTTCGACCTCGGTGGCGGGACGTTCGACATTTCAATCCTAGAGATTTCGAGCTCCGGGGTGTTCAAAGTCATAAGCACGGCGGGTGACACCTTCCTCGGCGGCGAGGACTTCGACCAGCGGGTCATCGATTGGCTTGTCGACGGGTTTCAGCATGAGCACGGCATCGACCTTCGCCAGGACCGAATGGCACTCCAGCGCTTGAAAGACGCCGCCGAAAAGGCGAAGTGCGAGCTCTCTGCGGTAACCGAGACCGAGGTCAATCTGCCGTTCATCATTTCGAGCGCCCGGAACGAAGCGTTGCACCTTCAGCGTCTGCTGACGCGGGCGACACTCGAAGAGCTGACGGCCGATTTGATCGATCGCACGGTTCAGATCTGCGAGCTGACGCTGGGCGAGGCCGCTCTCGGCAAGGATGAGCTCGAAGACATCATCCTCGTCGGCGGGATGACCCGCATGCCCAAGGTTCAGGAGCGTGTTTCGAAGTTTTTCCAGCGCGACCCGTGCAAAGGTGTTCACCCCGACGAAGTCGTCGGCCTCGGGGCATCGATTCAGGGCGCCGCTCTCGTCGACGAGACTCACGAGATGGACATGGTGCTGCTCGACGTGACCCCGCACACTCTCGGCATCATGGTCGTCGGCGGTTACTTCGAAGAGCTCATCCCGCAGAACACCACCGTTCCGACATCGCGCAGCAAGCCATTTACGACGGTTCGAGACAACCAGACCGCCGTGAAGATCCTCGTCTTGCAGGGTGAGTCGCGCCGCGCCGAGGACAACGAGCTTCTCGGTGAGTTCATTCTCACCGGCCTTCGCCGCGCGCCCGTAGGCCAGGTAGAGGTCGAGGTGACCTTCGAGATCAACGCAGACGGCATCGTCAGCGTGCACGCCAAAGATGTGGAGACCGGCAAGGAGCAATCGATCACGGTGACGGCAACCAGCGGTCTTACCGAGGACGAAATCAACGACATGATGGTCGACGCGTCCGACTACGCGGTGACGCGGCGCGAGGACGAGGCATCCGAGCAAGTGCGGCAGGAAGCCGAAACTCTCATCGCCGAGATCGAGCGTCTGTTTCCAGACGTGGAGCAGATCGTCGCGGGAAGCGATTTCGGCCGCGATGCGATCGACAAAGCCAAGGGAGTGGTCGACAACGCGCGGACTCTGTTGGAGCGGGGCGACATCGCGGGGCTCAAGGACGAGCTGGAGTCGCTCGGCCGCACGCAGCGCATGTTCAAGGGCGTAGTTGGCAAGTCGGCTTAGCGGATGAGCTCGGGCGGTCGCGAATTGAGGGGTTCTGCTTTCCCCAGCGTCCTGGGTACCGATGGCGACATCGATCTGACCGGCGAGCTTGCGTCCCCTGCGCAGGACGAGCGCCCCACCAATCGGCCTTCGGGTGACGCATGGGTCATCGATCGGGATCGACGAAGTCTTCCGCCTCCGGCCGCGCAGCCGCCCACCCTTCCGGCTCCGGCCTATGACGAAAGCGGGACGACCACCCGAGACGAGGTGCATCGCGAGATCGCCGACCGGTTTGCGCTCGGAGACTATGCTGGCGCCTTGAGCGCCGCCGAGCTCCAGCTCGGGCGAGAGCCAGAGGATGACGAGATCCGGCGGTATGCGGAGAGCAGTCGAGAGCGCCTCGAGGTTCGATACGCGACCCGCATCGGGTCGCTCGACTACGTCTTCAATGTGTCGGTGGCAGCTTCGAAGATCAAGTGGCTCGGACTCGACCCCCAAGCCGCGTTCCTGTTGTCGTTGGTAGACGGCCAGACGAGCGTTGGAGAGGTTCTCGACCTCTGTCAGATGGGCAGGCTCGAGGCGCTTCGCGTCTTTACCGAGCTCCTCGACGCCAACGCCATCAAGCGAGTGGCATAGCCGCGCCAGCTTGCGCCGCCTCGGCGGAACACTACCATCCCGGGCCATGGCTGTTTCCCCCAAGAAGATCGTGCTCGCCTACAGTGGTGGGCTCGATACATCGGTGATTCTGACTTGGCTCAAAGAGACCTACGGAGCCGAGGTGGTCGCTTTCTGTGCGGACGTAGGGCAGGGCGAGGAGCTCGGAGGCCTCGACGAGAAAGCCCGCGCGACTGGCGCCTCGAAGTGCGTGATCACCGACCTGAAAGAGGAGTTCGCCCGCGACTTCTGTTTTCCGATGCTCCGCGCCAACGCGGTCTACGAAGGAGAGTACCTGCTCGGTACCTCGATTGCTCGGCCGGTGATCGCCAAGGCGATGATGGAGGTTGTGCGCGAGGAGGGCGCAGACGCCATCGCTCACGGCGCGACAGGCAAAGGAAACGACCAAGTTCGTTTCGAGCTCGCAGCAATGGCGATCGATCCCCGAATCCAGGTGATCGCGCCGTGGCGGACTTGGTCTCTCCGCTCGCGCAGTGATTGCATCGCCTACTGCAAAGACCGCAAGATCCCGATCGAGGCGACCGCCGAGAAGCCATACTCGATGGACGCCAACCTGTTTCACATCAGTTACGAGGGCGGCGTCCTCGAGGACCCATGGACCGAGCCTCCCAAAGACATGTTCCGCTTGACAACCGCACCGGAGGACGCGCCCAACGCCGCTGAGTACGTCGTGATCGGCTATGACAAAGGCGATCCCGTCAGCGTCGATGGCGAGCGACTCGGACCCGCCGCGTTGATAGGCCGGCTGAACGGGCTCGGCGCCAAGCATGGAGTCGGCCGGGTCGACATCGTCGAGAATCGATTCGTGGGTATGAAATCACGAGGCGTGTACGAAACCCCGGGCGGTACGATTCTTCAAAAGGCACACCGGGCGGTCGAGTCTATTACGGTCGACCGCGAGGTGCTCCGGATCCGAGATAGCCTGATCCCAGAGTACGCATCTCTGGTGTACCGTGGCTTTTGGTTCGCGCCGGAACGCGAGATGCTCCAAGCCTTGATCGACAATTCGCAACAGGACGTGACCGGCGAAGCTCGAATCAAGCTTTTCAAGGGGAGCGCGGACGTGGTCGGTCGTAGAAGCCCGACCTCCCTCTACGACCCGAACTACGCAACTTTCGAAGAGGACGAGGTCTACGATCAGCAGGACGCGACTGGTTTCATCCGGTTGAACGCGCTTCGCCTGAGAATTCGGGCGCTTCGCGGCCGGCGCGAGTGAGGGGACGGACGCTTGTTGCGGTAGAAACCGGTCCTCGGTACCCTAGAGAAGTCTCAAGGTTTGGACGTTCCCAGTATACAGCTGGCCGCCGCAGTGCTTGGCGGCGTGGGTTTAGGCGCATTGTTTGCCGGCGTCAGTGCGGGTCTCCACACCCTTGGGGAAGCGGGTCTTCAGGCACTGGCCGAAACCGAGGGGCCTAACGCGGGGGTGGCAGAGCGAGTCTCGCGGGAGCTCGGCGCCGTGCAGGCTCGTCTTCTCATGGGGCGGGTGCTCTGTGTCGCCATCTCGGCATCGTTCGTTGGCTACTCGCTCCTCCGCGCGGGGACACTGCTCGATGCGCTGCTCGGCGTGATCGCAGTCGCGGTCGTGTATGCAGTCGTGGCGACCATCACCGGCACAATCGTCCGCCGGCGTTCCGGTGAAGCTACCCTCAAGGTCTGGAAGTGGCTGCGCCCGATCGAGCTCTTGCTAGTTCCCCTCGCGGAGCCCTTGAATTGGGTAAGCGCGTTGGTGACCCGTCTCGTTCCGGAGGTTCGGGTGGGTGACGGAGCGCGCTTGACGGACCTCACAGTCGAGCACGTCATCGAGCAGGGGGAAGAGACTGGCTCGATCGCAGAAGACCATGCACGGATGCTCCGGAGCGTCCTCGAATTCAAGAACACGGTGGCCCGCGAGATCATGGTCCCGCGCACCCAGGTCGTCGCTTTCGAAATCGACATCAGCGTCGATGAAGCGCTCGCCAGCGTCATCGAGTCCGGGCACAGCCGGTATCCGGTCTATCGTGGGCAGATCGACCATGTCGAGGGCATCCTCTACGCCAAGGATTTGTTTCAAGTTGTCCGCAGGCCAAACGAGTCATCGAAGCTCGTGTTGGCGGACCTCGTTCGAAAGCCCGTTTTTTTCGCAGCCGAGAGTCAGAAGATCGGAGTGCTCCTGCGAGAGATGCAGGGACGCCGGTCACATCTTGCGGTGGTGGTTGACGAGTTCGGTGGCGCAGCCGGCATCGTCACGCTCGAGGACATCGTCGAGGAGATCGTCGGGGAGATCCAAGACGAGCATGACGAAGAGCAACCGATGGTCTTCGAGCGATCGCCTGGGCACTACTTCGTAGATGCTGGGATCTCCGTGTACGACCTCGAAGAGCATTTGGGCGAGTCGATTTGCGATGACAAGTCGGAGTTCGACTCGCTGGGGGGCCTTTTGGTGCACCTCGCGGGGCGGGTGCCTGCGATCGGAGAGACTTTGGTTACCGGCTCCTATCGGATCGTCGTCCTCGATGCGGACGAGCGCCACGTGCGACGGGTCGAGATGCTGAAGTTCGACATCGAGCCGGATGAGCAGCCCGCAGCAGCGGCCATCTAGCCGCCTTACGACGCCTGAAGCTCGTCGTAGCGAATCCAGTCCTGCAAGACGTCTGCGCCGCTCATCCGAGGCGTGAGCACCGTGTAGTGAGCGATGCCGGTCTCTGGTGCCGCACCGACCGAACCGACATTGACGACGTGATATTCACCTAGCGTGCGCTGAAACGGGACGTGCGTCGAACCACACACAATGATGTCAGCCGGATCGTCCGCGAGAAGCGAAAGGATCTCCTCGTCGGTGAGGTCGTGACTGATCTCCTGGCCATTGTCTGCGGGGGACCCGTGCACCATGAGCACCTCACGCCCATCAACGAGGGGGACCCGCACCTGCTCGGGTAAGCGTCGCAGGCGTTCAGCGACCAGGTCTCCGATCGCCGTGCGAGTTTTTGCGAAGAGTCGCGCCAGACGTCTCTGTTCATCGTCGAGCGGCAACAAGCTGCTCGGGTCGACCGAAGCTAGAGCCATGTCCGAGAGACCGCGAGCGCAAACCGCCTCGAGCTGCTGCAGCCGATGCCAGACGGCAAGCGGCTCGTTCCCCCCGAGTAGTAGGTCGCCCGCGACGTAGATCTGCTTGACCTCCAGTCGATCGAGCTCGCTCAAGACTGCCTCCAAGGCTGCGAGATTCCCGTGTAAGTCCGAAAGGAAGGCGATCGGGCCGGTTGCCGGGGGATGCGCCATGGCCGGACTCTAGCACCTGCGCAGCGGAACGGTCGGTCAACTTCGACCCTTGCGCCCAAACGGGCACGGCCTATTCTCTCGCGGGGAGAGTCAGTTGAACGAAGGCAGCGATCGTGACAACGTGATCCGCGTTGGTTTCGGGGCGGATGGAAAGCTAACGCGCACCTCAACCCCGGAGCCGGCCCCGGCCCCTGCGCCTTCGCAGCCCACGCCAACCTCGGATCCCACCGCAGGTCTCTACACAGTGACCGAGGTCGCCCGACTTTTCGGATACACTCCGTCTCGATTGCGCTATTGGCATCGATCCGGCCTCCTCGAACCTTCGGCGCGGGTAGGCGGTCGCAACTACTACACCTTTCAAGACCTAATCGGTGTGCGGGCGGCCAAAGGGCTCCTCGAACAGGGGGTGCCTTTGCAGCAAGTTCGGCGCACGGTGGAGTCTCTTCGCAACACGCTCCCCAAGACCATGCAACCGCTCTCCGAGGTGCGTGTGCTCGCCGACGGCCGGACTGTGCTCGTCCAAGACGACGTGGGTACCTACGAGCCCACTACGGGACAAGCCGTGCTCGATTTCACCATCGATGGCCTCGAGTCAGATGTGGTGCGCATGCTGCGTGCCGAGGGCGATGATCGGTCGAGGGCGTACGAGTATTACCTCGAGGGATGCAGGCTGGATGAGCAGGCCGGAACGTTCGAACAAGCCGAGGAGGCATACCAAAAGGCACTGTCGTTGGATCCGACGCTCTCGAACGCGCTCACCAACCTCGGCAATCTGAACTACCGACGCGACCGGCTCGAAGAGGCGGAGCACTTCTACCGCCTTGCCCTCGAATGCGACCCTGAGCAGCCCGAAGCGCTCTACAACCTCGGGTTCTTGCATTTCGAGCGCGATGAAGTTGAGCCTGCCATCTCACTTTTTCAGCAGGCACTGAGAAGCGATGCCTCGTTTGCGGACGCCCACTTCAACTTAGCGATGGCTCTCGAAGAGCGCGGCGACAGGAAGGCCGCCCGGTCTCATTGGCAACACTATCTCGCCCTCGAACCGACCGGATCCTGGGCGGATATCGCGCAGAAGCACATCGACGAGGACCCACGTCCGTGAGGGAGGACGACCCGATCGAACGCTTCTCGCGCGAGTATTCGCGTGCCCAGTCGAGCGAGCCTTTCGATGCGGGCCGATGTGCGCTGGCCACGGCTGACGCCCAAGGACAACCCTCCGTTCGCTTCGTCTTGCTCAAGGGCTTCGATACGCGCGGATTCGTCTTCTACACGAACTTCGAGAGCCAAAAGGCCCGCGATCTCGAGGACAACCCTCGTGCGGCGTTGGCGTTTCATTGGCACACCACCGGCGTGCAGGTGCGCGTCCGGGGCGCCGTGAGCAGGGTGTCCGACGAAGATGCCGATGCCTACTTTGCCACCCGTGACCGTGGAAGCCAACTCGGTGCCTGGGCGTCAAGGCAAAGCGCAGAGCTCGAAGACCCAAAGACCCTTGCAGCTGAAGTCGCCAAAGTGGCCAAGCGTTTCGAGGATGTTTCGGTTGAGCGACCACCATTTTGGGGAGGCTTTCGAATCACACCCGATGCCATCGAATTTTGGGAAAATCGGGATGATCGCCTGCATGACCGATGGCTCTATAGACGAAGCGGCGACGGCTGGAGTTGCGTGCGACTGTATCCGTAGTGCGTCTCATTTAAGGCACTTGACGAATGAGTCGTCGGTGGAGATGTTTTGATCGTGACCGGGGTAGCCGATGGGTTTCACGTCCAGTCGAGGGGTCATGCAAACAGGAATGGTCAAGTGGTTCAACAACGCGAAGGGCTGGGGGTTCATCAGCGGGGCGGATGGGTCCGACGTCTTCGTACATTACTCGCAGATCAACGGTGACGGATACCGCACGTTGCGACCAGGACAGCAGGTTGCATACGATCTACGCTTGGGGCCGCGCGGGCAGTTCGCCGAAAACGTTCGCGCAGGCGATGAGCGCAGCTCCCAGGCTCAGGCGAACTAGCGTTCAGGGACGCACGTACTTGTCGAGCTCGAGGGCCCACCGGACTTCTTCGACGACTGCGCCAACGTCGTCGAGCGACTTTCGGTACGTTACCTCGTGCCACACATCGAGAACACGGGCGTCATCGACCGGATCTTTGACTTCGACGATCTCCGCGCTGGATTCTTCGTAGCCCCTACTCCCTGCTCGCTCACCCACCGCCTCACGGACACGTCGAAAAAGCTCCTCAGAGTGCGCTGACGGCGCATCGGAGCGCTGAGTGCGCGCCGTAAACTGGACGGCTAGACCGTGGTTGGTGACCACGCGTACGCCCGAGTCCATGATGTGAAGGCGCACTCGTTCCGCGATGCGGAGCTCCTCGGCCGCGGAGCGGTAAATCTCGACTCCGACGTTGGCAAGGGCCCGTTGAATGTCCTGAATCGTCAGCGTTTCCTCCAACCCACTCACGGAAGACTTGCGCTTCGGGTCGAGGAACCTACCACCCCTTACACCAGGTGCGCAAATGAGCGGCCTGGGGGTGCTAGGAAAGGGTACGGAGCGCACCTCTGTTACCCAATGTTCGAAGTCGAAGACGCCATCGGTCAGCACTTGGAGCTTGTCAAAGCCCCCACGAGGGTCGTTTCTCTCGTGCCGAGCGAAACGGTGTCCGTGTTCGATCTCGTGGGGCGAGAGCGGCTCATAGGTCGGACCGATTACTGCGTCGAGCCGGCGGGTGCCATCGAGGCGGTTCCGACTGTCGGAGGAACCAAGCGGTTCGACGTTCAAGCGGTGGTCGATCTCAAACCGGACCTCGTTCTGGCAAACAAGGAAGAGAACAGCCGGGCCCTGGTCATGGCGTTGATCGAGGCGGGGCTCAAGGTTCACGTCAGCTTTCCTTGCACGGTCGCCGATTCGAATCGGTACCTTGCAAACCTCTGTCAGCTGCTCGATGTGAACCCGGACGAATCGCCGCACCTCCGACGTTGTCGCGAGGCGGCTGCGCGGGCGGAGGCAAGCTCGACCACGAAGCTGATACCCGTGTTCGTGCCGATCTGGAGGGATCCTTGGATGACATTCGACGGTCGCGCCTATGCGAGTGACGTTCTCCGGTTGGCCGGCGCGCATAATGTCTTTGCGGGAAGACCAAGGCGTTATCCATTGGCGGCCGATCTTGGCAAGGGGGTTGCGTGGACCGAGGAAAAGGTTGACCAGCGCGACACGCGTTACCCTCGGGTTCGGCTCGAAGAGGTCGTGGAACGAGGCGCGCGCGCGGTTCTTCTGCCAGACGAGCCCTATGCGTTCAGCGAGAAAGATTTTGCCGCGTTTCGCGAGCTCGAGTCGTCGTCGAAGCTCGATCTAGAGCTGATAGATGGCAAGGATGTGTTTTGGTACGGAACGCGGGTGATAGTCGCCATCGACCGACTCCGCGCGTGCATCGACCGACTCGGGCAATGAGCGTTTTCGGGTTTGTGGACTGTGCCACAATTGACCCGGGTGCATCCGCCTGAAGGGTGTTCGCGCCGTCGGTTTTCACCGAACGGGCGAACAAAGCGCTAGTCAACGATCAGGCGCTCCGGTATCTTCGCCATGCTTTGACAATCGCGGTCGATAGACTTTCCTCGATCTTGCCCAAGGGTGGCGCCGATGCCGCCTTGCATCGGGGTGCGCGTCGCCGCGCTCGTCGCTGGGCCCTCGACGCCGAAGTCGAGCTCTTGTCGCCTGGTCGCGGATCGGGTTTGGCGATCAATGCGAGCGTCGGCGGCCTTCGAATCGCCCTCGACCGCGGCGTGCCGATCGACGAGGCCTGCACGCTTCGCGTCCGGACGGCGCCCGACCACGAAACCGTCGAGCATGCGCGCGTGGTCTGGTCCAAGGCACGGCCAGACGGGTACGTCCTCGGGTTGGCCTTCATCGAGCCGCCATCAGCCTGAAACCACTGGCTTTTAAGGGCCTGCATCGATGCCGGCTTGGCTGGTTGCGGTATCGCTGATTCAAGGTTAGCTTGCCGCTGTCATCTGAGCGTACCCATTGGGACGCTACGGAGGTTCAAATGCGGCGACGTATGTTTCTCGGCAAGATCCACCGGGCTACGATCACACATGCGGACTTGGACTACGAAGGTAGCGTCACGATCGACGCGAACCTGCTCGATGCTGCCGGCATCCTCGAGCATGAAGAGGTCCAGATTTGGAATGTGACTCAAGGCACACGCCTGGCGACCTATGCGCTGCGAGGCCCGCGTGGTTCCGGCGTCATCTGCGTCAACGGCGCGGCCGCACACCACATGAGCCCAGGTGACCTCGCGATCATCGCAAGCTTCGGCGAGATGACCGATAAAGAGGCACGCGCTCACGAGCCCAAAGTGGTGCTCGTCGACGAAAAAAACCGTATCGTGGACACCGGTCCGGAGCGCCCGGGGCCGCAAATGCCGCGGCGGGTGGACGAGCTCGTCCATTAACGCAAACCTTCCGGCGTTGCCGGGGTGGCGGAATGGCAGACGCAGGCGACTTAAAATCGCTCGTGAGATTTCACGTGCGGGTTCGAATCCCGCCCCCGGCACTGTTTCAACTTGGAGCAGCACTTCCAGACGCTGCTTCTTCTGATGACGCTCGCTGTGATGCAGCAAATCATCTAAACGATGGTAACTTTCTTGTGTTCGGTGCTGCGCCAAGCCGGCAACGTATGGGCGACGTATAAATCGGCATCGAGATGCGCTCGGAATCCGGACGCCGGCCACTCGACATTGGGGGCGGTGTCTATCATGAGTTCGATTCTAAGTGAGCCGAGACGATGAGCGACAGATTCCAGAGCAGCGACAGCCTCCGCGATGTTCGCTACGAGATACGTGGGCAGCTGGCGCAGCGCGCGCACCAGATGGAGCGTCAGGGGTACGAAATCATCTCTATGAACATCGGAAACCCCGGCCTCTTTGACTTCCGCACACCAGAAACGATGCGCATGGCCATGATCGAGAACCTCCCCAGCAGCGAGGCGTACTGCCATCAGAAAGGCATCTTCCCGGCGCGCGAAGCCGTAGTGATGCAGCAACAGGAACGCGGCGTCATGAACGTGACTGCCGAGCACGTGTTCATCGGGAACGGTGTCAGCGAGCTGATCGATCTGACGTTGCGCGCACTGCTCAACGCTGGCGACGAAGTGCTGATACCGAGCCCTGACTATCCCCTTTGGACTGCTGCGGTCACTCTAAACGGTGCTCGGGCGGTGCACTACCCGTGTCCGCCGGACAAGCTGTTTCAGCCGGACCTCGATGCGTTGGAGGGGATGATTACAGACCGAACCCGTGCGCTTGTCATCATCAATCCGAACAATCCCACGGGCGCGGTGTACAGCCGTGAGGTCCTAGAGGCGATGGTCGCACTCGCCGAACGGCACGATCTAGTGGTGTTCAGCGACGAGATCTACGACGGCATGGTCTATGACGACGCCGAGTTCATCCCGATTGCGCCGCTGGTGAGAAATACCCTCTGCGGCACGTTCAGCGGGTTGTCGAAGGTCTACCGGGCCTGTGGTTTCCGCGTTGGCTGGGTGGCCTTCAGCGGCACCAATGAGCTCGCTAAGGATTACCTGCACGGTCTCGATCTTCTGGCTTCGCTTCGATTGTGCAGCAATGTGCCCGGACAATGGGGCGTGCAGACGGCACTCGGCGGCTACCAGAGCCTGAAAAAGCTGGTTCGTCCACGTGGGCGTTTGTATGAGTCTCGCCAAGCCGTGATCAGGGGCGTCGAAGCCAGCGAGTACCTCACCTTGGTCGTGCCCGGGGGCTCGATGTACGCCTTCGTCGGCGCTGACACCAACAAGCTGCCGGGGTTCGACGATCAAGAGTTCGCGATGGAGCTCCTGGAGACGCAGCACGTGCTCGTGGCACCAGGCTCCAGCTTCAACGTCGATTACCGCAACTATTTCCGGATCACAATCTTACCGGAAGCCAAGGTCATTGACGACGTGTTCCGGCGGATGGAGAAAGTCCTGCAAGGCGCAGGGCATTGAACAAGGACTGCTCTTCGAGCTCCGTGTTGGACGAGGGCGAACTCGACGCAGCGGTGACCGGCGGCAAGGCGGCTTTCAAGGCTAACCATCATGTGCAGAGTAGCAGCGTGTTATTCTCCGACCTCGACATCGAGAGGCCCGAGCCCGACGTCGTCGACGCAACGCCCATCGACGATGACCTCGAGGCGACCCGTTCTCCCGATCTCAATCAGCCCACTCCACTGCGAGGGTGTCGGTCAGCCGCTGGATATCGCCGTTGAGGGTACCGAGCGCGCGATGGTTCGCCTCGATGCTCCCGCTGATGTTGCCAGAGTGCTCCACGCTGACAAGGATGCGCAATGGAGTGTCCACCAGCCCGGATAGCTCCCGGTTGATTCGAACCTCCTGGATGTCGTTGCCGAGCTTTGAGGCGTGCGCGGATTCCAAGGTGGTGCTCAGATCAAAGATCTGCTGCCCCTGCACCATGCGGTACGACGCCGAGCCGGTCATGTCGACTCGGACCTCGTCACCGACCAGCTCGGTCACCAGAACGTACCCAACATCGTCGTACTCGAAAACCCCGGAGCCGGTGCCCTCGTCCGGTGTCCAGTACTGCCAACTGGCGGGAAGGCCCCGAACGGTCGTGCGCATCTCGGCCCGATGCGTCTGGTCAAGCTTTATGCTCACGCACAGTTCAACCGTGTCCAGATTCCACTGGCGAAAGGACGCCGCCCCCAGACACTCTTCGCTTTCACCGGGGATCCAGTCGACCAGGTCCATGCGGGACACCATGCATATTCGCTCTTCTTCCGCCCCGAGACAACGACCGTAGCAGAGCCCAAAAGGTGGATCACTGCAGTTGACCAGCCAGTTAAAGAGGAACAGATCGGAGAGCGCAGCATCGTGGACAATCTGCTTGTGTCTTTCGGTGAGCACCAGCTCGGGTGGGGAATCGCTTCCGCCGCAACCGAAAGACATGAATGCCAGACTCCAAAAAAGCGCGAGCCCCGGGAGCGAGGCGGAAAGTACCCGAACGGCAGAGGCCGGGCTCGAACCATGACGGCGGGGCAAAGTAGCGGGCAGGAACATAGACCTCCAGTTTCCCCCAATTCAAAGATAACATTCTTATGCAACCTTTGTACCCTGCGAGGGGATGGGCGAAACAAACGCCCTTTTTCGGTCTCGCAAAGTTAACTTATAGGACGCTCTGCGCAATTCGGGAGCCGAGTGAGGGCGTGGGAGTGAGTCGGCGCTAGGCACCCAAAACGCTGGACTGAGATTAGAATTACGTGCTTTGGCACCATCACTTCCGGACGAAGCGGATGCTGTCGAGGTAGATGGTAACATCCGGGCGCCGCCCCCTGAGGGTCACCACGAAGCCTGTCTTGATGCTCGATAGGTCGAGTTTCTTCAGGCGAATGCGGTAGCGTCGCCACTCCTTCGTCAGGCGAATGTCCTCGACGGTGGTCTTGCCCGAATCGGGGTGTACCTTGTCCTGGCCGAGGAGACCAACGCCGATGTTGATCTTCTCGACGCCGTATTCTCCACGGGCCCACAGCTCCAGGTGTGTCGCTCCGGTGAGATCGTAGCCGCCTTCCTGATCGCCCCAATTGTTGGCGGGGTGCTGCCACGCAACGCCGACCCAGGTGCCGACCTCGCCGACGAAGTGCATTTTGATGCAGGCGTTGCCTTCATAGGGGTTGCCATAATGGTCGCCGTCCAGGATCAGCGACTCGATCGCGCCCATCCAACCCGAGGGGGCCCAAGGCATCCCCTCGAAACCATCCCGGTAGACGTAGAAGGGCATGGGCGTGCGCACCTTGCCTTTCACCAACAGCGGCACGTTCGCCGTCGCTGCACCGCCCGCCGCATCATAAGCGTAGAAGAACAACCGATACGGCCCGGGATCTCTCGGCATGCGCACCCGTGTGCCATTGACGTGACCTTCGAGGACTGCGCCCTCCACCTCAGGTGGCATGGGCCGGAAGTCACCGCCGGTCGTGTATTCACCGGCCTCGCGGCGCAGCACCCAACGCACGCGGATTGCAGCACCTTCGGGATCGGCAACGACGGCACGCACGCGGACCTTGTCACCCGGATCCAACTGCGGTTCACCCTCGATGACCAATGGCTCCACCGTGGGCGCAAGGTTCGTCGGGCGACGGCCGGACCAGAGCTCGGTCATGACATCGACCGCCCCGAGCCGGGCGCCATCATCCAAGAACATCCCGTACCAGGTCGGGGTGGCCTCCGTCTTGAAGCCCCAGACAAAAACGTACGAACCTAGGGCGAGACCCGGAGCGGCGATCACGCCACTCTCGTAGCTGCGCCGGTAAAACTCCGACTTCTCCGTGCTCGTCGGCTCGACCGGCGCGCCCCAGTCGTTCTTCGGGATCTCCCACACCCCGGGCGGCCCGAACTCGGTGAGCACATAGGGCTTGGTCGCACCGCCAGCGCGGTAGCGCTCGGCCACAGACAGCGCACCGCCGTAGGAGTTGATGCCGTGAATGTCGATCGCCGGGCAGCGCTTGTGCACGCCGTCGATGCGCCCGCCGCCGAGCTCGGCGGTGACGGTCATGGTCGGGTGGAGCGGGTCGAGCTTCTTCACCATGGCGGCGATGTCGTTCACCGCCGTCCAGATGGCCGGATTATCGCCTGAGCCGAAGCCCTCCATCTCGTTGCCGATGCCCCAGAGGAGGACCGCAGGATGGTCTTTGTAGCGCAGCACGGTCTGGCGGGCGCGTTCCAGTTGGTCACTGACCTGGGTCTCGTTGCTGTAGTCGAAACCGTGGCGCTCGTGGCCGAGCCAGATGCCCACCGTCACCGACAGGCCGAGGGCGTGCGCCGCGTCGAGACGGGCGTCGATGTCGTCAGCCCCCCAGGTGCGCACCGAGTTCGCGCCCGCGGCCGCCAGCCGCTTCAACGACGCATCCCCGCCGGCGCCACGAATGAAATACGGCTCACCGCCACGCAACAGCTCCCAGCCCTGCTCTGTTTGGCGCAGTTCCACCGGGATGGCCTTCGCCCGGGCGGCCGAGGGCCAGAGCGCCAGGCAGGCGGATGACAGGACGAGCGCGTGCGCGATCGTGTGCAGCAGATGGCTATGTGTCGCTGGTTTGTTTGCGCTCATACGTGCGGTCCTAGTATCACCCCTTGTTCGCGGCGCGGGAACTAGCATTAACGCAAACCTTCCGGCGTGCCGGGGTGGCGGAAAATCGACCCGACTTGATCCGGTCTCAGCTCTCGATGCCAGCGTCAATGCGAACGCTGAGTCCACGGCTTGGCCTAGGAATGCAGGTCCGATTTGGGCCTCCGCCGCATCGTTCTGCATACTGAGGGCATGAGGGTGTGGGGGTTATTGTTGGTTGGGCTGGGGCTCGTTTGCGGGTGTGGGGATGCTAGGTCGGCTGCAGGGGCGTGCGGCGAGCTCTGCAGCATGCCGGACGAGTGCTTCGCTCAGCTCGGCGTTCCAGTGCCGGGTGGAGACTGCATGCAGGCTTGCGAGGCGCAGATCGAATTGGTCGGCGTCGATTGCATCGCCGCGATCTCGGACACGATCGCTTGTCTTCCAACGTGCGATGTGGATTCGCTGACCAACGAGCAGCTGCTGGCCTGCCAGGACGAAGCCCTGCGCGTCGGCCAGACTTGCGACTAGGCGGCGAAAGTCTCGTCGACTTGATTCGCCTTGTCGACGAATCGGCGGCGTTCCGTGTTGACGAGGTCGAGCAGTTGCCTTTGGTCGATTAGGTCGGCATCGAGGAGAGCCCGCATGTAGCCGTCGGCGTAACCGCGTGCCTGTGCGAGAGAGGCGTAGTTGGCGCCGCTGAATCGGGTTTCGATGGTCTTTCGCACGAGGCCGCGCAGCGTCCCCTTGAGCTCGTCTAGGTTCATGGGCGTTCCCTCCTGAGACCGAGTGTCGAAATCGACGCGCTTCGGTCAAGAAAACTGCCGGGCTAGAAGGTGGTGAGCTCTCGGAATTCGTGGATGCGGTCTTCGATGTCTTCGCGACTGAGATTCTCGAGTGCCCCGATGCCCACGTCCTGAACACAGAACGATGCTGCCGCGGAGCCGCATATGACAGCCTGGCGGAGGTCGTCGTGCCCCGCTTGGGCGAGGTAGCCTAGGAATCCGCCCGCAAACGAATCCCCCGCACCAGTGGGGTCAGCGACGGTCTTCAGCGGATAGGCCGGCGCGCAGAAGATGTCCTCCTCCAAGAACAGGAGCGCCCCATATTCCCCGCGCTTCACGATGACGGTCTCGGGCCCTAGCGCTCGAAGCGCTTCGGCGACGGCCAACGGGTGATGGTACCCGGACAGTTGCCTGGCCTCTTCCTCGTTGATGACGAGGATATCGACGCGCGAAAGGAGCTCTTTGAGCGCGGCAAGCGCCGTGTCGATCCATAGGTTCATCGTGTCGGCGATGACCAGCCTCGGGGAGCGCACCTGATCGAGAACGTGAAGCTGAAGCTCGGGGGCGATGTTGCCCAGCATCACGAACTCGGAGTCGCGGAAGGGCTCGGGGATCTTGGGCTCGAAGTCGGCAAAGACGTTCAGATCCGTCTGGATCGTCGTCCGAGAGGTGAGGTCTTCCGCGTAACGGCCTTCCCAGTGGAAGGTGTCGCCGTTGGCCACCTCGAGCCCGGTCGTGTCGATGCCTCGGCCGCGGAGCATGTCGACGGCTTCTCTTGGGAAGTCCTTTCCGACGACGCCGATCAACCGCACCGGGGCCAGCTGAGAAGCTGCAAGGGACGCATACGTCGCGGAACCACCGAGGATGCGGGCGTGGGAGCCGAGGTGATTGTGAATGGTATCGAATGCGACCGAGCCGACGACGAGAAGCGAGGACATGGGACCTTTCAATGGATGTATTGGCCGATGAGCGGTCGCAGCTTTTTGCGCGCCGCCTGGGAAATCGAGTCGGGGTTGGTGATCAGTGCGCCGGCTAGAGCCGACGTGGCAGGGCGACCGGTGGGGTCTGGCACGGTGTTGGCAAGCCCGACAATGATCTTCTTGGCTTTCGAGACGTTCGCATTCATGACCTCGATGATCGCCTCGACGCTCACCGCATCGTGGGCTTCGTGCCAGCAGTCGTAGTCCGTTGCCATCGCGAGTGTGGCGTACGGGAGCTCGGCCTCTCGTGCGAGGCGAGCTTCGGGCATGTTGGTCATCCCGATCACCGATACCCCCCAAGATCGATAGAGTAACGATTCGGCACGCGTCGAGAATTGCGGCCCCTCGATGCAAAGATAGACGCCACCGCGATGTGCGGGCGCACCCGCGGCCTCCACGGCGCCAGCCAACGCCTCTGCAAGTTGCATGTCCACGGGCTCCGCAAACTCGACGTGTGCGACGACTCCGTCGTCTTCGAAGAAGGTGTCGGTCCGATGTCGCGTGCGGTCGACGAATTGATCGACCACGACCATGTCACCAGGATGGATGTCGTTTCGCATCGAGCCGACCGCCGACACGCTGAGGATTTGCTCCGCACCGAGCATCTTCAGCGCCAAGACGTTCGCCCGGTAGTTGATTCGATGGGGTGGGAAGCGATGACCTCGACCGTGCCGCGGAAGGAATAGGAGCCTGGTGGTGCCGAGAGTTCCTGCGATGATCGCGTCGGAGGGACTCCCGAATGGGGTCGTCTTTTCGAGTTCATCGACGTCCATCAAACCCTCGAGCTCGTAGAGGCCGCTTCCGCCGATCACACCCAACGTTCGCTCGATCTTACCCATCTCCGCCTGCGGACGCTCGTATCATGTTGGTTGCGAAGCGTCGAATCCACTGGCTATCGGTAGGCCTGGCGCATGACGATGAAGGTCTTGACCTCGCCCTTTCGGAAGACTTCGAGCTGCACGCTCGAGCCGACTGGACCCCGCAGGTGCTCCACGATCTCCGGATAAGGCATCTCGCGAACCGATTCGCCGTTGATAGACAGGATCACGTCGTCGGTCTGCAGACCTGCCAAAGAGGCGGCGCCACCGAGCGGGGTGTCGACCACCCGAAGCCCGCCACCCTCCGAGTAGGCCAGGCGCGCGTGGATCCCGCCAATCAGCTGTCCACGGCTGCTTCCCCCACAGCCTGCCAAGGCCAATGAGGCCACGAGCCAGACAACGGCCGGTCTCGGATACCGCTTCATACCCGCACCGGCATAGCGGGCCTCACGGTGAGTGCAAACGTTCAGTCTGGGAGAATTGACACGATTGGCGGCCGGGGTACCATTCCTCAACCCCTTGAAACTGTGGATGAAACTGCACTCGGGTCGACGACATGTTTAAGCTCGTGATCTCGGATGACGAAGGTCAGACCACCGTCGTTCCGCTGCTCCGCGATCAGATCACGATCGGCCGTCAAGAGGGAAACACGATCCGGCTCACCGAGCGTAACGTTTCCCGAAACCACGCGCGCCTCGTGAAGCGGGAAGACTCGTACGTCGTCGAGGATCTCGGCTCCTACAACGGGGTCACGGTGAACGGTCTGCGTGTCGAAGCAGCCGCTGAGCTGTCGTCAGGCGACCAACTCGGCATTGGTGACTACGCGCTCGCCCTTGAATCGGACGCGGTTCCGGTGGCACCGAGGCCCGCCGCGCCCACCGCGGACAGCAGGCCACCCCCGCGGCTCGTCGTGTTGAGCGAACCCGCTGCCGGCGCGGAGTTCTCGCTGAGCAAACCGATCATGCGGATCGGTCGGGATGAGCGGCTCGATATTTGGATCAACCACAAGTCGATTTCCCACGAGCACGTGGAAATCCAGCTCGCAGGCGGCGTTGTGACGGTCTTCGACCTCGAGAGCGCAAACGGGGTCCGCGTCAACGGAATTGACACCAAGCGTGCCATTTTGGAGTCGGGAGACATTCTCGAGCTTGGCGCGGTGAGCTTTCGGTTTGTGGTGCCGGAAGGGACGCATACGCTCGAACGGCTTCCAACAGAGGCGCCCGAAGCGCCTGCACCATCTTTTGAGCAAAAGTCGGTTTTCATCGTGGGGCTGCTCGTGCTTCTCGTGTTGGCGGGCGCTGGTGCAATTCTGGTGACGATGCCTGAAGAGCGCACCGAATCCGCCGTGCCTGTCCAAGTCGCGCCGATTGCCGAAATCGAGCAACCGGAAGCGACACCGGCGCCTCTGGCGGAGCTTGCGGCCGAGGAAGCTACGAACACTCCGGAGGAGCCCGTGAGCCAGCCCCCGGCGCCCGAGGAGATCGAGCCGATCGACGAGCCGCAGGAGTGGGAGGAGCTCCTCTCGCGCGCCCAATCCAAGCTCGCCCGCGGACAGATCGACGCGGCTTACGAGATCGCAAGCGAGCTCCCGACGGACAGCGTACTCCGAGACACGCCCGAGTTCGGAGAGATTCGCTATCGCTACGCACAGGTCCACATCTCGGCTGGTGACAAGGCGCTCCGCGATGGAGATGCGGAGCTCGCCAAGAAGCAGGCGCAGCGAGTGCTTGGGCTGAAGGGCATTACCTCGAAGCAGCGACGGGACGCGAAGCGCCTGCTGAGCCAGGCGAGTCGGCCTTCCCCCCGAGAACAGCCTTCGGTGAGCCCGGAGGAGGCCCTGGCTGAGGCTCACCAGTGCGTGGCCAGCGGGGACAACGCATGCGTCATTCGGGCCCTCGAAGGGGGGCGAGCGCGCAGCCCGGCTGCTCTCGCGCTCCTGATCGAGACCTATCGCGCCATGGACGACCTTCCCGCTGCCCATGGGCATATGCGGGCCTTCGTGGACCGCTATCCCGACAACCCGAGGACGCCAAGATATCGCCAAATGCTCACCTCGGAGTAATGCAGGGGTGCAGAATCGTTGATTAAGAGGCTGTCTCCATGACAGACTGAGACCGGGGTGTTTGGGGGAACACAGAGGATCGGGGGACCGTTCGCGCGCTGTGCGTGGCTGTTGGCGCTCACGCTCGCTGCCTCGGCGGTCCCAGGCGCGGCCGACGCTCAAGATGCGCGCCTGACTTCGGGCGGGATGGATCTGCACCTCTTCCGGCCGGCGGTCGACACCCGTGGGTACTTCAGCGTTAACGGGGCTGGGGTGCTTCCGCACAAGAAGTTCAGCTTTGGGCTGGCGATGGATGCCGGCTTTGGCATTCTCCGATACAACGGTTTCGAAACGAATCCTAACGCATTGGCCAGCGAGGCTAAGAGAGACAGCCGCATTTCGCGTCAGTCGTTTACCGGAAACTTCATTTTCAACTTTGGCATCGTCGATCGGTTGGTGGTGGGGCTCATGCTTCCGATCACCTTCTTCCGAGGTGATGCCGTGCAAACGCCGGACCGCGGAGGGAGCTGCCTGACCGGATCGACTACGTGCCTCTACAACGTTGGCGCTGCCCCCGAGGGCTTGCGGTCCCAAGGCATCGGGGATCTGCAGATCCACGTGAAGGCGCGGCTCTTCAGCAACCGTTGGTTCGGAATCGCGGCGATTCTTCGTGCACAGTTTCCGACGGCCAAGACCGACCAGTTCGCCGGAGAGCCCGGGGTGGGGCTTTGGCCGACGGCGGTGTTCGAGTTCGAGCCACACGAAAAGATTCGACTGGCGCTCGAGGGGGGCTATCGCTGGAATTCGGGACAAGGAGCGACGTTCATCTGGGATGGAAGGTCGAATCCAGGAGTCGGCATACCACCGGGTACGGCAACCGATCCCGTCGACACGGGCGCCGGTAACGTCTTCACCTACGACGACCTGATCACCTTCGGCTTTGGCGCGAGCTTCCGGATCGCTCGGTCGCTCGACCTCGTGCTGGAGTACTACGGAAGTCAGATCGCCAAGGAAATCGGGACGAAAGGCACGCTCTCGATGGAAGCGCTCGGCGGCTTCAAGTATTTCGTCGCCGGCAACAGCTTTCTCTATTTTGGCGCCGGTGCGGGAATTCCAAAGACGGGCTTTCAGGCCTCCGACATCCGCGCGCTGCTCGGGATCCGGTATGAGCCGGCTATCGAGGACAGAGACAAAGACGGCATTCCCGACGACAAAGATGCCTGTCCGGACGACCCCGAGGACAAAGACGGGTTCGAAGATAGCGACGGCTGCCCCGACCTCGACAACGATGGCGACGGCATTCTCGATGTCGACGACGCCTGTCCACTCGTGAAAGAAGACTACGACGGCGATCGCGACGAAGACGGCTGTCCCGAGGGTCGCGAGGGCGATCGTGACGGCGACGGAATCCCAGACGACGTCGACGACTGTCCGGATGAACCCGAGGACTTCGATGGCTTCCAAGACGAAGACGGGTGTCCGGATCCGGACAACGACGGCGATGGGATTCCCGACGACAAAGATCTCTGTCCGAACGACCCCGAAGATTTCGACGGCTTCCAAGACGAGGACGGATGTCCGGACGTCGACAACGACGGCGACCGCATCTTGGATGTCGACGACGCTTGCCCGAACGACCCCGAGACCTATAACGGACACGAGGACGAAGACGGATGCCCCGACAAGGGCCTCGTGATCGTCGAAGACACACAGATCACCATTCTCGAGAAGATCTACTTCGAGACCGATAGTGCGATCATCAAGCCCCGAAGCTTCCCCCTGCTGGACGCTGTGGCCGCGACACTGAATGGCAACCCGCAGATCGCCCTAGTCGAGATCCAGGGCCATGCGGACGAGCGCGGCAGCGACCAGTACAATATCAAGCTCACGCGGGCCCGGGCGGCCTCGGTGATGACCGCATTGATCGAGCGCGGCGTCCTCAACGATCGGCTGCGATCGGCCGGCTACGGCGAGAGGTGTCCGGTGGACTCCAAGCACAACGCAGCGGCCTGGGAGAAGAATCGGAGGGTCGAGTTCAAGATCATCGAAACCGACGCCGGTCCCACCGGAGTTGAGGTAACATGTCCGCGGGGCCGTTCCTTGGTGCCGAGGTGATATGTCGCGCGAGCGCTTCGTCGAACTGATGACGCCTGCACTGAGCCGCTTCAGTCAGGATCTCAAGTCCGTTTTGCGAATCGTCGAAGACCCGGAGATCGACGACGAGAGTCGCATAGTAGCGGCTGGAGGGCTTCTGCACGTGATCTCTTCGGTGGGCGCGATTCCGGGAGTCCGCGGCGTGCTCAGACACTTGGGCGACGTCTTGGTGATCCGTCTCATGCTCGATCGCATCCGAACCAGCTCGTCAGATGCGTTCGAAAGGTACGTCGCTGAGTCGCCCGAGATGCTGGAGCCGCTCTCCGACGAGCTCGAAGCCATGCACGCTTACCTCGGGGATCGCGTCCGCGTGCTCGAGAGAGTCGTCGACAAGTTCCCGAAGCTCCAACACCAAGGCCACCAGGCTACCGGCTGCATCGGTGACACCGAATCGAGCAACTGGCTCTATGACGCAGTTCACGAAGTGTTGATCGACGAGATCGAGTTTGACGACGACGATGTGGCGCGCGAGTTGAAGCAGGTGGACCAGATCCTCGATCCGCTCTCGGCGCGTCTCAATCGTTGAAAGACTAGGCTGCTTCGCGGTGGCTTTCAGTGATTTTGCGCAGAAGCCACGTGCCTTTGGACGCCTTGATGGGTTTGGTCGGTGTTTGGCATCCGAGTGCCCGGATCACGGCCATCGTATTCGGTTCCCAGTCGACCAGTCTTCCAATCCGGCCATCGGCGCTTCGGAAGTCGGGCTCGACGCGAATTCGCCGTCTGGCTAGGTCGTCGGCATCAGACTGCGCGCGAGTCTCCACGAGAAGCATCACGCGGCGGCGTGCGACGAAACCAACCATGCGCGTGGTCAACACGAAGGCGAGGCTCAGAAGCCCGGCTCGCTCCGCCGGGAGAAAGACGCGACATCGTGGGGCCTTGGGTCCACACGTCTCCCAGCGGAAACTCATCGACGGCGCTTCCGGGGGAAGCCTTAGGTCCGTGACGAACTTGCGCAGCCTTTCGGCAGACTCCTCGGCTGTTGGCGCCGTGTGCTGACGGGTTCCGGTAAAGAATACTGGCAGGAGAAGAAGGGCGACGAATGGCCGGTCGAACACGACCGCAGTGGCGAATGAAGCTCCGAGGATGACCAGCCCAATCGCGGTGGTGCCATCGAGAAGATCGATCGGCACCATCTTTGGGGCCCGACGGTAGGTCGGTGAGCTCGGTCGCCACGTTCGCTCGAGTGGGAGTGCGTTTGCTTGGATGGGGCGGTGCAGCGCCAGCACGAGCAGTGGAATAGCACAAATGATGTCGTGCGGAGCAAGCCACACGCTCGCCGCAAGCATCGCGGCGGCTCCAATGAGCACCAGCGCCCACGAGGTGCGCACGACGAGGCTCTCAGGGCCGACCCGCACCTCGATCGTACGACGTTTGAGAAGGACGAGGCATGCCAGCAGCGCAACGGCCCAGGGTAGGGGTTGGCGCTCATCGACCTCGAGGGGCCGAAAGCCCGAGGGCACGGGCTCATCGGGCGCCGCAAAGGGCAAGGTCACGGCGCTCGTGGGCACGTCGAAGATCAATTTCCAGGGGGTGTGTCTCGGTAGGTGGATCCGGCGCCACTCGAGTTGGGTCACACTTCGTCTGTTGGTGACGCTGAGCTCGACGCCCGGGCCCATGTCTTGGAGCTCCTGGGGAACCAAGGCGCCCCTCGGAGCGCGGATGTCCACCGAGACGTCGTGCAGTCCCGTTTCCCATGCTGGAAGCGTCCAAGCGAGCCGGGCGCGGTCGCTATCGGTTCCGCCAAGGGGTCGAGCTTCGCCTTGGGTTCGGTAACGGAGCACCGCGCGATACTCGCCCTTGCGAGGTGCGCCTCTCCGCTCGAAAGAGAGGCGAATCAGACCGTCCTCGGTGATCTCGGCTTCCGGCCGATAGGTCTCGCCGTCGGTGGAGTAGAGATAAGGAGGCCTTCGCCGATCGAGCTCGATATCGGGTCCAACCCCCGCGAGCTCGAGCTCATGCAGCCAACCGGCCTGAACCTCCACGTCGAGCTTCAGCAAAACACTCATCGACGCGTCAGGGTCGACCTCGACAGTGGCGTCCGCGCTCTTGACGACCGTCCGGGTCCACGCTCCTGCTGGAGCGGCCACGCCGAGGGTCACGAACAACACGAGCGACAGGCCGGCACCACGTCTGAAAGACATGGATGGACCCTAAGAAATTCCGCCCTTTCGGTGAAATTTCCTACTGCATTCGCAGCCAGGCGGGCATGAACAGCAGCGCGAAAAGCGAAAGGGTTAACAAGCCCACGATGCGGCGCCGGGGGGAGAGGACAGAGTCCTCGGTGGGGGGATGGTCGGGCCCCGTAGCGCGGGTGAGGATCCACAAGACGAACGCCCACACGAGCCACTGCAAACCGGCGCTTGCGTCGTAGATCAAACGGTCACCTCGCGCGCCCTCGAGGTAGGCCGGCAGGCCGTACGCAATGCAGACGAGCAGCGCCAACGCCGGCAAGAACCGAATCACATAGCGAGAGATTTGGTCCTGACGTCGACCCCACAGCGCATAGGCCACATGGCCGCCGTCCAGCTGCCCGAATGGCAATAGGTTGATCATGGTGACCAAGAGGCCTGCCCAGCCTGCCAGTGCGGTTGGGGTCAACATGATGTCGTAGCCATCGGGGATCGGACCCTTGAGCGTGTAGAGAAGGCCGAGATAAAAAATCGACCGACCCTCGATCATGTAGTTTCCGTCGGGCAGCGGATCGATCGGCGAAGTCGCGATACCGTAAATTACGACTGGGATGGCCACGACCATTCCGGCAAGTGGGCCAGCCGCGCCGATGTCGAGCAGTGCGTTTCGCGATCGGATTCGCTCGCGGATCTGAATGACGGCGCCCATCGTGCCGAGTAGAAAAAAAGGGACCGGGATAAAATAGGGGAGTGAGACATCGACCCGATGGTACATCCCAGCAAAGAAATGCCCGAACTCGTGGGCGAGCAGGATGCCCATCAGTGGGAGCGAGAACACCCACCCTGCGCCGAGCTCCTCGAGCGACGCAGGTACGTGACCGAGGACCATTCCAGCTCCCACGTAGAAAGTCGACAGAAAGGTCAGCACCACCAGGACGAAGGGTAGACCCCACCGCGTCTTTCGCCGCTCCACCGAGGGCCTCTAGCATGTGCGTTCTAAAGCGCACGATCTGCTATTCTCCTGGGCGCATGGATCTCTACAGCGCCGCCAAGCGTCTCAAGCGGCCTTTCGTCTTCGCCGACGAGGCGTCGCGACAGGCTCTTTCGATCGCGGACCACGGCTTGATCGGCGACGGATTCTCCGCTGCACTGGTGCGGGCAGACGGCGCGATCGACTGGCTTTGTCTGCCTCGTTTCGACAGCCCGAGCGTGTTTGCGTCCCTGCTCGACGAACACAACGGCGGGTCGACTTCGATCACGCCCATCCAATATCCGTTCGAGAGTCTGCAGCGCTACGATCCCGGCACCAACGTGCTCGAGACCCTCTTTCAGATCGAGGGACACGGGACGCTTCGCCTCACCGATTACATGCCTTGGGCCGATGATCCGCGACTTGCCATCCATGAGGTTCATCGTCGAGTTCAGTGCGTCGAAGGCCAGGCAACAGTCAAAGTCGTGTTCGATCCTCGGTTCGACTACGGACGCAGCGAGACGACTTTCGACGTCGATGGGCGTTCTGCTCTCGCGAAAGGGGCGTTGGGCGAGAGGCTCGTGGCGGTGCTCGGGGGCGTCGGCAAGTGGGAGCCTCGGCACGAAGGCGGAGTCCAGGCCGTGTTTCGCTTGAAGGCCGGTGAACGCGGATGGGTGGTGATCAGCTGGAACGCTTCTGAGTCCGAGTCGATCTTGGCATACCGGCCATTTCAGTTTCTCCGTACCACCCGCAATCGATGGCGCGATTGGTCGCGATCACTGGAATACGACGGGCCTTGGCGTCACCACGTCATTCGGTCGGCGCTCCTTCTCAAGCTCTTGATGTATGCACCGACCGGGGCGATGGTCGCGGCGCCCAGCACTTCGATCCCCGAGTGGATCGGCGGGGTCCGAAACTGGGACTACCGATACACATGGACGCGGGACACGGCCATGGCCGTCCGGGCTGCAAATCTCCTGGGTTGCGATCGAGAGGCGCGCGACTTCTTCCATTTCGTTCGAGACACGCTCGAGCGTGACCGAGATCTTCACATCATGTACGCGGTCGACGGCGGCCGTGTCCCAGACGAGGAAACTCTCGAGCACTTCGCCGGTTACAAGGGCTCGCGTCCGGTTCGAATCGGCAACGGAGCGCGCGATCAACTCCAGCTCGACACCGCTGGAGCCTTGATGGACGCGGCTTATGTCTACGAAAGAGGCGGGGGTTATCTAACCGTACGAGGGTGGCGCCGGCTCAGAGAAGTCGTCCAGAACGTGGTCGCCACTTGGAAAGAGCCCGACCACGGGATTTGGGAGCCGCGGGGTGGCAAGCGTCACAACGTACATTCGAAATTGATGAGCTGGCTTGCTCTGCAGCGCGGCGCTGAGCTCGCGCCAATGTTTGGTGAACACCATCTGCAACGGCGTTGGCGGCGAGTGGCCGACGAGCTCCATGCCGAGCTATGTGCGCGCGGGCTGGATCGCACGGGACGCCGTTTCGTTGCCGCCTACGACCATGAGCATCCCGATGCATCGCTTCTGCTGCTTCCCATTCACGGTTTCCTGCCGCCAACCGACGACCGCGTGCTGCGCACCGTCGAGCGGATTCGGGCTGAGCTTAGCAACGGTTCCTTCATCTACCGGTACCGCACCGATGATGGCGTCGGAGGAGAAGAAGGGGCTTTCGTTCTGTGTGGGTTCTGGCTCGCCGAAGCGTTGGCCATGGCTGGCCAGGTGGATGAAGCGCAGGGTGTGTTCGTCGCCCATGCCGACGCGTCCAATCATTTGGGCCTGCTCGCGGAGCAGATTGAGCCCGCGTCGCATGCATTGCTCGGCAACTTTCCGCAGGCCTTTAGTCATCTCGGCTTGATCAACGCGGCAGCCAGGATCGATCTAGCGCTGCGGTTGCGAGACGAGGGGTCGCACCGCGTACCCGAGGTCGAGATCGGGCGTTCTTTGTGACGTCATCGGCGGGGCAAGAGCCGCGCGCACTTCGCGTCGTTACCTCGGGATTCGGGGGGCTCACCTTGGCTCTTTCAGCGGCGACGGGGGCCGGCTTGTGGCTGACGCAAGAGGCCTGGAGCTTCTCATCAGTCGTCGTTTTCGTGCCGTTGGCTGCGGCTGGCGTCCTGCTCATGACGACCCTCGCGCGTTCAGCGACGCGATCCGATATTTCCCGTCAACTCGACGAGCCGACCATGCCGAGCCCGGATCACCCAAACCCGACCCCGATCTCGGTGCCACCCGACCCACAGGACCAGGTGGACTACCTGATGGCGCTTCGACACGAATTCCGGACTCCCTTGAACGCGGTGCTTGGTTTTTCCGACGTGCTTCTCGGGGGCATCGATGGGGAAATCAACGAGTCCCAGCAAGAGGATCTCGAGATCATTCGGGCATCGGGCCTCAAGCTCAGAGTCCTTCTCGACAGCGCTCTCGATCTATCGCAGCTCGCGACCCGGGATCTCAAGCTCGACATCGAGCCGGTCGACGGGCGGGACGTCGTCGAGCGCGCCGGCAATGAAGCCTTGCAACTCTGGGCAGGAAAACAGGGCGCGCGGGTTTCTGTTTCAGACGAGCCGTGCTTGGTCGCCACAGACGAGGCGCGTCTTCGACGATGCATCGTGGTGCTCGCTGATTTTCTCGCAACAGACAACCGAGGCGCCTCGATCGAGATCGAGCTCGACCACTCGGAGAGTCGCCTCGTCGTGTCCGTAGCCGCGGTGCCCTCCGAGCGACTCACTCTCGACGCCCTGCCGACGCCGGCCGAGGTGCTCGCTGCCGAGGATCCCATGAAAGTCCGTCGTTGGCCCCTCGCCGTTACCTCGGAGGTGATCGCGCTCCATGGGGGGTCGCTCTACCACGGAGACGATCCTGCGCGGTTCGTCATTCGGCTGCCAATGGGCGTTGCGACATGAAGCTTCGTGGGGTGGCGGTGCTGACGGCAGTGTACTTCGTCGCGGTGTGGATCCTGATGGCACAGGAGCACGCGTACCTCGGTGGGGTCTTGGTGTTCGTCGGGGCTCTGGTCGCCGGTATGCAGGTCGTACGCTCCCTAGAAGCGTTGCCGATTGGTTCCCCCGCACCCTCGGATGTCGTGCTTTCGGCCCCTTCGATTCAAGAGACCATAGAAACGCATGCGGCCGAGCCCGAGACGCCTGAGCGGCAGCGGGCACGGTTTCTCGGCGCGCTAGGGCACGAGCTCCGGAACCCGCTCAATTCGGTCACCGGCTTTGCGGACATGTTGCTGAGCGGGGCGGATGGCGAGCTCAACTCGGAGCAGGAGCGGAGCGTGATTACCATCCGAGCTAGTGCCGAGCGGCTGTTGCGGTTGGTAGCCACCGTCGTCGATCAGGCGCGAGTTCGGGCAGGCACCTTGCGACTTCAGCAGCAGTGGGTCGCGCCCTCGGAGCTGGTGTCGGAAGCGACCAATTTCGTACGAACGCGAGCGGAAGGGAAATCGGTAATCGGTGATGTCGCAGATGCGCTGCCGCGGGTGTTCGTCGACCGTCACCGAACGATCGATGCGCTGGTAGGCCTGGCTGTTCTCGTCATTCGTTCGTCCGGGACCGACGTCGCAATCCGCGTAGCCCCTCCTCGTCTCGACCAGGTAGGCAAGGATTTCGTTCAGTTTGACCTGATCACCCACCTCAAAGATTCGTCGGCGGACACGCTTTCGATTGTCGAACGCCTCGAACGACCGTCCGCGCGCACCGATGCGCTGGGATTGGAAGTGTCGGTCGCGAGAAGCATCGTCGAAGCCCAGGGGGGGCGTATTTGGACCGAGGCAGGGACGGCGGGGAGCCTCCGTGTGTGCATGACGCTTCCCACTTCCGCGTGAGTGTGCGGATCTTTTCGCTCGCACACTACGTTTTCGCGTCGGAGGTTACTCGTCGGTTTCGAGGGCTTCGAGAACCGCGCGGTAAGCCTTGTTTCGCTTCCAGCCTGCTTCCGTTTGAAGTCTCTGCGTCATTTCCTTCGTCGAGAGGCCTTCGCGTTTCCAGTCGACCACTAGCGTGCCAACGTCGACGTCGTTTTCGACTGCCTCCCCCGATGCTCCTTCGATCACCAAGGTGATCTCTCCCTTTGCGGGGGCGGCTAGCGCAGCGCGGACTTCTTCGACCGTTCCTCGGATGGTCTGCTCGTGCACCTTCGTGAGCTCTCGGCAAAGAGCCAATCGCCGCCGGTCTTTCAACGCTTGCCCGAGGTCTTCCAGCGTTGCGTGGATTCGATAGGGCGACTCGAAGATGACGGTCGTGACTTGCGATCGCGAAATCCGAGACAGGGCTTCCACACGTTCGCGGCCGCTCTTCGGCAAAAACCCCTCGAACGTAAACCGGTGCATGGGAAGGCCCGCCACGCTCAACGCTGCCACCACCGCGCTCGGTCCCGGGATCGCCTCCACGACAACACCCGCCTCGGCAGCGCGCGACACTAGATACGCGCCCGGATCACTCACGACCGGAGTGCCAGCGTCGCTCACCAGCGCAAAGTAAGCGCCCGCCACCAGCTCTTCCACGAGACGGTCGACTTTCGCGTCGTCCGTGTGCTCGTGGAACGAGCGGAGCGGCGTACGGATGCCATGCTTCGCGCAGAGGGTGCGCGTGTGGCGCGTGTCCTCAGCAAGAATGGCGTCGGCCTCCCGAAGTATGCGGAGCGCTCGAAGAGTGATGTCATCGAGGCATCCGATGGGGGTGGCCACAACCGATAAGCACCCGGTCATGGTGGCGCGTTACCACATCTCGCTCAGGCTGCGAACCGGCCCGCTACGGCGACTCGTACACCTCGAGCACGGTTTCGCCGAGCTCTTCCCGCAGATAGTCTTTGAGCTTTTTCAAGAGGCGCTTTTCGATCTGGCGGACCCGCTCCCGGCTGACCCCGAAGTCGTCCCCGAGAGTCTGAAGCGTCTTCGGGTCCTCGGCGACGAGGCGCTCTTGAAAAATCATTGCTTCTTTGCCCTCGAGAGTCTTTCCAAACTCCCGGATCTTGGCCGTGAACTGGTCACCAAGCTGCGCGTCCGCGAGAGCTTCGTCGACGCGCTCACTCTCTGAAGGCAGCAACTCGATCCTCGACACAGGGCGCCCTTCGGAGGTTCCTACCGGCGCGTCGAGAGAGGCATCACCGGCCGCGAGGCGCATGTCCATCGATATGACATCACGCTCGGGAACGTTCAGCCTGTCAGCGATCAGCTCGGATGTTGGCTCGATTCCCATTGCTGAGAGTCGCGCCTTTTCTTTCTGAAGATTGAAGAAGAGCTTGCGCTGCGCTTGTGTGGTGCCGACCTTCACGAGTCGATGGTTGTTGAGGATGTAGCGAAGTATGTAAGCGCGAATCCACCACGCCGCGTAACTCGATAGCTTGACGCCCTTGTACGGGTCGTACTTCTTGACGGCCTGCATCAAGCCGATATTTCCCTCTTGCACGAGGTCGAGGATGTTCTTGTAGGCCTGCCGATAGTCGTAGGCGATCTTGACAACCAGGCGAAGGTTCGAGGTGACGAGCCGCTTCGCCGCTTCGACGTCACCTTTTTCGAAATATTGCACTGCGAGGTCGTGTTCCTCGTCTTTGGACAGGAGTGGATAGCGCTGGACGTCCCGCATGTAGACTCCGAGCGGGTCGCGTCGCGATAGCGCCGAAGACGATGCGAGCAACGCATCGCCGTCTTTCGAAGGATGCTCCGGCGGTCCGTCGAGCACCTCGACGTCCCGCGGTTCCTCGATTTCGTCTGGCAGATCTTCGTCTTCGATCATGGTGTTGGGCCGTGAATGCGATCTCTAGAGCAGGAGCACCCAGACCGTCCAGTCAACGCTGTGATCTGGCCGTTGCGGCCGGTGCCTGGAACGCTTGTTTCCCCGCACCTTGAGGCCGGAGGCGCCCGGAGGCCGACCCGGTGATCTTGTATTGAAGCGATCCGTCGGGAGCCAAGGCGGCCTTGTAGGCGTCTCCCGTGGAGGCCAGCTCGATCATGGCGGCCATCTTCTGGCTGCGCGCTTTGTAGCTCTCCTCGATCTTGGCCTTGAGCATCAGGTTGAGCTGCGATCGGCTGATCGGTCGGGCGAGCTTGACGTTGCCGAGCGCATCGAGCTTCAGGTCTTTTCCGTCGGCTTTGAAGCTTTCGATGTTGGCCGTCCCCTCCACGACCGTGGCTTGAACATTCAGATCGCCAGCGTCCGCTTGGTCGAGCGTGAGTCCGCCCCAGCCGGGAATGTCGAGCTTGGTCTTGCCATCGCCGATGCTCATGGCCTCGATCGTCAGCGTGACGCTTCCGTTGGATTCGCTGACCTCGCTGGGCATCGCGAAGGTGATCTCGCCGTCGACCTTGCCGGTTACGGGGATCTTGGTGAATCTTCGGAGTGCCAGGATCTGCTTGAGCTCGATATCCGAAACCTCCGCGTCGATCTCAAAGTTCTTTTCCCCGATCGCGACGTCACCTTGAGCGTTCCCGCCAGCGAGCTCGGCGTCGAAGCTGAACGACTTGTTATCCGAGAGGGCCGACAGAATAGAAGCTCGCACCGTGAGCTCATCGAACACGACGTCGACGGCTGGTTCATCCCCTTTGGCCGGCAGGACCAGGCGCACCCCTTCCAGCGTCACGCCGCTCAGTCTCGAGGGGCTCAAATCGATGATCTCGAGCCCATAGCCGCGCTCGCCGGCCTCTTCGACGAGTCGATCTCGCAGTCGCTCGTAGGGGAAAGTCCAATAGGCGAAGACAACGAAGCAGAACATGAAAAATACGGGGTACCCCGCCCACCTGAGCACCTTCCGCCATGAAACCTCGGGCAACTTCTCGGTCAATCTCTCCCAGGGAATGTCGACCATGGACTACTCCTCCGCCTCGGAGGGGCCACCCTCACGATCGTAAGCATTGACCGCGAGCTTGGCGCTGTAGCTCTTTCGAAGCCGTCCGCCGTCCAGTTGAATTCGCTCGATGGCGACTGGATAGGAGCTGTTCTTGATGTCCGCCAGCATGTCAATCAAGGGCCGAAGCTCCACGGTGGGCAAGGATACGCGAACCGAACGACGGCTGTAGCCGCCCATGTCGAGCTTGGGCTGGTCGGTGATCGACAACCCGCTCACCCCGTATTGCTGGGCGCTTTCTTCGAGGAACCCACCAAGCGATGGAGTCTTGCGGTTGTAGAGGCGGTCGACGGCACGCCGCTCGGCTTTCTGTTGTTCGAGGCGTGCCTCGGACCGATGGATGTCGCTGAGGACTTCGTTGATGTCGACGTTCTCAGCCTCGATGTCTGAGATGCTTGCCAGCAGCAGGTACATCGGCAGGACGACCGCCATAGATGCAAAAACGGACCCCATGATGACGAGCAAGCGTCGTTCGCGTTGGTTCAGCGTATCGAACCAGCCGCGCAGATTGTCGAAGGCGTCGCCAAAAGCCATCTCAGTCTCCCTCAGCGGTGGTTGTGGGCCCGCTTGGGCAGTCGATCTTGACGACTACCTTATAGTCTTTGCGGTCCTCTGCTGCAGTCGAAATGGAGCCCTTTTCGGCCTCGGCGAAGCACCGATGACTTTGGAGCTCGTCGACGATTCGATCGCGTTCAGCGATGGATCCCACCCTTCCTTGGATCTCGAACCGGCCGCTGTTGCCTTCGTCGTCGATCTCGATGAGAAGTCGGCGGGTGTCGTGTTGAATATCGGTTGGGATGCCCTCGGAGATCGCCTCCAACACGTCGTACGCGTCGAATCTGGGTAAAGGGTCGTCCACCCTTGGCCCGGCGGTGAGAAGCTCTCGCGCGTGCATGGCGCTCTGCGTTTCCTCCCCGAGAAGATCTGCGCTCACCGAGGCGAGTTTCTCCACGAGTTGCTCGTGCTCGGTCTTGGCAACCCGATAGCGAGCGAGCAGGGAGACACCGAACGAAAGCATGACGGCCGCCGCGCAAATCGCAATGAGGCGCAGGTTCTTGCGGATCTGCCCCGCTCTAGCCTTCGAGGCGAACTCGCCTTGGCGGAGGTCGAGCTTCTTCTTTCGAATGGTCGCTCGCGCGGCCAGCGCTGCCGCCCGCGCGAACTTCGGTGCGCTTTCGTCATCGGCGCCGGGTGCGGATGGTAAGGGAACGACGCCGCATTCGATGCCGAGTTGGCTCGAAAGCCATTGCCTGGCGCTCTCCATTGGAGCCGTTTCGCCGGACAGCAGGATTAGATTGGGCTCTTCGGAGCGCTGGGCTCGGTAACTTGCGAGCGTTCGCTGGAGCGACGACCCGAGCTGCTCGCGGCGCCCCGACTCGACCAGATTCATCCCTCCCGATACGGTACGTGCAAATGTGCACTCGCCCTCAGTGAGCACGCAGAAGTCGGTGTTCTCGGGTCCGACGTCGATCACTAGCAAAGTGCGATCTCGCATCGACTCCGGCAGCAGCGGCCCGAGGCCGTCGAAGGCAGACGCGCCGACCGCCAGCTCTTGGGGATTCACCCCAGCTGCTTGAAGCTCACGCAACCGGCTTGCGACCATTCCCTGGGGAACGGCGACCGCCATGATCTGAACGTTCGCAGCATCGCGGCCGACGATTTGATGATCGATGATCGCGTTTTCGATCTCGAATGGCAGCACGGATTCGAGCAAGCCGGGCAACACCTCGGCGACTTTCTTTTCGACTCCCGCGGGCAACTCGATCAAACGGAGGGAAGCCGACTGGCCGTCGAGCGCCGCGATGATCCGATCCGGGGCTCGCGAGCTTTCGCTGATGACCTGCCGTACCGCCGTTCGAAGCAGTTCGACTGCGGCCTCGGAATCGTTCGAGCTAGGGAGCGCGGCCTCGGCATAGCGCTCCATCTCGAACCCGCGCAGGGTCGTCCGCAAGAACGCCCCTCGGACGGCCCGCGGTGTCACTTCTAAACCAAGAACCAATGACATCTCAATTCACCCGATAGTAGTGGAAAACCCCCAAGCCCGGCATCCGTCCGGCATTGGGTGGTGGTGGAACCCATCGTTCGTGGAAGTTGACGACAGACTCGATACGCACCTGGGAGTTTCCAACCTGTCCGGTCGCCACGATGGTGAAAATCCGAGCCGCCGTCGCGAAAGTACGCCCAAGCACCTCGCGTTGCGCTTCGGTGAGCTCGACTGGAACGAAAAGAAGCTCGCTCTCCTCGCCGAGAAAACCCTGGAGCATTCCATACAGGTCTTTGGATCCGCTCTTGCCTTCGATGAAGCCGATGAAGTCTGCAGGCTGCGTGAAGAGGGGAATCGGAATCAGCATTCGCACGGTACTGAGGATCTGCGTGAACTTGATCGCCTCGAGGGGGTCGGCGCAAAGTGTAGTTTCGGGAACCTCTCCGCAGAGGCGCGCGAGCAACACCTGAGGGTTGGCCTCGTTGACGTTCACCAGGCCGGAAGCGTAGATCGTGACAATCCTGGACTCGGGGTCGTTCGGAACCGGTTCGACGAAGGTCGCCCAAAAATCGTCACTGAAGCCGCGGACCAGTCGCAACTCCTGGATCGAGTCGAATGGGGCATTCTTGTTGCGGTACGAGTCCCCGTATAGTTGATAGATCGAGTCATCCTCTGTGCCAGTGCCCCCAGTGCGGGTCGTCGCGGCTCCTGGGTCGAAGTCGGTTCGCTGGATGTCGCGGTCCCACCAGTCGATGACGGCAGAAACGACGTCCTGTCGGGTGGTGATGTTGCCGTTTTCATCTTGGTTGGAGAATAGGAAATCGTACGGGTTGTCCGGTTGGTAACCACCAGTGAGCGAGAACAGTTGCACTGCGACGCTGTTGCGTGCCCGTTCGCCATCGAGGAAAAGAGGATCATTCAAGTTAATCTTTCCGTTCTCGCTGACCACCACAATGTTGCAGGTCCCCGGGATTCCGTCGAAACCCGTCGTGTCGCCAAAGTCGACCCCGAGCTGGGTGAGCGTGTCTCGCTGGTCCTCCGGCGTGCAAAACGGCGACAAGATTGCATTCGCAAAATCCCACACCGGAAGCTGTGGCGCAGCACGGCCGGTGGCCGCTTGATAGAGCGGGTTGACGAAGCGACGGATCTCCGGCTCCTTCGCGGTGAGCAGCCTCGTCAGGTTCGTTGCGCTTTTCGCCAAGTACTCTGCTTGGAGCGCGTCGCGTTGGGCCGTCGAGACTGCAAACGCGGTGCCCGTTGTCTGGTGCATGTCCGCGAGCATCACCGCAAGAATCGCCACCGTGGTGATGGCGACGATGAGAGCGACCCCTTCCTCGGAGCTCTTTGGGCGTCTGTTCGTAACTTGCGATGTCATGGGTTGTAGTTTGCGTGGTTGAGTGCGTAGTTGATCGGGATCGAGATCCGAGTGCCGAACGACTGGGTCTTTCCGGATCTATGTGGATCTTTGACGGTGAGCCGTACTCGCACCTGAGAGGGCAAGCGATTCGGCTGTGCGAATTGATCGTCGGTAGCCCAGCTTTCGACCCACTCGCTCAGCACCGGGTCGAAGTACTCGATGTTGAATTCCTCGACCCCCTTCACCAAGATCTGCGACTTTCCTCCTCGCCTCGGGTCCTCGTCAATTCGGTTTTGCTCGCGGCGTGCGAGAACGCGCTCACCCGGCTCATCGGGATCCTCGGTCACGAAATAGCTGATCTCGTTCTGGTCGGATTCATGGGAGTTGCGGTAGAGCCGGCGGTGAGAAAAAGACGTGAAATCGAGCCGATCGTCTTGGCCGCGGTCGGTACCGACGAAGGCGGTCCGGACGGTTTGGAGATCGGGTGAAGGATTTACGTGCGTCGACACAAACGCCATCGTGACCTCGCGAACGATTCTCTCGAGGGCCATGTGAACGGTTCGGTAGTGGTCCACATCGGACTCGACCCGTGCCTTGTTCAAGGCAGTCTGGGCAAATCCGCCGTAGATCATCGTCCCGACGAGCGCGAGGATCGTCACCGCGAGAATGATCTCGAGCAATGTGAACCCTCGCTTCATGAGCCCTCCTCGGTCGTGGTGGGCTCTTCCGCTCGCGCGGGCTGCTCGGAAACCAGAAACTGGATGACGTCGAAGCCTCTGTCCTTGTCGCCCTCTTTCCATCTCACCGATACGGTCGCCCGCCGCACTTGCTCTTCCAAGAAAGGCTTGAGGATCGGAAACCCTATTTGCAGTGCCATCAGGGCTAGATTGCCGGCTTCACCTGCAACGACGGTTTCGGGGGTTCCGCCTTGCTCCGTAATCGACTCATAAGTTTCGTTCAAACGTTGATTGTTCCGGTCCTTTTCGCTCAGCTCGTCGTCTGAGTCCTCGTCCGCTCCGAGTTCGGGCAAGATGATCCGCTCGACGATCCAGCTGCACTCGTAACCTTCGACCGGCGCGTGCTCGCAGCAGTTGTCGTCGTCGGCCTTGTCCACCAACGGGAGGCCTTCGATCGCGATCACCTCTTCGATCTCACCCATCTTGCAGCGGGCCAAAGTCGTCGCGACGTTCTGCCGTTTGGCTCGCTGCGCGACATTGGAGGCCCCGACCTCGCTCGAAAAGATCGCCGTCAGGGCGAGACCGAGGATCGCGACCGCAATCATCACTTCGAGCAATGTGAATCCACGGAGGTTCATAGTGAATCCCGGACTTCCCCTTCGTCATCGAGATCGGAAAGGGGTTCGTAGGCATAGGGATAGATGCGTGCGTTTCCGGTAAGCGGATGGATTTCGACGCTGTAGACGGTATCGCTTCCGTCTTTCAGCTGAACGACCGTGTGCTCGGTGACTCCACCAGGAAAGAAATACACGCCGCCTTCGCCCTCGGTGCGTGGCTGAGAGTCCCTCGGCGTCACGAGCGCGTGAATCGCGATCCCGTCACCGATGGGCTGGGGTTGGTAGCGCTTGATCGGTTCCCCTTCAAGCGTCGTGATCGGTGAGAACTCCGAGATCGGTGGAGGCTCGCGATCGAGTGGTTTTTCGATTCGCAGTCGCGCCAGCTCCCAGGGATCGACCGCCCCGCCGGTGTCGGATTCGAGCTGCTCGTGGTTGGCGATCGTCACGGGCGCCTCTGTCTCTTCGACCGCCATAGTGTTTTTCTCGAAGTCGAACTGAAGCCGGGTCGTAGTTCCGTGTGTGACCGAGCGGCTGTATGCGTACTGCGCAGCGCTCATCACTCTGAACGATGCCGATCGCAGTCGCGTCCGCGTCAGCGCCCCCACCCCGAAGGATGCCCCAGAGACCACCACGGCAATGATCGCTATCACCATGATCACTTCGATCAGGGTGAAGCCGCCGCGGGGTTGGGTTGGAGTGCGCTGGCGCATGGCTCTAGATGTCGTCTTCCGTGTTGAACTGCAGATCCGGTCCGGCCGAGACGACGCCAACGTCTCCGCCCTCGCAAGTGATTTGGAACTCGGTATCCCAAGCGTCCGTGGTTCTCTTGGAGCCATCGAGGTACCTCTCGCTCACCAGCTCTTCGACCGTCGGACAGCCCCGCGGGTTGTCCGCCACATAGAGCATGACCGCTGACCGCAACGCCTGCGCATCGGCTTTCGTGCTCTTGATCCGCGCTTTCCCCAGCTGCGGCAAAACCGCCACTGCAACGCCGGTAACCATCATTGCGAGGATGGTAATGACGATCATGATCTCGATGAGCGTAAAGCCTTCGCGTCGCCTCCGTCGTCCGAGTCGCTGCTGTCGGCGTGTGTCGATCGTGTCCGGCATGGAGCCTCCCGTTTGCGTCATTGAATGTTGTCGTCTTGCAGAAGCGAGCCGCTCGGGCCCGCAGAGATCACTTCGGCTTGTTCTTCGAAATAACCGGGGCATCGAACAGACAGGGGCCGGCCCCAACCGTCCTTCGGCATCGAATCGAGATAGTGTTTCTGAGAGCGGGGGGGATGAAGCAGCTCCGCGTTGGAGCTTGGGCATCGGCCCATGTCCGCCCGAAACCGGTCGATCGCTTGCTTCAATTGGGCGATCGCCACCTGAGTGTCGCGAACTCGTATGCGGTGGCGCGTGTACCGAATGAATCCCGCCCCTACCACCACGATCAGCGCCAGCCCCAGCAGCGCTTGCCAACGCGGGTTGCTGAGAGCCCCTCGCCAACGCCCGCCCCGCCTTTCCCAAGGCAGCGAAATGCGTTCTCTTTTTCGCCGACGCGCCAAAACAGTCCCTCATTGAATCATCTCGTTGAGCTGTAGCAGTGGCATGAGGATGGCAAAAGCAATGCCGCCAACGACGGCGCCCATGACCACGATGAGCAGTGGTTCGAGGATCGACGTCATCGCGCCCACGCGGACCTCGACCTGTTGGTCGTAGGCGTCCGCCACATGGATGAGCATTTCCTCGAGCTGACCCGACTGTTCGCCTACCGCGATCATATGGGTGACGATTGGCGGAAAGCGGTCCCCCTCCCGGAGGGGCCTAGCAATTCCTTCTCCCTCGCGAACGCTTTCCCGAGCGTTTTCGACCACCCGCATCAGCTCGGTGTTGCCAAGCACGTTGCGGGTGATGTCCATCGCGGTGAGAACCGGCACCCCACTGGCGAGCAAGGTTGCCAAGGTTCGGGAAAAACGAGTCACGGCGACCATCGTCAACAGAGGCCCAAAGAGGGGAACTTCGAGGACGAAGATGTCCCACTTCTTGCGACCCTCCTCGGTGTTGCGCCAGCGCCGAAACCAGTAGATACCGCCTGCGAGCAGAGCTCCAAGCAACCACCAGTAGTTGCTGAACAAGTTGCTGACCCAGATCAGCAAGCTCGTGTACCAAGGCAGTGACTGGTTGAAGTTCTCGAAGATCGCGGTGACCTTGGGCACGACGACGGACATCATGAGAAACAAGATCAAAACCACGACGACCGCCATCACGATCGGGTAAGCGAGCGCACCGCGGACCTTACTTTGGAGCCGCGTCTGATCGTCCAAGAAATCTGCGAGCCGTGCCAGCACCTCTTCGAGCGTTCCGGATGCTTCGCCGGCCGCGACCATGTTCACGTAAAGCGTCGGAAAGATCTTGGGGTGCGCTTTCATCGCGTCGGCTAGGTTCGCGCCCTCGTTGACCTGGTTGCGGGTATCGGTGAAAGCCGTCTTGAGCTCGGGGTGATCGAGCTGATCGATGAGAGCGCTCAACGCTTGAACCAGCGGCACCCCTGAACGCAAGAGGACCGACAGTTGCCGAGTCGCGATCCCCACATCCAAGGTCGTGACCCTGCGAAACAATTTTCCGAAGTCGATGTCTCGAGCGGCCTTCCTGACAGCCTCGGACTGTTCGAGGATCTCGGTGGCCAAGATCCCGTCCCGCTTCAAAACGTTGCGTAGAGCCTTGGCGCTGTCCGCGTCGCGGACTCCCTTGACCGACTTGCCTTTCGCATCGAGACCTCTGTACGCGTAGACCGCCATCGCTTACACCTCGGCGGCTTGGGTCGCTGCGAGCACCTCTTCGACACTCGTGACTCCAGCGATGACCTGGCGCGCGCCATCATCACGCAGCGGTCGCATACCCTGTTGTTGCGCGACCCGCTGGATGGTCTTCGCGTCACTGTTGTTCAAGATCTCGCGACGGACCGGCTCGTCGATCAACATCATCTCGAAGATCCCGATGCGGCCCCGATAGCCCGTAGCGCTACATGCGTCGCAGCCCCCCGGGTGGAAGAACTTGAGGCTGCCCGTGCTCGTGGGCTCGGGGAGCGTGGCGGGATCGGTGCTGCCGAGCACGGTTGTAGCGGCCACTTTCTTGAGCTCGCCGAGCTTTTCTTGAGCTTCGGATGTCTCGATCCCCAGCTCGAGAAGATCCTGCGCCGTCGGCGTGTACGGAATCCGACACAAGCCACAGAGTCGCCGAACGAGTCGCTGAGCAAGCACCGCCATCACCGACGAGGAGATTTGATAGGGTTGCACGTCCATGTCGACGAGGCGGGTGATCGCGCTCGGCGCGTCGTTAGTGTGGAGCGTGGAAAGTACGAGGTGGCCCGTGAGAGACGCGTGAATGGCGATCTCCGCCGTCTCGGTGTCGCGAATCTCGCCGACCATGATCACGTCTGGGTCTTGTCGGAGGAAGCTTCTCATGCCCGAGGCGAAGGTGAGCCCGATCTTCGGTTGCACCTGCATCTGCCCGATACCTCGAAGCTCGTATTCGACGGGATCCTCGGCTGTGAGGATGTTCTTTTCAGGGGTGTTGATCTTGTTCAGGCACGCATACAGAGTCGTCGTCTTACCGGAGCCGGTTGGGCCGGTGACCAATACGATCCCGTTCGGACGCTGGATCAGGTGCTCGAGTTGATCGAGCTCGCGTCTCGCGAAACCGAGGTCGATCAGGTTGAGCAGGACCTGCTCTTTGTCGAGAAGACGCATCACGACGCGCTCGCCCTTGGCGGTTGGTATTGTGGAAACACGAACGTCGACCACCTTGCCGGCGATTTTCTTCGTGATGCGACCGTCCTGTGGAAGCCGCTTCTCGGCGATGTTGAGACCGGCCTCGATCTTCACGCGGCTGACGATCGACGCGAGGAAGCCACGATTGGCTTCCTTTCGCGGCACCAATCTCCCGTCGATGCGATATCGCACGACGACCTTTTCGTCGGTGGGCTCGATGTGAATGTCGGAAGCTCGCTCTTTGACTGCGGTGTAGAACAGGTTGTTGACCCAGCGAATGACCGGCGCTTCGTCGGTCATATCGATCAAATCGCGGAGCTCTTCGACTTCTTCGCCCTCTTTAGCGTCGGCCAGTGCGGTTTCATCTTTGCGCTCGTACACACGGTTGATCGCGTCGTCGATTGCCTCTTCGGACGCGGCAACCGCAACGATCGTCTTGCCCAGCAGAATTCGGAGGTCGTCGATGGGGAAGGGGTCGAGCGGATTTGCAACCGCGACGCGAACCGTGTTGTCGGACTCACCCAGCGGAAGAACCCTGTTCTGGCGTGCGAAGTTGATCGGAACCGTATCGATGAGCTCCTCGGGAATTTGCTCTGTCGCGATCCTTTCGACGAACTCCATGCCCACCTCGTCGGCGAGCGCCCTGACGACCTTGCCATCCTCGACGATGTGGGTCGCGACGAGGAAGTCACGCAGATCGACCGCGCGCTCGGCGGCGCTTTCGAGCGCGTTCTCGAGCCTATCGGGCTCGAGCGCCCCGCGGCGCACCAGGATTTCACCGATGTAGCGCTGCTCAAAGCTCATCGGCTAGTCCTCCCGCACTCCTTCGTTCGTGGGACTCAGCGGCGGTTCCTCCTCGGTGGGCTGCTCGACCGTCGCCGCCGACTCGGCGTCTGTCTCCGGCTCGATCACGTCGGGCTCCTCGGGTGCAGACTCAGGCTCAGGCTCGGGCTCGACGTCCGGAGCGATTTCCGGCTCGTCCGGGACCACCACTGGGGGCGGTGGCGCTCCAGCGCCTTCCTGCAAGTCGGCCTCCGTCGGCTCCGTGGCTTTCCGCTCGATGTCTTCCCTCGCCTCTTCCCCGTTGGGCCCGATCACGAGGGTCTCTTCCTCGAGCTGGGGCTCGGTCGGCACGTACGACCCGATCGGCGCACGTGGCACGTGGTCCGGTGGGGGTTCGAGCTCGGCCGCGAGAGCGAGTCGAATCTCTTCTTCGACCGTGTCGATCTCGTTGATGATTTCCGAGACGACGCCGCGGGTGCGAGAGTAGTCGATGTGGGGTGTGAATTTGTCTTCGCCGAAGACGAAATAACGGTCGATCATCTGCTGCCGTTCCTGCATCTTGCGTTCGAAGATCTCACGAAGATCGCCAGGGTCCCGAATGATGTAGGGCGTCAGGATCAGCAGCAGGTTGGTCTTTTTCTTCTGTTTGTTCGTCTTTCGGAACAGGGCACCGAGAATCGGGATATCACCGAGGACCGGGACTTTGTCTTCCGTGTTTTGAATCGCGTCGCGCATCAGACCGCCGATGACGATGGTTTGCTGATCGCGGACCATGACCTCAGTTCGTGCGGTTCGACGATTGATCGACACGACCCCCAACGTGCCCGAGGTCGCGCCCTGCTCGGAGATCTCTTCTTCGATTTCGAGCCGAACCTCGTTGTTCTCGTTGATGTGCGGGACGACTCGAATCGTGGTGCCTACGTCCTGACGGGCAACGCTTCCCAGACCGCCCGTCAAACCGGCAAGAGCTCCGAGGTCTTGTCCCCCCTGTGCAGCGGTCCCGAGCGCACCGAGGCTCCCAAGGCCTGCGAAGGTGCCTGGCGCCACGCCGTTTGTCTGAAGTGGAATGTTCTCGCCAACGCTGATCTCGGCTTCGGTATTGTCGATCGCGATGATGTGCGGTGTCGAGAGAACGTCTGCATCACCCGTGGACGCGAGCGCCGTCACTACCACACCGAAACCCGGAACCGAGAAGCCAACCAACTGTTGCGAGTTCTCGATGGTCGGGCCACGCACGCCGAGAGCGAGGCCGGTCAAGTTGTTCTGGGTGATGTCGATCGAGGATGGCGCGTTGAACCCGAACAGCGAGAGGGACCCGTCGGTCGGGAAGTTGCCGGCGCCGCCATGAAACGCAAAGCCAAGCTCCGAAGTTCGCTCTACGCCGAGCTCCATGACGACCGCTTCGATGAACACCTGCTTGCGCGGTGCGTCGAGGCGTTCGATCACCCGCTTGAGCGCGGTGTAGTCATGAAGCGACGAAGTGATGACTAGCGCGTTGGCCGGCTCGTAAGCAGTCACCGCGACAGTGCCCTCGAACAACGACCCTGTCGCGACTTGCCCTGCGGCTTGCCGGGCCTGGGCGGCGCGGGCAGCTGCTCCACCAGGCGTCGGTCGAGGGCTTGCCGCGCCTACCAGTGCAGTCAGTGCCCCTGCGATGTCCGCGGCCGCCCCATGTTGGACGTAGTGGACCTGAATGCGGCCTTCGCCCTCGAGCGGTACATCGAGTTGGCGGATCATTTCGAGGATGCGCAAGTAGGCGCGCTCGGTTGCAATGATGATCAGGGAATTCGTCCGCTCGTCGGCGATGATGTTTCGAATGGCGCTTTCCGCTGACACGGCGCCGATCACTTGCGCAGCGGTGGGGGCCGCGCCCTTACTGTCCTTTGCTCGCTGTACTGTTCGTTTCGCTCCCGTTGCCGTCGTCGCAGCGTCATCGGCAGGGAAGATCTCGAGGAGCCGTGCGGCAAGCTCACCAGCATTCGCGTAGTGAATCGGCTCTATCCAGGTCTGCGTTCCGCTTCTCGGCAAGTCGACCGCTGCGATGAGCCTAAGCATCCGACGGATCTGGGACCCGGTGTCGGTGATGATCAGCATGTTGGTGGGCCCGTAAGACGTGATGCTCCCCTCACGGGATGCAAATCGAACGAGCAGATTGGTGACATCGTCGGCAGAGACGTTCTCGAGGTGGTGCATTCGGGTGACATAGCGATCGGAAGCAGGAACGAGGGTTCCGTCCGTGTAGAGCGGAATCGTGTTTCGTTCGATACCGCCGAGCTCTTCGATCTTGAGGTATCGGCCGGCGGGAACAACCGTGTAGCCATTGACCTCGAGAACGGAGAGGAACGCTTGGTACGCCTCTGCGACGGTCACCTTGGTTGGAGCAAACACGGTCGCCTTAATCGTCCGAAGCTTGCTCGGCAAAATGAAGCGTCGTCCAGTCATGTTCGAGATCAATCGAACCAGGTCGGACAGCTCGGCCTCCTCCAAGTTGAAGGTAACTTTCGTTCGCGGCGACATGGCCTTGAACTCGACCCCAGTCTCGAACTGCGGAAGCTCCAGATCCTCGGTCCCTTGGACGACCGTATCGACGCCTTCGGCTTCTTCAGCCTCTGGCTTCGGAGCCGACCCAAGTGGGACCGGTGCGGTCGGTAACCTCACTGGCGGAGGTTTGGGTTTCGCTTCGTCTTCTTGGGCTATCGCTTCGTGTCCTGCACTGAGCAAGAGCGATCCAATGACCAAGCACACAAAATGTTTTTGTAACTTCACGATGATTTCCCGCCTCGGATTGCCTGCAGTCGCATCATTGAATGTTGTATTCAATGGTCATTTCTTTGTTCTGCCTCTTCACAGCGAGGCTGAGCGCATCCGCCGTGCGCAAGCGCGAATAAGCCTCGAGTGCCGTGTCGGGGCTGGTCATGTCAAAACCGTTGATCGTTCGCAGCATGTCGCCATTACGAATTCCGAGCTTGCCGAGCAAACTCATTCGACGAATGCCATAGAGCTTCACACCTACGACGCGCCCGTCCTCTTCATGCGGTATGACGCGCGCGGTCTTCATGATGCTTCCCTGATTCGCGAGCACCTTGTCGACGACACTCCGTTGAATGTTGAACTTCGTGTCGCTGATCTTTTCGATCCCTTGGTCGAGCTCTTCGTCGCTGAGCCCTGCGTTCCGATCGTTCAAAATGGTGCTGACCCTCTCGGCCGTTGCCGGAAGTGGCTTTGCCACAGCTTCTTCCTCTGCGAACATCGAAAGCTCACAAGCACCGGCCCCAGCAGCTTGAACGACCACGCTTGACGCGCGCACGGAAAGGACATACGAGCCGTCGACGTTCGATCCCTTACGATAGAGCATCGTCTTGCCCTGATTTCCCGCGATCGCAGCGAACGACCACTCGGGATCGTTGGGGCTGACGACCGAACCAACGAGCCTTAGCGTGCCGGTGCATCGCGGTGCCGGCCTCGATGGATCCCACTCGCCTGCGGGAGGCGCGCCCGGAATGGCTTCCGCGACGGGCTCGAGTGTGAGATCCCCTCGAGACGAGTCGAAGATGTTGCGCTTCAGGATCACGGCTGGGTCTCGTCTGCGCAGAAACTCCGGATTCGTGGCGATTCGCGCGCCCACTCGCGGTCCGTCCTTGGCCTCCTCCTTGTCGAGAAGCTCCGCCGCAAGAACACGTGTCGTGCCCTGCGCTAGGAAGAAAGCGCACAGCGCCAGCGTTGCGAGAATGATCGCTGTCGAAAATCGTTGTTCGCGCGGGTTTGCCACCGGTTTGTACTAGAGCAACGCCCGTGCCGAGTTTGATCCGAGAAAAACCCAATGATCTCTTGGGTCATTGCCTGAGACGCGAGTCGTTTCTGCGACAACGTGGCGGGCCTTTGGGGGTGCGTTTGACAAATTGACACGGCAGGCCTGACGAAGTGCTCAGGCTGCCTCGTCTCCCTTTTCGGCGCCGAGCTTTCGATAGATCGTTCGCGCAGAGATTCCGAGCAGTTGAGCCGCGAGTTGCTTGTCGCCTGCCGTGTGCTGGAGCGTGCCCTGGATCACGCGCCGCTCGACCTCGCTCAGAGGTGTCCCAACCGAAAATGTGAACGCATCGACCTGTGGCTCAGCGCGCGCCACGGGGTCAGGCAGGTCGCCGAGCTTGATGACTCCGCTGGTATTGAGAACAACCGCTCGCTCGACCACGTTTTGGAGCTCTCGCACGTTGCCGGGCCAATCGTATGCGACGAGCCGCTCGAGCGCCTCCCCATCGACGGCGAGCGGCTCTTTTTGGTTCTTGATGCAGTACGTTTCGACGAAGTGCTCGGTGAGCAAGGCGATGTCTTCGCGGCGGGCTCGGAGCGGCGGGCTCGTAAGCGCGATGACGTTCAGACGGTAGTATAAATCTTCGCGAAACTCGCCTGTGTCAACCGCGGCGCGCAGGTCGCGGTTCGTCGCTGCGATGAGTCGGAAGTCAGCGTTCTTGGTCTGACCGCCGACCGGTTGGTACTCGCCCTCTTGCAACACGCGAAGCAGCTTTACTTGAACGGCGGGTGACAGCTCACCGATTTCGTCGAGAAACAGGGTGCCACCTTCTGCCTCTGCAATGCGCCCACCACGACGTGCAATTGCGCCCGTAAACGCGCCCTTTTCGTGACCGAAAAGCTCGGACTCGACGATCGTCTCGGGAAGCGCCGAAAGATTGACGCCCACGAACTTGCCGCGTCCGCTGTGTTCGTGGATGAAGCGTGCAAGCAGCTCTTTGCCGGTCCCGCTCTCACCGAGAATCAATACGTTCGCCGACGACGGCGCTGCTTGCGTTGCGATTTCGAGGGCGTGCCGCAGGGAAGGCGCCGACCCGACGATATTTCGATCGCTCAACTGCGACAGTTGTTGGCGGAGGTCTTTGTTTTCGACGACGAGTTGGTGACGCTCGGCCGCTTTGCGCACCGTCTTCACCATTTGTATTCGCTTGAGTGGCTTCTCGACGAAGTCGTAGGCTCCCGCCCGCATCGCGTCGACCGCTTTTTCGACCGTACCGAACGCGGTCATCAAGACGACCTCGGCGTCGGGCACGACCGTCTTCAACGCTTTGACCAACTCGATGCCGTTCATCCCTGGCATCATCAGGTCGCTGACGACCACGTGGACCGCGTTGTGTCGACACACGTCGAGCGCCTTTTGCCCGCTCGCGGCGGTGAGGACGGCAAAGCCCTCTCGTTCGAAAATTCTTCGCAGCGACTCGATGTTCGGTGCCTCATCGTCGACCACGAGAACGGAGATTTCGTTTGAATCGGTCATGCGAGACTCTCTGGCAACCAGTGTTGACACAATGTCAGCAAATGACAAGTCGTCTGCGTTCATTGTTGCCGGGTAAACCATTGTAATTATTCGTGTTTCTGGTGTGAGCGGCCATGCAGCCGGCTCGCGTCCGGTCAACGGTGCAATCCGCGGGCCAGCTCAGAACAACAGCGGGAGCTGTGGCCCGGAAGGCTCGGCCGGGTCTTGGGCCACCTCGGGAGTTTCGTCCCGCTCGCGGTGCAGCCCGAGCCGATCGCAGTGCAGCGCGAACAGTTGCTCGATGGCTGCCCATCGAGCCCCCTTGCCGACCATTCGGGAGCCGAAGTTACTGTCGCTGGTCCGACCGCCGCGGACATCGCGGATTGCGCTCATCACCCGTGGGTGCCGCAATGGGAACGCGTCGGCCAACCGCTCTTCGAAGATCGGGCCGACTTCGAGCGGAAGACGCAAGAGGATCTTGAATGCATGCTTGGCGCCCGCGTCACGTGCGCGTTTCAGGATGTCGGGAATCTGATCGTCGTTGAGTCCCGGGATGATCGGGGCGACCCCGACAGCCGTATCGATGCCGGCCTCCGAAAGCAGCCGAAGCGTCTCGAATCGCTTGCTTGGAGAGCTAGCGAATGGCTCGATCGCGCGCGCGTACTCATCGTTGGCAAACGGGATGCTGAGCGCGACGCGACACGGAGCACTTTTTTGGAGCTCCTGGAGGACGTCGATATCGCGCCGAACGAGCTTTCCCTTGGTGATGATGGTGACTGGATTGGCGTAATCGACGCAGGTTTCGAGACACCCACGTGTTAAGGCGTAGTATGCCTCGAGTGGCTGGTAGCAATCGGTGTTGCCGGAGAACGCCACGACCTCACCACGCCAAGATTTCTTTTGGAAGGTCGCCCGTAAGCGTTCTACGATGTTCACCTTCACGATGATCTGCCGGTCGAAGTCCGTGCCCGCGCCAAAGCCGAGATAGGGATGGGTCGGACGCGCGTAACAGTACGCGCACCCGTGAAAACAACCGCGGTACGGATTCACGCTCCAACGAAAGCCCACGTCGGGGCTCTTGTTCTGCGCCAGGGCGGCCTTGGTGTGCTCCTCATGCACGCGCAGGTCGGCGGGCGGCGGTGCGCCCTCCCATTCCAGATAGGCTTCCTCGAAGCGGTTGGGTGGATTATCGCGGTAACGCGGCACTGAACAAAAGTACAGTATCCTCCACGATCGCGCAATGGGGATAGTCCCGCACTAATCTGCGTAGGGGATAGCTTCACAAGTTTCGTGGGCGCCGTGCCAGCGCATGAGCGTCGTTTGGGGCTTTCCGTCTTCGTCGTAGCTGATGACGGCGTAAGTGAGGCCGCTGTGTTGGCCTAGATATTGAAGGTCGAGGTTGATCATCTTCACCCATGTCCCGGTGTTGACGAGAATCCGGTCGTTGGGGAGCTGCAGGTATCGGGGGCCATGACTGTGGCCGACGATGAGGGTGTGCGCACCGCGGATCTTGTTGAGGGCGCGAATCGCTTGCTCGTCGTATCCCCCACGTGCCACCTCGAAGATTTCTTCGCGCAGCAGCCGAGGAAAATTCACGAGGCGGTGGCGCCAAGCTTGAATCGTGAAGATGCGGTGACGTAGAAAGTATACGGTCGATCGCCATAGGAACTTCATAACGAATCGCGGATCGAGAAAAAGGGAGGACCACAAAAAGCGCCGAAGCGGCTGGATGCGATCCACGTGACTTCGAACTTCTTTGAGTGGATTCATGACTTCCAAGATCCACAAGCTTCCCCAGGGGAGGGCAAGAACTTCCGTGCCGTCACGACGGGTGCGCGTGATCTGCGAGTAATCCACCCGGTGGATTCGCTCGAATTGGTGGCCGTGGCGGATCTGAATCCCCTCGGGCAGATAGTACGTGTCCGACGAAGTCACGAAGCTTACGCGGTCCGAAGCTTCGCCAGGTGCGACGTATCGGCGAAAGAGCTCCTGGACCATGGGAAACCAGAGCTCGAGATCGTGATTCCCGGGTAGATAGGTCACCCGATTGTTGGGCTTCTGAAGGAACTCTTTGATCGCCAGCACGAATTTGGGATGCCCGTCGAGGCACTGCTGAAGCTTGGCGACCGCGATCTCCTCGGTCACCTCGATCGGCCATTGGTTCGCGATCTTCACCTTCAGCAGGTCGAAGATGTCACCGTTCAGGATGAGCTCGACGCTACCGTCCGGCTCAGCCAACTTATCATAGTGTTCGACCAGCTCGGCGAAGCGATCGTCATGGATGAAGTCCTCAAGCGGGTTCAGTTGTCCTCGCCGGGTTCCTGTTCCCAGATGCAGGTCGCTCAGCACGATGCGATAGAGCTTCATCCCAGCTACCCCCAACCGATGGGGTAACGCGAAGCGCGCCGGCAGGCCAGCTTCTTACAGACCGCTCGATTTCAGGCTCTGGTCTTCGTCCTCGGTTAGCGGGAAGTGAAGGCCACACTCTCGCTTTTTGCCGAGGATGCGCCCGTCGCGGGGATCCATCTCCTCGGTCGTTGGAATCGTGGAATGGTGGTCACCGATCGACCGGTACCCCTGCTCGACGAGCGGGTGGTGCGGCAAATCGTGCTCGTCCATGTAGCTTTCGATATCCCTGGAGGTCCACCGCAGGATCGGATGGATCTTGATCCTTCCGTCTTGTCGGTCGATGCGGCGCAGACCGGCGCGGTGCTCGGTTTGCTCTGCTCGAACGCCAGCCATCCACGCCTCTGCACCCAAGTCTCTCAACGCGCGTTGCATGGGTTCGACCTTGTTGATCTGCAGGTATCGCTGAACGCCATCCTCGCCTTGCTCCCAAAGCTTGCCGTAGAGTGCCTCTTGGCGTGCCGCCGACATCGTCGCCGAGTAAAACCGGACATCGAGATCCAGGCGTTTGATCAGGTCCTCGGCAAACGTATAAGTTTCCTCGAAGAGGTATCCGGTATCAACGCAGACGATGGGCGTTCGAGGAGCAATGCGATGGATCAGGTGCAGCATCACGCCAGAAGTGGCGCCGAAGCTCGTAGACGCGATCAGCCGTTCTCCATAGCGCTCGTGCGCCCAGGCGATCAGCTCCTCGGGCGTCGAGGCCTCGAGGGCTCGATTGTCTCGATCCAAGTCGGCGTCGACGGCTGCGATGCGGGCGGCTTCCATGGTGGTCCGGAGTAACTTGACAAGTCTGGTGCAGTTTTGCAACGCGTCGAGGGCTTATACGGCTATCTAGTCACATAGCACCGCAAATTACAGCAAAATTAGCACTGCGAAGGGGTCTATATTCTTGATAATATAGATCAAGATTTAGCGCAGAGTGACGAATTCCTCCGCTGAGGTCGGGTGGATCCCGATCGTCGCATCGAAGACCGCCTTGGTGGCTCCGGCCTTCATCGCTACCGCCAAGCCCTGGATAATCTCGGCAGCGCCGTGCCCCGCCATGTGGCATCCGACCACACGGTCATCCTCAGCGTTCACGACGAGCTTGATAATGGTCCGTTCTTTTCGCTCACTCATAGTGAGCTTGAGCGGTGTGAATACCGAGCGGTAGACGCGCACATCCGGACAATGGTGCCAGGCTTCCTCCTCCGTCAGGCCCACGCTGGCAAGCTCTGGCTGACAGAAGACCGCGGTCGGAATATTTCGATAGTCGATGCGGAAGTCGCTCTCACCGAAGAACCGATGGGCGAAGTGCATGCCTTCGGCAATGGCCACGGGGGTAAGCTGGACGCGGTCGGTTACGTCGCCCACGGCGTGGATGGACGGCACCGAGCTCGTGTAGTCGTCATCGACTACGATGCCTCCCCGTGTGCCAAGCTCCACGCCGAGCGCTTGGAGTCCCAGCGCGAGTGTGTTGGGCGTGCGGCCGATCGCGAACAGAGGAAAGTCGGTTTCGAGCGTGTCGCCGTTGTCGAGCTTGGCTTCGATGCTGGAGCCGCTTTTGCGAAGCTCTTCCACCTGCATGTTGAGAATGATCCGGACACCCTTCGCCTCGAGCTCATCGTGAAGATGGCAGCGTAGATCGCGGTCGAATCCCCTGAGAATCTCCTCACCGCGATGCACGATGGTGACGTCGACCCCCAGCGCGCAGAACACCGAGCTGAGCTCTAGGGCGATGTATCCCGCACCCACCACCAGCATCCGCTTTGGTAGCGCTGCAAGGGAAAACACGGCATCCGAGGTCAATGCCAGCTCCGCGCCTGGAATGTCGGGCCCGAGGGGGCGGCCACCGGTCGAGATGAGGATCCGCGTCGCCGTTCGCTTGGCGCCTTCGATGCGAACTGTGTGTTCGTCGACTAGCTCTGCGCGGCCCCGAAACAGCTCGATCCCGGCGCGCTCTAGGAGCTCGAAGTAGATCGCGTTCAGTCGTGCGATCTCTCGGTTCTTGTTCTCGAGCAGGGTGTGCCAATCGAATGAAGCTTTGCCGAACCAGCCATAACCCCGTGCGTCATCCAGGTCGTACGCAAAGTGGGAGCCGTACACGAAAAGCTTTTTCGGCACACATCCAACGTTGACACAAGTCCCCCCGAGTCGGTCCATCTCGCAAATCGCGACACGCGCACCGAGCTCGCTGGCGATCCGAGCGGCTCTCACGCCTCCGGACCCGGCTCCGACGACGATCAGGTCGTAGTCATGGTGGATCATGATTTCGGGCACAGGTATGGCTCAGGGACCGCCTTGTTACCAGCTCGCGAATTCGCGCAGGGCCTGCACAATGGAGATCTCGGTGCAGCCGCCTTGGAGGAGGGTCATCGCGCCCTGTTCGGTAACCCCGACGTAGAGCTCGCGCTCATCGTCCGGGACCAGCGGCACGAGCCTTTCGTCGACACCCGATTTGGCCAGCAACGCGTTCATCGCCCGGACGAGCGCGCGGACTGCGACCGTACTGCTTGCCCCTGTTTCGTCTTCTTCGTCAGTGACCGCGCTGAAGTGCTCACCTGCCCGAAGCACGAGCGGACCTCCGTCGGTTCCGATTCGCTGCAATTTGACGGAAGAGACTTCGGAGTTGATGTTGGCGAGCGCCGCGACGATTTGATGGGCCGTCACAGAAAAGTGATCGTGATGAACGAAGAAGCGATCCCTTGCGCAACGGCGCGAAGCGACCGAGGCGTCTTCGCCTCCCCCATAGTACAGCTCGAGGATGTCCATTCGCCGGGAGTCGATTCGTTCTTCGCTGACATTCGACGCGATCGCTGCCAGTTGCTTGGCGTCGAGCTCGCAGGCCAGACCAGCGGCGTTCAGCAGGCTGACGAACTCTTCGTCGCGCTTTGAGTAGCCCGCTGGTTCTTCCTGCGAATGCAGGTCGTCCGCAGGCGGTGGCACCGACTCTTTCAGCGACGCGCTCATCAACCCCTGTATTAGTGTTCAACAAAAGAAGTCAAAGGTCGACCCTCTGACACAAGTTGGCACCCGTGAGACCCCTAAAGCGAAGAATTCCGGTTGGCTGCCCTCCTCAACCCGCACAGTTGTTCACTGGATTGCCTCAGGAATCATCGCTCCGGCACAGCACAAACCATGCAGACATTGGTTTGCCGCCTTTGAATGCGCGACCGATGTTGACGTGCTTCGAGACTCCCCGAAGGACGTCCCGGGTGCCGTTGTAGACGAAAGCCGACAGTCGGGAAGAGTTCGGTAGAATTTCCGGCCACTCGGTCGGTCGTCCCGGGGGGACACGTAGGTAGTCCACCAGAACCTCGCCTTCGACCTCGTAGGGGTAGGCGACGAAGTACCCTGGGCCAACGACCGTCTCGACGAATCCGCCACTTCGATTGTAACCCCAAAGCTCTTTGCTCATCGCCGCGTCGGGTCTGACGAATACCTTTGCGAAGTGAGAGAATGCCGGGAGCGAGTTCTTTCCGTAATGGACAACCTCTTCCATTGGCGGACGCGTCGGATCGACGATGTCGTCCAACGAGATCGGTTTGTGCCCCCGGGCCGCTTCGAACAGACGCGCTTGGTGCCTCCGGGCGAGCGTACGAATTTCGGAGATGCGTTGCTTGGAATCGAGGCTATCGAGGTACGCTTCCACCGCAGCGATGTCGGGGGTATCTTCACTCAGCAGCTCCTGGAGCTGTCCCATGAAAAACGTATGTCCGAAGTCCGGCGCGGCGGCAACTAGCGAATCGGACGGTGCGTGTGAATACCCACCAGTCTGGTAGTGTCGACCCGCAGCGACAGGAGCAAAGTAAACAGCTTGCGCATGCTTTCGTGGTCAAAGCCGAAGTCGCGAAGCTCGCGTCTGAGCACTCTGCCGGCCCGGTCATGGGTCACCTTCTTGGCCATGTCGAGCGCTTCCATCTGATTGATCCCCTCGGCGCTCGCGATTTGGCGAAGAATATCGACGTACTCGATGATGTGCTCTGAAAGCAACTCGTGGGGGATCGTCTTGCTATCGAGGACATTTCCCCTGGGGGACCTCGCCTCCACGACGAAGTGTTGCTCGGTCACGGAGATGTGAAGCGCGGCGTCGTGATCGACCGCGTCTTTGATCTTCGCGAGAAGCTCCCGGATGTTGGCGTCCCACTCGACGTGTTGCGCGTCGGAGCCGCGCGACAAGGTCCGCTCGTCGATTACCACCGCATCGAAGGACATGGCCGGAACATATCAGTTTCGCCTCGGCCTGCATCTTCCGGGCACGGGCTGCTATGGTCCGCAGATGGCCCCGGAGCTCAGCGAGCGTAGAGACCAGATCGTCTATCGATGGGACCTCGATAAGACGTATCTCCGAACGGATTTCGACACGCTTCGTGATCTCGTTCGTACGGCGTTCGAGCCTGCCTCTCGCAAACGTGCCTACCCTGGCGCCAGCACGCTCTTGCGGGAGATCCGCTCCACAGAGCCGGCAGCGATATTCATACTATCCGGAAGCCCCGAGCAAATGCGGAGCGTTCTCGAGGCGAAGTTGAGGCTCGACGGGATTCGATGGGACGGCCTCACGCTGAAACCAAGCCTACGAAACCTGGTGCGCGGTCGGTTTCGGTCTCTCCGAGATCAAGTGAGCTACAAGCTCACTGCCCTACTGCGCTCGCGGACGAACGTAGACCCGACGACCGACGAGATCATGTTCGGCGACGATGCCGAGGGGGACGCTTTCATCTACTCGCTCTATGCGGACATTGCCGCGGGCCGCGTGAGCCAAGAGCTTCTCATGCAAGTAGCAGAGGCGGCCCACGTCTACCCGGACGACATCCCCCAGATCGTGCGCATAGCAGCACGCGTGCCTCGGCGGGATGCGGTTCGGCGCATCTTCATTCATCTCGAGCGGGTCTCCTCTACGGTCGGCTTCAATGACTTCGGACACCGCGTTTGCCCCTTCTACAACTACTTTCAGCCCGCGCTAGTGTTGCTCGATGACGGAGCTCTCGATGCGAGTGCCGTGCTTCGAGTTGGCGCAGACTTGGTCGTCGCCCACACGTTCAACCCCGAAGTTCTCGGAGCGAGCTTCGATGATCTGCGGCGCCGAGGGTACTTGAGCAAGCGCGTAGTGGATCGAATCTCGGGGAGTTTCGACACCATCGTGCCAGCGACGTTTGGACAAGCTTCGGGCCCGCTGCGAGCGCTCGTGAGGACCATGGAAGAGGCGCGACCCGAGCTCCCCGAAGAAGTCGAGGTCGACGGGACGAAGGAAGACTACCTCAGCTTATTCAAGCGGGACCGGGCAAGGGCGCGCGCGGCCAAACGTCGTGCCGTCTGGACACGAGAGACGCCTCGCTAGCGAGGCTCGAGACCGAGCATGCCGAGCGCATCTCGTGCAAGCTCGCCGATCGTGGTCTTCTCCTCGTCTTCGAAGTCTTCCAGGGTCACTTCGCGGGGATCGCTGATGAGGCTTTCCAGGTCCGTTACCGCCCCCGGGTCTTGGAGTTGGGCGAGAGCTTCAATCGCGGCTGCTGCCACGTTGGGATCGGGATGCCCCAAGAACCTGCGGATCAGAGGCAGGGCGCTCGGTTCGCCGATCTCTGCCAACACCCAAGGGAGCTCGCACATCGCCGGGCCACTCCGTGAAACGTCTTCATGGGGCTCCCGTGCGTCGGCTTCGAGTGCGCGTTCGATGCCGCGGGCTACCTCCGCATAGCGTTCGAATCCGAGATCGCGCAGGGCCTCTCCGGCTGCTACTCGTACGCGTGGCTCGGGGTCGTCGAGGATCGCGATCAAGGCGTCCGTCATTCTAGGACCCGGGACCTGGGCGCAGAGGTCAGCCAACCTTTCCAAACGCATGGTTGCTTCGTCCCTGTCACCCATGCGCAATGCTTGCTCGGTTTCGTTCTCCAGCAGTGCGATCAGCTCTTCGGAGCTTCGGTTGCGAAGCAGTGCCGTCTCTGCGGTCCGCATCGCGCGATCCGCGTCGAATATTCGTCGTAGCTCGTCCGAAAGTGACATGTGAGCTCAGCCCTTCTCCGCTGCGGTGCGCAGCGGCTGGAGCTCTCGAAGCAGGGATCGCACGCGGTCCACGGCATCGAGAGGTTCATCTTCCCGATAGCGCCGTGTCAGCTTCATGTCAGGTGAAAGGCTCCACCCGGCGCTCGGGATTGCGACGAGAGGCGTCAATTTAGCAGGGTCGAGCGGGGTGTCCTCGCGAAGATACAAGGTAACACGTTCTGAATCAGCCTCGCACCCGAGTGCACGAAGCTCCCGAAGCGAAGGTTTGAGCGACATCACCCGCACGAAGTCACGGGCTGGTTGAGGCGGCGCGCCGAATCTCTCTTCCATCTCGTTCGCAAGGTCATCGACCGCCTCCTCGTCCGCGGCAGTCGCAAACCGACGGTAGAGCGACAGCCGCAAACCGATGTCGTCGATATAGTCTTCTGGAAGATAGTGCTCGACTTGCACGGAAAGCTCGGGGTCGACGTCGTGCTGCACATGGTCTCCCCGGAGCTCGCACACCGCTTCATCGAGCATCTGCACGAACATGTCGAAGCCCACCAATGCAGCGTTGCCACTCTGTTCGGACCCGAGAAGGTTTCCTGCGCCGCGTAGCTCCATATCGAGCGTAGCGATACGAAAGCCGGCGCCGAGCCCCGAAAAACGCTCGAGCGCCTCCATGCGAACGCGCGATTCCTCGGACATCTGGTTGGGCGGTGGTGTGATCAAATAACAGTAGGCGCGCTGGTCGGACCGGCCGACCCGGCCCCGCAATTGGTAGAGTTGTGCCAGCCCAAGCGCGTCAGCACGGTCGATCAACATCGTATTGGCCCGCGGAATGTCGAGGCCGCTCTCGACGATCGCCGTCGAGCACAACACATCATAGGCACCCTCGACGAAGTCGGTCATCGTCCGGTCCAGCACCGCGGGCCTCATCTGGCCGTGCGCGATCGCGATTCGCGCGTTTGGCAGCAGGTTTTGAAGGCTTTCCGCGCGTTCGTAGAGCCCGTCGATGCGATTGTACACGAAGAACACCTGGCCCCCGCGACTCAACTCGCGTTCGACCGCTTCCTTGATCAGATGTTCGTCCCAGCGACAAACGAACGTGCGAACCGCGCGGCGATCCTGCGGTGCGGTCGTTATCAGGGAGAGGTTGCGCATGCCGCCGACGGCGAGCTGAAGGGTACGTGGGATCGGAGTTGCGCTCAGTGTCACGACGTCGACCTTCGTGCGCAACTTCTTGATGCGCTCCTTGTGCGTGACACCGAATCGTTGCTCTTCGTCGACGACGAGAAGTCCAAGCCGCGCAAAGTGGACGTCCTTGGACAAGAGCCGGTGTGTGCCAACGACGACGTCGATTGTGCCGTCCTTCAGTCCCGCCAAGGTTTCGGCTTGCTTCGATCGGGAAGCGAATCGCGACAGCACCTCGACGCGCAGGGGATAGTCCTTCAGACGCGCTGAGAACGTCCGGAGGTGTTGCTGCGCCAACACTGTCGTCGGGCAAAGAAGCGCGACCTGCCGTCCACTCATCGCGACGCGAAACGCCGCGCGCAGCGCGACTTCGGTCTTGCCAAAGCCTACGTCTCCACAGACGAGGCGATCCATGGGCTGAGGCCCGTCGAGGTCGGACAGGACGTCTTCGATCGCTTTGGCCTGGTCGCGAGTCTCCTCGAACGGGAAAGTTGCTTCGAACTCGGCATACGCCGCCGGAGAAGACTCTATCGGTTCCCGGCGCGCGGCCGTCCGCTCGGCGTAGAGCTTGAGCAGCTCTTCAGCCATTTGCTGCACCGCCTTTCGAACACGGCCCTTCTTCGTAGCGAAGGTCGTTCCCCCGAGGCGATCGAGCTTCGGCTGGTGCCCCTCCTGCCCCTTGAACTTTTCGATGATCCCCAGGCGAGTGACCGGAAGGAACAGCTTGTCGCCGCCCGCGTACTCGACGACCATCACCTCCACGGTTTGGGGGCTTCGGCCATGCAGTCGGTCCATTGCAGAGATGCTGAGAGCCTTGTGCTGCAGCCCCAGGTACTTGCCAACGCCATGATCGGCATGCACGACGAAGTCGCCGACGTTGAGCTCTCTCAGGTCTTCGAGGAAACGCTGCTGTTGACGCCTGGAGGCATGTTTGGTTCTGCGCTGCCGGACGCGTGTGCCAAAGATCTCCTCTTCGGTGATGAAAGCCAACCCTTCACTCCATAGGACGGACCCGTCTCGAAGCTCACCGAGCACGAGGTGGTCGAGCACCTCCGCAGGCACTTTGTAGCCTCGTAAAAGATCGGACAGACGGTCAGCTTGGTGTTGCGTCCGGCTAACCAGGGAGACCCTCAGCCCCTGGTCGGCCCATTCCTGCAACTGGTCCGCCAGTGGCTGCAGTCCCCGCTCGCCCGAGCCCCTTTGGGTTCGCAATTCAGAGATCAAAGCGGTTTGATCGGATGCGTTGACGCGAAGAAGCCCCTCGCTCGGTGGCGCGAACACGGACATAAGTGGGCTTTCGTTCTCGGTTGGCGCACCGTGGATGGCCAGTCGGTGTGCCACCAAAGTAGCGCGCGGCTTGAGTCGATCGACCAGCTCCTCCGGATCCATGTAGTATTCCGACAGATCGAAAGTTGGTCGATCTGATCGGGCGTCGTGCTCGTTTTGTGCGTTTCGGTGCTCGATTTCGATCGAGTCCGCGATCGCAACTGGGTCCGTCCATACGAGGCGCGTATCATCAGGAAGGTAGTCGAACAGGGTGTCCAGTTGCTCGTAGTAAGCCGGAAGAAGCGCGTTCGAGATCAGCGCTCCCGACCCACGGTCTAGCTCGGCCGTGATCTCGCGTGCTCGCAAGGTGGGCATGTTCATTTCGTCACACAGATCTCGGACGATCTTTTTTGCGCGTTCGAGCGCCGTGGGTGCATCCGGCACCTCGCGCGCGGGCCCGAGTCGAATGGAGCCAACCTCGCCGGCAGTCTTTTGATCGTCGGGATCGAACGTGCGGATGCGTGACACGACATCGTCGTCGAGCTCGACGCGATACGGGGGCTCTGCCCCGGGTACGTACACGTCGACGATTGCCCCCCTCGCAGAGAATGTCCCGCGATCCTCGACCAGCGGTACCCGCAGGTAGCCGAGTTCCTGAAGCAGTCGCACAAGCTCGTCCCGCTCTATCCGCTGGCCCACCGCTAGCGTCTGCAGGCTCGACGCGAGGTAGCTCCTCGGGGGCACACGACGGAGAAGGGAGGAGGCCGGGATGATCAAGACGCGCCAGGGGAGGCCGTCAGCCAGACGATCCAAGACCGCCATGCGATGCATTTCAGCCCGCCGGTCGGGAACGACATCGAGGAGCGGGCTCGTGTCGGCTCCCGTGAACACCATGACCTCGCCGTCGTTTCCTTCGAGCATAAACCGAAGGTTGGCTTCATGACGGTACGCCTCTTCCAGGTCGGAAGTTACGATCACGAAGCGAAGGTCGGCGTTCGCGGAGGCCGCCTGAGCCAAAGCCCAACCGAGCGCCCCGACTGGTAACCCCGCAACGTCGACGCGAGGGTCATGGTCGAGTTTCTGCACCAGGTCGCGGATCGACGCATTTGCGATCTCGAGCGTGGCTTCAAGCGTCATCGGATCGCGTGAGCATCACTTGCCGCAGGCGCTGCGCCAACCATGGTGGCGTCACCACCGTGCTCGCCATCACCATGAGAACGATGGCTGCATATACCCCCGCGGCGATCAGTGGCTTGCCTTCCAACCTGATTCCCGCGCCCACGTTGGCGAAGATCAAACCGACCTCGCCGCGCGGAACCATCCCAATGCCGACCGTCAGGCGATCGGCTGTCTTGCCACGAACGCCGAGACCAGCGACGAGCTTGCCGATGATCGCGACGACCGTCAGCGCGAAGGCGAGGAACAAGGGCTCGGTCCCGATGCCCGAGAGCTGCACCATCATGCCTGTGCGCACGAAGAAAATCGGCGCCACGACCGCGACGATGGGCCCAATGATTTCTGTCAAGTCATGCGCTGATGTCTTGCCGAAGGGCCGAACATGGACCTCGTCCAAGATGAGGCCAGCGGCGAATGCTCCGACGATTGGCGCTAGGCCCGCCTCGCCCGAGACGCCGGCGAGAAGCAAACAGAGGCCGATTGCCACCGCCGCGAGGACGTCTTGTGTGCGGAGCTTCGAAGCGGCTCGAAACACCCCCGGCATCACGTACGCTCCCAGTACCAAAGCGCCAACCAGAAAACCAGCCGCGAGACCAATGATCCTGGTGAGATCCATCGTTCCTGGCATCGCGCCAAACTCGGCGATGCTGGCGACGACCGCGAGGACGATCAAACCCAACACGTCGTCGATCACCGCAGCTCCGAGGATGACACGCGTCTCCGGTTGAGCCATCGCGTTTAGGTCCTTGAGGACGCGTGCCGTGATTCCTACGCTAGTCGCGCAAAGGGTGGCACCAATGAAGAGGTGAAGAGAAAAAGGCGCATCCGGAAGAAGCCAAAGACTCACGCCGTATCCCAGCGCCATCGGCGCTACGACGCCGATGATCGCGACCATGCCTGAGGTCGGCGCGACCGCGCGCATCTCGGTCAGGGTCGATTCGAGTCCGACTTCGAACAGCAGGAGCACGACACCGAGCTCCGCGAGGAATTCGATGGGCACGAGCTCGGCGGCTCCGTCGAACATGTGAACGCCGATCATCCCCAGGTTTCCGAGCACGATGCCGACACACAGCTCGCCGAGGACCGACGGCTGGTTCAATCGGACGGCGACCTCGCCACCGATTTTCGCGGCCAGGATCATCCCGGCGAGGATCAGCCAGATCGTGGCATCGAGACCGTGACCATCCTGGCTTGCGAACGCGGTCGCCGGTACGGCGGCGAACAAAGCTAGCATGAGCGAAAAGCGAGCCGGACGGCGACGCATAGGGGCGGGACCATAGAGAGGGCAGCTCATCGCTGCAAGGCCGCAGCCTGTGAATACCTTGCGACCGCGCGGTGCCTCGGGTAATGAATGCTCATTCAGTCAGGGAGTTGGCATGGAACGCACCATTTTCTCCGAGGACCACGACATCTTTCGCCGCAACTTTCGACAGTTCGTCGACACTCGGGTCGTGCCGCGACAGGCCAAGTGGCGCGAGCAGGGAGTGGTCGACCGCGAGATCTGGTTGGAGGCGGGCAGCGCCGGGTTTTTGTGCCCGTGGCTCGACGAGGAATACGGAGGTCCCGGCGGGGACTTCTTGCATTCTGTCGTGGTGATGGAGGAGCTTGCTCGAGCGTACGAGTCAGGTTGGGCAGCGGGCCTCCACTCCGACATCATCGTGCCGTACATCGAGGCCTTCGGGACCCCGGAGCAGAAGAAACAATGGCTTCCCAAATGTGCCAGTGGTGAGGTGATCACGGCACTCGCGATGACCGAGCCAGGTACCGGATCCGACCTCGCAGCCATTGCCATGACCGCCAAGCGGGATGGCGACGAGTACGTGCTGAACGGGGCCAAGACCTTCATTTCGAATGGCATGTCCTGTGATCTCGTGGTGGTAGCGGCGCGGACTGAAAATTCGGAAGACCCACACCGGAGCGTTTCGTTGTTCCTGGTCGAAGGTGATCGGCCTGGCTTCATTCGAGGCCCCAAGCTGGAGAAGATGGGTCTCGAGAGTCAGGACACCGCCGAGCTGGCGTTCGACGACTGCCGGATTCCTGCGACGAACCTCATCGGCCAAGAAGGCGGCGGCTTCATGATGCTCATGCAGAACCTCCAGCAGGAACGACTGACGGTGGGCGTCATGTCCCAGGCAGGCGCTGAGAAGGTTTTGGAAGAAACCATCGCGTACACCAAGGAACGAAAGGCGTTCGGCCGCCCGATTTCGAAGTTTCAGAACACGCAGTTCAAGCTGGCCGAGTGCGCGACCGAGATCGAAATCGGCCGCGCTTTCCTCGACAAGCTGCTGGCCGAGCACGTCGCCGGCAAATACTTAGTCAAAGAGTGCTCCATGGCGAAGTATTGGCTCTCCGAGATGCAGGGACGGGTCGTCGATACCTGCCTTCAGTTCTACGGCGGCTATGGCTACATGCTGGAGTACCCAATCAGCCGTGCCTTCATGGATGCGCGCGTGCAGCGGATTTACGCGGGCACCAACGAGATCATGAAAGTCATCATTGCGAAGCAGATGGGTCTGTAAGGGATGGGTTCATCCCTCAGCCGAGACGCAAATGGCAGCTTGACCAACTCATCGGTTGTGTAGATCCTCTTGATCGTGCCGGAGAGTCCCGATCCCAGAGACGATGGCGGTTCGCGAGACGAGCCGGCTGGCCCGGACAAAAAGCCCGAAACCGAGGCGGGTCCCCGAGTGAGCCGAATCCGCGTTGGCGACGCGGACATCCTCGTGTTGAGCGTTCCGCTGCCGAAGCTTTGCTATCCCGAGGGCACGACGTCGGCGGAGCACGAGATCATCGATTTGGTGCTGCAGGGGTTGACGCCCAAGGAAATTGCGGTGGAGCGCGGCGCATCGCTCAGGACTGTCACAACCCAACTCGGGACGATCTTTCGAAAAGCACACGTGAACTCCCAAACGGAGCTGATCTCAACAATGACGGGCAACCAAAAGCCGGAAGACGACTGAGAGCTGCAGCTCCAAATAAAGCGACGCGGCTAGTCAGCCCGTTTCCGACCAGCCGCGTCGAAGCCCAGCATATGCATGGGCAGGTAGCAGAGCGCACGATTTGGTGCTCGCCCCTATTCTTCCTAGATACGCCTTCGCACCCGCTAAAGCCATACGTAATTGTTCACCCGCTTCTTTGTACTGGGGGATAGGGTCATCAGTGCGTGAGACTTCGGTGTCGTCTTGTCTCGCACGCATTACGCACGGGCGAGTGCTGTAATGAAGGCAGCGACGCCGGGCCAGGGCATCCCCGGAGGAAGGCTGATGATAGGCTGTTCCAGCCCGAGCTCCCGACGCCTCGCGAGCTCGCGGCGGCAGTGAAGCGGGTCCCCGGAGATCGTCAGAGCTTCGATCATGTCATCGGTGACCGCATCGGCCGCCTGACTTCGCGTCGCCTTGTCGCGGTACAACCGTTCGATCTCGAGACACGTTTCCGCCCAGCCGAAACCAGAGAGCAACTCCTTGTAGTAGTCGCCCATACCGCCGACGTAGAACGCGATGATCTCGCGCGCCTTGGTGGATGCCTTACTGCCCGGGATCGGAATCACAGTCGAGAACGGCGCAGTCTTGATGTCGTTCGGGTCACGACCTGCTTTGGCTGCGCCCTCCGCGATCCACTTGCGCCCGTCGTCGAGCCGCTTGTACGGCCAGAAGATCGGCATCCAACCGTCGGCCATCTCGCCGATGCTCGTAATCGACTTTTGTTTGAGGGCGGCCACGTAAATCGGGATGCGCCGGCGCGTTGGTTTGAAGTCGAGCGTGAACGGGCGGTATTTTCGTAGTTTGGTATCGGCTTCGCTCAGGGGCTGCCCATCGAGGAGCGTCCGCACGACCCGAATCACGTCTCTGGTCTGCGTGAGGGGCTTTTCGAAGTCACGTCCGTGGAGACCCTCGATGACGTTCTTGCCGCTCGTTCCCAATCCCAGGATCAGTCGGCCGCCACTGATTTCGTCCAAGGTCGCAGCCTGCATTGCGATGAGGGCTGGCGAACGACTGTAGACGTTGATGATCCCGGTTCCGAGCTTGATCCGCTTGGTGCGAAGCGCGATCTCGGTGAGAAGCGAAAACACTTCGTAGCCCCAGACTTCGGGCAGCCAAAAGGAGTCATATCCCAAGCGGTCCGCGAGAATTGCTGCCTTCACATACGTCTTGCGATCATAGTCTCGCCAAAATGCAAGAAGGCCGGTGGTTGGCTTGCTCAACATACTTCCTCCGCGGGCTCGTCCCAGGTCGACGGTGCGCGTAGCTGACGGGGCTTTGCTGTCAATGCCCTTTGAAGTTGGGTCTCCTCTTTTCCAGGAACGCCCGCACTCCTTCTTTGAAGTCTTCGCTTTGGTAGCACAGCTCGATCGACTGTTGGATTCGAGCCATGTCCCGTTCCGCCTCCGGGCGAGCAAGCTCCTGAAGTGTCATTTTCGCGCTCCTCAACGTGAGCGGCGCGTTGTCCGCGATCCTCTGCGCGACCTCATCGACCGCCCGATCGAGGGTGTCTTTGGCAAACACTTGATTGACGAGGCCAACGCGGCAGGCCTCCTCCGCGTCGACCCGTCGTGCGGTGAAGAGCAAGTCCGCGGTTGCCGGTGTGCCCACGGCTCGGATCAGTGCTTGAATACCGGCCGTGTGATAGCCGAGGCCCAGCCGGGCTGGGGGGACGGCAAACTCCGCGTCGTCCGCCGCGTATCGGAGGTCCGCCGTCAACGCGATCGCTGCGCCGCCGCCGATACAGTATCCGTGGATGAGCGCGATCAAGGGTTTGTCGAGCCCCTGAAGCGCGGCGAAGGCGCGGGCCGTCATGACATCGTAGCGCCGACCGCCGTCACCCGTTCTCGTCTGCTCGAACTCCGAGATATCGGCCCCCGCGACGAACGCTTCGGACCCCTCGCCCCGCATCACGACGACGCGGATGTCGTCGTCCTCGTGAAGCTCACGCACGGCTCTAGGGATCGCCTCCCACATAGCCACGGTGATCGCATTTCGACGCGCGGCGTGATTGAAGACCAAGTGCGCAATGCTCCCGTCTTGGTGGATCTCGACTTCGCCGCTCATGCGGTCAAGACTAGCAGCAAAACCGCGTTTGTGACTTGCCCCAAAGCAGCCTACGAAGACCGGTGCGCCGGGGACTAAAGCATACGGTTGACGACGGCGTTTCGGCGTAACTCTTCGATGAAGATTCGCTCTTGGCGGCGCATGGCCGTGTCGAGCATCTCGCGGAAGAGCTCTTCTTTCATTTCGTCGTAGGACGGAAAATCGGACCCGACCTCGCGTTCTTGGACATAAAACATGTGGAAGCCTCCGCTACCTCGGACTGGGTCGCTGATGTCTCCAGGGCCGAGCGGCACCAGCACGCGACCGAGGTCTTCGGGCAAGTCCCCCTCGGAGATCCAGCCTAGCTCCCCGCCTCCAAGCTCTTCGGCTCTTTCCTCGAAGTTATCCGCTGTGAGGGCGGCCCGGAGTAAATTGGCCTCTTTGCGCACGGCTGCCGTTTCGGTCGCGGATGCGTCGGGGTCGAGGCGTACGACCAGGTGGGACACCTTGAAGCGCAGCTCTTCGTTTTCGCCTCTTGCACGCTTCTCGTAGCGGCGTCGCACCTCATCCTCGGTGATGTTTACACGTGATCGTACGCGCTCATTGATCACCTTGAATCGAGCAAGCTGCTTTTTGAGGTCGGCGCGGTATTGGGCCTCGCTCATCCCCTGGCTTCTCACGGCTTCGAGAAACTGCTCTTCCGTCATGTTGTTCTGCGTCCGAATATTCGTCATAGCGGATTCGACATCGGCGTCGGTTACGACGATCCCAGCTTCGGACGCAAGCTCCCGAAGGAGCTCCTCTTCGATGAGGAGGTTCAAAAGCTGGTCGTAGAGCTCCTTGAGTCGAGCGGCCCGTTCCGTATCCGTGCTGGCCTCCGAGACCTGCGGCAAGAAGGGGACTGCGCGTTTTCTAAGGTCGCTCAGGAAGATTGCTTTGTCGTTTACCGTGGCGACAACACGCTCGACGACATCGGCGCGCGCCATCGGGGCAACCAAAAACGTCAAGAGCAGCGCTGCAACCAAAGCGTTCTTCATTGGCCCTGTGTTGGCTCCGTGATGTCGACCCTCACGTCCGCGAGCGCGTCGTAGTCGACCTCGACCTCGATGTCCTTGCGAAGCCTTTCGAGTAGGGCCTCCATTGCGGCTTCCTTCTTTTCACGCGCCAACTTATGGCGAATCGCGCGCTTGGCTTGCTCGTAAGTGCGCTTCAAAGCCGCCCGCTTTCCCGTGAGCATCACGATGTGATAGCCCTCGGGCGTCTTGATAACGTTTGGAAAGACCTCCCCGACTCGTTTCAAGGTGAACGCTGCGTCACGCACGGCTTTGGGGGGATGCGCCTCTGCGTCTGCCGCGAAGAACTGGAGGTCGCCGCCGTCTTTCCTGTTGGCTTCATTTTCAGACTTCTCTCGCGCCAACTTCCGAAACTGATTGATGTCGGATTTTTGGGCCTGGGCGAGAACCTTTTCCGCTTTGGCGCGGTCTTTGATGAGGATGTCACTGGCTCTAACCTGCGCCGAGCGGTCGTACTCGTGTGGATTTGCGTCGTAGACCGCCTGAATCTCTTCGTCGGTGATCTCTGCCAACTTGACCTTCGCGTCGACCTCCTTTTTGATCAGCTGTTGAGTAATCGCGGTGCGTCTGGCGCGTTGAATCTCAGGCTTGTCCGCGTAGCCGCGGCGCTTTGCTTCGTACACGAGCAACTCGAACCGGACCAAGTTGTCGAGGAACTCGCGCCGTCGTTCGGGGCTTTCGAACCGCGCTTGAAGATATGGCGACTGTGATGCGAGCCGGTCCGCGAACTCACCGACGGTGATCGTTCGCTCGCCGATCTTCACCAAGACCTCGTTCGCTTGAGCCTCCGTCAAGCCATGCTTGGGCCACTCTTCGTCGGGTGCCGAAGCCTGCTCGTCCTCCTTCGAACAACCCACCACGGTCAAGGCGATAACGAGGATGAGCGCGATTTTCCGAGTCATCGTCAGCCGGGTAGCATATAGCGCGTTAGCGGCAACGAGGCCAAGTTCAGGCAGCGCCCCGTTGCGCGAGGACCTCGCGCACTTTGTCGGCGAGGTCATCCAGCTCGAAAGGCTTGTCGAGAAACCCATCCGCGCCGTACAGCGGGGAAGTCATCTCGTTGAGGCGCTCGCCAATCCCCGTGAGCATGATCACGCCGGTATGTCCGAGAGAGTCGTCTTCACGGATTGCTCGGCAGACCTCCCAACCACTCATCCCAGGCATCATTACGTCGAGCACAACTAAGGTCGGCTTTTCTTTACGCGCGAGGCGAAGCGCTTCTTCGCCGTCGGAAGCTTCGACGATTTCGGCGGGGAGTGCGCTCAAATGTCTTGCGACGAGCGCCAATATTTCTAAGTCGTCGTCGGCGACCAGAATTTTGGTCGCGGAGTCAGTCGTCATCTGGACAATGCTCCTCGTTGTGTCAGCTCGGGTCGCATCCTCGGTCTGTTGCCCGGCATTGTCAATGTGTGGTGTCGTCCGAGTCGATGCGGCCCAAGGCGGTCGTCGGCGCCCAGCCTTCGGGGCCACCGATCACTCGCATTTTCACGAAGTCGCGGTCTTGATCGACGAGCTCTGCACGATCTCCGCCACGCGCCTCTCCTCGTACACGGGCCCTTGGATCGGGTCCCTCGCGAAGAGTGACCCGATCCTCGAGGACGACCGCCCGAGGCCCATCGCGGAGCACGCCGGACTTCACCGCCAAGCCGAGCGCGCTGAAGACGAGCACGACAGCGGATGACACGAGCACGGTATAGAGGCCGCGCCCGCGCGATCGGCGCGCCCAAGCCCAGGCTAGGACGCCGAAGAACGCGAGGTTGGCGACGAGCAACGCATAGGCAAGCCCGTTCTCGGTAAACCGGCTGTAGAGCGCGTCGCTGATCGAGCTGCTGCGTTGGATCGATGCCTCACCTTCGGCCTCCGCCCGCGTTTCTTCGAGGGCCCTTTCCGCATTCCGGAGGTTTTCGGACGCCTTACCATCGCCTGGGCGTAGGGTCAGCGCACGCTCGAAGTTGAAGATCGCCCGGGGGTAATCACCGGATTGAGCAAGCGACGTGCCGAGGTTGAAGTAGACGTCCGGGTCGTGCACACCTGCCGCGACCAATTCCTGATACCGCGCAATCGCGGTGCCATGGTTGCCTCGGGACGCCGCTAAGTTTGCGGCGGCAAAGATGTCTTCCAGCTTCGAAGCACGGCCTTGATACTCGGGCTGCTGCGCCGAGACGGAGCCCGCGGCAAGCAAAGTCAACGACGCGACACATAGGACGCGCATCATGCTTTGCCTCTGACGCGCTGAATGCGCTCGACCATGGTCTCCGTGCGCTGGAGACAGCGCTGCATTTCTTCGGTATCGACGCCCGAGGCGGCGAAGCGAGCGAAGTCCGCACCCTCCAGCTCGTTGATGACTCGCTGCACCAGGTCGTCGTCGAACCCAGCTGCCACGAGGCGTGGGCGTAGCTCCGCATTTGACAAGCCGCGCACGGGTTCGGCCGTTTGGGTCACGAGAGCGTGCGTGATCGTGGCCACTATCCTGTCGTAGAAGGCCCGCGGATCATCGTCGCGAAGCGCCTGCTGTGCCTCGTCGATGAGCGCGCGCTGGACCGCCCCGGCCGTGGCCCTCCGACGCCTGTGCCGACGCGCGATGCTGACTCCGATCGTGAGCACGATGAAGACCAGTGGGGGTAACACCACGAGCCAGGCGAACCAAGGCCGTTGTGTGATCGGCGTCGTTTCACGAGTGAGCGCGCTGTACATCCGGATGGGCCCAAACACCGCGGCTGCTTGCTTTGGCGCTACTTCCATCGGCGATACCATGGGCTGAGCTGGTGTGGCGACTCCGGTTGCAGAGAACGTGAGCGCCTGTGTGCTCGCAGAGCCGTATCGCTGGCTTACGGGATCGAAGTAGTCGAGCTCGATGCCGGGAACCGTGTGTTGTCCCGGAGCCTTTGGGATCAGAATCCACTCCCACGAACGGGTGCCGCCGAGCGCCTTTCCATAAAATCGCTGCTCATCTCGGATGACGGGCTGCAGGATCCGAACGCCGGCGATCGGGGGCAACTCGATGCGTAGGTCTTGGATGTTTCCAACACCCGTAGCATCGACGCGCAAAGTCACCGCGTTGCCCGTATTCACGGAACCTCGGTCTAGCCGAGCACGAACCGAGTACTTACCTACGAATGCGTCGGACGGGCCAGGCGTCGGCAGGGGCTTGACGTTCACCGTTACTGGGACTCCCGTGCGCTCGACGCGCTCGGGAGCGTCAAAGAGGCTCATCGTGCCGATGTCGAACGTGACTTTCGGCGCTCCGATCGTCAGCTCGCCAGTCCGCTGCGGGAATGCCGCGGATTTCTGAAGCACGTACGCGCGGTACTGGACGCCGTTGACCTGGACTATCGGCCCCTCGAGGCTCGTAATCTGTTCGTCATACACCCAGAAGCCATCCATCGCGGGCTTGGTGGGGTTGACCGACCGGCCGGCCACGCCAACGTGGGTGTAGAGATAGACCGCCACATTGACCTGCTGCCCGATGTAGACTTCTTCTTGCTCGACGACGGTTCGCAAAAATGCGCGAGGGTCGTAGCGCGCCCCGGAAAGCTCTTCACCGAGCTCGAGTGGCGGAGTAGGCGTAGCCGGTCCAATCGTGGCGGCATTGTCGGCGGGGAGAACGATGATCGTGAGCGGGTCACTGCGGTACGTTTTACCTTCGACCTTTGCGACGGCGGGCGAGAACTCGAACGTCCCGGCCGAAAGCGCGCGCATGGTGTACTGGTGCGAAAGGCTAGACTGGACTTTCATGCCCGACCCGAAACCGAAGCTCACCTGCATGGGTCGCGCTGTCTGATGCGAGACGATATCGAGTTCGGGATGCTTCTTGAGGTCGGCGAACGTTAGATCCTCCAAGCTTCCTCCTTTAACGTTGGCCCGAACCTCCAGGCTGAACGTCTCACCCACCCGAATCTCTCGCGGGGTCGCGCTGAGAATGACCTCTGCCTCGGCGTCGGCTCTTGCGCTCGCACCATGGGCCAGAGCTCCGATCGCCACCAAGCATACGAACGTGAGAGGTCGTATCACCAATCTTTCTCCGGCGGCCTTCGCCCCGCGCTCTGACGGCGGGCGCGCTGCAACGGAAGGCTTTCCTCATTCTGCTCTAGCGCATCGAGAAACCGCTGCACGTCGTCCTGCCGCATCGGCTCCTCCCGCGGCTTTTGGCTCTCTGCCTGTCCCTCCTGCGGTTCTCGTTCCTGCTCCCCTTCCTGGCCGCGTTCCTGCTCCTGCTGCTGCTCCTGCTCCTGCTCCTGTTCTTCTCCCTGTTCCTGTTCTTCTCCCTGTTCCTGTTCTTCTCCCTGTTCCTGTTCCCGTTGTTCCTGTTCCCGTTGTTCCTGCTCCTGCTCCTGTTCTTCTCCCTGTTCCTGTTCCTGCTGCTTCTCTTCCTGCTCCCGAATCCGCTGGAGCGCGTACTCGAGATTCCACGCTGCGTCTCGGTCTCCCGGCCGCAGTCGAAGAGAACGCTTGAACGCGTCGGCCGCCTCACGGAAGCTTGCCGTGGCTCGTTCGTGATCTTCCTGCTGCGCCAAGGCGTCACCCTGGCGGGCGTAAGCAACCCCCAGATCGTAGTAGGCGTCTGCGCGGGTGTCGGTCGGCGCCGACGGATCGGCGGCAGCCAGGAACGCTTCCTTGGCTGTTTCCGTCGATTCTTGCGCGAGAAGCGCGAGGCCGCGATTGAGCTGGACGCCCTTCGAATCGGGCAGCTCTTCGGCTGCTGAGTCATAGGCCTCGAGCGCCGCGGCGTATTGCTCCTCGGACATGAGGGCATTGCCCTTCTTCACGTTGGAGTTTTCGCTTCGAAGTGGGCTCCAGGCGAACGCGGTCGTCGGCGCGATCAGAGAGACCAGGAAAACCAATCCGAGCAGGGATCGATTCATGCTTCCCTCCGTCGTCGTCGAACGACCCACGCTTCGGGAAGCAGCCCCTCGAGCACGATGAGCAGGAATGCAGGCAACAACACCAATGCGAAGCGATTCTCGTGGACAGTCACTCGCCGTGCCTTCTGCTCGGTTGCCTGCAGTTTGCGGAACGCAGCTCGAATCTGGTCGACGCCGACGGTACCTTCGCGAGCTCGGAAGTATTGACCTCCGGTGATCGAGGCGATCTCCTTGAGAGTGTCTTCGTTTTCGGTAGTGAGCGCGGTCATCACGAGGCGGCCGGCCGAGTCTTTCATGTGGCCCGTGAGTGTTCCGTCGGCAGTGTAGCTCGGGATCGGCTCGCCGTTACTCGAACCGATGCCGACGGTGTAGACCTGAATGCCAGCGGCTTTGAGCTCCTCGGCTGCTGCGATGGGATCGCCCTCGTGATCCTCGCCGTCCGTGAACAGAACGACGACCCTGGAGCGACGATTCGGGTCGGTGGCCTCGCTCCCGCCTTCGTTGGAGCTCTCGATGAGCCGTTTCGATGCGATGAGGGCTTTGCCGATCGCAGTTCCACCGAAGGGCATGTCCATGGGGCCGAGATCTCGCAGAAACAAACGGATTGCGGAATAGTCGACCGTCATCGGGAATGCCATCGCGTCCCCCGCGAAGGCCACGAGCCCGACACGATCGCCATCGAGATCGTTCAGCAAGCGCTCGAGCTCCGCTTTGGCTCGCTTGATTCGACTCGGATGAACGTCTTGTGCGAGCATGCTCTTCGAGAAATCGAGCGCGATGACGACATCGATGCCGCGTTTACGAAGCACCCGCGTCCGGCTTCCATATTGAGGCCCCGCGAATGCGATAATCAGCAATGCAATCCCGGCGGTCACGAGCAGTGCGCGCGCCAACCGCCACCATTTCGAGTGACCGACCACCAAAGGCTCGATAGTCGCACTATCTCCAAAATTGCGCGTCCCACGGCGCCGTCTTTGCGCGTTCCACCAAGACGCGCCTACGAGCACAGGAACCAATAACAATAGCCACAGCGCCTGTTCATCAGCCCAGCTCATGGCCACCTCTTCAACCAGACGAGGATCAGTGCTTCGATCATCAGGAAGAGCAGCGCCGGCCCAGCGAATGCAGGAAAGAGCTCGGTGTACATGCGTCCGGCGTCCTCGATTTCACTCTTCTCGAGCTGGTCGAGGATCTGGTGGAAGCTCTGCTCGAGGCCCTCGCGGTCGCTGACCGCGAAAAACTCGCCACCAGTCTTTTCCGCCATCTCCTCGAGAAGCTCCGGGTTCACCGGGTAGTTACCCTGACTCCACAGGGCCCGGCCGAAGATGCCGACGCCCTTTTGCACACGTGCCCGGTCGCTCACGCCCATCAAGATGGGGAAGATCTTCACCCCCATCGCGCTTGCTAGGTCGGCTGCCTGTGACGGCGACACGTTCCCCGCGTTGGATTCCCCGTCGGTAAGAAGGATGAGCACCTTGCTCTTCGCGTGTGATCGTTTGAGGCGGTTCAGGGAGACCCCGACCGCATTTCCGATCGCGGTCCCGCGTCCATCGATTTGGTCGAGCGCCAGACCCCGGAGCGCGGTTCTCAAAGCCTCACGGTCGGTCGTGAGTGGAAGGAGCGTGTAAGCCTCGACGCCGAATACGACCGCGCCGATTCTATCGTTGGGTCGCCGGTCGATGAAGTCTCTAACCACGGCTTGGGTCGCTTTGAAGCGCGTCGGGCGAATGTCTGCAGCCTCCATCGACCTGGACATGTCGAGCGTCAGCATGATTTCGATCCCGGCGACATCGGCGACGTCGCGAGCGTGAATGCTCTGCGGTCCCATCAGACCGATCACCAAAAGGGCGAGGGCCACCGTCCGAAGTGCGCTTGGTAGGTCACCGAGCCGCGTCCGCCAACTCGTTTGTCGCATTCGAAGAGCCGCGCCGCGGCTGAACTGTAGCCGGGGCTTGGACAATCGCTGCACCCACACGCGCGCGAGCCATACCAATGCGGCGCCGAGCAGCAACAGACCCGCCCAAGGGCGCTCGAACCTCAGCTGCTCGTCGGTGATCAAGATCTGATAGCGGGTTTCGAGGTAACGCAGGCTGACGATGAACCCCGCAATCGCCGCGGCGCCAAACCACGCAAACGCCCACATGCGTCGCTGCGACGAGCTCATGCACGCCCTCCCACGTTGGCGGCGGTTGCGGGTCGTGTGCGATTGACGAGCGCAAAGGCTTCGGCGATGAGATCTTCGGAGGCCTCGTCAGCGAGCGAAGCCCGAGCAAACTTGACGAGATCGCATTGGCCCAGGAACGCGATGGCTTCGGTGGGTTGGATCGTCAGAGCCTCGGTTTGGCCGAGCTCGGTTGCGATCTCGTCGGTCGTGCTCTCGAGCCCATGAAAGCCGAACCGAAGCCCGAGATAGTTGCGAATGGAATCGCTCACTGCATCGACCCACTGCTCCGTGCGCCCGTCCTCGATCTCAGCTGCTCGTTGGCCTTGTAGGGAACGAAGCTCGGCGAGGGCCAGCTCCCACGGCGGCGGTGGGGGAGGGGGCTCGGGCTCGGGTCGATCGCGCCGTTGCCACCATCGCATTAAGAGCCAAGCCAGAAGCGCACCGAAGAGCACCGCCACGAGCGCGCCGAGGATCGCCAGTAATGTGTAGTCGTCTTGCTCGACCACGACGGGGTCGGTCGGCGGCTTGAGCTCCGCGTTTGGCTCGTTGGCCAACACCGAATGCACATCGACGGCTCGCGCCTCCGAATCCGCATACTCAAGCTCGCCCGCGACGTTCGACAAGCGAACCCGAATCGGTCCGAGTTGGTGAGTACCGACTTCGAAGCATTGGAGCGTCAGTTCGAAGGTAAACGTCTTCGCCTCGCCGTCCTCGGAAGGCTCGACCGTGACTTTTTTCGCGAGCATCTCGAAAGGAGCAATGGATTGGTCGGGAACCGCAGCATCGCCAGACACGCCGGTCGTCACTCTCAGGATGACTGGAATCGGATCGCCAAGGGTTGTTTCGAGCGGCACTTCGAGCTCGACCATCGGAGCGTCGGCGGCCGCCCGAACGGTGATCAGGAAGCCCAACGCCAAGATGACGCCCGCGCGCCTCACCGAAAACCCGTGAGCCGTCGCTGCCTGAGGCGAAACAACTCGGCTAGGGGTCGTACGTAATCGCGCTCAGTACTGACCGTGACGTGATCCAGCTGAAGCCGCTTGAAGAGATGCTCCCGGCCCGCGCGTTGCTTTTGGGCCTCTCGCGCATATTCGGTCCGCACGTCCAAGTCCGATGTGTCGACTTCGATGATCTCTCCCGTTTCCAAGTCTTCGATTAGGGCTAGGCCGACGTCGCGGAGGTCGTCTTCGCGGGGGTCGACTACTTGGATCGGAATGAGATCATGTTTTGCCGCCACGACCTTGAGCTGTTTTTCATAGTCTCGTGCGATGAAGTCGCTGATCAAGAAGGCCACGGTGCGTCGCTTGCCGATCCCTCCGAGGAGATCGAGCGCCGCTGCGAGATCTGTTCCACGTCCTTCGGGTGCAGCATTGAGAATCTCCGTCACCACGCGCATCACGTGAGAGCGTCCCTTCTTGGGAGGGACGAAGCGTTCGATGCGGTCGGTGAATAAGATCAGACCCACGCGGTCGTTGTTCTTGATGGCGCTGAACGCGAGGAGCGCTGCAACCTCGGCCACTGTTTCGATCTTGGGCTTGGCCACCGATCCAAATCGCTCGCTTGCCGACAGATCGACGAGCAAGATCACCGTCATCTCACGTTCTTCCGTGAAGACTTTGACGTACGTATCGTTCATCCGAGCACTGACGTTCCAATCGATGAACCGTACGTCGTCACCCGGCTGATACTGACGCACCTCGCTGAAGGCCATGCCACGCCCCTTGAAAACGGAGTGATAGCTTCCAGCGAGCTGGTCGTTGGCGAGCCTCGAGGTGTAGATCTCGATCTTCTTGAGTTTCTTGACGAGCTCGCGAGAGATCACGATAGACCCCGCTTACGGAACTTCCACGGTTTCGAAGATGCGCCGGACGATCTGATCGCTGGTGATTTCTTCGGCTTCGGCTTCGTAAGAGCGAATGATTCGGTGTCGAAGCACATCCGGCCCAATCGCCTTGATGTCTTCGGGCGTGACGTAGCCACGATGCCGCATAAACGCGTGAGCGCGTGATGCCACGTTCAGCGCGATTGAGGCGCGAGGAGAGGCACCATGCGCAATCATGTCGGTGAGGTCGCCGAGGCCCACGCGAACCGGGTGCCGCGTCGCGGTCACGATCGACACGATGTAGTCTTTGATTTTGGGATCGATGTACACGTGGCCGACCGTCTTGCGTGCCTCCAGGAGCTTGGATGTCGTGGTCACCTGCTGAATTCCTCGACCGGCCGCCGCGTCCTTGCCGAGCAGCAAGTGGTCGGAGATCTGGTCCATGATTTTTCGTTCTTCTTCCTGGCTCGGGTAGTCCACGCGGACGTGGAGCATGAATCGGTCGACCTGCGCCTCGGCGAGCGGGTATGTGCCCTCCTGCTCGATTGGGTTCTGGGTCGCCATGACCATGAACGGTTCGTCGAGCTTGTGCGTGGTGTCGCCTATCGTGACCTGAAGCTCCTGCATGGCTTCGAGCAGAGCGCTCTGCACCTTGGCCGGCGCGCGATTGATCTCGTCGGCCAGGACGAGGTTGGCAAAGATGGGGCCGCGCTTCGCAGTAAATTCGCCCCTCTGCTGGTTGTAGATCACGGTGCCGATGACGTCGGCCGGCAACAAGTCGGGCGTGAACTGAATTCGTTGGAACTTGGCCGCGATCGTTTGGCAGATGGTGTTGACGGTCAGGGTCTTCGCGAGGCCCGGTACACCTTCGAGCAGGATGTGGCCACCGGTGAGCAGACCGATCAAGATCCGTTCGATCATGACGTCCTGGCCGACGACGACCTTGTGGACTTCGTGGAGAACCGTATCTATGAACGCGCTCTCGCGCTGAACCATCTCGTTGATCGCTCGAACGTCGTTGGACATGAAATCTCCTTAGGGCGAGGGGCTAGCATGCAGGTCCACCCCCGACCAACAGCTGGGGCGGACGGATTATTCGCCGTCTGTGGCCGTTCCAATTCTAGGGACGCGTCGAGTGGCAATGTCGGCGGGAGTGTCAGCGCTAGTGTCCGCGGTAGTGAAAGCGCTTGACAGGGGGCGGGGGGATCTCAAGGCTCCGCGGCATGGCTGACCCGGTCTCTCGAGAGCTTTTTGCCCGTGCTTCCAAGGTCATCCCCGGCGGCGTCAACTCTCCGGTGCGCGCCTTCCGCGCCGTTGGCGGCGAGCCGATCTTCATCAAAGAGGCGCACGGCTCCATGCTGGTCGGCGCTGATGGCACCGAGTACGTCGACTACATCGGTTCTTGGGGTCCGATGATCCTCGGGCACGCGCACCCCGACGTGGTGGCGGCGATTCAGCGCGCGGCTGAGAAGGGCTCGAGCTACGGTGCACCGACCGAAGCCGAGATCACCATGGCAGAGCGCATTCGTGATGCCGTTCCGTCGATGGAGATGTCACGGCTCGTGTCGAGCGGTACGGAAGCAACGATGGGCGCGCTTCGCGTCGCGCGGGGGTTTACGGGGCGCGACCTGATCGTGAAGTGCATCGGCGGCTATCACGGCGGTGCCGATTACTTGCTCGTCAAAGGCGGAAGTGGCCTTGCGACCCTTGGCGAGCCCGACAGCGCGGGCGTTCCTTCGGCGATCGCCGCAACGACCGCGGTCGTGCCGTATAACGACGCCTACGCGCTCGAGCAGCTCTTCGCCGAACGCGGCAGCGAGATTGCCGCCGTGATCTTCGAGCCCATCGCCGGCAATATGGGCTGCATACCGCCCGATCCCGTCTGGCTCGACGCGCTTCGTACCCAGACCCAAAACCACAGCGCCCTCCTGATCTGCGACGAGGTGATGACCGGTTTCCGCGTGGCATGGGGCGGGGCCCAGGCTCTTTACGACATTCGCCCCGATCTCACCTGCCTCGGCAAAATCATCGGGGGGGGCCTGCCGGTCGGTGCCTACGGCGGTCGCACCGAGATCATGGAGAAGGTCGCTCCCGTCGGGCCGGTGTATCAAGCGGGCACCCTCAGCGGAAACCCGCTCGCTGTCGCGGCCGGACTGGAAACCTTGGAGCTACTGCTTAGGCCAGGTGTCTACGATGACCTCGAGCACAAGGGCGACCAAGTCCAGGCCCTAATCGAAGAGCATGCCGGAGCGGCCGGCGTTCCGATCAGCGTCCAGCGGGTAGGCTCGATGTTGACCGCGTTTTTTAGAGGGAAGCCCATCCGGAACTGGGACGAGGCAGCCGACACCGATCGTGACGCCTTTGGCCGCTGGCACGCCGCCCTCCTCGAAAACGGCGTCTACTGGCCTCCCAGCCAATTCGAGGCGGCCTTCATCTCGCTCGCCCACGACGCCGAAGCGCTCGACAAGACCAGCCGCGCCTTCAAGGCGGCGTTTGCCGCTCTGTAGACCAGCAAAAACGAGCACTTGCGCGCAATTGATTCGTCCGCAACCAACCTTGACCCTAGATCCCCTCATGCTATACGCCGCGCGCTCTTCGAGCGTGGATCCTTGGAACTGTAGGGAAAAGATGTGCTGGCGATGCTCCTCAACCGCGAACAACGGGAGCAGCTCAAGCAGTTGGGCAGCCTGTCGACGATCGGCCTCGAGCTGGGCCTGTCAATTGCACTCGGCTACCTCGGAGGACGCTGGCTGGATGGCAAGTTGGGTACGGAGCCTTGGCTCCAGTGGATTGGGCTTGGGCTTGGGCTTGCCGCAGGCGCGCGAAGCCTCTACAGGGTCGTCCGTCGCGCCCAGCGGATGATGGAAGAAGAAGACGAATCCCCGTGATCGACCAACTGAAAACGCACGTTCCTCGTTATGTCGCCATCGCAGCGGTGGCGTTGGTCGCGTTGGGCTTCTTGCTTGGCAGCGCTACCGTTGGGGTGGGCGCGATCGCCGGTGGCGTCGTCGCCGTGTTGGATGCTTGGGCGCTCACGTGGCTCGCCGTTCGCGTCGTCTCTGGGGCCGGTTTCATGAGCCGTGGCTTCGCCGCAGCGCTTCTAGGCGTCAAGCTCTTCTTTTTGCTGGGCATTTGCTGGGCATTGCTCGCACGATTTGGCGTCGACCCGGTGGGTTTTTGCCTCGGCCTCGGCGCGCTGGTTCTCGGGATGCTCTACGGCGGTGCCGAGCTGTCATTCAAAGAGGCGCAGGCTAGTCGCGAGGCCCAAATGACAGGGGAGGGCTGAGCCATGCCGCACGGCGAATCATGGTTCAGCTTCCTGCCGTTTTACGAGTCCCTCCAGCATTGGATGTCGGAGACACTCGGTCCTAGTTACATGGAACACGACCCGCACCTCGGGGTGCAGCACGTAATCGCATACTCCGTGATCGTGCTGTTCCTGATTATCGTAGGCCTTTATGTCAGCCGTCGCCTCAAGAACCCGGAAGACAACATCCTCCCTGAGGGAAAGGTCACGTTCTACGGGTTCATCGAGACGATCGTGGGCGCGAGCTACAACATGTCAGCCGATCTCATGGGTCCCAAGCCGGCCAAGTACTTCCTGCCACTGATTGGCGCTTGTGCCCTGGTGATCTTCTTTTCGAACGCGCTTGGCTTGATTCCGGGCTTCCTGCCGCCGACGGACAACCTCAACACCACGTTTGCGATGGCGATGGTGATTTTCGTGACGACCCACGTCTATGGTGTGAAAGAGCATGGCTTCGTCAACTACTTCTCTCACTTCTTCGGACCGAAGGTGCCTTGGTGGATCGCTTGGTTCATCAACCCGTTGATGTTCGTCATCGAGCTGATCAGCCACGTAGTGCGCCCGATCACCCTAGCGATTCGTCTCATGGCCAACATGACGGCCGACCACCTCGTGCTCGGCATCTTCGTCAGCCTGTTTGCTGGCATGGGATTGGTGCTTCTGCCCGTACCCGTCGTCTTCTACTTGATGGGCTGTCTGGTCATCACGGTCCAGACTTTGGTCTTTTGTTTGTTGTCGGTGATCTATATCACCCTTGCGATTCAACACGAAGAAGAACACTAAGTTCTCCTCTCGAAAGAGAGGTTTGAGGAGGCTCCTAAAAATGAAGAAACTGGCTCTTCGACTGGTAAGCTTTGCTGCACCACTCGCTCTCACCGCGACCGCCTTCGCACAGGACGCGGCGGACGCAGAGAACCAGGCAACCGCGATCGCAGGCCGAGCGCTTGCAGCGGGCCTGGGAATCGGCATCGCAGCGTTCGGCTGCGGCATGGGTCAAGGTCGCGCCGCGGCTGCAGCCCTCGAGGGCATTGCTCGTAATCCAAACGCTTCGGGCAAGATCCTCGTACCGCTGATTCTCGGCCTGGCGCTCATCGAGTCGCTCGCGATTTACGCACTCGTCATCGCATTCCAGGTGCAGCCGTAAGCCGTAGCTCGCGTCAGGGCGTGCCGGTTGGGCGCGTCCTGGCGGGCAGCGAGTCCACGCACCATACTTGGACGATGACGAGCGAGCAGCGGCCCGGTCCTTCTCCTGATTCTCCGAAACGCGGCGGAATTCCGGGTGCGGTGAAGGTCGCTGTCGTATTCGTGGTGCTGGTGGGCGCTGCTGCGTGGCTTCTGTCGGGCAGCGACAACCCCTTCGTGTACTCGAAGCTCGTGGACGAAGTGATGAATCAGCCCGACTCTTTCGAAGGTCGCCGCCTGCGGGTCGAAGGCGAGCTGCGCCAGGGGTCGATACAGTTTCGCGAGTCGCCCTGTGAATGGCGCTTCGTGCTCTACAAAGAGGACAAGGAGATGCCGGTTCGCTTTCCGCAGTGCGTCGTGCCCGATACCTTTCGAGATGGCATGGGCATTCAGGTGACCGTCCAGGGCGAGCTCGGTGACGATGGCGTGTTCCTCGCAAATCAGGTGATTCCACGCTGCCCCTCGAAGTACGAGATGCAGCAGCGCTTGGAGGCCGGCGAAGAAATGCCTTACGACCCGAACGCGAAGCTCCCGGGCGCGGGCGAAAGCTAAAAAGCCCGCCTCCTCAGAGACGGGCCCTTCAATAACGCTTCATAGCCCCGTGACGACCGAGTCGCTCTCGGGGTGACGCGTCACATCTGCTCGACTTGCGCGACCCGCTTCTCGTGGCGGGCCTTCTCTTGCTCGACCTGTTTGTCGAGTGCCTCGAGCTGCTTCTTGTGTTGCGCCTGCATCCGCTCTCGTTTCTTCTCGATCGCGGCGAGCCGACCATTGTGTCGCTTTTCCTCGGCCTCGATCATGCGCGTCTTGCGCTCGGCCTTGGCCTTTTCGGCTTTGGCCTTCTGGGCGGCCTTGCGTGCCTCGGCGTCAGCTTTAGCTTTTTCGCGCTTGGCCTGTGCGTCGCTCTTGCCCTTGTCGCCGGCTGCTTTGTCGTCGTCGCCCTTGGCCTTGGCGTCTTCGCCCTTGGCCTTGGCGTCGTCCCCTTTGGTCTTGGCGTCGTCGCCTTTGGCCTTGGCGTCGTCGCCTTTGGCCTTGGCGTCGGCTTTGGCGTCGTCGCCTTTGTCCTTGGCCTTCTTAGCTTCGCGCTTGGCTTTGCCCATGGCCTTTTCGTGATGGTCGGCGCTTGCGGTGGGTACGGTCGCAACCGCGACACCCAGTGTCAGGGCCAGCGCGATGCACAACGATGAAATGACTCTCATTACAGATTCCTCCCTTGCGATGTGGACGCAGACAAACTGCCCCCCGTCCACAACCTCTCTACAGTAGGGGGCTAGCGAGCGCCCCCCAAATCGTTCGGTTCTTGACCCATCTGCCTAAACAACCGTACAGTGCTGCGCATGAGCGCAGTGGGGGGGCAATCTGGTAGCCAAACCGGCGGGCAAAGCCGTGCGTTTCGCCGGGTCGACAAGCCGTGGGATCGGCCCCGCGGCGTTGCCGAAGTCCTCGCGCGGTGGGAGTCCGACGGCACCTGGCGCAACGTGACGTGGAGCCACGGAGTCGAAGCCCAGGAACCGAGCATCGCAGCGATGCCATCGTCATTGTCCCCTCTGGTAGCGCGGGCGCTCGCCCTACGAGGCATCGACCAACTCTACAGCCATCAAGCGAAGGCGTTCGAGCTCGCATCTGCCGGCAAGCATGTCGTCGTGGCGACGCCGACCGCATCCGGCAAGAGCCTCTGTTACAACCTTCCGATCCTCCAGGCGCTCGCCTCGGATCCGAGCGCGCGGGCTCTCTATCTCTTTCCCACCAAGGCCCTCTCGCGCGATCAAGAGGAGTCCCTGCGCCAGCTCATGCGGGATGCGGACCTCGCGATTGGGACGATCACCTACGACGGCGACACACCAAATGATGCCCGCCGCGCAGCCCGGCAGCGAGCGGGCGTCCTTCTCACCAATCCGGACATGCTCCACGCGGGCATCATGCCCCACCACACGGCATGGGCGCGGATGTTCTCGAATTTGAAGTATGTCGTCATCGACGAGCTTCACACCTATCGCGGCGTGTTCGGCTCGCACCTAGCCAATGTTGTTCGGCGCCTTCTGCGAATTGCACGCTTTCATGGTTCGTCGCCCACATTCCTGTTCGCGTCGGCCACGATCGGCAATCCAAAGGAGCACGCACGGAGGATCTGCGGTGAGCCGGTCGAGCTGATCGAGCAAAGCGGCGCGCCCACCGGGCCCCGCCGAGTCGTCGTGTACAACCCGCCCGTCGTCAATGCAGAGCTGGGCATTCGGCAGAGTTACCTCAAGACCGCCGTGCGGCTCACCCAAGATCTCGTCCGGGCGGGGGTGCCTACTCTGGTCTTCGGCAACTCGCGCAATGGCGTGGAGGTCATGCTGAAGTACCTGCGCGACCGCCTTACGCGTGACCAGATCGACCCTACGTCAATTCACGCCTACCGCGGCGGCTATCTGCCCGACACGCGACGCCGCATCGAGGCTGCGCTTCGGGCGGGCGACATTCGATGTGTCGTGGCCACCAACGCGCTCGAGCTCGGCATCGACATCGGAGCTCTCGATGCCGTGGTGTGCGCAGGCTACCCCGGGACGATGGCGGGACTTTGGCAACGCTTCGGTCGAGCCGGGCGTCGACGAGATCTTTCCCTCTCCGTGTTGGTCTCCTCGAGCAATCCGGTCGACCAGTATGTCGCGCGGCATCCGCGTCAGTTGGTGTCAGCCCCGATCGAGCACGCCCGAATCGACCCCGACAACATCGAGATCTTGATCCAGCACCTGAAGTGCGCGGCGTTCGAGCTGCCTTTCGAGCCGAATGACCTGTACGGCGATGTTCCAGACGATGCGCTTGCCGAAGCCCTCGACTACCTGGCCGACAACGGCGTCATTCACCCCGCGCCAAGCAATGCTGGCTCGATCTATCACTGGGCGTCCGACAGCTACCCGGCCAACAATGTCTCTTTGAGGAGCGCGAGCGGGGACAACTTCGTCATCATCGACCTGGACGGCAGTCGTACGATCGCCGAGATGGATTGGCGAAGCACACACACGATGCTGCACGAGCAGGCCATCTATCAACACGAGGGCGGTCAGTACCAAGTCGAGCGTCTGGACTTCGACAACCACAAAGCGTTCGTCCGGCGCGTGAAGCCTGACTACTACACGACCGCGATGACGCACAGCAAAGTCACGGTGCTCGAACACGATCGAGGCGCCACGATCGACCTCGACGAAGTGCCGCTCGAAGCTGCGCTCGGGGATGTGACCGTCATCGAGAAGGTGGTTGGCTACAAGAAGATCAAGTTCCATACTCACGAAAATGTCGGTTACGGCGAGGTGCACCTGCCGGAGATGCAAAAGCACACCACCGCGTTTTGGCTGACATTCCCAGAAGACTTCGTCCAGAGTCAGCCCGAGGCCCGCGCCGTCGTCGTCGATGCGTTGCGTGGGCTTTCGAAGGCGATGCACGTGGTGGGCGCGGTCGGTCTCATGATTGACCCACGCGATCTCGGGCGCACGTTGGGGAGCCGCACACAAGACGATGCGCCGCCGGGGAACGGACAGGGCCCGGGATATGATCCGACGATCTTTCTCTACGACACGGTAGCGGGCGGTGTCGGCCTCGCGCCTCGGCTGTTCGAGGAGCGTGAGGAGCTGTTGCGACGTGCCCGGCACTTGATCGAGAGTTGTACCTGCGACGAAGGATGCCCCGGGTGTATCGGTCCGGACGCGTCTGGTGACGACCAAACCGAAGCGGCCCGCAAGGAATTGGTCTTAGGCCTCCTCGATTCTGTCGGCATTTGCGCAACCCATTAGAGCACGATGCCGATCAAACGAAGTCTTGCCCGTCTTGCACACGCGCCGCCGAGGAGGCTCGATGTCGCGGCGGTTCGTGGTGCGCTTCCAGGACAAAGCACCCAGACCGAGCACGGGGAGCTTCATCTGATCGACGAGTATCTCGAGCCACACCACCACCATGGGCGCGCCCCGATCGCAAACGCACTCCGGGTCTCCTCCGAGAGGCTGGCGCAGCTCGCATTGGACCCAACCCTCGAAGAGGTCGACATCACGCGTGCTTTATTTTTCGACACCGAGACGACAGGGCTTGCAGGGGGCACGGGTACGGTGCCGTTCTTGATCGGCATTGGATGGTTTGAAGACGAATCGCTCCGCATCCAACAGCTGTTTCTCCCCGAGCTCGGGCACGAGGCACCGATGCTTCACTGGCTTCGCGAGCGCATTAGAACAGCTTCTTGCTTGGTCTCGTTCAACGGCAAGACCTTCGACTGGCCTCTTTTGCGCAATCGCTTCGTGATGAACCGCGTGCGCGTGCCGGAGCTTCCCCCTCACCTCGACCTCTTGCATTGTGCCCGTCGGATCTTGAGGCGGCGCCTCCGGTCGATCCGTTTGGTCGAGCTCGAGCGCGAAGTGCTGGGCATGTACCGCGAGGACGATGTCTCCGGGGCGCTGATCCCGCAGCTCTACTTCGATTATCTCGACGGAGGTGACGTCTCGCCGATTGCCAAAGTCATCGAGCACAACGCCAACGACTTGATCGCCTTGGCTGCGCTCGTCGCCGAGCTCGTTTCCCATTTCGATGAGGTCCATCGGGAAGACGACCCACGCGATCACCTGGCTTATGCCAGGGTGGCCGAGCGAACGGGCGATCGAGGTCGAGCACGCTCCTTCGCGCGCGCAGCTGCTGAAGGCGGAGGCGAAGCGGCCTGCACCGTCGAGGCGTGTCTACTGACGGCACGGATGGCGCGACGCGGCGGGGACGTCGATGACGAAGAGCGAGCCTTGCTCGAGGCACTTCGGGCCGCCGATGACGATGAGCTCAAGGCGACCGTGCAACTGATGCTCAGCAAACACTACGAGCATCGGCGCAGGGACCTCGAACGTGCGCTCGAGCACGCCGGTGGCACGGCGCTAGCCGAAGGCGAGGAGGCTGCGGAGCGTCGGGTGGCGCGCCTCGAGCGTCGGTTGGCACGCCAAGCGTGAAGTTTTTGCAGGGCTCCGAGATGCCCGTGGCACGCAGTGGCACAAGGGCCTGTTTTCCGGGCCCCGAGATCACGGCGGTTTTTCGCGCTTCCGTTGGCACTGAAGTTGCTGCTACTCCTGGCCGGGCATGCGCACTGGGAGAAAGACGATGAATCCATTCAGGACTTGCGTGGTGTTGGGGGCAGTGATGGTGATAGGGGCTGGTTGCGGGGGCACCGGCACTACGGAGGCGACCCCCCTCGAAGGATTCGTGTGTGGCGCAGACGGAAATACCTATTCCGTCGAAGAAGCCGCACGCGAAAAGCACGAGGTTTCACACCGCGGTCGGTGCGATGCGCCGATGCCTTGTGTGTCGCCCGTCGATTGCTTCGTGGGCGACGTCTGCGCGCCTCGGACGGCCAATGGCGATGTCGGTCTTCCGACCGATCCGCAAGCCCACTGGTGCGTTCCGGGTCCCATTCGGTGTAACTGCCCGGGTGTGTTCGAGCCCGTCTGCGGAGGCGATGGGCGCAACTACATCAATGCCTGCGAAGCCGCTTGTGCTGGCGTGGGCGTGCGGCATGACGGTTACTGCGATGAGCCGCCGGGCTTTGGCTGCGTGCGCGCAGGGTGCAGTGATCACCTTTGCGTCGACGAGGGCGTGCCCATCGTCAGCACTTGCGAGTGGCGAGACGTCTATGTCTGCTATCAGCAAGCTACCTGCGAGCGGCAGGAAAACGGGCAGTGCGGGTTCACACCGACGCACGAGCTGGTGGAGTGCTTGGAGGGCCATGGTCAAGGGATGTGCCGTGTCGATCCGCGCTGGCAGGACGGTTTCACCGCCGAATGTGAAAGCGAGCAGGTGCCTGGCATCGTCGGCATCCTTGCAGTGACGCCGAAGCAGATGATGGTGCTCGGCGAGCCGTTCCCCGCGTCTTTCAGGTTGCTCGAGCCCCCGGTGTTCGATGAGGAGTATCACGGCGAGGGCGAGCTGTTCTGCGATGGCGAGCAGACGCTGCTGAGGGGCCTGGCGTTCATGACCCCCCTCGGCGATCTCGGCTTCACGTGTCGAATTCTTCCGGAGCCGGAGCCTGGTGAATGCCTCGATGACCGTGATTGTCCTCCCGGGCATTATTGCCAGCCGATCGACCCCTGGAGCGCCGGTGTCGATCCGTCGTGGCCCGAGCCCCAACCGCGGCCAGGTGTCTGTGTAGACCTGTGCGCCCTGATCGACTGCGCTCCGGGATACGTGTGCGAGCTTGGTCAGTGCGTGCCCGACGACCGCAGGTGCCAAGACGATCGAGAGTGCCCGGTTGGGTGGATCTGCCAAGACGGAGTCTTCGAGAGCCTCCAGCCCCCATGGCACGACGGCGTCTGTGAGCCGTGTGCCTGTCCGGAGATCTATGCCCCGGTCTGCGGCGTCGACGGACACACCTACGGCAATGCATGTGAAGCGCGGTGCGCCCATATCGAGGTCGCCTACCACGGAGAATGCATAGACGACTGCCCCGTGACGCATGTGCGGACGCCAGATGGTCAATGCGTGCCGAAGTGCTACGGCTCCGAGCAATGTGGCCACGATCAGCGGTGCAACGCCCCCGAGGTATGCCTACAAGATCCGGCTTGCCCGCAGTGTGACGTCTGCGTCGGATGGTGCGTGCCCTCCAAGCGCGATTGCCGCCCGACCGGTTGCAACGGAGAAATCTGCAGCGACCGGGACGTAGCTTCGCCTTGTGTCGTGCTTCCCGAGTTTGCTTGCTACCGGGAGTTTGGCATCTGCGAGCGCCAGCCATGGGGCGGTTGCGATTGGACTCCGACCCCCGCGCTCGACATGTGCCTGGCGCAGTTCGACTGCCGCAGCGAAGGATGCCCCTGGGGAACCTACTGCGGTTTCTGCTGGATTTCTTACGAATGCATCCCCGACGGGGCGGTCTGCTAGCGATTTAGCGTTGTTGATGTCGTTGGCCTGGCGGTTTCACCATCCCGTCAGGCCGGCGGCGCGACTTCTATCTTGGTGGTCACCGAGTTGGCGATGAAGCAATGCTCGTGCGCCTGGTGGTGGAGCTCATCGAGCTGTTCTTGGTTCGGAGGTTCGCTTCCCCACGTGATCTTCGGACGAAGCACGACTCGGGTGATCGCCAGTCTCTTCCCGTCGTTTCGCTCCATGAACCCGACCGCAGGGTCTTCGTAGGCGTCGACGACGAAGCCATCGCGAGCAGCGAGCGCAAGGAAGGTCAACATGTGGCAACTCGAGAGAGAGGCCACGAAGGCTTGCTCGGGGTCGACTAGAGCGTCGTTCCCGAGGTACTTAGGCGCCGCGGAGGCACGTACTTCGCTTCCACCTTCGAACTTCCAATAGTGGTCACGGGTGTATTCCTTGTAGGTGAACTCGGTCCCCTGGCGGTTCCAAACGATCGTAGCGCGGTGTTCCGACATCAATGCTCCTCCGAGTGGAAAGTCTAGTGGGTCGTCTAACCTCCGGCGAGGGCAGGGATGTCGAGGTGGACAGGGGGGGTGTCATCGACCAAGCGGTTCGCGAGGAATCCTTCGGGAAGGGAGACCCTCTGGCGACCGGCGGTCTTGCCGCGTGGGACACGCATTGCTTCGGGCGGGAAGGGCTCGGAGGCGTCGACGGCACGCAGAATGTCCTCGAGCTCGGCCAACTTGGTGACCCGCATCAAGCGCGCTCTGAGCTTTGCGCTGCCGGGGAAGCCTTTGGTGTACCAGCTGCTGTGTCGGCGGAACATGCGCATGGCCTGATCCTCGCCCGCCCACTCGCAAAGGAGGGCGGCATGCTCGATCGCTACGTCCACCACTTCGCCAAGCAAAGGAGGATCGCATGGCTCGCAGCCCTCAAACACGTCTGCCAGATCGCGAAAGAGCCATGGACGTCCAAGGCATCCGCGGCCGATGACGACGCCGTCGCAGCCGGTGTCTCGCATCATGCGAAGGGCATCGTGGGCTTCCCAGATGTCGCCGTTGCCGAGCACTGGGATCGTTTGCACCCTCTGCTTGAGGCGTGCGATCGCTTCCCATCGCGCTTCGCCATCGTAGAGCTGGGCCGCCGTTCGAGCATGTAGCGCCACCGCCGCGCAGCCTTCTTCCTCACCGATGCGTCCCGCGTCTTCATAGGTGAGCAGGCTGTCGTCGATACCCATGCGGAACTTGATCGTCACCGGAATCTCGCCCGCATTTTGCACCGCCGCACGGACGATGTTGGCGAGCAATCGCGGCTTGGCGGGTATTGCCGAGCCGCCGCCCTTGCGCGTGACTTTGGGCACCGGGCAGCCGAAATTCAGGTCGATGTGGTCCGCACGCCCCTCCCCAACGAGCCACTTCACCGCTTCACCGACGTAGTGAGGGTCGACCCCATAAAGCTGAAGGCTACGGGGAGACTCATCGGCTCCGAACTCCGCGAGCATGAGCGTCTTGGCGCGTCCCTCTACCAGGGGGCGGGCCGTCACCATCTCGCTCACGTAAAGCCCGGCGCCAAATCGGCGACAGATCGCCCGAAACGGCCAGTTCGTCACCCCCGCCATCGGCGCAAGCACCACCGGCGGCCACACCGAGAGCGCCCCAATCGCAACGGGCGCAAACTCTCCCGGCCCCGCAAGCGGCACCTCCCGATTCACCAAACTCTTGTAGATCTCATCCATCGCGAAAAAGGGGACTGTCCCCTTTTTAGTTGACGATTGCGAGGTGGCGGTGGCGGCTCGTGCGTAGGAGCTTCATTCGCCAGTCGACGCCGATGAGCTCGCCGGGCTCCAGGGGTAGCCAGATGTTTTCGCCTTCGATGACCTCGCTCGAAAAAATCAGGTGATTTACGTACCCGCTTTCCGAGGAGGCCTCGCACTCGGGCGAAAGGCTAGGGCAGGTATCCCTGTCACCGCATCGTGTTTTATAGGTCGACCAGAAGAGCTCTTTGCCGCCCTCTGCGGCGACCATCGTGGTGCCGTCGGTCACGATCGTCGTCAGGAGTGAAGGCTCCTCGTCCGGATTGGTATCGCAAATGCCGCGTACGTGGTCGAGCGTGGACTGCAAAGCCATCGAGCTCTCCTCGACGCCGATACGGCCGGATAGCGGGCCGTGCTGCGCGAGGTGCGTCAGGAACAAGAAGAACAAGACCTCACTGTCGGTGTCACCGAGAATGTAGCGGCGAAGGCGTGGAGCGACCCGCTGCACCAACTGCTCTCGGTGCTCCACGAAGCCGCGAATGTCGCCGTTGTGGGCCATGATCCATTTGCCGTACTGAAATGGGTGGCAGTTCAATACCGACAGCTCGCCATAGGTTGCCCGGCGCACGTGGGCGAGAACCGTTTCGGAGGCTACGATGCCACTGACCCGACGAAAAAGGCCGCAATCGATGGCCGTGGTGGGGCTTCGGGTGATGTGTGGCGCGCCGTCGACGTAGAACGCAACTCCCCAGCCATCCCGATGGTCCGTGCTCTGAGCACCTAGGGCATTGTCGGCGTCCATGAGGGATCGATGCACTTGGCTCTGAATGACGCTGCGGAACCCGAACAGGCGACACATAACGTGACCATTCTGACACGAACCGCCGCCCCATGCCGCCTCCGCTGTTCAGGACGCACCCGCGGTGTTAAGGTGCGCGCCGGTGGAGCGTTTTCGGCGCCTTTTCATTGCGAACCGCGGGGAGGTGGCGGCCCGCATCGCGAGGACGTGCGACGACCTCGGCATCACCCCCGTCTTCGGTGTGTCCGAGGCCGATCGCGATGCCCCGTATCTCGGTGGTCGGGAGTCGGTCGTCGTCGGCCCGTCGCGGTCGAGTGAGAGCTATCTAGCAAGAGAGCGAATCGTGCAGGGCGCGATTCAAAGCCAGTGCAGCGCCCTTCATCCGGGCTGGGGCTTCCTCGCCGAAGACCCGCTCTTCGCGTCGTTGTGTGAGGCGCACGGCGTGACGTTTATCGGGCCTCCGGCTTCGGTGATGCAAGAGCTCGGGCGAAAGACTCCGGCCAAAGCGGCGATGGCGAGAGCCGGCTTGAAGCTGATTCCCGGGAGCAGGGGGGTCTTGCGCAGTGTCGATCACGCCGCCGAGCTGATCGAATCCTTAGGTCTGCCGGTTCTTCTCAAAGCCGAGAGCGGTGGCGGCGGTCGGGGCATGCGAGTCGTTCGCGACGTTGCCGAGCTCAAGGAGGCTTTTGATTCGGCCCAGGCCGAGGCGCGGGCTGCCTTCGCGGACGACCGACTCTATTTGGAGAAGCTGATCGAGGGTGGCCGCCACATCGAGATCCAGCTCTTGGCAGACAAGTATGGGCACGTCGTCCATCTCGGCGAGCGTGACTGTTCGGTACAGCGCAAGCATCAGAAGCTCATCGAGGAGTCGCCGGCTCTCGTGCTCGACGACGCGGAACGAGCACACACGCTCGACGCTGCGGTTCGGGCGACGCGCACCATTGGATACGTCGGCGCCGGTACGATGGAGTTCTTGCTCGACGATGGCGGAGCGCTCCGCTTCATGGAAATGAACGCTAGGCTTCAGGTAGAGCACCCCGTGACCGAGATGCGAACCGGGATCGACCTGGTCGAAGCCCAAATCCGCGTCGCAGCGGGGGAGCCTTTGTGGTTTTCGCAGGATGACGTCGAGCTCCGTGGGCACGCGATCGAGTGTCGCATCAACGCGGAGGACCCATCGAACGCCTTCGCTCCCAGTCCCGGCATCATCGAACGTTGGGAAGCGATCGAGACCGACGGCATCCGCATCGACACACACGTCGAAGAGGGATACGAAGTGCCGCCCCACTACGACAGCCTGGTGTGCAAAGTGATCGCGTGGGGACAAGACCGCGACGCGGCATGCGACCGCCTGGCCAAGACCCTTCGAGAGATTCGCTGTGAGGGCATCTCGACGACGATCCCGATGCATCTATCTGTGCTGGCGTCGGATGCTTTTCGAGACAATCGGTACGACACAGGAGCCGTACCAGGGTGGGGTGACTGATGGCACACGTACCGGTAGTTCCGATCGGCAAAGAGCGCGCGGCGGTCGTCGATGACGCAACGTTCGATCGCGAAGTCTCGAGCCACGAGCCGCTGATCGAGAAATTGAACGCTCGGCGCGCCGAGGTTCGAGCAGGGTGGGGCCCCAAGTACGTCGATCGCGTGCACGAAAAAGGGAAGCTCACGACTCGGGAGCGCCTCGAGCATCTCAAAGACCCGGGCACGCGGCTGTACGAGGTCGGCACCTTCGTCAATTACGGGATCGACTTCGGCGGCCTCGAATCGCCTGCCGCCGGCGTCGTGACCGCCTTTGCGCAGATCGAGGGTCGATGGTGCGTCGTCATCGCCAACGACAACACGGTCGCGTCCGGCGCCTGGTGGCCAAAGACGCCGGAGAAGATCGAGCGTGCCCAGGAGATGGCGCGCCGATTGCGGCTTCCGACGCTCTACCTCGTCGACTGCAGCGGGCTCTACCTTCCCGAGCAAAGAAAGAGCTTCGCGGGCGCTACCGGAGCTGGACACATTTTTAAGATGAACAGCCTGCTCTCGGCGGAGGGAGTGCCCCAGATTGCTGGTGTGTTCGGCGACTGCATTGCGGGCGGCGGCTACATGCCGATCATCAGCGACCGCGTCTACATGACCGAGCAAGCGTACATGGTCATTGCGGGTGCAGCGCTCATCAAAGGAGCGAAGAGCCAGCACATCACCTCGCTCGACATCGGCGGTCCAGAGGTTCACGTCCACCAGTCCGGTTGCGCGGACGAACGCGTACCGGATGATGAGACGTTGATCGCGTGCTTACGGCGTGAGGTCGCGCGCCTGCCGAGCTCCGGAGCCGCGTTCTATCGCGGAGGCGTCGAGTCGATGGAACCGAGCTACCCGACTTCAGATCTCCCTGGGTTGATCCCTGTCGACCACCGGCAAGCCTACGAGGCCGAAGAGGTGCTCGCGCGCCTATGCGACCAGAGCCTCTTTTGGGAGGTGCTTCCCTCGGTCGGCCGCGAGATGATTTGCGGAGTTGCGCGCGTGGGCGGGCTTTACGCCGGATTCGTGCTCAATCGACAGGGGCTGATCGCAGATCCAGAGGCTCCAGCTGAGCAGCGGCCGGCCGGGATTCTCTACCGCCAAGGCATCGCCAAGATCAGCGCGTTCAGTCGTGCCTGCAATAGTGATGGCCTGCCGCTGATCTGGCTTCAAGACATCAGCGGGTTCGACATCGGTGCCGAGGCCGAACGTCACGGCCTTCTCGCATACGGTTCAAACCTCATCTACACGAACAGCACCAACGAGATCCCGATGTTCACGGTGCTGCTCCGCAAGGCCTCGGGGGCGGGATACTACGCCATGGCGGGGCTCCCCTACGATCCGGTCGTCCAGCTCTCGACCCCGATCTCACGGCTCAGTGTCATGGAGGGCCGCACACTGGCGATCGCCTCGTACAACAGCAAGCTCGATGACAACTTCGAGATCATTACCGTAGACCCGAAGGAGCGCGCCGAGATCGAGAAGAAGATGGCGGATGTCGAAGCGCGGATCGACGCCGACATGGATCCTTACGTTGCCGCCCGACAACTGGACACAGACGAGATCGTTCGACTGGACGAGCTGCGCGACTGGCTTCGCGTGCTGGTCGAAATGAGCTACCAGGGCGTCGGCTACCGGCGAGTCAAGAACCCCCGTATTTGGACGATGCACGACCTCGATGTGCTCACCAGCGGGGGCCGCGCGTGACGCGTGCGTACTTACTAGGCACCGTGCGGCGCGACGCGAACCAGAGCGCGCTCACCTCGCCCACTGTGGGGATCTTCACGTCGACTGCGCCGGTCGGGGAGCTGGTGTCGGCGGGGCAGGTCATCGGCAGCATCGAGGTCCTCGCGGTAAAGTATGCGTTGCGCGTACCAAACGGAGTGGCCGGTCGCGTGATGTCGAACGTAGGAGAGGGTCGCACGAGGGTCCCAGTGCAGTACGGGGATGTGCTCTTCACGTTATCGACGGCTTCTGAGGTCGGCACGACTGCTTCCGCTCTGAGCCGGGCTGCAGGCGTCGAGGCAGAGCTTTCGTTCGTGGCGCCGATGAGTGGTCGGTTTTACAGCCGACCCTCCCCAACCGAGGAGGCATTCATCAACGAGGGCGACACCGTTCGAGAGGGCCAGACGGTCGGTCTGCTCGAAGTCATGAAGACATTCAACCGGCTCGTATACCAGGGCGAGGCGTTGCCCGAATCGGCGGTCGTGCGAAAAATCTTACCTAGTGATGGGAATGATGTCGTGAGAGGCGACGTGATCCTGGCGCTAAAACCGATCGGCGGAAAGTAACGTGCCCACGAGCTGAGAGTATCCTCTAGCCATGTTGGCCGTCTTGCTGTGATCCCACTACAGTCCGCCATGGCCAAGGCCGCGCTGGGCGATCGATCCCTGTTTCCCGATCTGACTTGCGTCGCCTATCTCGCGCACGCGGCGATCGCGCCTCTGTCCGCGCCAGTCCGCGATCGAATTGCGGAAGTGAGCGCGTCTTACGCACGCGGTGGGATGGCCGGCTTCGGCGAGTGGGCGCCCCGACTCCAACAAGTCCGCAAGGACCTCGCAGCGTTGATCGGTGCCTCTCCACGCGAGATCGCGTTCGTTTCGAACACGACGCATGGGGTGATCGACATTGCGTTCGGCTTGCGATGGCGAAAAGGCGACAGGGTGCTCCTCTTCGAGGGCGAATTTCCTGCCAACGTGACCCCATGGCAGCAGGCCGCTCAGGAATTCGGGCTCGAGCTTTGCTGGCACTCGCTCGAGCCATTTCACCGTTCGGCCGAGGAAGGGCTCTCGGAGCTCGAGCGTGCGCTTGACCGGGGCTTGCGGATCGTCGCGGTCAGCGCGGTGCAATACAAGACCGGCCTCCGCATGCCGCTGTCTGAGATGGCAGCGCTTTGCCGTCGTCATGGAGCCGAGCTGTTCGTCGACGCCATCCAAGCCGTCGGCGCAACGCCAATCGATGTTTCGTGCGGCATCGACTACCTCAGCAGTGGAAGTCACAAGCACCTCATGGGCGCCGAGGGTGCGGGCTTCCTCTACGTCGCCGATAGATGTGCAAGTGGCTGCGATCCAAGGCTGGCCGGCTGGCTCAGCCACGAGGACCCTATCGAGTTCTTAATTCGTGACGAGCCCAGGCTGCGGTACGACAATCCGCTCAAGACGAGTGCCCAGGTGTTCGAGATCGGGACGACCAACGTCATGGGTATCGCGGCGCTCGGCGCTTCGGTGGAGTCACTACGCGCGCTTGGGGCCGATGCGATCCACGCTCACGCGAACGCCTATCTCGACGCCATGGAGCACGGCTTGATCGAACGCGGCTTCATCAGTCATCGATCACGAGCGGCCGCGGCTCGGTCGACATTGCTGAGCATGAGCACACCCAACGGCGTCCCGCCGACTCGGCTCTCCGCCGAGCTCGGCAAACGAGGCGTGGTGTGCAATACGCCTGACGGCCTCGTCCGTTTCTCTCCCCACTGGCCGAATCATCCCGACGAGGTGCCTAAAGTCCTCGGCGCCGTGGATGAAGCTGTGGCCGAGATCCATGGTTGAGCCTAGGCTCGTCCCGTGACCACACAGAGCGATCGAAGCTTTTGGATCTTCAATGCGGTCATTTCGACACTTGCCATCGGTTTTCTGGGCTGGCTTTTGGTGCTCCGCGAAGCCGGCGGGGTGAGCGCCGACCTGCGCTTCATGCCTGGCGTTAACGCCGCGCTCAACGCCACCTCGGCCACCTTGTTGGTTTTGGGCTTTGCGGCGATCCGCAGTGGGCGCCGTGAGATTCACCAGCGTCTCATGGTCTCGGCCTTCGTTGCATCCGCCGTTTTCTTGGTGGGTTACGTGATCTACCATTACGCGCACGGCGATACGCCGTACCAAGGGGTCGGAGCGATCCGAACGTTCTACTTCACCATCTTGATCTCGCACGTGCTTCTGTCGATCGTCATGCTTCCGATGATCCTGACCACGTTTTACCTCGCGTCACGAGAGCGATTCACAGCCCACAAGCGCCTGGCACGCTGGACGCTCCCGATCTGGCTCTACGTGTCGGTCACGGGGGTGGTGATCTACGTCATGCTAGGCGGCTAACCTTGGGTGTGATCGAGCTGCTACTCGTCCCAAAGCGTCCGCGGCGAATACGTCTCTCCTATGAACCAAAACCCGCCGTCGACCATGCGTTGGTGGTTATCGAGCGCGGCGATTGCATTCATATCAGCCGGCGTAAGCGCCAGGTCGCGCGCTGCCCAGTTCTCGGCGATCCGCCCAGCGTGGGTCGACTTCGGGATCACGCTCGTCCCTCGAGCTAGCGCCCAAGCGATCAGAACCTGGCCTGGTGTAGCTCCGTGTGCCTCGGCGATCTTCACGATGGTCGGGTGTCGCGTGAGCAAGATGCGGTCCTCGCGGCCGAGCATGGCGGCCGAGTCCGGAGACCCCAGGGGAGAATATGCAGTGACTGCAACGCCCAGGTCTCTACACTCTCTCAGCAGCTCGTTCTGTTGAAGATAGGGATGAAGCTCGATCTGGTTGACTGCCGGGGTGCGACCGGTCGCATCACGTACCTGTTCGATCTTGCGCTTGCTGAAGTTCGATACGCCGATTTCCCGCACGAGACCTTGCTCGTCGGCTTCCAGCATGGCCGCCCAAGTCGATTCCAGAGGAATCGCCGACAAAGAAAGAAAGTCTTCCGGGCCCCGCGGGAGCTCAACCCCGTGCCGGAGGGCCACGGGCCAATGGATGAGATAGAGGTCGAGGTAGTCGAGTCGGAGTTTCTTCAAGCTCGTTTCGAGCGCACTTCGCACGTGCTCGGGCGCATGAGAATCGTTCCAGAGCTTGCTGGTGATCCACAATTCCGTGCGTTTGACGTCGCCTGCCCGAAAGGCGTCGGTGACCGCACGCCCGATCTCTTCCTCGTTTTGATAGATCGCCGCGCAATCGATGTGTCGATAGCCGACCTCGATCGCCGATCGAACCGCTCCGTAAACCGCTTCAGGCTCCGATTTCCAGGTGCCGAGGCCGAGAGCCGGCATCGTCGTTCCACTGCTCAGCTTTTGAGTTTTCATCGATGTCCGTGCGTCAGCTCTTTCTCACGAGACGATAGGCCCAGAGGACCACGAGTGCGCCGAGGATTGCGATGACGAAGCTGCGCATGTTGAACCCCGTCACTTTGCCGAAACCGAGAGCCGTTCCCACGAATCCGCCCGCGACAGCCCCGACGATACCAAGGGCCGTCGTTTTCAGAAGGCCACCGGCGTCGTCGCCCGGCATGAAAACTTTTGCGAGGGCTCCCGCGATGAGCCCGAAAATCACCCAAGACACAATCCCCATGTCACGCCTCCTAGCGGCGTAGTGTCGATCATCGAACTCGAAAGGTAAAGGAGAAGGCGGCGCCGTAGCGTGCGGGCTCGTCAGACCTCGACCCCGATTGCGTCTTGCACGCGCGCGACTCCCGCGTCGCTGGCAAGCTCGACGAGTCCCGTAGCCAACCGCTTTGGCAACAACGGACCTTGGTAGACGAACGCCGTGTAGACTTGCACCAGGGTGGCGCCCGCTCGGATTCTCGCCCACGCCTGTTCGGCGGTTTCGATCCCTCCGACCGAGATCAACACCAATCGATCGCCGGTTCTCCGGCGCAATCGTTTCAGCACTGCGAGAGAGCGACGTTCGATCGGCGGACCGCTCAGGCCGCCGGCCCCGCATTTTTCGACGCGCGCCGGGTTGCTGTCGAGCTCGTCTCTCCCGATGGTGGTGTTGGTCGCGATCACCCCGTCGAGCCCGAGCTCGATCGCCAGGTCAGCCACTTCATCGATGTCTTCGTCCGCCAAGTCAGGGGCGATCTTCACGAGCAGGGGGACCCGGCGCGTCGGGGACGCTTCACGAAGCGCTTCACGAACCGCTATGAGCAGCGGGCGGAGCTTCTTGGTTGCCTGGAGGTCGCGCAGTCCCGGCGTGTTCGGTGAGCTGACATTGACGACGACGTAGTCGGCGCAGGCGCCCACCCGTCTGGCGCTCGAGACGTAGTCGGCAATCGCATCGGATTCCGGAACGACCTTGGTTTTCCCTATGTTCACGCCAACGATCGTTTGATGGGGTCGGCTGAGTCGCTTCACGGCGTCGGCCGAACCACGGTTGTTGAACCCCATGCGGTTGATGAGAGCGCGGTCACGGGGGAGCCGAAACAACCTCGGCCTGGGATTGCCTGGTTGGGCTTGCCCCGTCAGCGTTCCAACCTCGACGAAGCCGAATCCAAGCGCGCCAAGCGCCTCGTAGCCGACCGCGTCTTTGTCGAAGCCCGCTGCAAGCCCGACGGGGTTCGGAAACTCGAGGCCGAGCGCATGAACCCGGACGCGCTCGGAGCCGACCAGCATGCATCGTCGGAGCCAAGGGCCGACCCCCGGAATCGCGGCAAACCATCGCAGGCAAGCAAACGTGAAGTGATGTGCGGCCTCGGCTGGCAGCAGGTAGAGGAGCGGGCGAATCAGCGCGCGGTACACGGTCCCCTCAACGGGCGAGTGCCGACCATATCGCGTCGTCTCCAAGGCGTTGACCGATTCGTACGTCGAAGGGCTCTTCGATCGGCCCCAGGATCGCTGGGTCTCCTGAATGCACGTTTCGAAGAGCATCCCGACACTGTGCGACGGCTGCGGCGCTCATGCGGCCGAGCGGCGCGCGGCTTGCTGAGGTGATCATGCCGAGCCCCGCCATCATCGTCTTCAAAGGAACCGGGTTACGAAACTTGTCGGTCACTTCGACACTCTGGCCGTTGGGAAGGGGGCGCACGCTGGTCACTTGGCAGGTTACGAGAGCAAGGATCGGTGAGAGTGCCGCTGCAAGCCGGTCAGTCTCCTCGAGGTCGTTGGCTTCCTGTGCGCGTACCATCGAGCTCAACGTGCCTGGCACGAGGTTCGACATCACGCTGATGACTCCAGACGCGCGAATCTCCGGGTCGCGCATCATCGTGAGGGTCATGTCGTCGTCGCCTGATAGAATACCCAATGCCGGCCCTGCGAGCTTACGATCGAGGCGCATTCGATCGACGTCCCCGGTGGCCTGCTTGACGGCGGGGACACGTCGCGGGTGGTTCAGGTGCAGCACAGCGAGGTCCGCCGACGAAAGCTCGCACCCGGTTCGGCCGGGAATGATGTACGGAACGATGGGAATGTCCGCGACCTCGTCGAGGATGCGCTCGTAGTATTCCGCGCGGAGCTCGAGGCTAGACGGCCCGTTGTAGTAGCAGTCGACCAGGAGTGCTGCAGTCGCCCCAACATCCTTGGCGTGTGCCGTCCCGCGTATCGCCTCCTTCGTGTTGTTGCTTCCCGTCCCGGCGAGCACGCCCGCACGCGCTTCGACGACCCGGACTGCGGCATCGATCACCGCGTCGTGCTCCTGCCAGGATAGGGTCGGCGACTCGCCCGTGGTTCCGCATGGAACGACACCATCGACGCCCTCGCTGAGCTGAAACTCGATCAGGCGTCGCAAGGCTTCGTGATCGACCTGCTGGTCTGTCGAAAACGGAGTCACCAATGCAGTCCACACACCGTGGGGTCGGAAGGTCCCGCTCATGCCCGGGACCTTAGCGTTTTTCGGACCAAAGGAAAGCGGCTTTGTGCTTGACCCCAAACCCGAAAAAGCCCACCAACGGCGGACATGGCAGCCGTCGCCGCAGCTCTGATCCTCGGTGCGTTCGCCCTCGCGTACCGCTTCTACGCGCGATTCCTGGGTGAGCGCATCTACGACGATCGCGAGGACTTCGCCACGCCGGCGCACGAGCTCGAAGACGGCATGGACTACGTCCCAACGCAACGCGCGGTCTTGTTCGGCCACCACTTCACGTCGATTGCGGGTGCAGCGCCGATCATCGGTCCTTGCGTTGCCGCGTATTGGGGTTGGGGACCGGCGCTCGCATGGGTGGTCCTTGGAACGATCTTCATGGGCGCGGCTCACGACTTCGGCGCGTTGGTGGCAAGCGTGCGCGAGAAGGGGCGGTCTGTCGCCGACATTACGGCCAATACGATGAGCCGGCGCGCTCGCATCTTGTTCATGTGTTTTGTGTTGGTGTTGATCTGGCTCGTGCTGGCGGTTTTCGCGATGGCGATCGCCGGTCTCTTCGTCAGCCAGCCCACGAGCGTAATCCCGATCAACATACAAATCATCGTCGCGATCATCATCGGTTGGTTGGTCTACAAACGGAAGGTGAAGCTGCTCGTTCCGTCCCTCATCGCCCTCGCCGTGCTCTACTTCTTCGTGTGGGTAGGGACCAAAGTGCCAGTGGATTTCGTGGCGATGGGATTCGACGAGCACGGGGTCACGACGGCATGGATCTTCTTCCTGTTGGTATATTCCGCGATCGCGAGCTTGCTGCCGGTGTGGCTTCTTCTGCAGCCGCGGGACTACATCAACAGCCATCAGCTATTGGTCGGCCTCGGGCTCCTGTTCTTGGGCGTTTTGATCGCGCATCCCCATTTCGATGCGCCGGTCTTTCGGACTGCTGAGAAAGGGGCTCCGCCAATCTTTCCCATTTTGTTCGTGACGATCGCCTGCGGCGCGATCAGCGGCTTCCACGGGCTGGTCGCCTCGGGTACGACTTCCAAGCAGGTCAATCGTCTTTCGGATACGCGCATGATTGGATACGGCGGCATGCTCGGCGAAGGCTCGTTGGCGCTGGCCTCGACACTCGCCGCCGTTGCGGGCATCGGGTTGGTGGGAGCCTGTGCTCTTCCAGGCCAAGGCGCGGTCGAGAACCTGAGCTGGGCGGTCTACTACGACAGCTGGGAACACGCCGGTGGCAACAAAGCCGCCGCCTTCGTGCTCGGCGGCGGCGCGTTCCTCGAGGCGGTCGGGTTGTCGGCGGAGCTATCGCGAACATTGATGGCAGTGTTGGTCATCGCGTTTGCAGCGACCTCCCTCGATACAGCCGTGCGCATTCAACGCTTCATTCTCGCCGAGCTCGGCACCGCCATGCGCTTCAAGCCGCTCACGAACCCCTACATCGCGACCCTGGGGGCAATCGTGCCGGCGATGTACCTCGCCCTGGCGGAGACTCCCGACCCCGCAACAGGTAAGGCGAAGGCAGTCGGCTGGGTCTTGTGGCCGATTTTTGGCGCAAGCAATCAGCTTCTTGCCGCGCTCACGTTGATGACACTGTCTCTCTACTTCTTCGCCAGGAAGAGAAACGTCTGGCCGTTGGTGATCCCCATGGTGCTCGTGATGTCGGTTGCAGGCCTGGCCCTGCTCACCAACCTTCAAGACTTCGTCGCACAAGGCAACGTACCGCTCGTCGCCCTCGCATCGCTGATGTTGGTACTTTTGCTGTGGATGGTGGTCGAAGGAATCATCGCAGCCCGAAAAAGCGTGAGCTTACGACGCTGACACGGCCGCTCACCCTTTACACAGACGCCAAGAACCAACGAGTGCAGTGACAGCGTCAGAGACTCAAGAGCTCGTTGGCATTCACGCCGAGCACGCGATCGATTTCGCCTGAGCTGATGGGGAGACGTTCGACCCAACCCTTGATGTGGCTGTAGTCGTAAAGGTCATGGTCGTGCTCGGCGTGAAATCCGTAGGGTGCGTCGGTCCCGTAGAGCGCGCGCTCTGAGCCCACGGCCGCCACTGCCCGCCTTGCGAGCGCTTCATCGAGATAGGGGCTCGACAGGTCGAGCGAAAGGTTCGGGTAGCCTCGCATTTTCGTCCACGCCCGCTGAAAGTGCGGCATGCCGGCGTGCGCGAAAATCATGCGGAGCTTCGGAAACTTCTCGGCGATCCATTGCCACTCACCTCGCTTGCCAAAACCAAGATGAATCAAGACCGGCAGACCGAGCTCCTCGCACCGTCGAAAGATCGCTTCGCCTTCTGGGATCTCCCAACCATGCCAGTGTGGGTGGAGCTTCACGCCGACATAACCCGGCTCTGACCGCCAGCGTTCAAGCTCCTGGAGCTGGTCGCCCGTGGCCCGAGGATTCAGAAAAATCCAGCCGACGAACAGGTCCGGGTGTGCACGCAGCACGGCAGCTACTTGAGAATTGTCGGGCTCACTGTAGATCTCGTAGATCTTGCCTTTCAGCTTGAGATTGCCGTCCTTCATGAACGTGCGCTGCAGCACGTTGGCCAGGCTGTGGGCCGGCGAGCACATGAGTGCGCGAACGAAGCTGAGGAGGCCGGTGGGCGTCTCGGGCAGCGGGTCGTTCATGGTCGGGATCAGCGCGACCTTGTCTACACCATGTGACAACATTTGCGCGCGCATCGGTTCGACCTCGAACATGCGAGGCTCGAAGTGTGCGTGGATGTCCAGAACGGTCATAGTGTGGGCGATTCTGTCACAGATCGTCCACCGGCGTACAGGGTCTAGAGGGCCTAGAGGGACCGGAGGGCATCCGTAGCCTTGGGCTTGGCAAATCGAAGGCGCGTCCCTAGACTCCCCCGATGGCGGTCGATGCACAGAGCCTGGTTCGGCGCGCCGCGCGCGGGACCACTTGGGCACAGTTCGTCGATTACATGTCTCCCGCCCTTTACGAGGTGATGCCGCTGCGGTCCATCTTTGTACAGGGCAAGGAGTTCATCTCTAACGGTCTCGATTCGGCTCGGTTTGCGCAAGCGCGACAACAAGTCGAGGCATGGCTCCAAGACCAAGGTGGGGGCATTCAGCTCGGCGCGGGCTCAAAGCGCGACGGCGAGCAGTGCCTGTCCGATCTTCGGGAGGATGCGCGCCGCGCTATTGGTCAGCAGATCCTCGAGCTTTATTTCGGCCAGATTTTCACGAGCGACCATGCAATCCTCGATCTGCGCGCCGAGTCCTTCGCGGCCGCAGAGGAGGGCATCTTGTGGCGGCCGCGGTCGATCTACCTCGAGTGGCAGCCCGAATTTCTAAGGGGCCTGCGCGATCTTTACGCCGGGTTCTACCTCGATGACGACCCAAGATTCGAACGCGGTTTGGACGGGCTGAATCTCGAAGAGGCAGGCGATTTGCTGGTAAGCCATCTCGGCAACGGCGATCAGCGCAGCGTTCGATTCGAGATGAGTGTGTTTCAGTCGAGCTTCCATCAAATGTTCCTGCGTTGCCGAGATAGGGGTATCTCCCTGCACCGGAACTTCGTCGCGCTAGGCACCTACTTGGTGTGCCTCTACCACGTACTTGAGACCCTCGATCTAGAGCTTGACGTCCGTGCCGCGTTCGAGCGGATTCATGCATGAGCGTGTTAGAACAGATCCTCGGCAATGGCTCTGGACCCTGTTAGGCTCGCATCTACCCATGCGCAACTCCGCAAACCCACGGCAAGCCACTGTAGTCGTCGAAGCTCTGACGCTTTCTCGAGAGCAGCGCGTGCAAAGGCTCCGCGCGCTCATGGGGCATGCAGACCCTGCCGTGAAGCAGCTGACGATCGGCATTCGAGATATCACTTCGCGTCAGTATGACCTTTTCGTGATGCCTCTGATTCGCCGGCATTGGCCGGGCATGCTCAGCGATCCATTCGCCGTCAAGATGCGCTTGGCCGCCTGTGATCTGTACGCGTCGGCGCCCTACACTGTGCTGTTTTGCGCGCCGCAGAGGCCCCTGTCCGTTGCCTTGATCACGCATCTCGGGAACCGGTTCGCCCTTCCCAACGTCGTGCTCGGGCTCGCGTCGCGTGTCGCGTTGAACGTCCTCGGGCGCGTGGCGTTGGCGGATCAACACCGGCGAATCATTCTTATCGCGGCCTTCATCGCCATGATCGATCATGCATTCGACCACTGCATGGATGACCCGCCCCGAGAGCGTGGTCGCAAGCTCCATGCGTTGCTCGATGGCGACTGGGAGCCCGACACCCCCCAACTCGAGCTCACGCGCGCCCTTCAGGTAGAGATGGAACGCGATTTGGGACGGCTCGAGCGGGAGCATTTCGACCAAGCAGTCCGCAAGCTCAAAGACTGGGTCGACTCTGAAGTGGCAGGGCTGACCGGCGTGGCCGATCCCACTGGGGTTGGCCATCGGCTGGCGGGCATCGAGGGCACCATCGATGGCCTTCTGTTTCCAGTCCATCAGTATGCCGGTGAAAGAGCGCGGCCTTGGATGTACGAGGTGTCCCTGTTCGTGCAGATGCTCGACGACTATATCGACGTCGAAACCGATACCAAAGACGGGCGGTTGACGCCCGTGATCTCCGGGGAGTGGACTTTCGAAGACATCGCGCGCACGTGGCACAACACCGTCGCCGGCATCGAAGAGCTAGCGCGGGCCGGCGGGCATGCCGCGCCCCATTATGTGCGCTTCATCCGCGAAGCCTACGTGCTCATGCTTTGCGAGGTGCTGGAGGGGATGGCGGCGGGCCTTGCCGATTAGCGAAGGAAACCCGGGAGCACATGTCCCGCTCGCTCCCGCTGTATTCGTCACGGGCAAGGGTGGAGTTGGCAAGACGACCGTCGCCGCAGGGCTCGCTTTGGCGGCAGCGCAAGCCGATGGCGAGTCCGTCTATGTGGAGTTTGGGGACGGCGCAGGCGGACGCCGCGTGCTTCGGAACCGGCCGGGCGGCCTCGAGCACATCACCCTCGATCCGAGTCGAGCGGTGGTGAAGGCTGCGACACCGGTGTTCGGGTCGGCGAGGCTTGCCAAGCTGGCCCTCGACAACTTTGCGATGCGGCCCTTGATCCGCGCCGCACCCGCAATTCGGGAGCTTGGTGTCCTCGAGCTCGCGCGACAGGTCGTCGCAGAACATCCCGGCAAGCGGGTCGTGTTCGACATGCCCGCCACCGGACACAGCGTGGCTTGGCTCAAAGTCGCGCGGCAGGGACGGGAGCTGACGGGCAGAGGGCCCATCCACGATGTCTGCGCGAGGCTCGAGGACGAGCTGGTGTCGCCAGGCCGCGCCTCCGTCGTCGTCGTGACACTTCCAGAGCGCCTGGTGCTCTTCGAGACCTTGGCGCTCTGCGATACGGTCGAAAAGGAGGTGGGCCTCTTGGTCGACCGACTCGTGGTAAACCGGGTTCCTCAGGCGCCTTCGGCCGCCGCGCTCGCCGATGCGGCCGCTCTATCCAACACGCCTGGCCGCGTGGGTGAGGCGGCTGCAAAGCTCGCTGAGCTCCTCTCGGTGCGAACCACACTTCGAGAACAGGTCATGGAGGCGCTCAATGAGACCGTGCACCGCCACGGCGAGGGCAAGGGCGTCGAAAAAGGGCTCACGCTGCTGCCGATGTCAGGCAAAGACCCCACGGCCGCAACTGTCGCTGACTGGTTGCGCAACGCCGGAGCCGCATGAGCCGCCCAGAAGTCATCGTGTGCTCTGGAGGAGGCGGCGTTGGTAAGACGACGGTCTCGGCAGCGCTCGCGCTCGCCTTGGCGAAGAACGGATACCGTGCATTGATCGTGAGTATCGATCCGGCGCGCCGGCTGGCAGACGCTATGGGCGTCGAGCTCGGAACGAAAGCGCGCGAGCTTTCGCTCGATGCTGGACGAGGTCAACTCTTTGCGCTCATGCCCGATCCACACAACGCGCTACGGACGTTCATCGAGATGCTCTTCGAAGAGGAGCCCGCTTCCGTCGAAAGGCTTTTGAAGAACCGGCTGTATCTTGCGCTCGAAGCCGCGGTGCCCGGCATCCATGAAGTAGTCGCGATGAGCCTCACGTGGCGGGCAATTGTCGATTACGACATCGACGTGGTCGTCATCGATACTGCGCCGTCTCGGAATGCCGTGGACTTCATCGGGTATCCCAAGCGCTTGGCGAAGCTTCTGGGTGGTCGCGCGGTGGGCTGGATGGCGGCGATCGGAAAACGTACCAGCATTTCGCCGGAGGACGACAGGATGGGGCGAGTCGAGGGACTTTTGGTGCGTGCACTCGGTCCGGTGGCGCGAGACGTGGCCGGTCTGTTCTCTGAGATGGCCCGCGTCCGCGAGCGCTTCATCATGCTCAACGAGCACACGAGCGAGCTGCTGCTGCACCCGGATACTCGTTACTTCCTCGTAGCCTCGCTGACGGTAGCAGCGAGAGATGACGTCCACTACCTGTTTCGAAAGCTGAGCGCGCTCGAGCTAGTGCCGCGGGCTCTCATCATCAATTCGGAGTTCGTCCCGAAACGGAATTGGATCGACGTTCTCGAGAACTCGGACGAAATGACGACGGCGATCCGTGAAGTGATTGCCGCGCTCGATGAAGAGGACACGATCCGCAAACGGGCAGCGCAGCGCACCACCGCGGTTTTTTCGAGGCGATACCCCAACGTGCTGCAGCTCAGCCTTCCGTTCATCGAGGTGGTGGAGCCTCGAAACATCGTGCATGCCCTCTCAGACTACTTCGACATCCCCGCGCTGCTGGCTCGGTAGCCAGGCCTCGGGCTCATCTCATCGTCGGTTCCGCCCACGCCTTGAGTCGCTTCATGCCTTCGGCGTAACTGACATTCGGCTGGTAGCCGAGGTCGCGTCGCGCTGCCGAGATGTCGTACCAGTGCGCAGTCGAGAGTTGGCTCACGAGGTATCGCGTGACCGGTGGCTCGGAATGGAGCCGCAAGAGCTTCCAGACGCTCTCCACGATGACAGCGGCGCTACGTGCAAAGGTCGCAGAAACGGAGCGAGTCACCGGCGGAAGCCCTACCGCAGCCAGCATGTCGTTGATGAACTGAGGGCCCGGCAGCGGCTCGTCTTGCGTGATGAAATATGCCTTGCCGGCGATCGGAGAGCCTGGCGACAGACGGTCGTACGCCAAGAGGTGAGCCAATACCGCGTTGTCGATGTAGGTCGTGTCCAACGGTTGGGGCTCTCCAACCATCGTGAGCCTCCCCGCTTTCGCGCGCGCGACGAGACGAGGAAGCACAGACGTGTCACCGGGACCCCACACGAGGTGCGGTCGAATCGCGACCGTCGACAGCGTATCGTCGTTCGTCGCTAGGATTTCGCGTTCGGCCATCGCTTTGGTCGCCGGGTAGTGCGCTTCGAAGCGTTCTGGGTAGGGAGCAGACTCATTGACGCCATCGATTGAGTCGCCGCCATGCACGACGCTCGGAGTGCTGGTGTAGACCAGCTTGCGGACCTCGTGCGCGTGACACGCCCGAATCACGTGACGAGTCCCTTGCACGTTGGTTTGAAAGAAGTCCTCGTACCTTCCCCAGAGGTCGAATCGAGCCGCGACGTGGAAGACACCGTCGCATCCTGCGACCGCCGCCGCGACCGCGTTTCCGTCCGCAAGGTCACCGCGATGGAGCTCGACACCCAGGTCGCGTAGATCCGGATAGTCTCCTCGACAGAAGACGCGAACCCGCTCGCCCCGCTCGACTAGCGCTCGCACAATCCCGCGACCGATGAAGCCGCCGCCTCCGGTTACCAGTAGCGTCATCGGCCGGCTCTCGATTCTACCCACCGCATCAGCTTCTCGCGACCGATCTTCGCATTGTGCCGGATATCGACCGGAAACCCCGGGTGCTGCATGAACGTGTCGATTCGCGTGAGCTTCGGGTGGGCGCGCGCGATCTCGCGCAGCTCGCCTTCGATCGTTCTCCAGTCTCCCGAGCCCGGCTCGAGCTCGACGCACAGGGTAGGCCGACGCGCGCCTCCGATCACGGGTGCGACCAATGCCGACCGATATACGGCCGGGTGCGCGTCGAAGACCTTTTCGCACGGTACCGTGAACATCGTTTCGTCCTCAAGCGCGACCCGATGGCTCTTTCTGCCACAGAACCAGAGCCGGCCCGAAGCGTCGCGCCAGCCAAGGTCTCCCATGCGGTGCCAAATGGTATCGCCATCGAGTATCTTGGCGAGCGCCGTGCGCCGCTCGTCGCCGAAGTACTCCTCGGTGACCATGGGTCCGCGCACGGCAATCTCGCCGACCTCGCCATCGGGAAGCTCCAGGCCATCGGAAAACTTCGCGATCGGTTCATCGGTGATCTGAATGACCTTGATTTCGATGTCGGGGACGGGCGCGCCGACGCAGACGCCCGCGCCCTGCTCCGTGTCCTGCCAAGTGCTCCCCAAGATGTCTCGGCCTGCAAGACACGCCACAGGCAATGATTCGGTCGCCCCGTACGGCGGGAACACGTCACCGTCTGCCGGCAGCATTTGATGCCAGCGAGCGAGCGTTTGACCTGGCATCGGAGCGCCAGCCGCGATGACCCGCCGAAGCGTGGGCAGTTTCGTTCCGTGTTGCTCGCCGAACCGACCGACCGTATTGAGAAGCGCAGGCGAGCCGAACATCGTCGTGATGCCGAATCGCTGGATCGGCTCGATCACGTTCCTGGGATCCACGTCTGCGGGCCGCGTCGGATCCATGTCCGGAAGCACCGTCGTCATACCGAGCGCGGGATCAAACAGCGCAAACATCGGAAAGGTCGGCAGATCGATCTCCCCGGGCTCGATCGAGAAGAGCTTTCGAATCGCGTCGACCTGGGCGAGGAAGTTGCGATGACGGTAGACGACCCCTTTTGGCGGTCCGGTGCTCCCGGATGTGAAAAGCACGGCGGCCACTTCGTTTCCGCGCGTCGGAATGGGTTGATGACCTTCGGCGATCCGCTTCGCGCCGACCCTTTCGACCTGCTGTAGCGTGTGTTTCGCGAGTCCCCAACCTCCAACATTCACCGTGTGTCGAATCGTCGACCGGCCCCAGCCGAGTGTGAGGCGTACCGCATGAGCCACTGGGACTCCGATGAACGCACTTGGCGTTGCACGCGCGATACACCGACCGAGCCCTCGAATCCCGAGACCGGGATCAATCATCACCGGCACGACTCCTGCCTTGAACATCCCAAACGTCAGTGCGAAAAGCTCAGCGCTCGGTCGCACCATGATCGCGGCGCGGTGGCCGCGCTCGATGCCTACGGCGTGCAAGCCAGCGGCGATGTGATCGCTTCGTTGGTCTAGCTCCCGATACGAAATCCGCGTGTAGACGAGCTGTCCATCCGCGTCGCGCCGCTTGGTGGGTACGTACATTGCGGTCACATCCGGCTGCGACGCAGCCATGCTCGGTAGTACGTCGGCAACGGTTTGGTTTGAAGTCGTCATGTCTGCGTTCCTAGGAACTCGCGGACGAGCGCCTCGATCTCGTCTGGCGCGTCTTCGAGGACGTAGTGTCCGCAGTCCGCGAAGCGGTGCACTGCCGCATTCGGAAGCACCTCTTGCCATCGATTGAGGAAATGGTCGTCGAACACGAAGTCGCGATCGCCCCAACAGATCAGCACAGGGCGATCGTTGAACTGCGAAAGACGCTCTCCTACGTCACGGACAATCGAAAAGCTCGGGTCTGCGTCGGAGAGCGGGATGTCTTGCACAAATCTCAACACGGCGCGACGGTTGTTCCAGCTATCGTATGGGGCGCACAGACCATCGCGCACCTCCTTTGGCAGCTTGCGTCGAGTCACAGCGAGTCGCGTCGCGCCTCGTGCGAACGCGTTCAGTCCACGAACCAGCACGGCGCCCACTGCCGTGTCGCGCGCTAACCGGAGTGCAGCTGGAAGCCTCTTGGAAGATGGCATCGGGAACGCAGCAGTGTTGAGGAGCACGAGCCGCGAAACGAGCCGGGGGTGGCGGTGCGCCCAGCCCATGCCGATCATGCCTCCCCAGTCGTGCAGCACGAGCGTGACGTTCTCGAGCCCTAGGTGCTCGACCAAGGCCTCGATGTCCTCGATCCGCTGCCGGAGTTGATAGCTGTACTCGTCGTCATTGGGTTTGTCGGATTTTCCGCAGCCAACGTGGTCCGGCGCGATCACCCGGTGGGTCGCCGCCAGCGCCTGGATGAGCCTCCGCCAGTAGAAGGACCACGTCGGATTGCCGTGGAGCATGAGCACCGGCGAGGCGTCGCGACGGCCTTCATCGACGTAGTGCATGCGTGCGCCGCCGGGGAGTTGCAGCCAGTGGGGTTCGAACGGGTAGAGCTCCTCCGAAACTTTCATCTATGGGATTACCAAACGACTTCGGCCATGCTGCAGTTGAGACCCGAGCCGATGCCGAGCAGGCCCACGCGGTTGCCCGACTGAACACGACCGGCCTCGACGGCCTTCGACAAGACGATCGGCACCGCGGCAGGCCCCACGTTCCCAAGCTCTTCGTAGGTCGTGAGGATCTTCTCGTGCTCGAGCTCGAGCGCAGCCGCGAGCTTTTCGGTGTGAGCCTTGCTGACTTGATGCAAGACGTATTCATCGAGGCAACCGGGGCTCCAGCCGAGCTCGACCTTCGCAGCGTCCCACGTCCGTTTCGCGAGCTTGATGCCTTCGACGAGAAGCTCCCGGGTCTTCGTCTGCATCTGGTCGACTTGACCGTGGCAAAGGTCGTTGTGCTCCGTCGCTGCCACGGTCACCGATCCGACAAATCTGTGTCCGTGGGGTACGAGGTCGCTCCTACCAAGCATCATCGCCGCGCCGCCGGATCCGAGGGTTAGTGTCGCAAAGTTCGCGCGGAAAAATGCCTCGTCAACGTCGGGTTGGCGCAGTCGCTCGAGGGTCTTGCTCACGACGTAGCGACTGTTCTCGCCGTCGACCACGATCCCGTAGTCGATCTGACGCCGTTCGATCATGTTGCCAACGATCTCCATGCCACTGAGAAAGCCCAGGCATGCGTTGCCGAGGTCGAAATTGACGCAGTCCGAGCCCAGACCGAGGTTTCGGTGCACGAGGGCTGCGGTCGAGGGTTCGATGTAATCGCGACACACAGATGTGTTGATCAGAATTCCGAGGCGGCCGCGGTCGACTCCGGCTCGTTCGATGGCAACTTCTGCCGCGGCCGTGGCTGCCTCGGAGGGTTGAAACGAGGCGTCCCACATCCGACGCGCCACGATCCCGGTGAGTCCTCGGAGGATCCCGCGGGGAATGCCCAGCCGGTGCATTGGCTCCGCCAGCGCGGCCTCAAGCTCCGTCGAGGTCACGCGGTCGCGAGCGTCGACATGGGCCACGCTGCAGATGGCGACATTCTCAAAGCGCATCGAGACGCAACCTAGTTCGCGGGGGGTAGCCGGACAAGCCACTCAGGCAATGCGAAATGGCCCTTCCGCGCGAGGATTCGTGGGCAACCGACCTCTGAGGGGCGGAATTCGGGTGTGAAAAGACCCGAGCCATCGGTTCAACACGAGTGAGGAAGGCGGGTTCGGCGCGCTACGAAAGGCTCGAACCAGACGGGTCCGGGTCGGCGTCATGGCAAGTTTCTCCCCGGTCTAGTTCTGTACTTGCGCAAGGCCTGGTTTCTCAGTCAGAGACTGTCACCGCAGTGAAGCATTCGGCAGAAAGAACAGCCCACGGACTCATCCCGATCGCCGACGGCCTGTGGAGCATGACGCAACCGCTGCGGTTTTGGGGCGTCGAGACTGGGGCGCGAATGACGATCGTGCGTCTGCAAGACGGAGGGCTGTTCGTGCACTCGCCGTTGCCACTCGATGAGGCGCTTGGAGCGGAGATCGATGGGCTTGGACCGACAAAGGTCGTGGTTGCACCGAGCTTGTTTCATCACCTGTCGGCTGGCGTGTGGAAGGACTCCTATCCGGAAGCGGTGCTCGCCTGTTGCCCAGGGCTCGAAAAGAAGAGGGCCGACCTCGCGTGGGATCGTATCCTTTCCGACCGACCGGAGCCGGAATGGGCGGGCCACCTCGACCAGGTGGTCTTCGCTGCACGCACGATGGAGAACGAGGTGGTGTTTTTTCATCGCCGCACGCGGACGATGATTTGCGCTGATGCGATCTTCAACTTGTCCGAGCACCCCAGCCGATTGACGCGGATCGTCGCGCTTCTCCTCGGGAATCGCAAACCGGGTGCGACATGGCTCGAACGCCTCATGATCCGTGACCGCGCCGCGGCACGGGAGCAGATCGGCCGGATGATCGCGTGGAAGCCGGAGCGGATTCTGCTCGCGCATGGCAAGTGCATCGAGCACGACGGCGAGGCTGTGCTGCGCAAAGCCTATGCGTGGCTGAACACCCCGCCACCCGGCTTCTTGGCGTGACAAATGCCTTCTCTCCCTGATGGATGTTCCTCCGCGTAGGTTTGTCTTCGCTGTGAGTTTGCGGTACGCGAGAATGCATGGAGATCGTCAAAAAAACCGAAGAGTACGAGATCATCAAGAAGCGGTCGGGCCGTTACGGCGTTCGCGACGCCAACCGTAAGTGGCTCAACGGCGACGAAAAGGTCAAAATCCTGCTTGCCGAGAAGCTGATCAAGGCACCTGTTCAGAAGAAGAAGGAGCCCGAGCCGGTGTCCGAGGCGGAAGCCGCTGACGCCTCGGCGGATGCGGTAGGTGAAGCGCCCGCCGAAAAAGCGAGCGAGTAGTTCCGCTCGACCGGGGGGCGTTCACCGAGCTGATAGTGGCTCAAACGCCTTTTCCGAGGACCGATCATGAAGGATTGGACTTTGGAGCCAGCCTCCGATACGGCGAGCAGCCTGCAAGGCTGCCCAGGCGCTGGCCTCCACCAATGCGCGGTCGCCTGGTGTCGTCCTTCGAAACGCTTCCACAGTACTTTGATCCACTCGGTACGAGGCAAGGGCCACGAGAAGCACGAAGCGACCCGCCGGCCGATGCGCTTCATCGAGTGACGCTACTGCATCGTCCACCAATGGGGCGCTGATCTCGGGCTCTTCACCCTCCCATCCTGCAAGCCGGGCTAGAAGCAGTGCTCTCACGTGCTCTGGCAGGACGCGCTGTCCAGCCTCCTCTACGACGGCTGCGAAACGCGCCCACGCGCCAGCGATCGCGGGGTTGCTCTTTGCCCAACGGAGGTCGTTCGGTAGGGGAGCATCGGGAAGGAGATCCAAAGACGCGCCGGGCCCGCCTCCACGCAGAACCATGCGCTTTCCAAAGGTCGCGCCGAAGACCCAGCGCGCAGCGCCCCGGAAGCCGGAAGGAAGGGGCAGAAGATCGTCGCCCAGGAACACATGCACCATGCGATTGACGTAGTGGTAGGCGAGTGCCGTGCCGATGGCTTCTGTTGCATCTTCCACGGAGAAAGGCGGATTCGTGACAATCGGGTCGTTGGGTTGGCGGGTCGCGAGCGCCCAGCGCACGACCTCTCGAATGCGATCGTCAGCAATGGCTTCAGCCTGTCCATTCCGAATGCATGCGGCGACATCGTGTTGGGCCGCACCGTGGAGCAAGCCCGTATGCGCGTCGACACAATAGGGGCACCTGTTGATGTGCGATACCGATACAGAGATGGCCTCTTTCACCGGACGCGAGAGTCGCCCCGGCACGATTTGGCTCTCGCGGGTCACGCTCCAAGCGCCCGCCAGGATTCGCGGGGCGGGTGAATGAAGGGTGAGTGGCGGTGCTAGTTGGAATTCGGCGCGTAGCTGCGCATAGACTTCGGCCACCAAACCTCGAGCCGCAGTCGGGGCAACCGGCGTGACGTGGTGCACTAGGCCCCTCATTTGGTTGAACAGACGATTTTCGACGGCCTGGAACATACGGCCAAACCCTAAAGGAACTCAATGCTCAGATCTACCGGCTTAGAAGAAAGTAGCCGTCGGCCTTCTGCACCAGCTCAAGCAAAGCTACTAACGACCTGCATCAGCTGTTAGGATTTACCGCATGAGATCGACAATCGGCATTCTGACGGGCGGAGGCGATGTTCCCGGCCTCAATCCGGCGATCCGCGCTGTGACGTTTCGTGCATTACGTGGGGGGCACCGTGTCCTCGGGATTCGCCGTGGCTGGGGCGGCCTGGTGGAAATCGTGCCAAACAAGAACGCGGACAACGATGAGCATGTGCAGCTCCTGACCGAAGAGGTCGTTAATAAAGCCGCACGCACGGGCGGGACGTTCTTACACACCTCGAGAACGCGACCGAGTCACCTGCCGAAAGCGCTCGTGCCTCGCCATCTGCAGCACAAGTACAAAGACGACATCAATGACGTCACCCCGGAAGTTCTGGCCAATATCGACTTCCTCGGCATCGACTTTCTGATCCCCATCGGCGGCGACGACACCCTCAGCTATGGCGCCCACCTGCACGAGAAGGGTGTCCCCGTAGTAGCGATTCCGAAAACGATGGACAACGACGTTCCCGGGACGGATTACTGCATTGGATTCAGCACCTGCGTGACGCGCACGATCGAGCTGACTCACAAGCTACGGACCACTGCGGGCTCGCACGAGCGGTTTCTGGTGATCGAGGTCTTTGGCCGTTACGCGGGCTACACCGCGCTGCTCCCAACGATGGCCGGCGCCGCGAATCGATGCGTCATTCCAGAGCACACGTTCAATATCGAGGCGCTCACCGACCTTCTCGTCCACGACCGCGACCGAAACCCAAGCAAGTACTCCGTCGTCTTGGTATCGGAAGGTGCTCAGATGAAGGGCGACGAGGCAATGTCCTTCGAATCGGAGGAAGCCGACCAGTTTGGTCATCGCAAGTTGGGCGGCATCGGAGACCGCGTGGCAAATGCGCTCAAAGAGCTGTCACCTAAATTCAACCAGGGCCGCCGGGTCAACGTCCTGAGCCAGCGACTCGGCTACTTGGTTCGCTGTGGCGAGCCCGATGCCCTCGATTCGATCGTTCCCATGGCATTCGGCAATCTAGCGCTGGATCTCATCGATGCGGGCACAACAGGTCGGCTGGTCGCCGTTCACGACGGCCATTACGACAGCGTTCCCATCGATACCGTCGTCAGAGCCAAGAAGGCGGTCGACGTCGAGAAGTATTACAACACCGACCGTCTCCGGCCGAAGTACAAAGCTTTTGGGGGCCTGCCGCTCTTCATCATGACCGGCGACATCTAGCTCCGCGGCGGGTCGAACGGCTTCCCCAATGGTACGCGGCTACCGATCGACAACCGCTGCCGCGATCGAATCCGACCACACGTTCACCGTCGTTCGGCACATGTCGAGGATCCGGTCCACCGCCAGAATCAATGCGACGGCGCTCGTCGGTAGCCCTACTGCGTTCAGGACCACGACCATCATCACCATGCCGGCATGCGGGATCCCTGCCGCGCCGATGCTCGCCAAGAGAGCGGTCAGCGCGACGATCATCTGTTGGGTCATGCTCAAATCGATGCCGTAGACCTGCGCGATGAAGAGCACTGCCACTGCTTCATAGAGCGCGGTGCCATCCATATTGATCGTAGCGCCTAGAGGAAGGACGAAAGAGGCCACCTCTGGCTTGACGCCTGCGTCCTCCACGTTTTGCATCGTCAGGGGTAGGGTGCCGTTGCTCGACGCGGTGCTGAACGCGGTCACCAGGGCGGTGGTGAGCTTGCGCGCATAGGCGACCGGCCGCCGACCCGTCATCACTCTCAAGATCGCAGGGAGTGTCACCGACGCGTGAATCCCGAGCGCGATGAACACCGTCAGCACGTACCAACCCAACACGCGGAACGCTGCAGGCCCCTTGCCGGCTGCCGCGAAGAGCGTGAAGCCAAACACGCCGATGGGCGCGAACTTCACCACGAAGAGCGTCATTTGCATCATCACGTCGAACAGACCCGAAAAAAAACGTCGAACTACGCTTGCGTCTTTCGATTCGTGCGCGTGCTCACTCAATGCGATGAACACCCCGAGCAAGAGCGAGAACGAAATGATCGGAAGCATGTCGCCCTTGGCAGCTGCCGCGAGTGGGTTCGTTGGGATGAGCGCCTGGAGCTGCTGCCATAGGACGAGCCCGATTCCATCCGGTGCCTCGGCTAGCAGGGGCTTTGCCACTTCGGCCCGCTCTTCGAGAAGCGCGAGCTCTGCGCCAGCTCCGGGGCGAATGATGTTCACCAGGACGATACCGGTCACGATCGCCGCAAAGCTCGTGGTTAAATAGAATGCGATCGCCCGGCCACCGATCGAGCCCAGTGTCCGGAGATCGCCCATGCCAGTCACGCCGGTGATCAACGACGAGACGATAAGCGGCACCACCAACATCTGCAGGAGCCGCAGGAATAGGTCACCTATACCTTTGCCGATGGCGGCCACCTTGCCGACGTTTTCGGTATCGACCATGCCGTACTCGCCTGCCCAGTTGAGCCCAAGGCCCAATGCGGCGCCCAGAACCATCGCGATGAGTATCCAATGGTGGAGTTGCAGTCGTTTCACGGGCGCGCATTATGCGGACGCCGCTCTTCGATGTAAAACCAAGCCATGACCGACGACAATCCAGACCAAACACCGCTTGAAGACCTGCGGGCGGCCCTCGATACGGTCGATCACGAGCTACTCGACCTGCTCGTGCGTCGGATGGGTATCGTTGCGGATATCGCGGTGAGGAAACGCGAGCAGCGCGTACGAATTCGCGATCTCGCGCGTGAGCGTCGGGTCCTCGACGATCGCTGCGCCCGGGCCCAAGAGCTCGGTCTGCCTCCCGACAGCATCGAGTTGGTGTGGCGTCAATTGATGTTGATGAGCCGCGAGCGACAAGCTGCGTTGCGTGTCGAGGTGCCACCGGATGTCGAGCCCCAGCGAATCGCGATCGTCGGTGGCGAAGGCGGCATGGGGCAGTCGCTGAGCACTTTGTTCTCCGATCTCGGTCACGAGGTGTTGATCGCAGACCTCGACACGGAGCTCACGCCAGTCGCGGCGTCACGAGCGGCAGATGTCGTGATCGTCAGCGTTCCAATTCGCGAGACCCGTGTCGTGATCGAGCAAGTCGGGCCCCATGTACGCCCGGACGCTCTCTTGATGGACGTCACTTCGATCAAGGTAGACCCAATGGCGGCGATGTTGTCTGCCACAGAGGCAAGTGTGCTCGGCACCCATCCCATGTTCGGCCCTGGGGTCAACACGTACCAAGGGCAGCGCGTCGTGATCTGCCCGGGTCGCGGAGACACCTGGCTCGAGTGGGCGCGGCAGATGTTCAGCGCGCGTGGTCTGGTGATCACCGAGACGACTCCCGAGGAGCACGACGCCATGATGGCGATCGTCCAAGTGCTTCACCACTTCAAGACGCAGGTGCTCGGGCTCGCGCTGAGTCGTCTGGGCGTTCCTCTCGAAGACAGCCTTCGGTTCACCTCACCGGCGTACTTGCTCGAGACCTACGTGACCGGCCGCCATTTCGCGCAGTCGCCGGAGCTATACGGCCCCATCGAGATGCTGAATCCTGACTCGAAACGGGTCGTCGCGGCGTTTCAGAGTGCGGCGGCAGCCCTCGCGAACATTCTCGCGGCCGGTGACCAAGCGGCTTTCGACGGTGTCTTCGCGGAGGTGCGTGCGTTCTTTGGAGACTTCACCGACGAGGCACTCGAGCAAAGCCGCTTCCTGATCGATCGGCTGGTCGAGCTCAGCGCCGGGCGTTCGTCGACTTAGCGGGTCGATTGACGCTCGGCGCTGCATCTGCGATGTCGTGTTTCGAGGACGCGACCATGGTGAAAGTTGCGATACACGGAGCGGCGGGGCGCATGGGGCAAAGCATCGCAGCGGTCATCGAGGCCGACGCAAATGCCGAGCTGGTAGCTGCCATGGATCATCCGCAGAGTACGCTCATCGGACAGGACATCGCTGCGCTGGCGGGGGCTCAGCCGCGAGGCGTACAAATCACCGCTGACGTCGAAGAGTTCTTGGCCAACGTTGAGGTGGTCATCGACTTCAGTACCGCATCCGCGACCGAAAAGCTTCTTCCTATGTGCGCCGGCCAGCAAATCCCGATGGTCATCGGCACGACGGGCTTGGACGGGTCGACGCGTGCTGGCCTCGAGCGAGCCGCCGAGATGCTGCCAATCGTGTTTGCGCCGAACTACAGCCAGGGGGTCAATGCTTTGTACTTTCTCGCAGCGCGAGCGACGGAGCTCATGGGCGCCGGGTTCGATGCCGAGATCGTCGAAATGCACCACCGCCACAAGGTTGATTCCCCGAGTGGGACGGCGGTGCGACTCGCCGAAGTGGTGAGCTCCGCGAAGAATCTCGACACCGAACGTGTGGTGACCCACGGCCGGAGCGGTCATGTTGGCGCTCGTCCTAGCGATGAAGTCGGCGTGATGGCGCTCCGAGGCGGGGACATGGTCGGTGAGCATACACTCTACCTAATCGGTGAAGGCGAGCGGCTCGCGCTGACACACCAGGCAACCGACCGCTCGATCTTCGCGCGAGGGGCAGTGCGCGCCGCTCATTGGATCATCAGCCGTCCGGCCGGTCTCTACGACATGACAGACGTCATGGGAATCCCTCGATAGCCTCCGTGGCGAGGAACTCGCTCTACGGGGCAACCACGGAGCGACTCCGAGCGTTTTCTGGTACGGTAGGGGTGCCCTATGGATTGTCCCCAATGTGGAGCCGAGGTTCCGTCCGACAATACGTTCTGCGGGAAGTGTGGCTACGCAATGCGCGATCACGGTCCGCAGCGCACTGATCAGTCACGCATTCGTGTTCACGAAGAGCCGGCACCGACGAACGAAAGAGACCGCGATACGCGTCCATCGTCACCGCGAATTCGAAAACACACCGTGCTTGGGATGCCGCCTGCGACTTTACGGCCGAGCGAGCCACCGGCCTCCGAACCCCCGCCTCCGCCTCCTGCTTCGCTCGCGTCGGCCCGCTCCGCCCGAAGAACGTCGCAAAAGACCATGCTCGGCATGCCCCGTCTCGAGTCTCCCGAACCGAGCGGCACCGAGCCGGAGCCGGAGCCCATGATGCCAAGCGTGGCGGTCCAGGGGCCTCCGCCCGTTCCGCCGCAGGATCGCCCGAGCAATCGCTCCCGGGCGCGCGTCCGGTACGACAGCTCGCTCGAGCCGCCCCCGGTTACCATACGGAGGCGTCGCGCCTTTGGAGGCGTGGCGGTCCTCGTTGCGTTGGCGGCAGCCTGGCTTATCTATCGTTTTCTGAATGGATAGTATCGCGCCAGACGGCCACGTCGTGTGTAGTGCTTGTGGGGGGAGCAATCCTCTGGAGTCGAGGTACTGCGGCAAGTGCGGCGGAGCGCTCGACCGTGGGCTGCCAAAGCCGGGGGATGTCATCGCCGGCCGGTACCGGGTGGTCGCCCCGATCGGCCGTGGCGCGATGGGCATGGTCTATCGGGCAGAGCACGTCCAGATCAGCAAGGTCGTGGCGATCAAGCTTCTACACCGAGAGCTCCAAGAAAATCCCGAGAACGTCTCTCGATTTCATCTCGAAGCAGAGTCTGCATCGCGGCTCAACCACCCAAACACGGTGCACGTGTTCGACTTCGGCAGAACCGAGTCCGGGGCGCTCTACATCGTGATGGAATATGTGGACGGAGCCGACTTGGGCAAGCTCATCGGCAAAGAGGGCCCGATTCCGTTCGGCCGCGTGGCCTATCTTTGCGCGCAAGTCGCGGGCTCGGTTGCCGATGCGCACGAGGAAGGCATCATCCACCGCGACCTGAAGCCCGAAAACATCGTCGTCACAGAAGGACGCGATGGGGAGATGGCAAAGGTCCTCGACTTTGGGTTGGCCAAGCTCTTCGAAGGGACCGCCGAGACGCAGGTGACGAGCAGCGGGACGATCGTCGGCACCCCGTACTACATGTCTCCGGAGCAGATTCAAGGTCACGAGCTCGATGGGCGAAGTGATGTGTACGCGATGGGTGCGATCATGTACGAGTGCGTCGTCGGTAAGCCCCCGTTCGAGGCGGCGAACCCCGTCGGCGTCCTCTCGCAGCACCTCTCGCAGCAGCCCTTGCTCCCTTCATTGCGATCGCCACTCTCGGTACCGACTGAGGCCGACGACATCATCATGCGATGTCTCGAAAAGGATCTCGAACGTCGTTACGAATCGGCCGAGGCCCTCCGCCGCGCGCTGATCGGATATCTTTCGACGGTCGGTGACGAAGATTGGCGGACGAGCCGCCTCGGGATGCGGGCGACGGGCAGCGGCACGCGCCGCGTGGATTCTCTGTTCGAGGCCAAGCAAAGGGGCTGGTGGGTGTTCGCGTTGCTTTCGATCCTGCTCCTCGGGATCGGGGGGTGGCACTACCTCACACGAGGCCCGTCCGAGCACGAGCCCAACCACACGGAGGAGAACGCCAACCGGTTGCCCGAGAGGACTGAAATGGGGGCGTATCTCGGGCAGCGCCTCGACGAGAACAGCGGTGATGTGGACCTGTTCGCGATCGAGCACACCGGAGCCGAAGCTCGCGCTGCCATCGTGGAGGTAAGCGCGATTCCCAACATGAACTTGACGCTCGAGATTCTGAAGGCGGGCCAGCAAGAGCCCGAACTGTTCACGGATACAGAGGGTCTTGGCGAAGGTGAGCGGCTCCCCAACGTCCCGCTCGAGCCGGGCACATACTTCATCCGGGTTCGGGAGAAGGTTAGCGGTCAACGGCTTCCGACCGAGAACGTCTCCGATGAATATTACGTTCGCTGGGAGCTTCGTGACAAAGACCCCGACTTCGAAAGGGAACCCAACGACTCGCTCGAGCTGGCGGAGCCGCTGCCGTTCAGGGACGACCGTCGCGCATGGATCGGATGGCCCGGCGATGTGGACACGTTCTGCTTGAGCGAGGATGCAGACGCGGTCGTCGCGCAGGTGAGCGCGCTTGCGGGTGTGGACTTGGTGCTCCGGATCGTCGATCGACGTACGGACCGAAGTGGTAAGCACGACTCCAATGGGGTGGGGCGCGGTGAGACGACCAAGACATGGCGTAACGCCAAGGCCGGCATGCTGTGTGTCGAAGTGTCAGCCCATCCGCAAGATGACCGAGGCGCCGCCGCGCAGCCCGACGAGACCTATGGTGTCCGCTTCATCAAGGCGCCCGGACGCTAGATGCGCATCGAGGACCTCGACTACGATTTGCCCGGAGAGCTCATCGCGCAGGAACCGCTTCCGGAGCGTGATGCGTCGAAACTGATGGTCCTCGACGTCGGATTTGACGCGATCGATCATCGCCTCTTCACGGAACTTCCCACGTTGCTCGCGCCGAGCCTGTTCATTTTCAACGACACCCGTGTGTTTCCTGCTCGACTCAAAGGCCGTAAAGAGACCGGCGGTAAAGTCGAGCTTCTGTTGCTGCGCAAGACCGAGGAACGCGGCGATAGCTGGCTTGCCATGGGTCGTGCGTCCAAGGCGCTGCGACCCGACATGAAGCTGGTGCTTTGTGATGGACTGCTACGCGGGAAGGTGCTCCAGGTGCTCGGTGATGGGCAGCTCGAGATCGAGCTCGAGGCGGCAGGAGATGTCGACGAGGTAATCGAAAAAGTCGGCGAGGTGCCTCTGCCTCCCTACATCCGAAGACCGGCCGAAGAGACCGACAGGGCGCGCTATCAGACCGTTTATGCGTGCCGGGTCGGCGCGGTAGCCGCGCCGACCGCTGGGCTTCACTTCACGAAGCGCTTATTAACCGCGCTCGAGGAAGCGGGCCACCAAACGGCCTACGTGACACTCCACGTCGGGCCGGGCACGTTTCGTCCCGTCCACCTCGATCGATTGGATGATCATCGCATGGATGAAGAGTGCTACGAAGTGCCGCAGCCCACGGTCGACGCGATCGTGCGGGCGCGGGCGGAGCGCCGCCCCGTGGTCGCAGTAGGGACGACGGTGGTTCGAACGCTCGAGTCTGCGATCGATGTGGCCGGCATTCCGAGAGCTGGCATCGGTCAGACGCGGCTGTTCATCAAGCCGCCACATCGTTTTCGTGTGGTGGATCACCTCGTCACCAATTTCCACCTCCCTCGTTCCACCCTGCTGGCGTTGGTGATGGCGTTTGCCGGTGTGAAGCTCACGCGGCGTGCGTATCTAGAGGGGATCGATCGCAAGTATCGGTTCTATAGCTATGGTGACGCCATGCTGATCCGCGGGACGCGCGCGTGACACTTCCAACTCCCGGCTTTTCGTTTCGCGTGGAGAACCTCGATGGGTCAGCACGTCGCGGTGTGTTCGAGACGCCACGTGCGACAATCGAAACACCCGCCTTCATGCCGGTCGGAACCCAGGCGACGGTGAAGGCGCTCACGCCCGAGGAGGTGTCCTCCACAGGCGCCCGCATCATTCTCGCCAATACATATCATCTGTGGCTGCGGCCCGGCGCGGAGCGCGTCGCCCGGCAAGGTGGGGTGGTCGGCTTCATGAAATGGCCGCATGCGCTGCTTACCGACAGTGGTGGTTATCAGGTCTTCTCGCTGGCAAAGCATCGAACCGTCGACGACGACGGCATTACGTTTCGATCCCACCTCGATGGGACCGAGCACCGGTTGACCCCTGAAGAAGCCATGAGGGTTCAAGCTCTACTCGGTTCCGACGTTGCGATGGTGCTCGACGAGTGTCCGCCAGGCGGTGCCCCGCGGTCCGTCGTCGAGCAGGCGATCGCACGGACCACCGACTGGACGAGGCGCGGCCTTCGAGTGCCCGCGGCCGAGGGACAGGCTCGTTTCGGGATCGTACAAGGAGGGATCGAGCGCGATCTACGGCTCTCGCATTTGCAGACCATCGCCGCGCTCGAGGTGGATGGCGTCGCGCTCGGCGGATTCTCGGTCGGGGAGCCATCATCCGCGATGTACGACGTGCTTGCGGAGGTTGGTCCTCAGATGCCAGCGGATCGGCCGCGGTACCTGATGGGCGTCGGCACCCCGTCCGACCTGCTTCGCGCAGTGGCGTGCGGCATCGACCTGTTTGACTGTGTCTTGCCGACCCGGAATGCTCGCAATGGGCAGGCCCTCACTTGGGGCGGTCGCGTCAACCTCCGCCAAGCCCGACACCGCGACGACGAGTCCGCGCTCGACTCTCAGTGCGACTGCGCGGTTTGCCGGACCTATTCGCGCTCCTACCTTCGCCATCTCTTCAAGGCCGAGGAAATGCTCGGCCCGCGATTGCTCTCCCTGCACAACCTCCACTTCTATGGCGCGCTGATGCACAAAGCACGTGAAATGATTCGTGACGGAGGGCTCGGTCCATGGACGCGCGCGACTCTCGCCCAGATGAAGGACCTCGACGAGATCTTGGGTTTCCGGGGCTGATCGCGCTCAGCCATGGAATCTGCCCGTCCGCAATTGACGACAATCTGGGTGCGCGGTATGGCCCCGCCTTCGAAGGTAGGGGCATGACAGAGATCAAACGCGCACTGATATCGGTCTCCGACAAGACGGGCATAGTCGAATTCGCCAAGGGGCTCGCCGACGCAGGGGTCGAGATTCTATCCACGGGCGGGACGGCCCGCGCCCTTCGCGAGGGCGGCGTCCCGGTCGTCGACGTCTCCGAGTACACGGAGTCCCCCGAAATCATGGACGGACGGGTCAAAACCCTGCATCCACGAGTCCATGGGGGGATCTTGATGCGCGACACCGAACACGATCGCTCCGCCCTTGGCGGCATTGGTGGCAAGCCGATCGACCTGGTGTGCGTCAATCTCTACCCGTTCGAGCAAACCGTGGCCCGTGGCGCATCGCATGAAGAGACCATCGAGAACATCGACATCGGTGGCCCTTCCATGGTGCGAAGCGCCGCGAAGAATCAGGCGCGCGTCGTCGTCGTCACCGAGCCCGGCGACTACGACGAGGTGCTTCGGGCCGTGCGGTCGGGCGATGGGCCGAGCGCTGCCCTCCGTGCACGATTGGCCGCCAAAGCCTTTGCCCAGACCGCGGCTTATGATGGCGCGATCGCCGCGTACCTGACCTCGCAGGATACCGACTCGAAGTTCCCCGGTGCACTCACCTTGAGCTTCACTAAGGCATACGACGTGCGTTATGGAGAAAATCCCCACCAGCAAGGCGCGTTCTACGTCGAGCGCAACGCGGCCGCAGGGAGCCTCGCTCTCGCCGAATCCCTCGGCGCTGGTGGCAAGGAGCTCTCCTTCAACAATCTCGTCGACGTCGATGCCACCATCGAGGCGGTCCGAGAGTTCGACCAGCCCGCGGCCGTCGTCGTGAAGCACACCAATCCGTGCGGCGTGGCGCGCGCGACGACCCTCGAGCAGGCCTACCGCATCGCACGAGAGGCAGACGCCCAGAGCGCATTTGGCGGCATCGTCGCGTTGAACCGCGAGGTCGATCAGGACACCGCCAACGCGATCGCCGAGACATTCATCGAGTGTGTGATCGCTCCGGGTTTTGCGCCTGGCGCGTTGGAGAGGCTTCGCAAGAAGAAGAACCTTCGGATCCTCGCGACTGGCGAGTGGCTTTCGGCCGACTACGCGTCGCTGCAGTTCAAGCGTGTGGGCGGCGGTCTGGTCGTCCAGGATCGGGACGCAAGTGGTCCTAGCGAAGTGCGCGCAGGAAAAGTCGTCACGCGGCGCGCGCCCACCGACGAAGAGTTTCAATCGCTCGATTTTGCGTGGCGCGTGTGCAAGCACGTGAAGTCGAATGCGATCGTTTTCGCCAAGCCCGACCGCACGGTTGGAGTCGGGGCAGGGCAAATGGCGCGCGTGACCGCGGTTGGGATCGCCTCGCAGAAAGCAGGCGACCTAGCGCGCGGTGCCGTGATGGCTTCGGACGCCTTTTTCCCTTTCCCAGATGGTATCGAAGCCGCCGCGAAGTCGGGGATCACGGCCGTCGTTCAACCTGGCGGATCAAAGGGTGACGACGCGGTGATCGCGGCTGCCGATGCGGCCGGGCTCGCGATGGTGTTCACGGGCGTTCGTCACTTCCGGCACTAACTATGCGGATTCTCATCGTCGGAGGCGGCGCGCGCGAGCATGCATTGGCCTGGCGCCTCTCGCACGACCCGGGGGTCGAGGTCATCGGCGCGCCTGGGAATGCGGGCACCGCGGCCATCGGCCGAAACATCGAGACCGACCCAACCGATGCTGAACGCGTGGTTGCTTTGGCGAAGCAGGAGTCCGTCGATCTCGCCGTTGTAGGACCGGAAGCGCCGCTTGTTGCTGGGGTGGTCGATGCCCTTCAGGCGAACGGGATCGACGCGTTTGGGCCGGATCGAGAAGCAGCGCAGCTCGAGGGCTCCAAGATCTTTTCGAAGGAGTTCATGGCGCGACACGACATTCCGACCGCCGGCTTTCGCGTCTTCGATGATCCCGACACAGCCTCTCGATACATCGAGGAGGCTGGCCGTCCATTGGTGGTGAAGGCGGACGGGCTTGCCGCAGGCAAGGGTGTCATCGTGGCGAGCTCGGCCGCCGAGGCGATCGCGGGAGTCGACCGCATCATGCGCGACCGTGCTTTTGGCAACGCTGGCGATCGGGTGCTGATCGAGGAGTGCCTCGTCGGCCAGGAGGTGAGCTATCACGTCGTGGCGGACGGTAAGCGGTTCATTCCCCTGGCGCCGGCGCAGGACCACAAGCGGGCCTTCGACGGAGACAAGGGGCCCAATACTGGTGGCATGGGTGCGTACTCCCCTCCGCCCGTGGTGACCCCGGAGGTCGAGCAGAAGATCCTTGATCGCGTGATCGAACCGACGCTAGGGGGCATGGCGCTGGAGGGCAGGCCGTTCCGCGGAGCTCTTTTCGTAGGTTTGATGATCGTCGAGGGGGAGCCTTGGGTGCTCGAATACAACGTTCGATTCGGTGACCCGGAGTGCCAGACGCTGGTCACTCGCTGGGCGGGATCGATCCTTCCCCTCGTCCTCGGCTCTGCACGAGGGGACTTGGGCGATCTGCGCCCGCGGTGGGAAGCGCCGGCCTCGCTGTGTGTGGTGCTGGCATCGGGCGGCTACCCCGGAAGCTACGAAAAAGGAAAGCCTATCGCCGGTCTCGAGGCCGCTGCCGCGCTTCCGAACGTGACAGTTTTTCAAGCGGGCACTCGCCTCGAGGGTGACAGGGTGGTCACTTCGGGAGGTCGCGTGTTGTCGGTCACCGCCATCGGGGCCGACGTCGATGAGGCCGCCGCTCGCGCTTACGAAGCTGCCGCCAAGATCGGCTTCGAAGGAAAGCAACTCCGCCACGATATCGGCTGGCGTGCGCGCACCCGCTGATGGACGACATCGCAGCCCTCGTCGAAGTCCTGCGCCGCGGTGGTGTCGTGGCCTGCCCGACCGAAACCTGGCTCGGCTTGTTGGCCGATGCACGAGACGAGATTGCGATCCAACGTGTGGCAGAGCTCAAACAGCGGCCGGGTGGCCTGCCGATCGCTTTGCTGCTGCCGAATGTCGAAGCGTTGGACGAAGTTGCCGCCGAACCCCCCTCGGTCGCTTCGCGGTCACTGATGGAGCGGCACTGGCCCGGTCCTCTTACGATCTTGGTGAAGGCGGCGCCGAGCCTCAGCCCCCAGCTCACCCGAGATGGAAAGGTCGGCGTCCGGGTGCCCGGGCCGAGCCCTGCGGCCGAGCTGGTCCGCGCGTTCGGTCACCCGCTGACCGCGACCAGCGCCAATCGGACTGGAGAGCCACCAATACGGAGCATCGACGACCTTCCTATCTTGCTCCGGGAGGGGGTCGATGCCCTCGTCCCAGGCCTTTCACCGGGTGGTCCTCCTTCGACCCTGGTCGATGCCACCACCGACCCGATGCAGATCCTTCGCGCCGGGGCCATCGAGATTCAAGCGGCTGGTCTTTGACAGGGGTGGTCGCGCTGCGTCACTCTTAGGCGCACGGAGGACTGATGGCCCTTATCGAAACCGAAGAAGCTGCGCGTCGCTTGGCTAGAGCGATCTCGAGCGACCTTGCCCTTTACAACGAGGACAAGATCGCGGAGGGCATCAGGAACGACAACCTTTTCGAGGTCATGCAAGACGAAATTCAGGAGGGACGCGATCTTTTCGAAAGCCGCGTGGCGCCCGCCCTGCTCGAGCGAAACCAGTATGACCGTGCGATCGTCGACCTTTTGGTCCGCTCGAAGGCTCACGTCGAATCCTCGATGTGGTGAGCCGTGCTAAGCCACCTATCAACATGAGGCGAACCGAGCTTTGCTTGTTGCCCGCAGTCGTTGCCTGCCTGGGCGCGGTCCTGATCGGCTGTATCGACACTAGACAGTCCGGGGGGTCGAACGCGGCCGTTTATTACGGGCGGCTCCCCGGGGCGTACGAGATCTGCTTTTACCAGGGCGATGATCTCGCGACCCTCACCCCGAGCGTCGCGTGCGACCGCGACGGGGCAACCGCCTACTCGTTCAACATCATAGTCCAAGGAGGCAGTGACCCGAACGGCGCATCTTGCGAGTTCGAGTTCGCCTATGAAGGGCCGATCGGGATCGCGGAGGACGGAACTTTCCAAGTGCCGCCCCTAGGCGAGAATGCCGAGTTCTCGATCTCGGGCACGATCGAAAGTGGGGCGGCCGACGGGTCCGCAAGAAGAATCGGGACTCCGGAGGGGGATTGTGAAATCCTTTGGACCGCTAGCATAGGGCCAGTTTGCAGGGAGGATGACGAGGCGATGTGCGCCTTGCTCTTCGATTGCTGCGACTCGATCCTCCTGGTTCCACCGATTCTCGAGGAGTGTCTGGGCGTCGTGGATCAATGTGATGGCACCGCCTGTCGGGAGGTGCTGTCAGGCTATACCCAATGCCCACAGCCGGCCCTTTGCCCGGCGGACGAGGATCCCTTGGGCGCCTGCGAGCTCTTGAACGAGTGTTGTAGCTCGATTGGCATCTCGAAACCCGACCTCGAAACGTGTTTGGAGACCGCTGCGGCATGCGATCCAAACGCGTGCGAGCCATTGTTGGCCATGTACGCACAATGCACTCAATCGCCCGATGCCGGGGTGCCCGATGCGTCCTCAGGCCTCGCGCAGTGACGCGAGCGCCTGTTGGAAGTCCTCTGGTGGCTCGGTCTCGAAACGCATGGGCGCGCCGGTGATCGGGTGCGCAAACGCCAGCAGGGTGGCGTGAAGCGCCTGGCGACCGAGCTCGGTGGACACGCGGCGTAGCGCTCGGTCTCCGATCGACTTTCCGTAGAGGGGGTCGCCGAGCACAGGGTGTCCATGCTCTGCCAGGTGCACTCGGATCTGATGCGTGCGCCCGGTCTTCAAGCGACATCGCACGAGCGAGGCACCGTGGAGTGGTTCGATCCTCTCGAGGTGAGTCACCGCTCGGCGCCCACGGTCACCTTTGGACGTAAACTTCTTTCGATTGCCGGGATGGCGTGCGTGGAAGGTGTCGTAGGCGGCGGTCAGGGGTGGTCTGCCGAGCACGATTGCGAGATACGCCCGTTCGAGGTCGTGGTTTTGAAACATCTCGACCAAGCGTTCGTGCGCGGCAGGGGATTTCGCGACCACCATCACCCCGCTAGTGTCTTTGTCCAATCGGTGGACGATCCCAGGACGGATCGGGTCAGACCCCCCCTCAACCGCTGCGTGGTAGAGGATCGCGTTCACCAAGGTCGCGTCGGGGTGCCCCGGCGCCGGGTGCACGACGAGCCCGGCGGGTTTGTCGACGGCGAGCAGGTACTCATCTTCGTAGAGGATGTCGAGCGGGATCGGCTGGGGCTCGGCGCTCAGTGGCTCCGGTGGGGCGGGCTGAATCGTGACTTCGGCTCCCGCCAAAGCTTTGGTCTTCCGAGAGACGACCTCGCCGGCTTGCTCGATGCGGCCCTGCTCGATCCAGCGCTGCAACGCGCTCCTCGAGAACTCGGGACAGCGTTTCGCGAGAACTCGATCGATCCGGTACCCCGCATCCTCGTCCGTGACCACTACCACGGTCGGCGACGGCGCCGACATCGACTACTCGAGTCTCTTGATGAGTTGGTGGGCGTTCGTCTGCATGTCGATATTGCAGAACACGCAGATCCCGAGCTCGGGAGTCAACTTGTTGCAATGCTCGGCGAGCTCGGCGATGGCGGCTTCGTCGTAGCGTGACCGATGGCCTGCCGGCCCCGCGAGTCGGATGTAGACCATGTTCGAAGGGGGAGGGGGATCGTCGGTCAAAGGGTCGTAGGCTGCGATTGCAGGGCGGTCGCCACAGGCGGCGACGATGTCGCTCGGCTTCCATGCCTCTAGATCGAAGACAACCGGGGGCATTTTGGAGGGTAGGAACCCGAGAAAGGCGCGTAGCGCCGCCCGGTTCGCCTTGCCGTGTTTAAACTTCTCGTCCGCGCTGAAGATCACGGCCTTGGCCTTGAGCTCGCTGGCAAGCTTGGCCACTGCCTCACAGGTCGCTTTGTTCTCTTTGGTGCGTCGGAATCCGGACTCGCTCACGGATTTCGGCGCGACGACCGTGAAGACATACCCCTCTGGCGCCTCTCGGATCCATCGGCGCACCGTACCCGCGCCCGGGATGGCGATCTCCGTATCCGAGATTTCCACCGCCGCAAACTCGCGCCAGTAACGGCTGACTGGAACGGGAAATCCCGAACAAGCGACCACAAACATTGCGGCGAAGTATACTGGTTTTGGGCCAGAAGGCCCGGCCTCGGTGCCTTTGGCGGGAATTCCGGATTCAGGAGGCGCCTCTGATAGAATCGCGGGCGTGTCGGATTTCGGTTTCGATGCATATGCGCTGGACGATCTGGATCCAACGGGGGAACCACCTTCGCTGGAAGTTGCACGCGATCTGATCTTGACTGGGAAACCCAGATCCGCGCTCGAAATCTTGGCTGAATACCACAAGCGTCTAGCCGATGATCCGGACTACTTGATGCTCTGCGGAGAGGCATGGGGAGCGGCAGGTGATGCGCCGCGTGCACAGCATGCGTTTCTCGGGGCGATTCGGGTCGCGCCAAAAGACCCGCGCCCGCTACGGCTCTTGGGCGATCTGTTGGTCGAACGCGGCGAAGGGGCCCGCGCGCGGCGCGCGTTCGGCAAGGCCAGGCGTCTCGAGCTCGCCGAGGCCTCGGGAACCGAACAGTTCGAAGAGGCTGACATCCCCGATGACCTCATCGCGGCCGCCGAGCGCGAGGAGCGAACCCGTCAAACCCCGGTCAACCCTCGCCAACTCTTTCTTGTTGTCGCGGTCATCTTGGGCATCGGTCTCCTGATGTCCGGCATCGCGTTGCTCGTCACGCCCGCTCCGCCGGTCGCGAAGGAACCGTCAACGGCCCCGGTGGTCGCCACGCCGACTCTGGAGGTCGAGATCGCGACTCCGACTCAAAAACCGTTGCCGGCGGAACCAGCCACCGTTCAAGTCGTTCGCGACCCGACGGCGGTAACCGTCGAGACCGCGTCGGTGACCGCGCCCGTCGTTGTGCGAAGCACCCAGGCGTCGTCGCAGCCAACGCCTCCGGTTGCGCCACGTGCGACCAAGCGTCCACGGCCCTCTCCCCCGCCCGGAAAGAAAGTCGAGAGCCCACCGGTCCCGACCGAGGTCGACCTCGACGCTGAGCTCGCGGCATCGACCGATGCAGCCGCACTCACGAGGCGTGCGGATTCACTAAGCGCCCGTGCGGAACCCGCATCGGCCGCACAATTCTACCGTCGTGCTTTGGAGATCGACCCCGACTATGCGCCCGCTCTCGTCGGAATCGGGCGGAGCCTCCTCCGCGCCGAGAAATATGCCGAGGCAATGCGCAACGCGACCCGAGCTTTGGAGCTCGCCCGCGGTGTGGATGCCCGCCCGGGCCTCGAGGCCGAAGCGCTCTATCAGATGGGCCGGGTTCACCATCAGCGAGGCGAGGAGGACGCCGCTCGACGCCTTCTTCGACAATCGATATCGCTGCCCAGAGTCCCAGCCGAGGCCTGGTTCTACCTCGGAGAGTCACTGTCAGAGGACAACTCTCCGGCCGCCAGGGACGCCTACGAGCAATACTTGGAGCGCAAGCCCAGCGGCCATTTGTCCGATCGAGCCCGCCGCGCGATTCAGTAGTACACTCCCGCCATGGCGAAGAGAAAGAACGAGCGGCGAGACGCTCGCAAAGAGCGCGCAAAAGCCGCAAAAGAAGCCAGGCGCGAGGCCGAAGCAGAAGCGTCGAGGACGAGACAGCGCTGGCGTCTCGCGTCGATCGCGGTCGCGGCGTTGAGCATTGCTCTCGCCGCGCTGTCGTACTGGGTCTTGGACGACCGAAGACTGGTGGGTGTGTCCCTATTAGTCGGCGGCGTTCTGTTCCTTCTGCTCGCGCTCGGGTCACTCGGTGCTGGGGTCAAGCCACGCGACAGACGCACTGCAGGCTCAATCGATTTCGGCAAGCGGGATTGAGGCGAGCCGGGTGGACGACTCGCAATCGAAGCGCTGGGAAGCCGCGGAAGAGGGGATGGAGCTTCTTCACGCGGGCGAAATCGACCAGGCTGTCGCCGAGCTGTTGCGCGTAGCGCGCGAGGACTCCCACAACGAATATGCGTTTCACTTCCTCGGCCACGCCTATTTCCAAAAGGAAGCCTATCCTGAGGCGCTCAAAAGCTACATCGAGGCTCTCCGGCTCGCTCCGGAATACGTGGGCGCGATGATCGGCGCAGGTCAGGCGCTTCGCATGATGGGCGAGTACGACCGCGCCATTCGCATGGGGCAACGTGTGCTCCAAAAAGACCAAGACGATTCAGACGCACTCTTCCTGGTCGGGGCGGCCCATTTTCAAAAAGGCGAAAATCAGGCGGCGAAACGTTATCTCGAGCGCTATCTCGAGACCGGGCCGGAGCTCGAAGTCGCGCTCGAAGTCGAGGGAATGCTGCAGGTCGTGCGTGGCGAAACGTTGCCTTTCCCAACGGCCGAAGACACGGTAGACAACTAGGAGGAGGCAGTGGTGACTGCAGACCCGGCCAAGACCCTCGGATCTCGAGGCGAGTCAGAAAGCGACGACAAGACGCGTCTGCAGGACGACGCAAAACGGTGGCGCGAACAAGACGTTCAACGTGCCGTTCACCAGCACCCCCTTCGAAAAGAAAGGTTTGCAACGCACAGCGACCAAGTGGTGCCGGACCTTCTCACCCCGGCCGACCTCGACGACAGCTATCTGCGCGACCTCGGATTTCCTGGTCAGTTTCCGTACACGCGCGGGGTGCAGCCGACGATGTACCGAGGTCGGCTTTGGACGATGCGCATGTTCGCCGGGTTCGGCACGCCTCGACAGACGAACGAGCGGTTTCGATATCTGCTCAGTCAGGGCCAAACCGGGCTATCGACGGCCTTCGATTTTCCGACGCTCATGGGCTACGACAGCGATTCACCTCGGTCGCTCGGGGAGGTCGGGATGGTCGGGGTGGCCGTCGACACGCTGCGCGACATGGAGATCCTGTTCGACCAAATCCCGCTCGATCGCGTGACGACGTCGATGACGATCAACGGCCCTGCCGCGGTCTTGTTGGGCTTCTACGTGGCGTTGGCCGACAAGCGCGGGATCCCGCGTGACAAGATCGGCGGCACTGTCCAAAACGACTGCCTCAAGGAGTTCATCGCGCAGCATGCCTGGGTGGTCCCGCCACGCCCCGCGATGCGCATCGTCACCGACAGCATCGAGTTCTGCGCGGCCGAGGTCCCTCGATGGAACAGTGTCAGCATCAGCGGCTATCACATCCGCGAAGCGGGTTCGACCGCGGCGCAAGAGCTTGCGTTCACGATCGCAGACGGTCTCGAGTACGTGAAGTGGGCGGTAGCGCGCGGTTTGGACGTCGACGATTTCGCTCCGCGGCTCTCGTTCTTCTTCGATGTCCACAACGATTTCTTCGAAGAGGTGGCGAAGTTCCGAGCGGCGCGCCGGATGTGGGCTCAGTTGATGAGAGATCGCTTCGACCCGAAGAACCCAAAGTCGCTCATGCTTCGGACCCATGCCCAGACCGCGGGAGTCTCTCTCACCGCGCAACAGCCCTACAACAACGTCGCACGCGTTGCGCTTCAAGCTTTGGCCGCTGTCCTCGGCGGTACGCAGTCGCTGCATACCAACAGCCTCGACGAGACGTTTGCCCTCCCAACCGAGGAGGCCGTGACGGTAGCGCTGCGCACCCAGCAGATCATCGCTGAAGAGTCGGGCGTGACCAACACCATCGATCCCCTTGCTGGCAGCTACTTCGTCGAGTGGATGACCAACAAGCTCGAAGAGGACGCGATGGGCTACATTCGCAAGATCGACGATTTTGGGGGAATGGTCGAAGCGGTAGAGCGCGGGTACCCCCAGCGCGAGATCGCGGCCTCTGCCTACCGACTTCAGCGTCAGATCGAAAGCGGCGAGAAGACGGTCGTCGGCCTGAACAAGTACGAGCAAGAAGAAGAGGCGCAGATCCCTACCCTGCGGATCGACGAATCGATCCAGCGGGAGCAGATCGAGGGGTTGTTAAAAGTCAAAGCCGAGCGAGACGACAAAGAAGTCACGCGGACGCTTGGATTGATTCGCGAAGCCTGCAAGAGTGACCACAACGTCATGCCTGCCATCGTCGAGGCGGCCAAGGCGTATTGCAGCGAGCAAGAGATCTGCGACGTGTTCCGAGAGGTCTTCGGCCAGCACCAAGACCGACCGGAGTTTTAGGACCCGGCCCTTGGTCGGACGTCGAGGCCGACCATTCACGAGAGGAATATAATGAGAATCGTTTCATCGTTACTGATCGCTTTGTCACTGGTCATTGGCAGCTCAGCCGTGACCACAGGGACGGCAAGCGCCGACCGCCACGAAGCGGTAAAGCGCGAAGCCAATGAGAAGGGCGAGGAGGGTAAGGAAAAGTCCGAAGACGCAAAGGAAGAAGTCGACAAAGACGGCAACCAGGCCAGAGACGACGCCAAGGCCAAAGCCGAAGCTCGCAAGGAAGCTCAGAAAGCCAAAGCCGAAGCTCGCAAGGAAGCTCAGAAAGCCAGGGTCGAGGCCCTCAAGGCGGCGCGAAAGGAGCGCTTGCTCAAACAAGAAGAGAAGCGCCATGCCGGCCAGATGAAGGAGATAGAAGGGAGACGCGCCCGGGTGATCGAGCTACGCGAAAAGCAGCTCAAGAACGTTGATACGGCGGAGGCCAGGGAAAAGGCACGGCATGAGAAGCGTGTTGAGCAGATCAACGCGCAGTAGCGGAGCTTCAGTGCTTCGTCCCTGAGACTACTGGCCGGTCATCCGCAGCCACATGGCTACCAGCATCGCAGTCACCAACACCGCCAGCCCGACGATACCGACCGCTTCTTCGATGCGTCGAAGTCGTGGTTGGTCTTCGTTCCACTCATGCGGAAGGGAGTCGTCGGGCAGTGGCTCAGAAGGGAGTGGGGCCGGAGGGGGAATTCTGCGGTGTAGCGGCGGGTCGGGAAGTGGGGGTGCGTCGTTCGCAACCCGCGCCCAAAGCTCCTCTTGCATGGTCTCATCCCCGCTACCGTCGGAGGCGTCGTCCGTGGATCGCCGGACGCGCAGGACCTTCGTCGTGCTGTCCTTACGGCTTTTCCGAATGTGACTCCAACGTCGCCTCTTGTTTTTGGGAGCGTCCGAGTCGTTTTCGGGGTGCGGCACCGGGTTCATTCCTTTCACCGCCCCCATCGGCTACATCGAGTATACAGCGCATGGGTTCAGTGTCACTCGTCCGCTCGACTTTTCGAGAGTTCGCTCACAATTCCGACATGCAGTTGGCAAATGCGGTAATGACTATCGACGGCGACCCCGATGGGTGCATCGTGCTGGCCTGCGAGCACGCCGGAGACACACTTCCGAGAAAAGAAGGGCTGGCCTATTTTCCCATTCTCCATGCCGACGAGGTCGGGCGACACGAGCTCGAAATCGAAGCACGTCGAGACTTGATTGTCGACGAGGCATTTGCGACGCGTTTAGCAGGGGCGGTTCGGGGCTTCTTCTCATGAGCTTGCGCGACATGCGGCCACTGCGTTCTGAAGAGACGGGCATGTCCTATCTCTTGACCGGAGAGGCCGATGCTCCGTTGGTGGTGTGTCTGCATGGGTTCCCCGACATTCCACGCACTTGGGACCCGCTGACGAACGCGCTCGTTCGCGCGGGCTTTCGGGTGGTCTCGCCATGGCTCCCAGGTTATGCGCCCTCCTCGCTCGAGGGTTCTCTCGACCCGCCAGCCGTGGTCCGTCGACTGCTGGCGCTCATCGGGGAGCTCTCGCCCGACGCTCCCGTTCGACTCGCGGGCCACGATTGGGGCGCGATCCTCGCACATGTCGCGTTGTCGCAAAGGCCTGAGCTATTCCGCGCAGCGGCTATCCTATCGATACCCCACCCGTTGGTACTCAGAAGAAACGTCGGCGATTTTCCGCGTCAGTTGCTCCGAAGCTCCTACATGGCCTTGTTTCAGCTTCCGGCCGTCCCGGAGAGGGTGATTCGTGCGCGAGACTTCGCATTCGTCGAGTGGCTATGGAACATCTGGTCGCCGGGCTTCAGTCCCGGCGCCGACTACTTCGACGAGCTGAAGCAGTGTCTTCGAGCGAGCCTGCCCGCCCCTCTTTGCTATTATCGTTCGCTTCGCTCACCTGAGATCATCCGCGAGCTCGGCGCGATACTCCAGACCGATCCGATTCCGGTGCCAAGCCTCTACCTGCACGGCGAGCGCGACGGCTGCATGGGAGTGGAGCTCATCGACGGTCAAGAGCGATACTTCAGCGCTTTGTTCAAAACCGTTCGCCTCGCCGAAGCCGGGCACTTCGTTCACCTCGAGCGCCCTGAAGAAGTCAATCGAGCCATCGTTGAATGGTTCCTCGCCCACTAGACGAAAAGGGGACAGTCTCCTTATCTAGACGCCGACGAGAGGGAGCTGGCGTCGGGGCGTGGCTTCGTCGGTGATCGGAACCGGGTAGTTGCCGCTGAAGCAGGCGTCGCAAAACCCCTCCCCACCGACGGCACGCCGTAGCCCCTCGAGCGAGAGATAACCGAGGCTGTCTGCTGTGACGTAATCGGCGACATCTTCGACGCCATGGTGCGCCGCGATCAACTCCTCACGAGTGGGGGTGTCGATCCCGTAGAAGCAGGGCCACCTCGTCGGGGGCGAGCTGATTCGCAAATGCACTTCGCTTGCGCCTGCGTCGCGAATCATCTTGACGATCTTGCGGCTGGTCGTTCCACGCACGATCGAGTCATCGATGACGACGACACGTTTGCCCTCGAGAATGCTCTGCACGGGATGGAGTTTCAGCCTCACGCCGAAGTGGCGAATCGACTGGGCCGGTTCGATGAACGTTCGGCCGACGTAGTGACTCCGAATCAAGCCAAGCTCGAACGGGAGGCCCGACGCCTGAGCATAACCTATGCCGGCGGCGACCCCGCTATCGGGAACCGGAACGACAACGTCTGCGGGTGCCGGTTGATCTTCTGCGAGGGCATGCCCCATTCGCTTGCGGGCGTCGTAGACGCTGATTCCGTCGAACGTTGCGTCCGGTCGCGCGAAGTACACGTACTCGAAAATGCACATGTGGCGGCGATCCGGATCGGTACGGAAAGGGCGCAGGCTGTTCAGCCCCGACTGGTTGACGACGATCATCTCGCCTGGCTCGACATCGCGGACGAATTTGGCACCGATGAGGGTGAAGGCGGGGGGCTCCGATGCAACTAGATACGCATCATTGAGCTTGCCGAGGCACAGCGGACGAAAGCCGTGGGGATCGCGCACCGCGATGAGCTCTTGCGGCGAGAGAAACACGAGCGAGTACGCACCTTCAACCTGGTGCAGTGCGTCCGCCACACGGTCGACCATAGTCTCCTTCTGCGAGCGGGCGACGAGGTGTACCAGGACCTCGGTGTCGCTGTCCGAGGAGAAGATCGAGCCGCTCGTTTCGAGCTGCTCGCGGAGAGCCAGCCCGTTCGTGAGGTTACCGTTGTGGGCTACCGATATCGAGCCGTGCCCGCAATCGACGGCCAGAGGTTGTGCGTTCTTGATGTGACTCCCGCCTGCCGTCGTGTAACGAACATGGCCGATTGCGCTTGAGCCTGGGAGCTTGGCGATGCGGTCGGCCGTGAAGACATCCTGGACGAGACCCATACCCCGGTGAACGAACAGCTGCTCGCCGTTGCTCGAGACGATGCCGGCCGCTTCTTGACCTCGATGCTGCAGAGAATGCAACCCGAGGTAGGTCAAGTTCGACGCTTCTTCCGCGCCGAAAACCCCGAATACACCGCATTGATCATGAAAATGATCGTCGTTCAAGCCCACGGCGGTTTCATAGCGCTGCGGGCTCGTTCCGTCCATAGCTCCCGCATGCGAGTCGTGCAGGCCTGAGCTAGAACCGTCCCGGCATGCCGCGGGTACTCAAGCGAATCGAATCGGTTGTCCCTCGAAGGGCCGCTGGATACGGGGGCAAGGCCCGAGGTCTCGCGACACTTGCGCGGGCAGGCTTTCCGGTGCCGGCGGCGTATGCCATGCCTGGTTGGGTAGGGGATTCGTTTTTCACGAGCGTGCTCGACATGGCAGATCGCCCGCGTGCGCTCCTGCGCTCAGCGTACGTCACGGACGCGCGCCTGCGTGCGATCCGCGAACGGGTGCGCGACTCGACTTTGCCGCAGGATGTCGTGCGCAGCGTCAGTGATGCATTGCTAGCCATGAGAGACGAGGGCGCGATGGGCTTCGCGGTGCGATCTTCGGCGATCCATGAAGACCAGGAGGGCGCTTCAGCCGCCGGGATGCATTCGACCCTTCTCAACTTGATTCGCGAGGACGAAGTGCTCGATGGCATCAAGATGTGCTGGGCTAGTTTTTTCCAACCGCGAGTCTTTTCGTACCTGCGTGCGCTTGGCGAAGATGTGCAGGTTTCGCTGGGCGTGGTGATTCAGGCGATGGTCCCGGCCGAAGTCTCCGGAGTTTTGTTCACGTGCAATCCGCTCACCGGTGATCCGGGTGAAATCGTCATCAATGCTTCGTACGGCCTTGGGTCATCGGTCGTTGATGGTCGGGTGACGCCCGACACCTATCGTATCGATAAAGCGACAGGACAACTCCGCGACCAGATCATTGGAGGCAAGGCGCAACAAACCGTGCTCGCCCCGTCGGGCGGAGTGCGCGAGGTGCAGGTAGAGTCGGCAGAACGCGAGCGAGCCGCACTCAGCGAACAACATCTCCTTCATCTTCGCGAGCTCGCGGAGCGTATTGAAGAGCACTTTGGAGGAAATCGGGACGTCGAGTGGGCGATCGCCGGCCAGCAGGTGTTCGTTCTTCAGGCGCGACCGGTCGTCGTGCCACACACACGCGGGAGACGAGCCTCGCGCCGTGAGCAACCGAGGGACCGCAGGAAGATCGTGTGGAGCAACGCCAATATCGGAGAAGCGCTGCCCGGCGTTGCGACGCCGCTTACCTGGTCCGTCTTGAGTCACTTCAGCAACCTCGGCTTTCGAAGGGCCTTCGGTGCGCTTGGTTGCACGGTTCCGCGTGACGCTGAGCTCGTCGGTGACTTTCGGGGGCGCATTTACGTGAACCTGACGGAGTTCACGTCGATCCTGTCTCAGATCCCGTGGATCCATCCCTCGGCGCTGGTTCAGCTGGGTGGCGGCCGCTACGCCTCTGAGCTCGACGAGGTCGTGGCGCGCCGGAGCTCGACCGGTTTTCTTCTGCGGTTGCCGCAGACAGTTACTCGGTACGTACGCGAGAACTTCCGGCTCCAAGCGAGAATTGCTGAATTCGAGGAATACTTCGCGGAGGAGCGCATCCGAATGGTTTCGGTCGACCCGCGGCTCCTCGAACCGACGGGGCTCGACCGAATGCTCAGTGACGCGGAGCACCTTCTGGACGAGACGGGCTCCATCATGTTGACCGCCTATGCGAACCTGCTCACTGCGGTGCTCGTGCTGATCGGCGTCCTACGCACGTTTGCACCGGATGCTGGCAAGGGGCTCTACCGAGATCTGCTGTCGGGGCTCCAAGACGTCGATAGCGCGCGCCCGGGCTTCATGCTTTGGCGAATCGCGCAACTGGCGAAGAACGAGCCGGCAGCTGCCGATCGCATTCGTGAAGCCAATAACACCAAACTTTCGGTAAAGGAACTGCCGGCCGGCCCAACGCGCGACGCCCTCCTTCGCTTCATCGAGGAGTTTGGCTACCGTGGGGTGCGCGAGGCGGAGATCGCAGAACCGAGGTGGGCGGAAGACCCAACGCTGATGTTTGCCGCGCTGCGGTCGCATCTCGCAGGAAATCTCGATCTCGGACAGCGCGAGTCGAGGTTGGCTCGAGCGAGGCAGGATGCGGAGCAAAAGGTCGAGGCACACGTTCCTCTGCTACTTCGGTCTGCGGTCCGCCGACTGCTAGATGCGGTTCGAAGATTTACGCGAATGCGAGAGCGCCTGCGGGGCAATGTGGTGGAAGTGCTCGGCATGTTCCGCCGCGTGGCGCTCGAGAGCTCGCGGCGAATCCGGGCGCGCGAGCCGGAGGCAGGTCCTGATGCCGCGTTTTTTCTTTCGGTGGCCGAGCTTCGGCGCGTTCTTCACGACGACAACGAGCGGGTGGCGATTCGCGTCCAGCGCCGTCGGCTCGAATACGAGCGCAATAAAGCACTTCCCGAACCCCCGACGACGTTCGTCGGCTTCCCGCCTGCTGAAACGATGTCGATTCCGAAATCGAGACGCCTCCATGGCCTTGCGGCAAGTGGAGGGGTTGCCGAGGGAAGGGCGCGCATTCTCCGAGACCCTCGTCAGGCAGCTGACCTCGCGCCGGGCCAGATCCTGGTCGTTGCTGCGGCGGACACGGGTTGGGCGCCCTTGTTCTTGGCGGCGGCCGGCGTCGTGACTGAGCTTGGCGGACCGCTATCCCACGCGGCGATCATTCTTCGTGAGTATGCCGTACCTGCAGTGGTCAACGTGACGAACGCGACGAGAGCTCTGCAAGAGGGCGATTGGATTCGCGTTGATGGTGATGCTGGAACGGTCGAGATCCTCGGTGCGTGATCGTGTCACAGCGCAGCCAGAGATCGTTTACCAGGACGACCACCTCCTGGTCGTCCACAAACCCCCCGGACTGCCCACTACATCACCGGATGCGAGCGAGGCCTGCCTCGTGAGATGGGTGGCGGCTCAGCTGCCCCGCCGTACGAACATGCACGCAACCTCGCGCCTCGACGGACCGGTCAGCGGGCTGGTCACCTTCGCGCTGACCTCGTTAGCGAACCGGCACCTGCTCGACGCACGTCGCGCCGGAAACTACGTGCGTACCTATCTGGGGATCACGACGCGCGACGTCTCGTTCACCGAGCGCGCGTGGACCTGGCCCATTTCGATCGACCCGTCCAACCGAAAGCGGCGGGTCGCGGGGCCTGGAAAAGGGGAGCGCGAGGCGTCGACGCGCTGTGAGCTCGCGGCCCGAAGCGATCGCGCTGCCTTGCTGCGTCTCATGCCGGCGACAGGCAGAACCCACCAGCTACGCGTGCATGCTGCCAAAGCGGGCGTTCCGCTGTTTGGCGATGATGCTTACGGCGGGGATCGGCGGGTCGTTTTGTCAGGAGGGACTGTCGTCACGGCGCGGCGGATCATGCTCCACTGTGCTGGAGTACAATTCCCGAAGATGACCGGAGACGGCCTCACGGAGGTGACGGCGTTGCCTCCAGAGGACATGGCTGCCGTTTGGCTCGAGCTCGGGGGCGACCCAAACGAGCTACGCGTAGGCCGCTAGGGCTTGGCGGCGCCTGGGCCCTTGCTAAAATGCGCTTCTAGCTCGCGACGCAGCACCTCGAGGACATCTTGCTGAAGCTCCAAGGGATGACGGATGAGCCGTTCGAGGTTCCGCTGGTACACGAAGAGTCGGCGTTGCTCGCTCGAGCTCTTCTCGGCCTGCATTTCGTCGAGGAGCATAGGGGTACGCGGGTCTACGCCTTCAGCGACGACCTCGACGCCTGGAAGGTCGGTCACCATGATCAAATTGCCCTCGAGTCGGAGCGTGAGCTCTTCTGGAAGCTCTCGGAGTGCAGCCTGGACCACTTTCTCGAAGCGCGCGGGGGAGGGCGACCAAGGTGGCCGAGGAAGCTGACCATCGAGGTGCCGCGTCTTCAGAAAGGCCAGGGATGCCTCGGCGGTGCGCCCCTGACGTTCGCGCAAGAGGCCAAGATAGTAGAGCACGTCGGGGGTCGCCTCGGAGTGCTCGGACGCGCGCTCGATGAGGACGGCGGCCGGCTCGAGCTGATCGAGCTCGAAGTGGGCTCGGCCGATCAGGAAATCGAGCTGCTGGTTTTCGAATGGCCCCTCGGGAAGGCCAAGCAGAAGCTCGGCGGCTGCGGCGCGATCGCCCTGCTGCAAGAGCGCGTCCACTTTGAGCACGGAAGCGTCGGCGATGTCGTCGGCCGTCTGGCAGCTCTCGAGAGCCTGGTCGAGGATGCGGATTGCATCAGCGAAGCTTCCTAGGGGGTGAATCAGCAGCTCTGCGGCGTTGAGCATTGCCTCGAGGTAGTGCTCGTCGAGATCGATCGCCTGGCGGTAGTGCTCGAGCGCCATCTCGAGGTTGCCGTTGGCAGCGTGGATATAGCCGATGAGATTGTGTGCATCCGGGGAGTCGCCATCGAGCTCGAGCGTTTGTTCAGCGGAGGCCATGGCGCCGATCAAGTCGCCCCGCGTGACGAGTTCCCACCCTCGGTCCAGGTGTGCACTCAAACGATCCATGAAGCCTTCGATTTGCTCAGTCATTTTGTGGCTGAGGTGAAACTTACGTGGCGCGTTTAGGACGTCAAGTGGAAGCGTACGCTATCATGCCAAGGAATGGTTAGGATTCTTACGACCTTGGCAATCGCCGCGATCTGCGCGTGCGTGAGCAAGCCGCTACCGGCAGGTCAGACGATCTCGATCGGCACATCCGATCAGGGATATCTTCATCATGCGGTCTCACTTCCCGATCGAGGAGAAGGTTACCACCGGCTGCGCCCCCGAGAAGAGACGCGCTATGGAACGGCGACTTTGATCGAGGCCATCGAACGTGCCGCCAAAGCGGTAGCAGATGCGTTTCCTGGCGGGTATCCACTGCGTGTCGGGGACTTATCCAATCGACGCGGAGGCGCACACCAGAGGCATCTGAGCCATCGTGCGGGACGGGATGCAGACCTCATGTTCTACGCGCGCGACGCCGGAGGTATGGCCGCGGACAGCGGCAGCTGGATGCGTTTCGATCGTTACGGCCTGGCGGTGCGAAACGACCGCGTGTTTTCGTTCGACGAAGCACGGAACTGGCATCTGGTGCGAACCTTGCTGATGGATCCCGGGGCTCGGGTCAAGTGGCTCTTCTGCTCAGACGACATCAAGGCGCGTCTTCTCCGATATGCCGCGCGGCATGAGCCTTCACCGCAAGCCGTGTTTCGCGCGACTTGGGTATTACACCAACCAGGAAGCGGCGCTACCCATGCCGATCATTTTCATGTTCGTGTCGGATGTGGCCCTGCCGAGCGAACCCTTGGATGCAGGGAGCAAGCGCCATTTTGGCCTTGGCATGGCGACAGGGCCAGCAAGGAAGAAGACCATGCGCGGGTGGCCGCGAGTGACGGGCGATTGGTGGGCTGGCTATTCGCCGAGGAGCATCCGGATCAAAGCCGCCACGTCTTCCGGGGAAGCTTCGGCATCGCACCGCAACCAGCCACGATCGCGCGTCGCTACGTCGACTAGCTTTCGGTGGTCATCGGTCGCGCCCCAGAGCAAGACTCCCGAGCCTTTGGGTAGCTCGTGGGCCAGTGTGGCGATCGTCGACGGTTGCACTGAAGCTTCGACACAATCGATCACGATCAGTGGGCTCAGCGAAGCGGTGGCTTTGAGATTATCCAAAAAACCGACCACGTCTTCGATCTGCTGGACAGCCGCAGCCTCCTTTAAATGCGCTTTGATCCCAGCGCATCGAGCCTGACTGCTAGTCGCGACGAAGACCATCGGCAATGCCGACCCGAGCGGTTGCACCGTCGGGTACTTCGAAGTGTCGGTGTCGGATTCGGTCCCCAACACCTGTTTCTTGGGGGAGACCCCAGAGTGCTGGCGTTCGCGTCCCATTCGTTGCGTTGGTTCACGCCGGTCCGCCCGACGGTGCGGCGGCCGCGAAGCCATTTCCTGTGCGAGTGATACGAGTGGTTCCAAGTTCTTCATGACCGCCTCGGCCGCTTCGTTGCCGAGGTAGAAAGCGGTAGCCGCGCGCAGGTGCTTGTCGACAAAGGTCCGGAGCGGCTCCCCCGATTGGGGAATCTCATGCGCACGCGACATGTGACGTGCGCGATGCATGATTTGGAGACGTACATCGGGTGCGGCGACGGCTTCGATCGCCTCGCGGATGATTCGCGCGATCGGGCTCTCGTTCTCCACCGATCCCTCCTCGTCGGAGGGCGCACGTGACCGAGCTACCATAATATCATAATATTACCGTGATTTGGCCGACGGTCCAACTGGGTCGGAGTGGCGCCGCGTTGGTGGTCTATGATACACGGCGAACATGCTCGTGGTGGGGGTCGACGAGAACGGTTTGGGGCCTCGTCTAGGCCCCCTGGTCGCCACCTCCGTCGTCCTCGAGACGCCTCGATACAGACGGGCAGCGCTCTGTGACCGGGGCCTCGAGCTAGGCCTCACCGACAGCAAGGAAACTGGGGGTTTCGGGCGAATGGGATTCATCGAGTCGGTGGCTCTGGCCCTCCTGGGTTGGGCAAGGCGGTGCGGCGGGGCCCAAGCCTCGGTGTCGCGGGAGCTCCCGCGTTCGGCCGACGATCTGCTGGATCGCCTTTCGCCTGCGTCGAGAGTCGAGCTGCGAGCCTGCTGTCCGAACGATCAGACCGCGGCCCAGTGCTGGGCCGTCGACTTTCCGCTCCCGGCGTTCGGCGGGGACCCGGCTCTCGGGACGACCCTGCTCCGAAAGCTCGCCGGAAGGTCCAAGCTCAGAGTCGTCGACGTGCAGAGTCGACTCGCTTGCGCAGGCATGTTGAATGCGATGCAAGCGGCCGGGCAAAACAAGCTTGCGGTCGACCTCGAGCTCTTTCAGGAGCTGATCGCCACAGCTCGCCAACTTCACCAAGGTTCGTTGTTGGTCATCTGCGGAATGGTCGGCGGCATTCGCGACTATTCTTCGCGCCTCCCCCGGCTGGAATTCGATCGCGTCCACAACCTTCGAGGGCGCCGCGGCCAACGCCGATACGCTGTCGACGGGCTAGGGGAGATTCGTTTCGAAGTGGACGCCGACGCTCGCCATTTACCCGTAGCCCTCGCGTCGATCGTCGGGAAATACCTTCGGGAGATCTGCATGCTTCGGATCGGCGAGTTTTACCGTCGCGACGTTCCGGGGTTGGAACTCGCGAGCGGCTATCACGACCCGGTAACCAGTCGGTTCATCGAGCAGACGCAACCCTCGCGCCACCACCTAGGGATCGTGAGCGATTGCTTCCAGCGTCATGCGTGACCTCTGTGTTAGAAGGCTTCCATGACCGACCGTGACTCCGTGCCCCGTTGGTTGCTGTGGTTGACCGCGTCCGTGGCGGCCGGCTGGCTGCTCTACACGCTTCGGGGCGTGCTCGCGCCGGTCTTTTTTGCCTTTCTGATCGCGTACATGCTCGACCCGCTCGTCGATCGCATCGAAGCGATGCCATTCCTGCGGAACAGCCGGATCGCCCGTGGGACCGGGATTGCAGTTCTTCTAGTCGGCGTCTTCGCAGTTACCGCCGTACTTATTTTCGTCGTTGCGCCCATGGTGTTCGAGCAGGTCTCGAGCTTCGTCCAGAGACTTCCGGCTTTGCTCGAGCGAAGCCGGGCCGAATGGGAGCCCCTCCTCGCCCAGTACGGGCTGACGATGCCGACGTCGGTAGCCGAGGGCCTAGAGGATCTGCACCTCGATTTTCAACAGATCGTCGCGAAAAGCTACACGCCGGTCTCCGCAGCGGTGAAATGGGTCCTCGGTGGCACCGCCTCTGCGTTGGGCGCGATGCTGGCGGCTTTGATCGTGCCGGTCTTCGCCTTCTATCTCACGTACGACTTCGACAACATCGTGACGAGGGTTGCCAACCTCGTGCCGCCGCGCCACCGACTGCAGACGTATTCGTTCTTTCGCGACATCGACGCGGTGCTGGGTCAGTTCTTTCGAGGCCAGTTCACGGTCATGGCGATCCTCGCCGTGCTCTACAGCCTCGGCTACGGACTGATCGGCGTCCCGCTAGCTCTTCCGATTGGCATCATGGCAGGCTTTCTTTCCTTCATTCCGTACGCCGGCAGTCTCACCGCGTTGGGCGCCGCGTTGCTGATGACCGCGCTCGACTGGCAGGGCTGGACACAGGTGCTCTGGGTCGTCGGCGTCCACTTCACCATTCAGGGTCTCGAGGGGTTCGTGATCACCCCGAAGATCATGGGCGACACCGTCGGGATATCGGCAATTGCGGTCATGTTCGCGTTGTTGGTTGGCGGCGAGCTCCTCGGGTTCACCGGTGTCTTGCTCGCCATCCCTGCGGCTGCAGTGGCCAAGATTCTGATTCAGCGCTTCGATGACCAATATCGGAGGTCTCCATTTTTCGTCGGCGGCGATGCAGCCTCTAGTGACGCTTCGGAAGACTAGAAGCATCGAGCGTGACGGTGATCCAGGGCCCGTCGACGTCGATATGGGCCGACCGGGCCAGGTCGACTAGATAGGGTTCGACCGTTTCGGGCGGCGAGTCGGTCCAGGCCTTCATCAGCGCAGCGTCGCGTCGAGCGGTGTCGGCGTCCGTGACCTCGACCATCACCTTGAGCGCAGTCGGGATCCTGGCGCGGGTGGTGAGCCCGAGGCTTTTCACACCGGTGAAGGCCGAGGCCTGGTCGCCGAAGGCGCCGATTCGCTCGAATGCGGACTGCCAGCGGGGTGGGGCGACGAACACCCCAGCGATGGCCGCATCCCCCGCCACGCGCGACCAAAGGTCACGAAAGCCGGCTGCTTCTATCAACGATGGGACCGTGCCGCGCGCGACAGCCATGAACTCGGCAACCGTCTCGCTCGATCCGGTTACAACCGTGTAATCGTCGACCTTCGCCAGCGCGCTCGCGCCATCGCGGCTTCTGAGTATTGGTCCGGTCGGAGTAGTGACCCGGTCGATCGCGCTCCCTCGTGCCTCGACCAAGCTCCGGTAGCATTGCGCAATGGTCTCGGCGTCCGCTGTGCGTCCGCGAAGCAACAGTCCGACCGACTGGAAAGGTTCGCCCTCTGGGCCGCCAACCCAGACAGTCGCATCGCGGAGCGCAGCAAGTGGGGCGAGTCCGCATCCGGCTTCGATTTCACTCAGGCGTTCTGGCGGGGCGAGCCAGTCGAAAAGCGCCTGGGCGGACTGGCTATCGGCGAGTGCTACGGCGTCGATTCGAAGAACGGCGCAGGCGGTCTTGGGAAGCTCGTAAAGGATTCGGTTGGTGCGTAAGGTTCGCCCGTGTTCAATGATCGCATACAGGAGGACGACAGTCGCAATCGCAGCCGTCCCTGCCACTTTGGTGGATCGAGACACGAGCCGAGCGTAGGAAGTTCTTTTCACCTAGCAAGCGCTCGTGCTAACGCGTCCACCATGCCATGGCGCCGTATGCGGCTTCGCAACGCCGAAGTGCTCGTTCGTTGCGACGACCAGGGGGAGCTCGCCTCCAACGGAGGGCGCGTCGAAATTCGCTACAAGCCCGGCGATGGGCGCGCGTACTTCGCGGGCGTCTCCAACCTGAGCCCTACCGAAGGCCCGATCCAGATCGAGCCGGACTCGTTCTGCGGCGAAGCTGAACCAGTCAAGCAAGGACGAAAGCCTTCCAAGAAGAAGGCCGGGACCGTGCACGCCCCCGACAAACCCGAGGCTGACGAGCTCTTGGTCTACGCTGACGGAGCATGTAGCGGAAATCCGGGTCCTGCTGGCGTGGGGGTAGTCGCGCTTTGGGACGACCAACGCCGCGAGCTCAGCGAGTACATCGGCGAGGCCACGAACAACATCGCCGAGCTCACCGGTGTCCTCCGCGCGATCCAGTTGGCGCATGAGCTCGACAGACCGCTTCGGCTATACACGGACTCCAAGTACGCGATGGGTGTGTTGACCCAGGGTTGGAAAGCCAAGGCGAACAAAGAGCTCATCGCCGAGATAACAGAGTGGCTCCAGGGTCACCCCGACACCGAGCTATTTCACGTGCGCGGTCATCAGGGGGTCACGCTCAACGAAGTGGCGGACGAGCTCGCCGTGCAGGCAGTGACGAGCCGTTCGTCTAAGGGCTGGACGTCTCGCTGAGCCGACGTGCGACCTCTTTCAATGGAAGGAGCTCGTAGCCTGCCTGCCGAATCATGTCGATCACACCGCGTATCACCGAGACTTTCTCGGCCGCCGTTCTCTTTAGATCGGGTCGGTGGGTCGCGAGGGGCTGCAGGCCGTCGAGCGCGACATCGGCGACGTCGAATCCATGAAGTTCCAGGTGGATGAAGTCTCGACCGAGCATCTGCCGCGTCAGCGCTCTTGCACCTCGGTCACCCCACAGAACGAGTGATGTGCCGATGTAGGGAAGGCCCCAACGAGTCACCCCGATCGGAAGCTCGAGCAGACCCGTGCCTTCGCGCCAATACGGTCGCCCTACTCGGTACGGTCGTTTCGGAGACCGCAACACCAATGGCGTATCGACGATGCTCTGGCTTTTTCTACCCTTGAGCGCCATCATACCGAGCACCGAAACCTTTGCGGCGTAGTAGCTCGGGCACGGAAAGACACTCGAATCATACTCGACCTCCGACGCTTCGAGCCCGTCGAACATCGTGTCGTTGATCGTGTAGCCGGGAGCTCGGAATCCCACGGGACGAGCGCCGCACGCCTCGTGAATGGCCGACGCTCCAAGACCGATGTCTTGGAGAATATCTTCGGCAGAACGACGACTGAGATCGTAGTGGTGATGAAACGAGTGGTTTCCTATCTCGTGGCCTGCCGCGTGCAGGGACGCGACGACGTCACGATTGTGTGCGTGCTCGAGGTCGGAGCCGATGGCAAAGAAGGTGGCGCGGATCGACTCGGCCTCGAAAAGCTCTGCCAATCGGGGTACGCAGCGATCGTAGACGGCGTGGAGGGCAGGACCTTCCGGGATCTCGATGCCATGGATGGCGCCGTAGCAATCCACCTCATCCAAATCGACCGATATCGACGCGAGCTTTCGCTTCACTTTCCCAACCGAATCGCGAGGAACAGCTTAGCGAGGTTTCTCAAAACGTTGGGCACTCGCCGCACCAAGCCTACCGTCGGGGGGCGCTTTTCGAGGACCCGCACCGGAATTTCGCGGATGTCGAGCCCTGCACGCTGGGCGCGAATCACGAGCTCGGACGCAAATAGATCTCGGTCGACGAGGCAAGCCTGCACGATCGGCTGGAGCGTGCGCTGGCGGAACGCTTTGAGCCCGTGGGTGTCGGTTCCCCGGAAACCCAGCGTTAGGCGTAAAAGGCCGTTGATGATGTGCGTCCCGAGCCGGCGAAACAAGGGTCGTTCGTCGCTTGCACCCTTCATGGCTTTCGACCCGACGACCATGTCGACCGGCTCGGCTTCGAGCAAATCGAGCGCCCGCCTGAGAAAATCGATATCACAGAGATCGATTTCTTCGCAGATCACGATATCGCCTTTCGCATCTAAGATGCCATCACGGAGCGCTTTGCCGTAGTTTGGTTCGTCGGTGTGTCGCGAACGCACCTGCCCGAAGCGGACCCTGAGCTCCTTTGCGACGTCCACGGTTGCGTCCGTCGAACCATTTTCCGCGAGGACGATCTCGTATGGTCTTCCAAAGTCGCTGAGCCGATCGACCAAGTCGAGTATGGCGGCGTGGAGAATCGCCTCCTCGTTGTACACGGGGATGACGATTGAGAGATACGGTTCGGCGCGCGATTCGACCACGGCAGGCGCGGCAATGTCTTACGCGCGCACTCGGGCGTCAAGCCAAGGAGCATATAATTGCATGGGCGCGGTCGAGCGTCACGGGCAGTGGCCCTAGGCAAGTTGGGAGGGCAGCGGTTTGGCCTCGCCGGACTTCGAGCTCGGTCTCATCGTCGCCGATGACGACGCGCCCCCCGAGCACGGTGAGCGAACGCAGAGTGTCGCTTGTTGGCAGGGTGGCTCGTCCTGTGCCGCTCAGTCGGTTCGCTCGAAAGACAGCCGATTGGAGAGGTCCCTGCCCAGAGATCAGTAGTTCGAGATCGGCGTTCCCGTCAACCGCGGCCGGGCCTGCGCGGTGGCGGATCTCTTCGAGAAGCGAGCCTTCGCGTGGGCCCCGCCATCGGGTGACGTCGAGGGCGCGATCCAGGTGAAGCGTCCTTAGCGCACCCGAAGGATCTCGATTCCCCTCGGCATCGTATCGGCGATTCCAGTCCCAATAGCGATAGGTGATTCCGCGCTTTGCGGGAGATACGCGTTGTGGCTCGAGCAGCATGACGCCCCGTCCGACCGCGTGTGGCGTCCCGGGCTCGATGACAAACACGTCGCCGGCTGAAACGGGGACGAAACGCATCAAGGCGCTGACGTCATCCTCCTCGTCGATCGCATTCTTGACGACGTCGCGCGACACGCCCTCCAGGAACCCGAGATAGAGACCGGAGCCCGGTTCCGCGTCGATGATGTACCACGCCTCGGGCTTTCCGCTTTCATCGTCGGCCAGCATGGGATCGGACTCTTCGGGATGGATCTGCACCGAAAGATCGTCAGCGGCGTCGAGGAGCTTGACGAGGAGCGCCGTTGACCCGAGCGGGGACTCGGCGCCGAGCAAAGCGGGTGGATCCGAGCGCAAGACCTCATCGAGGGTCGGCCCGTCGACCAGTTGGCTCGGAAAGTCCGGTTCGACCGAAAGCTCCCACGCCTCACCCACGACTACGTCTCCGTGGGTCAGCCCGAGCTGACTCTTCAAATCTCCCACGATTCTCTTGCCACCCCACGGAGTCCGCTCTGGCGGCGTGAAGTTGTCGGGACGCAGGAGGAGCGGCCTCCGCCAGTTTTTTGGACCTACTTTATCCCACATGTAAGGTGGCTCTAAATCCTATGGTAGCGCCCAAGGGAGGTTTGAGATGGGCTATTTGGGCAAGGAACGCCGAATTCATCGTGTCTTCGTAACCCGCAACAGCGAATACCACGTTCGCCGGAACGTGTGTGTAGGGGTTCGGGATCGCCGCAGCGGCGAATGGCTTGCCGGTCATCTCGCGCTCCGAAGCACGGTCTCGGGAGGGCTGAAATTCCATGACAACGGCGCGATCAGCGCTTCGGAAGGGCTGCCCACCGTTGGCGAGTCGCTTTTCTTCATCGCGGCAGGTCGTGATTTGATTACGAGCCCGGTCCTCAACGTTCAGCGGCCTGCGCGGCAGGTCGTTCACAGCTATCCGATGTAAGCAGCAGGAACGGCAGAGTGCTATATCGCCCCTGGTGTCTTCCGACCGGAAATCCATTCGTGTCGTGGCCGCGCTCATAGCGCGCGGTGGTCGCTACCTGATCACCCAGCGCCGCGAAACCGCAGTGCTCCCATTACTTTGGGACTTTCCCGGCGGCCGTGTCGAGGACGGTGAGACCGATGAAGCGGCGCTCGCCCGCGAGGTCATGGAGCGTCTCGGAGTTAGGGTTGACGTCGGTCAGCTGATCTCGTTCGTCAACCACCCATACGAGAACTACGCGGTGGACCTCTATTTGTACGAGTGCAAGCTTCAAGACGATCGCTTGAGCTGTCGCGCGGTCAAGGACTACGCGTGGGTGACCTCGGAGGAGATGGAAAAATATTCCTTCACTCCCGTCGACGAAGCGTCGATGACCAAGCTCCTCGGCGAAGCCTAGCGCCTAAACTGCCTTCGACCGTTAATCGAGTAGTTTGTGAGCGAAAAGATCCACAAACTACACGTCGTAGAACATCGGGGGGCGCTGCCGGACAAACCGAAGCGCCAGCTCACGCGCTTGGCTCGAGAGCCCTTCGAATTGGATGCCCATTCCCGGTTCAGATTCCGAGGCAAAATCCAGTGGGTCACGAACGAAGCGCACGTACCCGTCGCACTCGAACTCAAAGCCGCCGGGTAGGGTGACGAGCATCGACACGGAGGTGTCCTTGGCAAGCGCCTCGTAGGTCGCGAGAAAAACACCGCCATGGGAGATCTCGCCGCTAAACCCGACGTAGAAGTTCGATTGCGTCGTGGCCCCGAGGTTGGCTTCGATCCGACGTCGTTCGCCCTTTGGCACGGGCGCTGGCGGAGGCAGCATCGACGGGGGGAGCATGTTTGGCTTGGGCGCGCTGGACCCGGGCGAAGAGCTCGGCTTCCCAGTCACGGGCTTCTTTTTTGGCGCAGGTCGCTCCGAGGGACGCACGCTTGGTGGCTCCGAAGCGAAAGACGAGCTCGGCGCTGCAGAAGGGGGTTTGCTCGACACGGGCCGCTCCAAAGGACGCACGCTCGCGGGCGGCTGGCTCAATGCCTTTGACGGCGCGGGCGGGGACCCCTTGGGAGGCCCCGAGTCCGTGGGTGCGGGCCGAGTACTCGGTTTGCTGGTGAGCGGAAAAAGGATGCTGATCACGTCGGCAATGTTCTCCGTTGCCGTCAGGACACCATCGTGTTCGCTCTTGACGTCTTGGAGGAGCGCGAGAGTTTGACTCAGCGTGCTTAGGGCGCTCTTGACGCACGTCTTGCCGTCCGGTTCGGTGGAGGCGTGCTCTGCTTCGAAGAGTGCCCTAATCGCTTGTGCGACGTTCTGGATGACAGCGAGGACTTCTTCCGGCACGTCAGCTTCCTGCTGCAGAACCTCCAGCGCCTTGCCGAGCGATTCGCGAGCGTTCCGTGCGTCATCCGCCCCTGAGTAGCCCATCGTCGATTCCCCCCGCTTACCTCGCTCTCAGAATACCGGGAGTCGTGCGCAGGTCAAAGCTCCTTGACGAATACGATCCGCGACCGCCCCGGGCCCGCATAGTCAGGCACTTCGGTGCTCTTGAAGCCCATCGACTCGTGAAATCGGACCGGCCCCTCATGCCCCTCCGCCGCGAGAGACTTGATGCGCTTCATCCCCGCGGCCCTACAGCGCTCCGTGAATTGCTCGTAAAGCCTCTTTCCAACGCTCCGCCGCCGGTGATCCGGGTGAATCCCGACCAGATGAACGTATCCGCTGGCTGCTGGAGCGGGAATCATCACACCCAATAGAAAGCCGACGACCTGACCATCCTCCTCCGCGACGAGCGCGTGCTCGCCGAACTCGTAGAAGAACATGGGATCGGCACGTTGCCCGGCGGGCCCACCCCACCATTGGTCGAGCACCGAGATGATATAGTCGAAGTCGACTTTGGTAAGACCCCTGATCTGCATTGCCCGGGGGAGCGGATATCACGAACGCAACCAAAACGCACGAGCCCGATCGGGGGAGGCCTTCGGCCAGTGAGTCTTCGATTCACGGTATCCTCTTTTGCCCCTTTTGCAGGGAAGCCTTCGAAGGGATGGACGAATGCCCGGCACACGACCTGACCTTGGTTTCAGTCGATAGGCTGCCTCGTCCGGTAGGCCGCGGTTCAGGCGGTGTTTCCTTCTTCGCGGACCCTCGCCACGGACGCGGTGGCGTCCTGGTTGGTGCGTCGCTGGTGATCTTGGGTTTCATGCTTCCACTCGTCGAATCGCGGGGCTTCATAGCTTCTGCGTTGGGAGTGGCGATCGATGGCGCCGCCAATCTTTGGCTGACGCCCGGTGCGGCGATCGCTCAGCTCTGGATTCTGTGGTCGCGACGCACGAGGGCCCCTATGCGTGCCGCGCGCGTTGCAATCTTCGGGTTGGCCGTCGGGGGAGGGCTTCCGCTTCTCTACACGACACGCCGTATCGCGACGATGGCCGCTGCCCACGCCGCCGACGCCCACTGGCTGGCCGGGCTCTGGATCATGGCCGCCGGTCTCTCCTTGGCTGGCCTTTCCAGTTATCGCCTCGGTGCGCGATGATGGCGTCCCATCGGTCTACGCTAGGCGGCACCAGGCAAGGTGGGCCGGAATATATAGCCTTGCTGCTGCACGACGCAGACCCGGTTCGGTCCCGCGACCCTTGCCCGTGTGACGGCGATGCTCGCGGCGTCCAACAATTCGCTGTGCGAGCGCACATTCGCGCTCGGATACAGGCCGACTCCGATCGAAATCTGCAAACTCGTGTTTGCGCCAGCCACATCGAATGGCTTGAAGGCTACTTCCGCGACGATGCGGTCGGTAAGAGTCAGTGCGCGCGCTGGGCTCGTATTACGCATCAAGAGACCAAAATCTGCCGTACGGAACTGCGCCACGATGTCCGTCTCGCGAACAGTGCGCTGAAGCCGTTCCGATATCCTGTTTAGAAGCTCGTTCGCGGAATCAGGGCCTCGCTCTTCGGCAAGCCTCCGGAAGTCGTCGATCGCGATGATGCAGCACGCCATCGGTTCCAGATTACGCTGCGCATCCTCGAAGCCCCGTTCTAGGCTATCGTGAAAGTAGCGATGGTCGGGCAGAGCCTGAAACTCGCGCAGAGACGGATAGCGGAGCTTGCTCCGAGCGACCTGCACGTCGTCGTGGGTACGCTTGACGCGCAGCATGTTCTGGACCCGCGCCACGAGCTCGGCATCGTCGATTGGTTTCGCGATGTAGTCGTCGGCCCCGGTCCGAAGAACTTGCGCCGACCCACTGAGCTCATCATGCGTCGTCAACAGCATGACCGGCACGAATCGATCGTCGGTGATGGTCTTCACCACACGACATGCGGCGACCCCGCCAAGTCCCGGCATTCCGACGTCGAGAATGACCAGGTCCACGGGGCGCGCACGAACTGCATCGACCGCCTTCTGACCACCATGGGCCCGCACGACCTCCAACCCACGCGCTCGAAGCAAGTCCGCGATGTGGTCGCATGTTGCTCGATCGTCGTCCGCAACGACCACTACCGCCTTCGGAAATGGCAGCGCATCCACCACGTCCATAGGGTAGCGGACCCACAGGCTGCCCGCGAGCCTCTTCGTCGAGTTTCCCCCCGACCCTTAGACGTCTATACTGACAACCGACGATCCGCAAGAACGCAGGACCTGGATGGAGCTCAAACAGCAACTCAAACTATCGCAGCAGCTGATCATGACGCCGCAATTGCAGCAGGCGATCAAGCTGCTGCAGATGTCGAGGATGGAGCTCAGCGAGCTCGTGCAAGAGGAGTTGCTCGAAAATCCGATGCTGGAAGAGGGTGCCGAAGCGCGCGATTCTCGAAGCTCGCCTGCCGAAGAGGCGGAATCGGTACCGCTCAATCCAGGCGAGGCGAAAAAGGACGAGATCGACTGGGAGCGCTACATCGAGAACTACACCCAGCAGGCGCCCATGCCCTCGGTTCGTCGCAACGACGACGACATGCCCGGACTCGAGTCGACCCTGTCGACCGTCGAAGATCTGACCGACTATCTCGGGTGGCAACTCCGAATGGGCGAGTTCATGGAGGACGAGCGGCGCTTTGCCGCGCTTGTCATCGGCAACCTGGACGACAACGGCTACCTCAGGGTCGACGGCATGGATCCGAGCGAGGTCGTTCCCCGTTTGTCGGCAGAGGCAGGGTTGAACGCGGAGGACGCCGAAGAGGTCCTCGGGATGATCCAGCAGTTCGATCCGGTGGGCGTGGCGGCCAGGTCGCTCGAGGAATGTCTCACGATCCAAGCCAAGCAGTTCGGGATGGACGACTTGGTCCTCAAAGTAATAGGCAATCATTTAACCGATCTTGAAAAGCGGCATTATCCAGCGATAGCCAAAGCGCTCGGTTGTCCGCTCGAGGAGGTGTATGATGTGGCGCAGATCATCGCAGAGCTGGAGCCACGCCCGGCGCGTCGCTTTCAGACCGAAGAGCCGCGCTACATCGTTCCGGACGTATACGTTCACCGCGTAGGTGACGAATACTATGTCGTCGCCAATGACGATGGGATGCCCAAGCTCAAAATCAGCGGCTTTTATCGATCGGCCATGGCCGACAACCCGAAAGCCAAAGAATACATTCAGGACAAGCTCCGGAGCGCCCAATGGCTAATTCGAAGCATCGATCAGCGGCGCAAGACTATCGTTCGGGTGACCGAATGTATAGTCGAGAAGCAACGCGACTTCTTCGACAAGGGCATCGAGTATCTCAAGCCGATGATCTTGCGCGATATTGCCGAGGCGGTCGGGATGCACGAGAGCACAATCTCTCGGGTGACCAGCAACAAGTACGTCCATACGCCGAGGGGCACATTCGAGCTGAAGTACTTTTTCAACAGCGCTATAAGGCGCGATCATCAAACCGATATCGCGTCGGAGAGTGTGAAACAGGCCATCAAGAACATCATCGGGGGCGAGGACGAGAGAGCCCCATTGTCAGATCAACGAATCGTTGAAATACTTGCTCAAGACGACATCAAGATCGCTCGTCGGACGGTCGCAAAGTACCGCGACATACTCGGTATATTGAGCTCTTCGAAACGCAAGAAATACTTTTAGACGATGGAGGTTCGATGCGTATCAGCTACTCATTTCGCAACATGGAGTCCTCGGACGGAGTCAAAAACTACGCATCGGAGAAAATTGCAAAGATCCAGAAGTACATAAGAGCCCCGCTTCACGCTGAGGTGACCTTCTCGATGGAGCGACACCTTCATCGGGTCGACCTGACGCTGACCGGAGACGGCCATCAGTACGCCAGCCACGGCAACTCTGAAGACATGTACGCCACGATCGACCTCGTCATCGACAAGATCGACCGACAGGTTCGTGACATGAAGGCGACCGAGACCCATCGCAGAAGGCATAGTGGAGAGTCCTTGCGCCACACCAAGGACTGACCCGCGTTGCGTCCCGCTAGCGGGTGCGGTATCGCCTGCCCTCGATGTTGGCCGAACTGCTTCATCCCGAGCGCGTGAACATTGCCCTCGAGGCGACCGACAAAGAGGCTGCGGTGCGAGCCCTTGCCGCTTTGCTCGTCAGGCCCGAGAGCGAGGCGAACGAAGAGAGCGTACATGACGTGTTGATGGAGCGGGAGCGGCTCGCGAGCACCGGGGTCGGAAGTGGTGTCGCGATTCCCCATGGCCGCTTCGACGGCGTGGTCGAGCTTCGAGCAGCAGTAGCGGTTTGTGCGGACGGAGTGGACTTCGACGCGGTGGACGGTCTGCCCGTGAAGATTCTGGTCGCCATCGTCGGGCCGCGCTCGATGCCACAAAAACATCTAGCCGCCTTGGCTGGGGTGTCCCGTGTGCTCCGTAATAGCGCGGTGCGCGACGCGCTGATCGCTGCCGACGACAACGCGGAGGCATACCACCTACTCGTCGAGTCCTGACACCGACGGGCCACTCGCGTATGATGCTTGGATGACTCAACCTTTCTCTCCGCGACGCGCCGGCGACCTAGCCAGCATGCGTGTCGAGCGTGGTATCACGGTCGCGCACATGCTTGGCGAGCCGCGGCTGAGCGCGATGATGAAGATCGTCGCGGGAGCCGAAGGGGTGAATCGCGTGCTCGATCACCCTCGCGTCCAGAAGCCCGGTCTCGCACTTGTCGGTCATACGCACGGAGTCGTTCCTACGCGTGTTCAGATCTTGGGGGAGACCGAGATCACCTATCTCGAGGGATTGTCGTCGGACGACCAACTGCGCCGCGCGAGTGGGCTGTTCAAGCTTGGCCTCTCGCTGGTCGTCGTGACCCGCGGAGTTGAACCCCCCGCAGCACTCTTGCAAGCCGCGCAGGAGACAGCCACCCCGCTCGTCGTCGCACAATGGCGGTCGAGCCGCACGATTCAGGCCATCCACTCGGTTTTGGACGCGCTACTCGCACCCTCCGAAACTCGTCATGGCGTGTTGATGGATGTTCACGGCATCGGCACCCTGCTGTTGGGACCTAGCGGGATCGGAAAGAGCGAATGCGCACTCTTTCTGGTCGAGCGAGGCCATCGATTGGTGGCGGACGATCAGGTGCTCCTGTCCTTGCTGCCTTCCGAGCAGATCGTTGGACGCGCGCCTCCTTTGCTGCGCAATCATCTCGAGCTGCGCGGAATCGGCATCATCAATGTTCGCGACTTGTTCGGGGCGAACGCGGTGCGTCTCGAAAAGACCATCCAACTCGTCGTCGAGCTCTGCCCTTGGGACTCGGAAGAGCCATTCGAACGCTTGGGGTTGGACGATTCCACGCTAGAGATCCTCGGGATGTCGATTCCAATGCTGCGGATCCCCGTTCGTCCGGGTCGCAACATGGCAGTCATCCTCGAAGTCGCGGCGCGCAATTACATCCTCAAGGCTGCGGGGCAGCATGGCGCGCAGAAGTTCATACAAACGCTGATGGGGGAGATCGAGGACACGGAGACCGGACAGGAGCCATGACCGAGCAACTCCGCATCGTGGTCGTGACTGGGCTCTCGGGGGCGGGTCGAAGCACGGCGCTCAGGGTGTTGGAAGATGCCGGTCTCTTCTGTGTAGACAATCTTCCGCCGATGCTTGCGCCGGAGCTCCTCGCGCTCATCGGTCGCGACGAAAAGCTCGACCGGGTCGGGCTCGGTATCGACGTTCGAACCGGGGCATTCTTGAGTGGTGCCGAAGAGACGCTCCGAGCGCTCGAAGCCTCCGGCCACCGCGTAGAGGTAGTCTTCCTCGACTGCTCCGACGAAGTCTTAGTGCGTCGCTTCAGCGAGACACGGCGCCCGCATGCGTTGGCTCGCGACGGCGATTTGCAGGCCGCGATCAGCACCGAACGACAACGACTTGCGGGTCTTCGCGACCGCGCCGACGTCGTGATCGACACGACCGGACTGAGCGTTCACGACCTCAGGCGCCGCCTGATCGAGTACATCGGTCGCGATCTCAGCCGTGCATCGATGGTGATCCGACTGGTTTCTTTTGGTTTCAAGTACGGCATTCCCACGCACGCGGACTTGGTCTTCGACCTTCGCTTTCTGCCCAATCCCCACTTCGTCGACGCCCTTCGACCACAAACGGGCATGGATCCAGAAGTGGCTTCGTACGTGCTCGAGGCGCCCGAAACGCATGAGCTTCTGTTGCATTTGGGACCATTGCTCGACTACGTGCTGCCCCGGTACGCCCAAGAAGGGAAGGCGTACTTGACGATTGCACTCGGATGCACGGGCGGGCGGCATCGGTCGGTTGCGTTGGCCGAGGAGCTCGGTCGTCGGTTGAAGAACGAGCACGAAGTAGTGGTTTCGCATCGCGACGTGGAGCGAGCCGGCTCGTGACGGATCCCTTCGTCGCAACGGTCGAGGTTCCAAACCGACTTGGGCTCCACGCACGGGCTGCGGCGAAGCTGGTCCACGTCGCCAACCGCTACGAGGCCGAGATCCAAGTGAGCAAAGACGAGCAAGTCGCGGATGCCAAGAGCATCATGGGAGTTCTCCTGTTGTGCGGCCAGCGGGGCGCAAGGCTGACCATTCGGGCGATCGGGGTCGATGCCGAGGCCGCGCTCGAGGCGCTTTGTGACCTCGTGACCAGCGGGTTCGGAGAGACGCAATGACCCGCCCGGCTCGAATCAAGGGGATCGCCGCGTCGGTCGGCATCGGCGTCGGTCCAGCTCGGCTTTCGGCTCGGGAACGCCAAGGGCTCACGTACCGTCGCATCTCGCAAGACGAAATCGCGGACGAGCTGACCAGTTTCCAACGGGCTGTCACCGCGTCGCGCGAGGAAATCGAGCTCGCCAAGCAGAAGCTCACCCAACAACACGGGCCCGCGTATGCTCCGATTTTGGACGTCTACCTCTTGATGCATACGGATGCGCTCCTGATCGACGCGATCGTGGACGAGATTCGTGGCCACAAGATCAATGCGCCATGGGCCCTTGGTCGCGTCGTCGAAAGACTCAAAGCACCCCTTCTCAACGATAGTTCGTCCTATTTTCGGGAACGGGCAAGGGATATCGATCACGTCAAAGAGCACTTGCTCCGCCACCTCTCAGGGAAGGGTCGCGGTGAAAGTCTCGCGAGCCATCCTACGATTCTTGTCGCGCGCGACCTCACGCCGGCGGACGCAGTTCACATGTTGGCTCCACCTACGGTGGGCCTCGTCACCGAGATGGGGGGCGCCAACAGTCATACGGCGATCTTGGCACGGACCTTCGGTGTTCCCGCGGTAGTCGGGACCGGCCCCCTGCCAGTGTCGGTCGAGCAGGACGAAATGATCGTCGTCGACGGGTTCTCTGGCGAAGTCACGATCGGCGCGCCCCCAAAGGAGCAACGCGTCGCCGCGGCGCGCAGAGACCGCTTCGTTTCGTTTCTCAAGTCCGAACGCACCACCAATGCCGTAACCCTCGACGGCGTTTCGATCTCGGTTGCGGCAAACATCGAGCTGCCTAGCGAAGTCCAAGCCGCGATCGAGAACGGCGCAGAGGGCGTCGGCCTCTACCGGACCGAGTTCATGTGCCTCGATCGCTCGGAACCTCCGTCGGAGGAGGAACAAGTCGAGCTTTACCGGACCGTCGCTATGGCAGTCGCGCCGAACACAGTGATCTTCCGGACGTTCGACTGGCGGGGTGACAAACGTCTTCAATCGGATCGTGTTGGGGAACACCAGCATGATTGGCTGAAGACCCAGATTCGGGCCGTCCTTCGCGCCAGCACAGAAGGGTCGGTCGCGTTGATGTTTCCGATGGTCGCAACCCTCCAGGAGCTCGAGAACGCACGCTCGCTGGTCGACGAGTGCAGGGGTGAGCTCGACGACGACAGCGCGCGTTTGGTGTCTCTTCCGATTGGAATGATGGTCGAGGTTCCGTCCGCCGCGCTTCTAGCCGAGCAGTTCGCAGCGCACGCCGACTTTTTCGCCGTCGGAACGAATGATCTCGTGCAGTACACGCTTGGGGTCGATCGGCGTGATCATCGAGCCGCCGCCAGTCCGTTGAACCCCGCCGTTTTGCGGTTGCTGGACCAGATTATCGTCGCTGCGAGGAACACCGATACTCCCTGTTCGATGTGCGGCGACATGGCCGCCGACCCCATTGGTCTCGGGCTAGCGCTGGGGCTTGGTTATCGAAAGGTTTCTGTGCCGGCGAGCGTGGTGCCGCTGGCACGGGCGGTCATTCGCAACGTCGATCTCGAGACCGCGACCGAGGCTGCGCGAGGGGCGCTCGACTGCGCATCATCGAAGGAGGTGCGCGACCTCGCCCTCCGTCGCTTCGGCAACGAGCTCGGCGCTCTGTGGCGGAGGCAGGGCATCGTTTAGCTGCTATCTGCGCGTGGCGCTCGCGTTCACCATCTGGTCGAGCTGCGAGGCGCTCTGATAGCCCGTCGCACGCTCGAGCTCGTAGCCCTGGCTGTCGTACAAAATGTACGTCGGAACCCTTTCGATCTTACCCAACGCGCTTCTGCCGTTTTCCACGCTGCCATAGGGATCGGCTCCAACGACGAATGGCGGGTCGAGCGCATAGGCCCACGCCTCGACGAGCTGCGTCGCCCGAGGCTCGGACGCGACTCCGATCACGAGCACCTCGGGATGTTCTTGTATAAACGGTCGAAGCGCCTTGAGGGATGCCTGACTCACCATGTCGAAGGTTGCGAATACGAAAAGGAGTACCGGATTACCGCGGAGGTCACCGAGCTCGAGCCAGCGCCCATCCGACAGGCGAAGCCCGAGCTCCAAGCGCCCCCCTTGGGGCAGGGACGCAGGCGTCGTCGTCTCGGTGCTTTTCGATGACTCGCGCGCACAACCAATGCTCAGCGCCAGTGCAATGCTGATCGCGCAGATGCCGTTTCTTAAGAAACTCCTGGTAACCATTGCAGTTGGGTCGACAATATAGCAAGAACTACAGCGAAATGGATTCTATCGGTGAACGCTTGGAAGCGCTGCTTCATGACTGCGATTCAGGGCTACGCCGCCGGCAGGATCCCGTGGACTTCATTCATCGCTACGATGAGCCTGTCGACCAGGAGATAGCTGGGTTGGTGGCATCGAGCCTTGCATTCGGCAATGCCGTGACCGCAAGGCGTAGCGTCGAGCGTGTGCTTTCGGCGCTTGGAGAAAGCCCGGCAACGACCATCGTCGAGGCCGACCACGACGAGATTTTCGACCGGCTGCGTGGCTTCGTTCATCGAATCTACCGAGATGAGCACCTTGCAGTGATGTTGTGGCGCGCCGCTGCTCTCGTTCGCGCACATGGAAGTCTCGGGCGCGCGTTTGTTGGTTTCTATGAAGCCGCCAGTGGTGATTTTCGAGAGTCGATGGCTCGTTTCGCCGACGCGCTTCGTGGCGACGCGCAGACCCGCAATCTACGGCACCTAGTCAGTGATCCTCGAGCGGGGAGCGCCTGCAAGCGACTCTTGCTCTACGCACGCTGGATGGTGCGCCCCGCGGACGGCGTGGACCTGGGGCTTTGGCCCGTCGCCCCGTCAAACCTCGTGATCCCGGTCGACACGCACATCCATCGGATCAGCCGAAACCTGGGGCTAACGGACCGGCGCACCGCCACATGGGCGACCGCCGAAGAGATCACCGCCGCGCTCAGGCGCTACGACCCCGACGACCCGGTCAAGTATGATTTCGCGCTGTGCCATCTCGGCGTCTCCCGCGAGTGTCCGAGTCGGCCAGACCCGGCCAAGTGCGAGCGCTGCGTCCTTCAAGACGTGTGCAGAGTATGGACCAGCGGTTTAAGGATCTCAAACGCGACGTCAGCGCAAAAAGCCGGTCAGCTTCGGCTCTAGGGCGTGGAGGTCAGCGACGCTGTCGACATCGACGCCACGTTCGAGGGTGTCGCCGGTGATCTGGACGAGCTTGTAGTCTTCGAGCGCCTTGAGCGCGGTTTCGAGCTTGAGCTTAGAAAGCGACTCCCGCCTTTCGATTTCGCCGGCTAGGTACATCTGCTGGCCGAGAGCGAGGGTGCGTTTGTACCAGTCTTTCTTTGGAATCGGGCCATCGAGCACGATATCAGCGCCGCGAAGCGCGAGAAGGTAGCTCTCGAAAAAGGTCTGCAGCATGTTGGCATATCGCTCTAGGCGTTGGCGGCGAATGCCTTCGGTGGCCTGTACCTGACCATCGCGGATTTCAACCTCGCCCGCGCCTTCCATCGACTTCAGGGCATCGTCGAAGATCCGATCAAAGGTTGCGTCGGTGCGGAAGATGAACTCGTGTTTGAAGAGTCGAGAAAGCTGCCGCACCCGGTCATTCAGACGGGAAACATCGACCCATTCCTCTCGGTCCACCAAGAGCGCCGAGGCGATCAGTGCGTTTGGGACGAAGAAATGAATGGTCGTGTTCTGGTAATACTCGAGCGCGATGCGCCGCTCGGAGTCGATCGTGTAGATCGGCTCGGGGCCAGTGTCGTGACCAACGATCAGACGGGCGTCGACGAAGAGACGAAGGGCTTCCTCGATCGTGTCCTCGCGAATGCGGTCATCGCCGATGCGGAGTTGGTGCGCAATTCGCGCGCCCATCGTTGCAAGCGTCGACAACAGGTCCTCGCACGTGGCGATCAAAGCTGACCTCGTCATGCCTCGCTTTCGATGGCTCAACAGCGCGGTGGCGACGAGCGCGGCTGGGGTGACGACCGTGACCTCGTTGATAGAGTACATCACCTTGTGGGCAAGGGCTCGCACGGCCGCCCGCTGCTGGTTGGGACTGAGATCATCGATGGTGTGAAGCCCGCTCGCCGACCGTCGACGAGTGCTCGCGAGAAACTCGTCGAAGTCGATTATGTTGCCGAACTGCACGTAGAGCCGGCCCCATTTGGAGCGAAGGATGCTCGAGCTCTTGATGAGGTCACCCACGTTCTCCGATTGTTTCTCACCCCCGCCGAGCTCATGCACGAAGGAACGCTCTTCGATAATCCGCTCGTATCCGATCGAGATGGGAACGAGGCGCACCTTGGTCGCGGGAAGCTTTCTCGCGGAATCGAACAGCATCGAGAGCAGCCCGTACTTCGGTGGCAGCGCCTTACCCGTGCGCGAGCGCCCGCCCTCGAGGAAGAACTCCGTAGTGAATCCCTCGGCCAGAAGCTTGCGCATGTACGCCTCGACGAGCGCGGGGTAGAGCCGGTCGCCCTTGAAGGTACGGCGAATGAAGAACGCGCCAGCGCGCCTCAGTACGGGACCAATCGGCCAAAAGCTCAAGTTCTCCCCGGCCGCGATCAGCGGCGCCATGAGCGCGTTGGCGTAGAGCATGTCGCTGAGGACCAAATAATCGATGTGACTCTTGTGACTCGGCAGGAGGACGAGGGACGAATCTCGTGCGGCGTCGCGCAGCCGCTCGAGGCCTTCCTTGTCCATCACCACGCCGTCGTACATGCGGGCCCACACCCATGTCAGGAACCGGTGCAAGATGTCGACGACGAAGGGGCTTTGCTTGGCGCACAAATGCCGCAGGTGCTTCCGGGCAATTCGCTCGGCCTTGGCTCGGGAGATCCCCTTTCGAGTTGCGTAGCTCTGGATTTCGGCCCTTACGCGCTGCCCCCGCAAAAGCTCTTCTTGGATGCGCGCGGTGGTCTTTTTCATCGGGCCGAGGACGACTGCTCGGTCTCTCTCCATGCGGCGGAGGAGGGCGTATCGAACCTTGTCTGCCACCTGGCTGTCGGTGAGATCTTCGTTTCGATCCAGAAAGGCCTTGAGGTCGAAGGGTTCGCCGGACCGAAGCTTGGCGTTTCGGTAGTTGAGCAGGAACTGACAAAAGACCCGCACGCGCCCCGGCCACTGGACCGGCCCGAACAGCAAATCGAGCAAGCCCGGGCTCGCGCTCCCGGACTGCTTGCTCCATACGAACGTCTGAGGGACGAGGAGGATCGGCTGCGCCGTCGAGCGCTGCTTGTGGACTAGCGTTCGAATCAGATCTGCGTCCAGCTTTCGACCGCGTCTCGCCTGGCGCCCGAGCTGGGGAGGCCGTCGCAGGAAGAGAAGTGCGCTGTACCCGTCACCCACGGTGCGTTCGAGCGCCTCTGCCTCCGGGACTTGTCTGCGGAGGCTGAGTCGCCGTTCGCCCTTGCCGAACGGCTCGAGAATCGAGAGCCCGAGGTCGTTCACGAACCGAACCAGCGGCAGCCCGAACTTCTTCAGCAAGAAATCGAGGCACAGGAAGTCGAGGAAGGAGAGCGATCGCATCACGTAGACGACCACGCCCTTGCTAGCGGCCTCCCGGACGCCTCGGCTCCAGTTCTCGTCCACGAAAATGTGGGCGAAGAACCGACGATAAAGCCACCGCAGAATCGCATTGGGGGTGTACGGCGCAGGCGTTGGTGAGCGCCGCGCAAGCTCCGGCACGTTGGTCATCGGCTCGTCAGACACTAGCAGCGGCCCCCATGCGGTCGAGTATACGCCGTTCGCGATGGCACCGCGGATAGACCCGGAAATTCCGTTAAAATTGGGCTCTTACGAGGCGGCGCTGTCCTGGACGGAGGTCGACCGTGTAGCGCCGTTCCTGACCTCCGTAGCGGACGACTACTTCGTAGATCCCCGCGCTTAACTGGGCAGCAACGCCAGCCCCGAGCGTGCCGATCCGCTTCGAGCCACGGTTGACGGTTACCATTCCGGTCCCCGATGCTCCCTTCGCCTCGATCCGAACCTCGAGAACCCCGGTTTGGAAATCGACGCGGACGGGCGTGGCTTTTCCGGTCGTCACGGTGACCTCGACCTTCTTTGACGGATTGTCTAGCGCGCCGTCCAGCCGCACCGTCGCCGTCCATTTTCCGGCCGGAACGGAGATGGTGGTCCCACACGATCCACCGGCGGCGTCTCGCCCATCGCGCTCGACGACGATCGTGCCGCTGGCAGGGGCCCCGTTCGTCGTTACCGAGCAACGGATCTCCCCCGTCTGCGCCGCCGCCCAGACTGGGGCCGACCAGAGGGCCGCCGCAGCGACTATGGGCCCAACCATCCTCGCGGTGAGCGCGTCGCTGGTGTGTCTAGCGGTTTGGGTAAGGATTCTCACCTCTTACCCTTTTTAGCGCAAAACACGCCAGCTTGACACTGTGGGCCTCCACGGCTACGAAACGCGCCCTGAAACGAGGGCTTAGGAGCGAATCATGGCTACTGTGAGTGCCAAAGCGTCAGAGATCGAACGCAAGTGGTACGTCGTCGACGCGGCGGGCCAACCGCTCGGGCGCCTTGCGTCCAAAGTGGCGCACGTGCTCCGGGGCAAGCACCGGCCGCAGTACACCCCACACGTCGATACCGGTGACTTCGTGATCGTCACCAATGCGGCTCAGGTGCACCTCACTGGGAACAAGCGTACAGACAAGAATTACCATCGGCACTCCGGCTATCCCGGTGGCCTCAAGTCCGAGAGCTACGGCCACCTCCTCGAGCGCAAGCCCGAGTTCGTCGTCGAGCGTGCCGTCAAAGGGATGCTGCCGAAAAACAGCCTCGGCCGACAGATGTTTCGCAAGTTGAAAGTTTACCCGGAAGGGGTTCACCCCCACGTGGCGCAGAAGCCTGAGCCTCTTCCGTTCTGATTTCGAGAGATATTTTGCATGACACATTCTAAAGTCATCGACGGACGCCACTACGGCACGGGTAAGCGCAAGAACGCAATCGCCCGCGTCTTCCTCAGCCCTGGAGCAGGCACCGTGACGGTGAACGGGCGCAGCTTCGAGAACTACTTTCCGCGCGAGATTCTTCGAATCATCGCCATGCAGCCGTTCGCAACGCTCGCCAAGCAAGGTCAGTACGACGTGGAGGTCAACGTGGTTGGCGGCGGGGTCTCCTCGCAGGCCGAAGCGGTTCGTCACGGTATCGCACGGGCGCTCGTCGGCTTGGATGAGAGCCACAAGCCGGCCCTCAAGCGCGCGGGCTACCTGACCCGTGACGCCCGCAAAAAAGAGCGTAAGAAGCCAGGGCAGCCCGGCGCACGCAAGAAGTTTCAGTACTCCAAGCGCTGAGACCTTCGTTTTTCGATTCGAACCGCGGCGCCCTTGTGCCGCGGTTTTTTTGCTTAAGCTTGAGCCTCGTGACGTACACAATGAACCAACCTTCCTGATGGGGGAGTCGACCAATGGCCTCGAAAACAATACGCGCGATCGTTGTAGGCGGAACCGGTTACACCGGGGCAGAGCTCGTGCGTCTTGCGCTCGGCCATTCGTCGATCGAGCTCGTGGCAGTCGTCGGTAACACCACGGCGGAGCGTTCCATCGCGGACGTTCTTCCCAGCCTGCGCGGCGTCTTCGAAGGAAGAGTCGAGTCGTTCGATGCCGACTCGATCGCGGCGCGCGCCGATGTCGCGTTTTGCGCTTTGCCGCATGCGGCGAGCGCGGAGGCGGTGAGCGCGTTGCGTGAGCGCGGCCTCAAGGTGTTCGATCTGTCGGCAGATTTTCGTTTCGACGACCGCGCGGTGTACGAACGGCTGTACGGCACCCATCCTGTTCCCGAGTTGCTGTCGGATGCCGTCTACGGGCTCGTCGAGCTTCATCGTGGGGAGCTCAAAACCGCCGATCTCGTTGCCGTGCCCGGTTGTTATCCCACCGCGTCGACGCTCGCCCTTGCCCCCCTGGTAAAAGAGGGTCTCATCGGTACCGAGGGGATCGTGGTCGATGCGAAATCGGGTGTTTCTGGGGCCGGGCGGGGCTTGTCGGAGAGTACGCACTATCCCGAGACGGCGGAGGGGGTTCGTGCGTACAAGGCAGGGGTGCATCGGCATGGCCCGGAAATCGAGCAAGAGCTGAGTCGCCTCGCAGGAAGCGCGATTCGCATCACCTTCGTCCCACACCTCGTACCGATGAACCGAGGCATTCTCTCGACGTGCTATGCCGAGCCTGCAGGCGCCGGCACGACTGCGTCGAGCTGCACCGAGGCTGCGCGCGAGCTCTACGCGGGCTCGCCTTCGGTGTTGGTGCTCGATCCGGGGGATCATCCCGACACTTTGTGGGTCCGCGGCTCCAACCGCGCACACTTGGCCTATACCCAGGACCCTGGCACCGGAAGGATCATCGCGATGAGCGCAATCGACAACTTGGTCAAAGGTGCCGCCGGCCAAGCGCTGCAATGCCTGAACGTGCGCTTCGGGCTACGAGAGGGTGAGGGGTTGGGCGCGTCGGCCGGGTGGCCGTGACTCGCGTCTTACACATCAGTGACCTTCATCTCGAGGACGGTTTTCCGGGCGTCCCTTGGACGAGCTTCATCAACAAACGGCTGGTGGGTCTTGCCAATCTAGGGCTACGACGGCGCCCGCTTTTTGCTCGAGCCGCGGAGAAAGTCGATGCGCTTTCCGACTTCGTCAAAGATCAGGGCGTCGACCTCGTCGTGTGCACAGGCGACTACACGGCACTCGGGACCGACCCGGAGATCGCGTACGCGAGGCGCATAGTCGAGCCGCTCACCCATGCCCCGCAAGGTTTCTTCACTGTTCCCGGCAATCACGACCTCTATCTCGAGGACACAGTGCGCGCGGGCTGGTTCGAGAACCATTTTGGAGAATTTCTGCGGACGGATCTTCCCGAGTACGCCGTCGAAGGACCGTGGCCGCAGGTTTGGCTTTCGGTAGACGGCCTGGCCCTCATCGGGCTCAACAGCGCGATACCAAACCCGAGCCCTACGATCTCGAGCGGACGTATTCCGGATGCGCAATTGGATGCATTGGCGCTCATCCTCGATGACGAGCGCGTTCGCGATCGCTTCGTCATGATCGCGACCCACTATGCGCCCCGCCTTGCAAGCGGCCAACCCGACAGACCTTATCACGGGCTCGAGAACGCCGACGCGCTTCTCGACATCAGTTGTGCCGCGGAGCGAGGGGTGATCGTGCACGGGCACGTCCATTGGCGTTACCAGGTCGAGGTTCCGGAATCGCGGTTGCCCTTGTACTGCTCGGGCAGCACGACGCACGAGGGTCGCGAAGGGCTCTGGATGTTCGACATCGAGGACCACCGTGCGGTCGCCACTCCAGGTCGCTGGGATCAATCGCGCTACATCCTCGAACCGGACCAGGCCCTTGATATCGTCGCGTAACTTGCCGGCCTAAGGTCGGCTCGCTTACAAGCGAGGCATGGCACTGCGCCAGTTTGGGGCCACGCGCGAAGCGCGCAGAGCCGTTCGACGCCTAGTCGATCTGGAGTGCGGGGTTTTCTCTGATGTCTGGGGCGAGGCGATCCTCCACCGGGTAACCGATGTGAGCGAGGACGGGCTCTGGATCGAAACGGACTTGCTGCTCGAGGTGGGGAGCGAAGTCACGCTCTCTTTCTATCCTCCGGACTGGGAGGAGCCGCTCTACGTGGCGGGGCAGGTACACAGAGTGGAGCTCGAACGGGGCCCCGAGCAAACGAGCTCCATCGGCATGGGGATCGCCTTCGAAACACTCCGAACCGACGAACGCCGCCAGCTCACGCAGAGCATGCGGTGCTTGAGACCGGACGATTCGTACATTCTCGACCAGCGGACGCTCGTTGGGGTTCCGGTCGGACCCGACGAGCGTCTCGAATCCTTCGAGCCGGTGCCCGACCCGTCGAGAACCGTCGTGGGGTGGTCTGCTCCCGCACAACCGCTCTCGAGCAAGCCCGCGCGAAAACCTTCGGAGGGGGAGAGCCCGAAGCCCGACCCGGACTCGCCGGCATTTCAGGGCGGTCTCGATCTCGCGACGTCGGTATTTTCGGGCTCCTGTTCCGACTAGCGGACGTGGAGGAGGCCGACCCGAGCTCGGTTGGCGCCGTCTTTCGGCCCGGATACGACATCGAGACGCTGGTCGCCCTTGAACAACCCGACGTAGATCACGTAGTCGCCGGCCGGGTAGTTTGCCGGAACCGTGAGTTCCTGCGGGTCCACGATCAGGTCTCCTTGTTCCCAATACTTGATCGGATACTCCCCATTGACCGGGACGTGGTCTCCATTCATGCGCTGTCCGTACCCGTCGATGTGTACGAAAACCCGATAACCCTTGGGGGGGGCTCCGGTCACCCGCCAAAACCAAGTCACCGAGAAGCGCTGGCCGGCACCTACGTAGTCTCCTCCGGGCAAGTCGAGGTCGTAGCCGAGGAGCTCGACTCGGTCGGCGAAGCTCACGCCGATAGGGTGCTCGATCTCCGGGACTTGGGTGACCACGTGGTTGGCGATGAAGTTCCTGTTCGGCCGTTCGTCGATAGGCACGGCTGCGACCAAGAGAAGACGTGCACTCCGTCCATCCGCGACATAGAGGTGGCGCCCCGTTCGTCGACGGTACTCCCGATTGACCCCCGCCAAGTCCTCCGATGGCACCACCGCCCAGCGCTGGCCTGGCTCCAGGAGATACTCGATGAGCCTCGACCGCGCCTCGATCTCTTCGCTCGGGGCATGGGTGTAGTATCGCGCGGCGGTCGGTGCCGACCGATATGAGGCGAGCGGCTCGCCGCTGTCCCCGGCGAGCTCCTCATAGGCGTCGTACACGGCTTTCGGCGAGAAGTGTTGGCCCAGCGCAGGCTGAAGCGACCCGGTCACATACACTGCGACCACGAGTCCGGCGAAAAGCACGGGCACTGCTCGCGCGCTTCCAAGTCGACTGTAGGTGTACCGCATCCACGGGGCACCTAACACGATGGCCACGAGCACGATCGGCAGGAAGAACAGAGCGCGGCCGACGCGCACCGCGACCGATGCGAGTCGGAGGTCGGCCACGAGACACAGGAAGCCGAAGACCAGGCAAGCGATGAGAAGAAGCGCCGCGATGGACAACCAACCGCGTTCCACCGGCCCCCGCACCCACTGAGATCGAAGCCAAGCTTCGACACGGCGCGCGTTCGGCTTTTCGGTCGCGGTGGGGCTGACGAGGAAAAGCAAGAACGTCAGGGCGGCGAGCCCTAAGACACCCGTCCATGACCCGGCCGTTCGCACGACCGAGGGCACATCGAGGCCGTCCACCGCGAGGCCGCGGAGCGCACTCTCCGGATAGAGTGCGTAGTCCCGTACCAACAACGCCGTCAGGAGCACTACGACCACCGCCGCGGGCCATCGGGCCGCGGGCTCCTCTGTGATTTCGAGTAACCAGAGCGCCGTGATGGCGGCGAGTGGAACCACCGCGAGGTACGGTGGATTGCCGTAGCGCGACGCGAAAATCGTCCACGCGACGTACGCGAACGTGGCCCACAGCAGCAACATCCATCCGAAGTCTTGCGCACCCGTGTTTCGTTTGACTCGCGGCGCCAACACCCACAGAGCAGCCACAGGGAGCGCTGCGCTCCAGGGCGCGAAACCGTGGAACACCAGCTCGAGCGCCTTGTCATGAACCGGAGGATTCCCGCCAACGGCGCCGCCGCCGATCCAGAAGCTGAAGTCGGTGGCGTCGTGAATCACCGCGGGGATGACGCCGACGACCAATGCTGCGCCGGTCGCGATCACGAGCGAGCGCCCTAACGAATCGCTGCGCCTGCCATCGGTATCCTTGGCGAGCAGGCTCCAGACTGCAACCGCGAGAAGAGGAGGCAAAGGACCGAGGAGAACGCCGCTTGCGAGCGCGCTGACGCCGACACCTCCGCCGAGCGACGCGTACGACGCCAGACGACGCCGATTGCTCACCGAGCTCGTGCAGGCGCCAAATGCTGCCAGCCCCACCCACGTTTGGGCGGCAAAGCCGAGGCCTTCGCCCACCATCAATCGGGCGTTCAGCAAGAATAGCGGTGAAGTTCCGAGAACGACGACTGTGATGATCGCCGCGCGACGACCAGCGTACCGGCGCACCAGCCAGAACGCGAGAACGCAGGTCAAAAGCCCTCCGAGGACCCCGGGCAGTCGCCCGACCCACGCGTGGACCCCTAGCGTTGCAAAGCCCGCGCCGATCAACCAGGCACGCAGGGGCGAGCCGTCCGCGGTTACGGTACCGGCCTCTCGAAACGTACGCGCAGCTTCGGCGGTCTCGAGCTCCCAGGGGTCCCAGATGCCCGACGACCAGATCCCCCAAACGAGCAGCAGCGGGATGAGGGCGACCACCAACCGTTCGAATGCGACGGACCGGTTCAACACCGCGCGCAGCCTAACCCTGGGCTACGGATCAGTCCATGATTTCGTCGACTTGCTCGACGAGCGGTTCGTCGGCGCCTGCCACGAGCGCAGGTGCATCGGCGATGCTACTCAGCTGAGTCTTTCTTGCTGCGACCTCCTCGTTGAACGCGGGGAGGTCGCGGGCTGGCATGCGTAGGCCGGGGCCGTTGAGCTCGGTGCTCGGATCGATGTACCGGCTGTACTTTTTGAGGCCAAAGTGCAGGTGCGGCCCGGTCGAACGACCCGTCGAGCCCACGAACCCGATCAACTCACGCTGCTTCACGAACGCGCCGGGTCGGATCCCGCCTTTGATGCGGTGCAAATGCGCATAGTGGCTTTCGAAGCCTCCGCTGTGACGGATGGTGACCAGATTCCCGTTCGGACCTTTGCGTCCTGCGAACTTCACTCGACCGTCCGCGGCAGCCCATACGGGGGTGCCGGTGCTCGCCGCATAGTCGATCCCGAGGTGCGGCATCATTCGCTTCAAGATCGGATGAAAGCGTCGTGGGTTGAAGCGAGATGAGAGGCGATCGTAGCGAAGCGGCGTGCGGAGCCATCCCCCTTGCATGGCGCGCCCGGTGTCGTCGTAAAACTGCCCGGGAACGTTGGGAGCTTCGTAGTAGAAGGCCTGGGCGTTGCCCGTGCGCTGACCGTCGTATTCGAGCGCGTGCACCCGTCCGTAACGCAAGAACTCCCCGTCGACGCGCTCCTCGTCGATGATGACTCGAAACACATCGCCCTCGCGCGCCTGGAGCGGAAAGTTGATCCTGCCCTCGAATGCCTCGGTGAAAAAGGTGGCGAGACCCGCGGGAAGGCCGATCTCCACCAGGCCATCGCCGATCGACGTTTGCACCGAGGCGGCCCGTGCGACCGGCTCTCGTTCGACTTTGATCCGGATTTGCTCGGCACGGAAGTGTCCGTCTTCGCCTCGGGAGACTTCTACGAATTCCGTGGCCGAAGGATGATACTCGAAGTGCTTCAGCGCTCCGTTTTCGTCCCGCTCGACCACGAGCCTGTGCTCGGGGCGACAGCGCCGGAAGTCGACGATGTGTTGCAGCACTTGCTCGATCTGGTTGCACTCCTCGGCCTCGAGGCCAGCATTCAGCAGAGCGCCGCGAAAGCTCGGCACGCCGCCAAAGAGCGTTTCGTAGCGCGCATTGGGACGCGAGCGTTCGAGGGCGAGGCGCTCTTCGGGGCTTGGCTCTCGTTCGATACCGCCGTCGACAGTCGCCGTCACGATGTCGCCTGTTGGTGCCGTGGCGAGCGCCGCCGCTGTGTCGTCGGGATCGAAGGTCGCTTCGACCCAAGCCCAGGTTTCGGGGAGCACACCGCGGACGAGCCAGACGAAGACGAAGCCCAAGACGATCGCAGCGACCACGCTGCCCACGACGAGGCGCTTGTTACGCCTCGCCCGAAGCTCGTTCGGTAAGAGCGCCATCTGTACCGAGGGCAAAGGCCGCAGGGCGGGCTTCTTTTCACTGCTGGAGTCGGCACTCATCGGACGCTCGGCTTATCAGCGCCCGGGTTTTTGCGCAAAGGCCACGTCACGGAGCTGGCCCCGTGGACGACGCAAAGCGTCGTCTTTACGGGGTTGACACCCCTGAGGGTCAGGGTTAGGACGCCCTTCCACCGTGGGTGGTCATCGACAACAGGCACGTAGCTCAGGGGTAGAGCACTACCTTGACACGGTAGGGGTCGGCGGTTCGAAACCGCCCGTGCCTACCAAGTGATTGCGAACACTTGGCGCGGTTTCTGTTTTTTCGCCATTTGCATTTTCTGAATCGGTGTGTCGAAAGCCGAACCGCGCGTGTTGAGTGGCCACGCCGGCAGCGTAGTTGGGGTGCGTATAGGCCGCCGTGGTGGCCGTGCGCCGGTGCCCTGCCATGTAGGCGGCGCCCGCGATGTTTTGCGAGACCTCTTGCGCGTGTGTGACCGCCGCGTGGCGGACGTCATGGGCGCTCAGGTACTTTCGCTTGTCGGCCGCTAGGCCCGCCGTCTTGGCTGCGGTCCGCAGCGTCCGGCGGTAGTCGTAGCGCCCGAACAAGAGCCCCTTCTCATCACACATATCGTCCAAGAGCGCCCTTGAGCGCGCCGTGAGGGGGATGCGACGGGCATAGCGCGCTTTGTCGATGTCCTGTGTGATGTCGACTTGCGGCGCACCCGGGATCGCCCTTGCTTCGCCTATTCGCGCGTCTTGAAGTGTTGCGCAGGTCGTGCGATCAACCTTGTGATGCAATACGTGCTCTCTCTGATGATCGTCCTCTCCCTCACTATGTTCACTGGCGGCTGCAATGATACTGGTGGCACCGGCGGCTCGGCGGGCACCGATGGATCGGCCGGCACGGGTGGCTCGGCGGGCGCGGGCGGGCTGGGCGGTCAGGGTGGCACCGGTGGCGTTGCCTCCGCGTGCGGTCCGATTCCATCCAACGTGATCGATGTGACGGACGAGGACGAGCTCTTCGCGGCGCTCACGTCGGCGCCGGCCGGCTCCACCGTTCGCTTGCCTGCGGGAACCTTCACGCCGCCGATTCGCAATTGGCCGCTGCCTGAAGAACAAAACACCGGAGAATGGCCCACCCAAGTGCTGGTTAAGAATGTCACGCTGATTGGGGCCGGCAACGGGCAAACGACGCTCGCCATGCTCGGCGACGAGTTTGGCAGCGTGGGGTTGACGACGTTCGGTGATGCGATCCTTCGCGACCTCGAGATCGATGCGGGGGCGTTCTGGGGTGTCACGGCCATCGGCGCGAAGAGCCTCACGCTCTGCAACGTCACGGTCAAAACGGATGGGGCTGACGGTGTGCAGTTCTCGCAGTGGCCCGGCGGTGGTGACGGCTTCGTTGGTATCTACGACTCTGAGATCGCTTACCTAGGTAGCACCGAACGCCATGTGGGCATCGACCTCTACTGCCTCGACCAGTCGGGCGACATCAGCGCCGAAATTCGCAACAGCCGAATCTCCGGCTGGTACGTCGGCGTCTCTTACACAAACCTCACCACCGAGAGCTGCTCCGTCAGCCTCACCGCCGACTGCAAAGGCTTCACCAACAACGAGCTCGCCAACGTCATGTACACCGAATGCACTCCCCCCGACTGCACGCAGTTCGTGGAGGAATGCCCGTGACGAAGGCGGCGCGCCTGTCGCTTGTGCGGGGTTTGAGATAGAAGGACCTGCATGATGCGCACTCGATTGATTCCGATTCTCCGGGGGCAGAAGTCGTGGGTGCGCTCGGCTTCACCTGCGCACTGCGCCTGTATTGTGGTAGAACGGACGGCATGAAGTACGTCAAGCTGATCGCGGCACTGGCGTTCGTCAGTGCCTGTGGGAACGGGGAGGATGGGCTCCCGATGTTCGGCGATGACCCCTCATGTAATCAAAGACTCGCTTTCGATTTGTTGTGCCCCGGGGACATATCCGTGGGCGCCACGGGGCAGGTCACGGTTCAGGGTTACACCGCCAGTAACATCAATCAGCTATCGTTTGGCGCGGCCGGTGGCGGGAACATCGACCCGCCCGCGTTTCAGGTGCCTGAGTTTGCCGACTCTAGTACCAACATACCAGAGCCCCCCTACGTGTTTACCTTCACGGGGCTGACTCGATCCTCACGATGACCACGTTCGATCTCTCCGAGCCAGACTGCTCGCTCTCGAAGGCATGCAACTTCGACGTCGTGCCCTGAATGGCACTCCGTGTAGGCCGCTCACGCAGCTCCTGAATTGCGCAGAACCTCTTACCTGTCTGCTTTCGGTTTCGGCAAAGAAGGCGTTTGTAGTGGCTATCAGCCGAGTAGCTAGTCATTTGAAGGCTGATCGTTCGTGAGTTCGCTCAGGTTCTCCATGAAGTCCGCCAGCAACTCATCCGGCCCATCGAAATCCGGTCGCTCCCAGATTCTCCAATGCTTCCCGTTTGCCATCAGCCCGATCTCATCGGCGTAGATGTAGACTTCGAAAGAGTCTGCTCCAAGATCGAAGGCCGCTCGGAAGTAGGCTTCCCTGTTCCCTTGCACGGAAGCGAACTCGACGTTGATTCCCGCATTCTGAAGCGATTCCCCTATACGCTGCGAACTCCCGTGCTGGAAATCGTTCACAACGGTCCGCCCTTGAAGATGTCGATCTTGCGATCCGGAGCATAGGCGAAACAAAGGCCCTTTTTCAGTCTCGCAAAGTTAGCTTATAAGAGGTTCTCCGCAATTCAGTGGCTGAGTGAGATACGCTGAAGCAAACTGTGGTTGGGTTCGTCGCTTCTTCTTGCAAACCGGAGGCGAACCATGCACTGATCGAAACTGCCAAACTCAACGGCGTTGATCCGCAAGCCTGGCTCACCGACACGCTGAGCCGCATCGCCGATCACAAGATCACCCGTCTTGAGGATCTGATGCCCTGGCGTTACGGTCAGACCTGAGCGCAACTGCTGACTGCCGATCCCGATAGAGCGGCTTCACCGGACGGATACTGATAGGATCACTTTCACAATGAAGATCATCTCTAAGCGGGCTTCCCTTCAAGTTGGTGGCTTGGTCGTGCTACTGATCCTGCTTGCGTACACAATATTTTCGACCGTGCGTCTGTCTGGTGGACATATGTTCTACACACTCGATGACGCTTATATTCATCTTGCCGTCGCTGAAGAGATCTCTCGAGGTGGATACGGAATAAACTCCGGCCAGTACGCTTCTCCATCGTCTTCAATGATATATCCATATTTACTTTCATATGGAATTGGTTTTGGCATCTCTGATTTAACGCCGATCATCATACTGTCGGTTTTTGGCCTATTTAGCGTATGGATGTTTGTAGGTTTTTATTGGGAGCATGCCGTCAACAGGAAGTGTCCCGCTAGTGTTATATTTGCTTTTGTGTCTCTTCCTTTTATAGTTACTATGATTAACGCAACTGGTCTGATAGCGACCGGCATGGAGCACATGATTCATGTGTTCGCAACTATTGCTGCTATCGTTGGTGTTTCAGAAATTGGTCGCAGAAGAAGTTCAAGTCTTTCTCTAGCATTACTAGGCGCGGCCATTGCCCCACTAGTTCGCTTCGAAGGTTTGGCGCTGTCTTTCGGTGTTTTGCTAATTCTTTTATACCGTCGGCATTTCATTTCGAGCCTCTTGCTTGTGTCTGTTATTGGTTTGTTTTTTCTTACATACTTTTCTTGGACGCAATCTGTTGGCCTGCCAATGCTTCCGAGTCCCATTTTGGTAAAATCATCGGCAATTTCGGCGGCAGCCGGAGGTCATATAGAATCTATTTTTTTCGCAGTTTTTCAGAATATTAAAGAAGCTATCTTGGGATACAGGGGTGGTCGCTCAAGTTATTTACTACTCTTTTTTCCCGTTGTTGCGATGTTTACGTTAGGTGCAGGGATCGTGGATTCAGCACCCAAAGTAAATGTCTTGATGGTTACCTTGATTGTTGTTTTAGCTCACTTGTCTCTAGGAGACTATGACGGATGGTCCCGCTATGAGGTATATGTGATCGCCGCGATCGCCATGGCTACCATTTTGGTTTTTTCCGATTTTTTGATAAGTGGCGATTGTCGCTCAAGCTGTCTAAAAAGCTTTGCACTTCTGGGCGCTGTCTTTCTAATCGCCGCAAACTATTTTAGTGATACCAAATCGAGTCCAGACGCGTCTCAAAAAATATACTCACAGCAATATCAAATGCACAGATTTGCAACAAAGTTTTTTCCAGAACCAGTCGCGGTCAATGACTTGGGTTGGGTGTCTTATAACAATGACAACTACGTACTTGATCTTTGGGGCCTCGGTTCGGAGGAAGCGAGAATTATTAGGACCCATCAGGGGTATTCAGCGAAGACACTCAATCAGCTGGTTGAAAACCACAGTATTCCTTTTGCCATGATATTTGAAGAGTGGTTTGTTGGAGCGATACCGGAAAAGTGGTGCAGGGTGGCTACGCTAAGCTCGCCAGAAGTTTCACCAGGAGATGCAGATGTAGCGTTTTTTGTCGTTGATGTCAGTCGTGAATCGGAGGTTCGGGCAGCGATTTCCTTGTTCGCGGAGGGCGTTCCAGAGACGACAATCATTCGCCATTCGAGTTGTGAAGAACGCAAGTTTCGGTGATGCGTAATGACCTGAGCCCCTGAATCTTTTCCAGTCTTGTGTAGAGTCCGACCAATCAAAGGCGGACAAATGAAGCAGAGCAGATAGTAACTACAAACGCTCTCTCTTAGGCTCAAAGAGTGAACTTATAAGAGGTTCTGCGCAATTCAGTAGCTGAGTGAGCTAAGATTGTTGGGAGAGGATGTAATGAATGGCAACCAAGAAGAAGAGGGTACGTAGTAAACCTCGGAAACGCGAGGTGAATAAGAGTAAGGCGATTCGCGAGTTCAAGTCCGCTCATCCGAAGGCTGGCCCCACGGAAACTTCTCGTGCTCTCTTGCGCAAGGGCATCAAGGTCACGCCCGTCTACGTGAGCACCGTGCTTTCTAATGCGAGCAAGGCAAGCGGTCGCAAGAGACGCGGACGAGCCAAGGCCGCTCGCGGGGGTGATCAGTTCTCCGTTAGTGCCCTGGTCAAGGCCAAGAAGTTTGCCGAAGAGATGGGTGGAATCGCTCAGGCAAAGGCCGCGATCGATGCCGTGGCCAAGCTCCTTTAGCTTTGCTCCTCGACTTTGTCGGCATCGGCAGATAGTAACTACAACTAGCGCGACCCCGCATGGACAACAACTACGATCTCATACTCGTTGGTTCGAGCTTCGCGTCGTCGTTCTTCTTGTTGGAGTACCTTAGGCGATTTGGCCCCGACAGGCGTGTGCTGGTCCTGGAGTGGGGGCGTCGACGTTCCCACCAGGAGAACATCGAATCGCGGCGCCACAGCGACTTCGACTTCGAGGATATTGCGCACAATCCGCATCCGACGAAACAGTGGGTGTCAAACATCGTATTCGGCGGCAACTCGAACTGCTGGTGGGCGTGCACTCCTCGGATGCTTCCGTCGGATTTCGAATTGAATTCGAAATATGGCGTGGGTGTCGATTGGCCGATCGGCTACGACGACCTCGAGCCCTTCTACGCGAAGGCGGAGCAGATCATGTCGGTATCGGGCCCCGACGATGGCTCGCCTTTCCCGCGGAGCACGCCGTATCCCCAACCCCCCCACCGCTTTTCGGAGCCGGATCGCGTTCTCAAACAGGCAAATCCCGACACGTTCTTCGTGATGCCAACAGCGAGAGCACGGGTAGCCACGAAAAACCGTCCGGCCTGCTGCGCAACGTCGACATGCCACCTCTGTCCAATCGACGCCAAGTTCACGGTTCAGAACGAGCTTGCCTGGCTGTACGAGGATCCCCGCGTCGAGTTGCGTCTGAACGCAAAAGTGACGCATCTCGAGTTGGCCGCCGGTGTCGCCAAAGGGGTGCACTACGAGAAGGATGGGAGGACGCACCGAGTGGCCGGCGACTTGATCGGGCTCTGCGCCAACGCACTCATGAATCCATCCATCTTGCTTCGGTCAGGCGTCTCTCACCCGTGGGTAGGCGGAGGTCTCAGCGAACAGGTGAGCAACTCGGCGAAAATCTACCTCGACAATCTGGACGCCTTCCAGGGGAGCACGAGTCTCACCGGGCACGGGTACATGCTCTACGACGGAATGCATCGACGCGAAAGGGCTGCGTGCCTGATCGAATTCTCGAACAAGCCCGTGCTTCGCCCCGAGTTCGGTCGCTGGCGTCAGATCTTGCCTGTGAAGCTCATCTACGAGGACCTGCCCAAGCTCGAGCATAAGATCGATATCGACTCGGGAGATGGCAAACCAAGGACGATCTTCGGTCGCCACAGCGACTATACGCAGCGCGCCATCGACGAGAATCGCCAGCTTCTTGCACGAGCGGTATCGGCCCTGCCGGTGGAGAGCATCGAGTACGAAGGACAGGTATCACGCACGGAGGCTCATATACTCGGAACCGCACGCATGGGGACTGATCCGAGCACCAGCGTCGTCGACCCGGGACTGACCATGCATTCCCATCGTAATGTCCTGGTCCTGGGTGGCAGCGCATTCCCGACTTGCGCGCCGGCGAATCCAACGTTGACCATCTGCGCGCTGTCTCTACGCGCCGCGAGCATGCTGTGACGGGGGCTCTTCTCGGTCGGCGTGCGTTCCTTGTCGGTATCACGGCGGCTGGCGGTGCGGTACTCGCGACCGGCGCCTCATTAGTGCTGAGTGATCCGGCCGCCTCCATCCATGCGATCATTGCCAAGCGGCTGGGTGTGCTCACATTTGAACCGGAGGGTCTCGGAAAATTCGTGGGCGACTACGTGGAACAGAATGAAGCACGGATCTCGGATCGCCGATGGCAGTTCTTTCGGGCAGTCCTGCCACTGTACCGGCACACTGGCTTGCTCAAAGCCACACCGATGGCCAGGTATCTCTACAGACGTGAATCCGAAGTAGTCTCGGCTCTGCTGCTTTCGTCGGATTTCTTCATGCGAGCCGACCAGTCGCCGGAATCCACGAAAATCACACCGATTCGTTACCTTGGCTGGTATGAAGACAATCTCTGTACGTCGAGGAATCCGTTCGCGCGCTTCGATTTTCCGTCCGATCGAAGTCGAGATGGCGCCCGAGGGCACTGAAGAATCCCGCCTGCTTCTCGTTGTCTGCTAACTTCATCCTCGCCGACCGAGCTGGGCACTTGGCCGCACAGCGCGCGTTCGACCCGCCCGTTGTCGAGCGCCATGACGGATCACCACCCTCGCTATTGCAGTCGGACGCTCGTTCGTGGATCTACATCCGCTTCCGCCGATGAAACGACCGAGACCCTTGCCGACCCGGTCGCCGACCCAATGGCACTCGACAACAGCAGGCCGCCTCCAAAAACCAAGGCCACCCTGGCCCAACCGCCCAACATCGAGTGGTCGCTCTGGGCCGAGCTCGGCTTTCTCGTCGTCGCCAGCCACATCGTTCAGCTCGGCGACGACGGCACACGCTTCGATTATCGAAAAGAGGGCGGTCAAGACATCCTCTTTCCGTTCTTCCGGTTGAGCACTGACCTCAAGTTCAAAGGCCGGCACACCGTCGTCTTTCTCTACCAGCCGCTGAAGCTCAGCGGTGAGACCGTGCTGACTGAGGACACCGTGTTTGACGGCATCGTCTTTCCTGCGGACACGGCTGTCAACAGCACGTATGGTTTTCCGTTTTGGCGGATCAGCTATCTCTATGATTTCCTCCGCCGTGCGGGCGACGAGGCCTCGGTCGGGTTTTCACTGCAGATTCGAAACGCGACGATCACGTTTACGTCGGCGGACGGCATGCTGCGTGCCGATCGTCGTGACGTCGGCCCCGTGCCAGCGCTCAAATTCCGGGGTCGATGGGGATTCGAAAGCGGTGTCTGGTGGGGTGCGGAGGTCGACGGGATCTACGCGCCGATCAGCGTGATCAACGGCAGCAGCAGCGAGGTCACGGGCGCCCTGCTCGATGCGAGCCTACGCGTCGGCTACGATTTCACGAACCGGATCTCTGGCTTTTTCAACGTGCGGTACCTCGGTGGCGGCGCCGTTGGCGACGAAAACAATCCTGACCCACAAAGCGACGGCTTCACCAAGAACTGGCTACACTTCGTTACGGTGAGCCTCGGTGTCGAGTTCCGCGCGGTCTCGCGTTAGACGCCAAGCCGCTCACTGTCCTGCCGTCACGGTCACGCGCAGCGAACGCGTCAAAGAAGAAAGCCGGTTCTCTTTCGAGACGGGCTTTCATAGTTCCGGCAGCGTCCTACTCTCCCACAGGGCTGCCCCTGCAGTACCATCGGCTCTGATGGTTGAGACTCTTAGCGTTCGTTGAGGTTTCGAAAACGGGCCTCTGCAGGGCGCAGTCCCTGCTACTCGAGATCCGCGTCGAGCTCGTGGATGGCGGCTTTTTCCTTGACGAGCTCGATGAAGCGCGCGAGCTCACTCAGCTACTGAATTGCGCAGAACCTCTCATAAGTTAACTTTGCGAGACTGAAAAAGGGCCTTTGTTTCGCCTATGCTCGAAGAGACTATAGGACGTCGACCACGAAGCGAGACCAACGCCTCCAAGAACACGCCCTGCTGACGGCGACACGCTCGATGTCGGCGCGTTTCGACAGACACGCCCCGCGGCTAGCTCTTCGGATAGACAACGCAAAGGACCTATTCTGGCTTGCGAGCGGTGACGATCTCCGATGGGAAAAGACACTGTTGATGGTACTCGGTCTCGTCCACGGCAAACCCATGGTGCGGCAGTTTACGTGCAACTTCGACGCCACGACAACCTCCAAGAGTGCGTGGTGACCATCGGGAGATGTGCTCGTAGAGGCGACTCATCGGGGTCCGACCGCGAGCCATGTTCACGAGCACGATTCTGCCTCCGGGCCTGAGAACCCGCGCGAACTCGCCGAGCGCCTCCGCCGTGTCTTCCGCGGAGAGCAGATCGAACATGTAGGTGTTGATCAACAGATCGATACTTTCGCTTTGGAAGGGGAGATCGAGCGCGCTGCCGAGACTCAGCTCGTAGTCGACCTTTGCATGTTTGCTGGCGCGCTCTTTCGCCTTCGCCAGCATACCCTCGGAGAGGTCGATCCCCATGTTCTTTCCGTGCGGATTTCGTCGAAGGACTTGCTCGAACATCAGGCCCGTCCCAACGGCGACTTCGAGGATCGCTTCACCGTCCTGAATCCGCGCGAGCTCCAGGGCCCGCTTTCTCGCCTTCGATTCCGTGGCAAATGCCCAGACGTCGTAGGCGGGAGCGAGAGAATCATAGAGTGCCCCGATCTGCTCCTGAGGCACAGGGGCTGCCTCCGCCTGCCCCTGCGAGCGGTCCGAAGTTGGTGAGCCGGGGGTGCAGCACGATCGAATTTCCATATCTCTGTCTCCTTTTTAGACCCACTTGTTTCTAGAATTCTTTCCCTAGGACGTACGCCCGGCTCAAATACTCCTGCCGCGTCGCGGCACTGACGGCGTTGACGGCATGGAAGTAGACGTGCTCCACGTCGTTGATTCCCGGGTATCGAAATCCCCAGCTGTCTATCACCTGCGCCATCGCCTCCCCCAACGCGGCCTTGTAGGCATCTTCGCTGAAGAATGTCGTGTTGATGATCAACGCTTTGTCGTGCTTCAACAGCGGGACTCGTCCGTCCACGTCGCCTTGCCACCCCTCGGGCGTCAACGAATAGGCGAAACCGTAGGTGAAAACCCGGTCGATCCAGCCTTTCAGGATGGCAGGAAAATGCATCCAAAAGACGGGGGCGATGAAAGCCAGCCCTTGCGCGCCGGAGACTTGTTCTTGTTGCTCCCGCACGTCTTTGGGCTTGTTTCTCTTGATCAATCTCACGACGTCGGAAAGCGTCTTGTCTTGCATCCATCGCTTCGCGAGCAATCTTTTCAGAGGCCCACCACTGAGTTGCAGCACTTGCTGTTTGAGGTTCATGCCTTCCAGCACATGATCGGGGACAGTCTCGTCGGCAAAGAAGGCATAGTCATTCATGTTGAAGACCGGATCAAATCCGATCTCGTACAGATCGATGACTCGTGACGTGTGCCCGCCATCTTTGAGTCCTTTGGTGAACTGCTCAAGGATGGCGTGACAAAAGGACTTAGGGTTTGGGTGCGCGTACACTGTCAAAACTCTCATCGTCTCGTCCCTCCGGTTTGCAGGAGTCACCCTGTTGCTTCCTATCACAAGGCACGGTGTCCTCTTCGAGAGAGAGCACACAGCCTTCTCGGAGACTCGCTTTGAGCGCGGCGCGGCCACGATGTAGTAAGACTCGGGAATTGGACTCCGAAATATCTAGTTGGGCCGCGATCTCCTTGTGTTTCAGGCCAGCCATGTCGTGAAGCGCGATGACGTTACGTTGGGGCGGGGGCAGGCGAAAAACGAACTCGGCGACACACGCCGACATTTCGTCACGCAACAGCTCGTCCTCTGTGTCCACCGCAGAAGCGAAACGCTCGACCTCGCCGCCGGTCTCGTCCGGTGCACGGGTGCCTTTTCGCAAGTGGTCTTTCGCGACATTCATCGCGATCGAGATCAACCAGGTTTTCTCGGAGGCGTCGCCGCGAAAAGACGCCCGCCCTGTGTGCGCCTTCAGGAAGGTCACCTGCGTCAGGTCCTCTGCCAACGTCGCGTCACCCAACATCCGCGTCAGGAAGGCGCGCACAGCCGACCGATGCTCGCTCCACAGGTCAGGGCGCACAGCCGCAACCGCTGTCTCTCTTCTGGTTCTTGCTCGCCGCTTGGTTCCCATTGCCAATGATCTCTTCGACGTAGCCGCTGGTCTTGGATGCGGCCCCGCGGGCCACCATAAGGCCGACTTCGACCGCTGTCTGCACGTCCGCGCGATCGATGCCAAGGCGATCGCAGGTCTCCAGATGATGCTGCAGGCATGGCCTGCAATTCACCGCAGCAGAAGCTCCAATTGCAACTAGCGCTTTGATTTGCTCATCCATGTTCTCCTCCAAAGTGGCCCTAACCACCTTGAGACGATCCCGCGGATCAGAACGTTACACCATGGCTCTACCGAGCTCAGGTGCCCGGGCGTCGGATCGAGACAACGACGGTCCTCATACGGGCCGCAACTATCAACTCGCGGCAGGGCTTTTCGTATTCGAGAGCCACGCAGCTAGCCGCACCCACCGATCACGATCCGGAGCGACGGCGAAGAGAAGCTACGCAAGCTGGCGCTCGCTACGCCGACGCGTCCGACCTGATCGCAACCGACCACTGGTAAGTCGCATCCAAGCTCGATGCTATGCGTCGCCGCTGCGACGAGGTTGGATTCAATGCTGATGGCATTGTCATAAGAATGCCCGGTAACGCGTTTTCCTCGTGTTCTTTGGACGTGTTCTTATCGCTACCTGTCCGCGAAACTCACTCAGCTACTGAGTTGCGCAGAACCTCTCATAAGTTAACTTTGCGAGACTGAAAAAGGGCCCTTGTTTCGCCTATGCTCCCGGTTGCCGCGCTCCACGCCTTCGGCTTATTCGCGATGGGGAGCGAGTCGAACGAAGCAGCGTAATTTTGCGCACGCAACCGAAGTTCTATACCGTGGCTTCGGGGGATGACGCGTCCAGGGGGAGGTTGAGATGAGAAGGTGGATCACTCCGGTGTGCGCCGCCACGATCGCGGGCGGGTGTGTGATTCCAAGCCTGGTGTTCGCCGAGGAAGAGGCTGGCGAAACGCCGCCTTCCTTGGTGGCCGATGAGGCGCCGCCTCCCGCAGTAGAAGCGGCAAGCGTGGAAGCCACGAGCAAGGACGCTGCCGACAACTACGGGCTCGCCTATGCCGGGCGAGAGCTGACGATGCCGCGAGGTATGGTCCGAGGCACGTTTGACGTGAGTACTTTGCACCTTGGCCTGGGTCTCTTCAGTCAAAACTTCGTTTCGCTCAACTTCGGGGCAGCGATCTCGCCGGTCGACGATCTCGAGCTCGGTTTCTCACGCTACCGGATGGGCTCGTATCCAGGCATTAACTTTATCGACCTAGTGAACTTGGGAGGGTCAGGGCTCATCTCTGCCTTTGTCTCGCCTGAAGGCGATTTCGGCGACATTCCATTCTACGTACGATACCAGCCCATGAGTGGAACTGCGGACGTAGCGCTCGAGTTCCGTCTTAGGATCCCAACCCTATCCGAGTTCGGCCTTGCGTTCGGCGTCCCGGTGAGAATCCATGCGGGCGACTCCGTCGCGATCGACACCGGTTTCGATCTCACGCTTGACGATCCGGGTGGCGTTAACATTCTCAGCGTGGGTGTGCCATTTCAGATCGTTGGCAATGTTTCGGACAACTTCTTCTTGGAGCTACAGACAGGCGTCAGCCTTCCAGACATCACGACAGATCCGGTCGTCACCGTGCTACCCCTCGGTTTTACATTGGGCGGCTCGGTCGATGCTGGTCCGGTAATGCTCGACGCCTTCTTCAATTTCCGGTTTCCAACGTTTGCGGCGTTTGCTAGCGGAAACTCTGAAATCACCACCGAAATTTGGACGATCACCATCGGCATCAACGTCTACTCGCCTGTGCTTTTTTGACATGCATCACCTGAGCTCCCCGGATGTCGCCGACGAGCAGGTTCATGCCGCGCACACCGCTCCTACCGCTCCGGGATTGCGCAGAACGTCTTATAAGTTAACTTTGCAAGACTGAAAAAAGGGCCTTTGTTTCGCCCATGCTCTTCGGATGGCAACATGATGAGCTTCGACGACGGCAATCCACGCGCAGCTACAGTTTCGGTCTTTACAGCTACGTCTATTCGGACCCGAGCGGCCAGCAGTTCGAGGTGCTGGACTACTGGGTCAACCAGGTTGCCAACAACGCGCCTTGAGTCTGCACAGCCGATAGAAGTCGTGGCATGGGTTGCGAACACTCGTCAGGCGGCGCGGGGCGCCTCAGAAGAAGCCGCATCAGTCGTTAGGGAGTGATGACGACTCTCCCCTGGGGCTCACCCTCCATGAGATAACGGATGGCCTCGGACGCCTCGCTGAGGGGATACGCTCTATCGATGACCGGCGTGATTTTGCCCGCTGCGAGAAACTCCTGGAAGACCGCCATCGTGTCCTTGAAGGGTTAGCGGCAACGCGCTCCCGTCGTCGTGGTCCAGCGCACCTGCTCGATCTCGGCAACCGCGAGTGCCTCGATGAGGCGAACACGAGCCAGCGCCGCCTGCTGCTCCCGAAGGTTGACGAAGATCAGGTTGCTCGAGCCAACGTCGAATCGGCGCCGTTCCCCTTCGGAAAGGGTCGCGGCGGTCTCGACGAGCTCGGCATTGAGGCGCACTCGTTCTCGCGCCGCACGAACCGCGGATGCCGCATCGCGGACCCGAGCGCGTAGCTGATCCTCGATGAAGCGAACCTCGGCCCGCTGTGCCGCAGCCTTTGCTCGAGCAGCGCTTGCGCGACCTCGCTCGTCTCGAAAGAGAAGCGGCATCGAGAGCTGAATTCCCGCCTCGAAGACGTTACCTGGAAGCGTGAAATCGAGATCCGTGCCGGTGAGCTGGCCGAGGTCTCTCGAGTACTCGAACGCGGCCTCGAGCTCGGGGGCGAGCTGATTCTTCGTGAGCCGCACGTCTACATCGAAAGCGCGGAGCTCCGCGCGCACGCGCTCGACCTCTGGATGACAAGCGAGGACTTGGTCGATCACCGCGTCTTCGGACAAATCGGGATCGTCCCCGAGGCTGACGGCGGCGGGAAGCCGTTCGGGTGCCGGAACGATCGACCGGCCCTGCTCGTCCCTCAGGAAAAGCGACAGCTCGAAGGCCGCCTGCTCGAAGCCTCGCTGCGCAGTGACCAGCAACGCCCGGCGTTCGAGCAGAATGCGCTCGTTGTCCGTTATGTCGAACTCCGCAATCGAGCCGGCCGCGAGGCGACGACGAAGCTGAGAATCTCGCTGCTCGGCCAAATCGAGCAGCGCCTTGGTGACCTCCGACGTCTGCCCCGCGCTCACCCACTTCCAGTAGGCGCTTGCGGCGGCGACCTCGAGGTCGAGTGCGGTGCTGTCGAGGACGCTTCGCGCAGCGTCTTCAAGCTCGAGCGCGCGGGCCCGTCTCGCCCGCGCCTCGTCGATGAGCCCGTTTCGCCAGATCGGAATCTCGATGCCTGCACGGACCTCGCCGCCCGAGAGAGTCTGGTTGTCGAAGTACGTGGGCCAGCGTTGATTGACTCCGCGCCCGACCCGGTAACCTGCATAGATCTCGGAGCCCCAAAGCGTGGTCGCCTGCCGCAGCTCGGCGTCCGCCTCTCGAAGGTCGTAGTACGCACCGGTGGTGAGAGCGGCGTCGCCTTTCAGCCGTGGGTCGAACGCGCCTCGAGCCTCCATCGTGTTGCCCTCTGCGCGGCGGAGATCCTCGACCGCCTTCCGGATGCGGGGGTCGTGCACCGTGACTGATTCCATGACCTCGTCGAGGCGAAGCGGCGATGGATCGGCCTGGGCGACGTGCGGCGCAACCAACCCGATGAGAAAGGCCCAACGGGCTAGCCGAGTCACTTCAAAGCCTCCGTGGGGTCAGCCAACGGCGGCGGCGCGGTCGTCGGCGGAAAGCCGTTGAACTGCCGCCACACCTCGAAGCCCAGCCGGACTTGATTCAGTAGAATCCAACCCTTGGCGAGAACACCCTGGCGAAGATAGCTGGCAGCAGGCCACGGCCCATCCTCTGGGTCGGGCACTACGACGATGCGAAAGTCGCCGCGGCCGTCGTCCGCCGGATCGACGAAGGCCACGCGCCCGCCAAAGGTGCCCACTGCAACTGACGGCCAGCCCGAGAACTGCACGGCCGGCCAACCTTCGAACTGAAGCCGAACCTCGCTACCCCGCTTGATCAGGGCGGCATCGTTGCCGTCGACGTAGAGCTCGACCGCCCGATCATCGGTTCGTGGGACGAGCAACGCCAGAACATCACCGCGGGTGACCTGCTCCCCGCCTAGCCGTCCGATGACGCGGAGGATGGTCCCATCGATTGGGGCCAAGATCACCTGGGCTTCCTGACGGGCGATATCGACTTCGAGCCGCGCAAGACTCACATTGGTGGACGCCACCTCGGTCTCGGCGCTCCTAAGACCCGCTTCCGCGTTTTCGAGCTCAGCTTCGGTCGAGGCAACGACTCGGCGAAGTGCCGCTCGGCTCTGCGCGAGCTTGTTCTCGGCAGCTTTCAACTTGGCTCGGGCCGATGCCACCTTGGCTCGGCTCTGGCGCGCTGCGAGCTCCGCGAGCTCGAGCTCGCGCTGTGATGCGAGACCGTCACGGCGAAGGTCTTCCTGGCGGCCGAGATTGACCTCGTTGGTCTCGAGCTCGGCGAGCGCAGCCGTCAGCTCTTGTTGGGCCGCTGCGACGTCCTGCCTCGCGATCGCGACCGAAGCTTCAGCGCCATTGATCTCGGCACTCTGGGAGCGCCGCAGCGATTCGATTCGAGCGCCCAGAGTCTCGAGACGCTGCGACTGCGCGGTGCGCTGAAGCTCGACCGCGGTACGCTGGGAGCCAAGCCGGTCGAGGATTCGCGGGTCGTTGTCCTCGAGCTGAACGATGGGATCGCCCTTGGACACGCTCGAGCCCTCTTGGACGAACCACCGCGAGACGCGGCCCGAGATCGTCGCTTCGATCGGTTGTTGGCGTTGGTCCGGGGAATACGCCACGACGCGCCCGCTGCCTCGGATGTTTTGGGTCCATGGCGCGAACATGGCGGCCGCCGCGAAAAGGAAGAACACGGTCACGAGCAGCCTTGCGACCGTGCCCGCACGCTGCGGTGATGGCACCTCCAAGCCCTTCGGGAGCCTGGCTTGCTCGAAGCCGTTCCATGGCTGCACGTTTCCTCGGGTGTCACTCATGCGTCCTCCTCGTGTGCGGTCTTGAGGGTCGAAAGGTCGAAGTGGTGGTCGGCCCGCGCGAGCAGCTCGGGATCGTCGGAGATCAAGAGCACCGTGACGTCTCGCCGCGAGGCCAGCGCATCGAAGAGCCGGAGCCGCTCCGAAGGCCCGACCTGATCGAGCGTGCGATCCAAGATCAACACCGACGGTTTGCCGGCCAAACCACGTGCAATGGTGAGCTCCAAAGACTGTGTGCGCGAAAGCGGCGAGCCGTCTGCTAACAGATCGGTGCGCAGCCCTTCTGGCGTGCCCCTCACCCACTCGGCGAGACCCACTCGGCTGAGGACGTCCCAGGACTCCTCCGCCGTGAGATCGGGATTGGCGGCCCTGAGGTTGTCCGCAACGCAACCAGGGAGAATTTCCGTTTCACGCACGATGGCGATGCGCTTTCGTAGCTCCCGAAGAGACAAGTCGCGGGAGTCGTGACCGTCGATCTCGATGGTGCCCGCCCGCGGCGGCACGAGACCGAAAATCGCGTCGACGAGGTCGGAGGTCACGCGCTCCGACGCGCCGCTCACCACGGTCCACTGCCCTGGCTGCAGCCGAAGGTCGATGGCATCGAGCGTTTCTTGGTCATGAAGATCGAGCTCCACCCCCTCGAGAGTCAGCTCGCCGCGGTCACGCTCGCCTCGCGGCGGGCTCTCCCCTCCCGACCGCTCCAGAGGAAGGTCGAAGATCTCTCCGAGCTTGTCGACGGCCGCGACGAGATCGTAGAAGATCTCGACCTTGCCCCCGAGCTTGGCGATCGATGCGACGACGGCGGTTACGATGAGCTCCGCGGCGACGAGTTGCCCGATGGAAAGCTGCCGCTCGATGACCAGGAGACCGCCCACGGCGAGGAGCGCGACACTAGCGACCACTTCGATCGTCAGCGCACCCATGAGCTGGCGGAAGACGACACGGAAGTGCTTGTCCCGTTTCACCAAGTAGGCCTTCGCGAGCGATTCCGCCCGTGCTCGCGCGAACTGCTCGCCCCCGGCGAGCTTAAACCACAAGGGATGCCGCGCCATCTCCTCGAGCCATCCGGCGACGGCGTACTTCGCCTTCGATTCGACGAGACTCGTACCCGTGCCACCTCTTCCGAGCGGAACGAGCACGATGACCGCTCCAACGATCAAGACGATGTCGAACGCTAGAAGCGCCGGATGATAGAAGGCCAGGACGACGAGACCGACGAGCGCGATTAGTAGCGCGTCGATCCCTCCGAGGAGCAGCGATGCGATGCTCTTCTGCGTCGTGAAAACGTCGAAGAAACGGTTCAGGAGCTCGGGGCCGTTGGCCGCTTGAAGCGCCCGCGCGCTCACACGAGGAAGTCGCCCGCTGATCTCCGCCACGATGCGAACGAAAAGACGGCGCTGCAGCATTTCGACGATGCGCACCTGGAGCGCACGGAGGACGGCAGAGCCGATCAGCGCGACCGCCAGCAGCACGGTCAGAACGATCAGCGGTTGAATCAGGGAACCGAACGCGACCGTGTTGACCAGCGACTGCACGGCGATCGGCACGGCCAGCGACAAGAGGCCAAGCGCCACCCCGTAGATCACGATGACGACGATGTCCTCGCGGTCGAGCTCCAACAGCTGCCGTGTCCGTTGGAGGGGACTCGGGCGCGCAGGCGGGGCGCCAGGGAACTCCAAATTCATGATATCTGAAACATGAGATTATTTTCATGCTTGTCAATACATGATTTGTGTTTTATATAAAAGTAGACGCGAGTGAGCGACAATGGCGATCGATCCGAATACCCCACCGTGGACTTTCCTCAGTAATCACGGGCATGTACTCCTCTGCGTGGCCCGGGATCCCAACATCCGGGTGCGGGAAATCGCTCAGGCCGTGGGGATTACCGAGCGTGCGGTGCAGCGGATTCTCGGCGAGCTCGAAGAGGCTGGGGTCATCGCCCGGCGGCGGCAGGGGCGGCGCACCCGCTACGAAGTCGACCGGAAGCTACCCCTCCGGCATCCGGTCGAGGCCGACCACTCCGTCGGCGAGCTCCTGCGCCTCGCCGGTTCGAAACGCGGCTGAGGCTCAGCCGAGCTCGAGCTCGCCGGTGCTCGACTGAGCAGCACGGTCGATGCGCAAGCGCTCACCGAGAGGCGCCGACAAGCGACCTCGAGCAGTCGGTCTCCGCGAATTGAGTAGGTCGGTGGTCATTTGGATCCGGCCTAGGATTCTGTTGGTTTTCGAATAGAATGGCGGTCTTGCCGGAGGCCATATGCGGTGCGCGATCGATCCAGTCAGGCAGCTGTTCGTCGGCATGAGCGCCTTGGTGCTCGTGGCGGCCGTCCCTGAGGTCGCGGCCGCGCAAAGCGCCCAAGGCTTGCTCACCAAGATGCTCGAGGCGGAAAGCAGGCGCGCCGAAGGCGTCGACAACTACGCGATGGACGTGACGGTCATGGGGCACGAGCAGACGCTCTACTACGAGCGCGTGTCGATGCGCGGGCCCAATGGGAAGCCGATGGAGATGTTTCGGCTCGTGTCGTTTTCGGATATGCAGAGTCGGCAGCAGGCGGGCCAAGGCATGTCGCCCGAAGCATGGGAAGCGTACTCGAAGGACATGCGAGAAACCGGCTCCGCGGTTGGCGGCGAGATGGACAAGGGTATGAACGAAGCCGGCCTCCCGCCGGCGATGCGCGACGCCATGGGGTCGGGCGCGGAGGCCGAGCCCTGGGCTTCGCCGAATCCGAGCACGATGATGGGGAGCATGGCGGACTTCGCCGATGCTGCGGGCAGGGCGTCCGCGGAGGCGAAAGCCGATGCGCGGAACAACGACATGGCGAAAAGCATGGCGCTCTTCAAGAAGCGGGCGAGGATCGTCGGCAAGGAATCGGTTGGGAAGCGGCGGGCGGTCCATGCGCGCGCGGACAAGCTGAACATCGTCGAGAAGTCCGACGGCGAAGAGCTCGAGATTCAGGCGATCAGCCTTTGGATCGATGCCGAGAAGCACGTGCCTCTCAAGATGCGGATGGAGGGGGTCGCCAAACAAGGGAAAAACTCGCGCGAGATCGTCATCGAGCGGCTCGATCAGGACTACCGAACCGTGCCGGGCAGCAAGCTCTACATGCCGTACCGAAACATCGTTCGCATGCAGGGGGTGCTGAGCCCCGAGCAGCAGAAGCAAATGGAAGACGCGCGAAGACAGCTCGCCGATTTCGACAAGCAGCTCGCCGGGATGCCGCCCGAACAGCGCGCGCAGGTCGAGCGGATGGCCGGCTCGCAGATGGCGATGCTCCGAAAGATGGTCGACCGCGGAGAGCTCGACGTGGTGACGGAGGTGCGCGCGATTCGGGTCAATGAGGGCCTCGAGGGGGTGGTTGCCGCGGGCGCGGGCGTCGGCGCGGGGAAGCCGGGTGCATCGGCGTCGGCCGCTTCGGGAAGTTTGGCGGCAGGCGGGGATCCGCTCGTGCAATCGATTCAGCGCGACCTGATTGCGCTTGGGTACGACCCCGGTAGCGCCAACGGGAAAATGAGCACGCCGACCATCGTGGCGATCTCGAAGTTCCAAGCGGAGAATGGGCTCGGGGTCACGGGTGAAGCGACGCCGCAGCTCGCCGGTATTCTTGCCGCGAAGCGTGACGCTGCGGGTGGGTCGGGTGCCGGGTCAGGCGCGCAGGGGCAGTCGCTGGAAGAAGCGCAGAAAGTTTGCCTGCAGCGGAAGATCGACGCGGCGAAGAAGAAGAAGCGCGCGTTTGGGAGAGTGATGAAGGCGGCGGCGAACACCGCCTCGCGCTACGGCGGCAGCCAAGTCAGCAGCGAGGTCGAAAATGCGTCGCAAGAAGCGTACAAAGTGGACGCCACCGCCAAAGATCTCGAAGAGGCGGCCGACGCGCTTGGGTTGTCGAAGGAGGACGTCGAGGCGTGTCGGAATCCCAGCTAGCCCGGTGCGGTGAAGCTGGTATCAACTTTGGTGAGGCCGGCAGATAGGCAACACAAAGCCCGTGTCCGAGCGCTTACCCACCGGACATGACATCTAGTACCGCGCAGTTGGGCTCTCTATGTGAGCCCGAAGGGCTAATGGAGATGACGAGGATGCTGGCAAGAAGCCAGCCGATAAACGCATGCCGGTTCATGGACATCAGTTGCACAATGTCGGTTTCGGTCGTGGTTTCGTCCCTTCCGTGAGACCCTGACCGGAGCGGTCAGCGGTCCAGGCATGTTCCGTCAGTCTGCGCCCAGCTTCAAGCAGCGGCAGCCCTCCCTGTACAGCTCTATTCGCCGAGCACGCGAAGGAACGCCTCGAGCCTGTCGAGATCGCTGTCCGTCAGGTGCGGCAACGGCACGAGCTCATGCGGCATGACGTTCGACCGCACAGGAGGCGTTCGGTAGAACTCCAGCACTTCGCGCAGGTTTGAAAAGCGCCCGTCGTGCATATACGGGGGCGTTTTCGCTGCACCCCGAATGCTCGGCACCTTGAACGCGCCTGCCAGATGCGCTTCCGGCGCGAGGTGTTCAAGCTCGCTACAACGTTCGCGATCGTCGGAGTAACGGCCGCGGCAATTGAACTCATCCAGGATTGCAGCTTGCACACCTGCAATCCGACCCACATCCAGGCTTGCCGGATCCGACGAACCAGTTCCGATGTTGTGAAAACCACCGTTGGTGAACATCGGGCCATTGTGACACTTTATGCATTGATTTTTCGGATCGATGAAAAGCCGGAGTCCGGCGATCTCGGAGTCGCTCAGAAGCCCACCCGCTTCGGGCGCATCGGCGTAGCGATCAAAACGCGTCTGCCCGAACTCGAGCGTCGACTCGAACGCTGCAATCGCCTTTCCAACGTTTGCAAACGCCACGTTGATCGACCGTTTTGTCCGAATGGGCACGTTCCGCCACGCGACGCGGTGTGCCTCCGGACCGATGGGACCTGCCTGCAACACCGACACCCCCTCCAGGGAGGGCAGTTTGCCGAACAGAGCTTCGTAGGCGCGCTTGTACTCCGCGTCGTCCCGGATTGCACGCACGACTGCCAGCCGGCTGGAACCCATTTCGCGAGCAGACTCGAGCGGCACGAGTGCCTGCGCCCACAAGCTGTCACGCCGACCATCCCAATAAAACCATCGTTGCCACGCGGCGCCGACCACACTCGGCGTATTGCGGTCGAGAACCGCGAGCCCCTTGCCCGTTCTGCGTCCGTCCGTGAACGCCAGAGACTCCTGATGACACGTCGCACATGACACCTCACCAGTCGCACTGAGCTTCTCGTCGAAGAAGAGTGCGCGACCAAGCTCAACGGCACGGGCGTCGTCTTGCACGCGATTGGTGCGATCGCGGGGTCGTGTGCCCGCCGCGGCCAACGACAGACTTCGCAGCAAACCAATCTCTGACGCGTTCCACGCAGAACTATGATGCGCGTGGTTTCCTGCTGATTGCAGTGTGATTGTGAAGACTGCGCGATGCCACCGATCCCCTTCGAGCACGCGAACGATCATCTGCCATTCGCCACCCATGTTGAAACGCATGCCATTCACGAGGAACATACCGTTGCCGAGATACCGCGAGACCGCAGGCTGGGTCGGTAGCCCGTGTCCATGCGAGGGCATGCCACCATTCACCACGAGCGCTTCCGGCATGAACGGCGTCGGATTGTCCGACCCACGCAGCACCTGAATGCGCCACCGATGCATCACGTTGACGGGGATCGGCAGCGTATCGGTGTGAACGACCACAAGCACTCCACCCGTGTCGCTCTGAGCGTTCGCCACAAACACCCAAGCAGGTGTCTCGACCGGGTCTTTGGAATGCTCGACCTGCTGCGCTGCGCCCACACCCGCGTCAGCGCGCCTGATGGGCTGTTTGGAGTTGCAACCGCTTGCCACCATGGCCGTCGCGAGGAGGACCCAGCACCATTTGGCTCGTCGACGCATCAGCAACGCCCACCGTAGTCGCGAAGGCTCACGATTGCGCAGCGATATCTCGACCACGGTGTGAGCGGCGTCGCCAACGCACGCCCGCCAGCATCAACACCGCAAACACGGTGAACGGGGGCTCATCTGCACTTGGCGCGGTGACAGAGCAACCGGCATCGACGATCGGTTCATCCTCGATAGTGCGAAGGTATTCCGCTATCTCATCGATGGTCTCCGCGGGAAGCCCCGAAGCCGAGTCATGACTTTCAATCGCCTCCTCCAACGTCACGGCAGAACCATCATGCAGGTAGGGAGGAGTTGCCCACACGCTCTGTAACGATGGCGTGTCGAGTCCATCGAGTGGTTCACCGAGGCGTTGGCCGGACGTCGCTGCCAGCGTTCCGACGTCATGTCGGGCACCCGTCTCGCTATCGGTCCTCGCCGCGCCACCATGACAGAGGTTACAGCCCGCATTCAAGAACTCGAACCTTCCGTTCATGACAGTCGGGTCATCAGGAGTCGTGCCAAAGGGGCTCTCCGGAACGGCCGTAAGCGAGTGCACATACGCTGCCAATGCATCGAGATCTGGGGAAATCCCTGCCTTCGGATCGCCGAGTGGATCCTGACGTGTTCCGAAGAAGAAATCCTCGTCGTCCATGAGGCCGGTGCCGCCGGCAAACGTACGGATCTGCGCTTCGAAATCCTGAATCTCGTCGAAGTTGCCACTCCAGTGAACCAGGCCGTGACCAGGTCCTCCGCGACCGACCAGCGTGATCGTGTTGCGCAACCCCTCTCCGACCGAGGCGAAATCCCACACACGGCCGTCTTCTTGGCCCTCCTTGTGGCACGACGCACAGCTCATGTAGTCGAACGCAGCAAGGCGATCGTCTGCTGCGTCGTAGAAGAGCTGCTTGCCGGCGAACACGGTGGGGTCGAGAGCCTCTGATTGACTCGTGCCAACCACCGAGAGCTCGGAAGCGCTCGTCACCGCATCACCCTGAATTATGGCGTCGACGTCGATGATGGTGACCGTCCGATCCATGAAGTTGTGGATGTACAAACGGTTGTCAGAAGAACGCACGAGCCCCTGGGGTGCTCGCCCAACCTGCATGCGTCCGAGCTCCACACCCGACACAGCATCGTTCACGACGACCTGGCGATTTCCCTCGAGCAATGTAAACAAGTGAACGCCAAGAGGCCCAAACACCGCATCGGTCGCGACAGAGGCGTCGTCATGCTCGACTCGGGCGTCACGAACCTCTCCGAGCGTCGTGAGATCGATGTGCGAACTCACGGCGCGTACCGCCTGGTCGAAGCGAAGCGCTTCGCCACTGCGCATCGTGCCTCCTAGAATGTTGTCTTGCTTCGAAGGCACATACGCCATCAAACCGGTAGGCGCGATCACCGCCGGGCCCAGATAGTTCGGAATCCCGGGACCACTGTGCTCGGTCGGCGCGACATTGCTGTGGCCCAATATGATCGGTGTGCCTACTTGCAATGTTTGTGCGTCGACCGGTGTGACCCAAGCGCCATACTCCTGGACGCCATCGTCAACCACTGGCGCCGTCCCCGCTTCGCCCGGAAGAGGTGGCGTCACGAAGTGCGACACCAAGAGGGTTGCAGACTGTGGGTCGATCGACAGATGCCGTGGACGCGGACCCACATCTACAAACTGCACCTCGCTGCTCGTGATACGGGCGACCTGGCCGGTCGCCTCGAGTGCGACAAACACGTCGCTGCCAAAGAACACGATCCCGTGAGGCTGTGAGCCACGTGGAAGCAAGACCGTGTCGACGCGCGCGAACGTGCCCGTGTCGTGCACGGAGATGGTGGCGCTCCCCTTGTTCGCCACCCAGGCTTCCGGCGCCGCCGGATGCAAGGCTATCGCCCACGGCTTGTCATCCGTCGCAAGCTCACCGAGATAGGTCCCACCAGCGTCGATCACCGTCAGGGTGTCTTGATCAGGGTTTACGTTCCAAATGCGATCCCCACCTGCGTCAGCATCGAGTGCGATGGTCGACGAATGTCGCGGTGGCTCTGCCAAGAACGCGTCGGCATGAATCACCTGGACGAACTGCTGACTGATCTGTCGGCCCGCTTGATCCGAGGCAAGGACGATGACCGTATACCGACCGGGGTCCGTGTAAGTATGCATCACGGCTGAATTGGTCGTCGTGGTCCCGTTGCCATCGCCGAACGCCCAGTCGTAGTCTATCGTTCCAGCGCCTTGTGCTGGAGCGGACCACATCACGGTATCGCCCACCGGTCGTGGCTGGGTCTGGACGATTGACGTGAACTCCAACGGAACGCTGACTTCGCCCACATCTCGTCCATCGAAGGAGGTCTCCGAGAAAGCCGGGCCGCTCCAGCGAATTCCGAGTTGTGCGGGCCCACCGGCGTTGAACATCTGTACCTCAACGTCATGATATCCGGCTGTCAACGAAACCGAACCGTCCGCGCGGGCAAGCGAGTGCACGCCGTCGTTGTCGACCACCAATGCGCTGTCCACGAGAAGTTTCGAACCATCGTCCGATAGCGTTGCGAAATTGTAGGCACCGGTCGTATCGACGAAGAATTGTGCGCGGAACCGAAGGGCGTAGTCGTTATCGCGGAGCCGAACCTGCAACGTAAAGTCGTCCGTCGTGCCTGTCGTTTCTGGCGTCAACGCGTCCATGTCAGGCAGCGCCGACCAATTGCCGTGAAACACCTCGTAGCCGATGGGCATGTCGGGTTGCACGGTATCACGCACCACTTGGAGTGTGTGACCGATCGACGGCACACCCTGCGCATCGACCGCGAACAACCAGTAGTACCCCTGAACGAGCACGTTCGGGTTGTCATTGAGAAAGAGAGTGTACTGGCCCGGTGCGTCTTCAACGAAGTCGACCGGCACGAATCGCGCGTCGGTGTTGATGGAGTGCGTCACACCGGCAAGCCGGATCATGTTGAACGCCTGCACTCCGGGGCTCGCAGTGATGCTATGCGCATCGCCAGAGTGTGCGGTCGGTGCGCTCTGGGAGATCACGGGACGCACTGCTGGCACCCCGCCCGCTGCAAACAGATAGGGCGGTGAGAAAATTTCGGCGTCTTGATGGTTCTCCGGGCAATTCCCGCAAAGACCACCGCCCCCCGACAGGACGCGTCCGTCCTTTAGTAGCAGCGCTACGGAGTGGTAGTTGCGCGGCACCGTGTGCGACGCCATCGGCGTCCACTGATCGGTTGCCGGATCCCAGATCTCCGGCTCCAGAATACTCGTTTGGTCATTGAAGAGCTTGGCGTTCTCGTTGCCCCCAACGACGATGAGCTGGCCTGTCGGCAGCAGGACCGCGTTGTGGTTGGTACGCTTGTGCGCCATATCACTGGCTTGTTGCACCACCGGGGCGGCGCCATTGATATCGATTTTGATCGCTTCGCGTGATGAGGCTTCGGGCGCTTTTCGGTCCTGCCCGCCAGTCACCAATACCTTGCCGACGTCATACATCGTCGCTGTTCCGAACGCGCGCGTTTGATCTCCGCCAAGTCGTGTGCCGGCAGCCTCGATGTCGCCGGAGCCCACCGCATCGTACCAATGCATGCTGGGCCATGGCCCGGAGTGGAAGACGCGCCCGTCCGGTGCGACGTGCAAGAACGACCACCACTGCGAGGTCGTGCCACCGTTGTTCGCGCTTCCGGCGTTTGTAGCTGCCTGCTCATCGGCCGCTGTCGTCATCTCCATGCCGGGCAAAGCCGTCCACCGATCGACGGGTGCCGAATAGCGCTCCACAACCGGGCCCGCGCCCTGAGCGAACACCGCCGTCACCTCGTCGTTGGGCAGCGTTAGTTGCGTTCCGTACCAACGAGGGAAACCCATGTCCGCCCGTCTGGACCACGTGAGAGCCTGGGGATCAAACGCTGCCGTCCGTCGGTTGACTTGCCGGCCGCCCGTCACCATCACCGCACCGTCCTCCATCAACGAAATGCCGGCGCAGAAGATGTCGTTATGAGGATTGTTCGTTGTCGTGAAGCTGATCGAAACGGGATCGAATACGGCCGAATGCGTGAAGAACTCCCCGTTGTTTGGAAACGCTGTCTCCCTGCTTGCGGACCAAGTCACAACACGACCATCCGGCAGATTCGCGGCGGAGACAGGAATGTGCGGCCACGCGATCACCGGACTCCACGCACCGACGACTTCCAGACCTTGTGCAGACGCACCGACCGTGGTGAAAAGCGCCGCGGAACACATACCGAAAAGAAACGCCAGCGCGCCATGGCGGAGCGAATGGAGGGGTTTGGTTGTCATGGAAGGAATGGGGTCGAGGGGATGGCCTCTAGAAAGATACCATCTGTAAAGTTGCGATCCCAGCGGGTTCCCGAGGTATCTCTTTCGACAGGCGTATGCTTTGCGCAACTGGCCAAGCGCCTGCTACCGCAGTGCGGGCGGACCAGGACTTCTCGGGGGTCGTAAGCCTTCGTTGGTGGCCCGATGACCGCGCCCGACCTGCGCGTCGCCGACAGCCCGCTACCTCTTCGAGTGGCCCGACGAAGCGAAGCCTGCGACGAGGGAGACGACAATGACGTCGGGGTTGCGATCGGCACACCGTGTGTCAAAAGGCCCCCCTTGGTGCCCTTTTCGCCTCTGATTCACTGGCTGGTCTCGAGCTCGAGCTACATACTTCGGTCCTGCGACCGATGACCGACCAAGCAAAGCAGCGTACCGCGCGCGACCTGCTCGAGGCGCGCGGAAATCTGGGGAAAGACACCATTGCCGCCCGGGTCGACGGGAAGATCTACGACCTTCACACGCCGCTCCCCGACGGGGCCACCGAGGCTTCCCCGATCGGCGCCTACGACGAAGACGCGCTGCCGGTCATCCGCCATTCGAGCGCCCACGTGATGGCCGACGCGGTCCAGCGCCTCTTCCCGGGAACCAAGGTCGCATTTGGCCCGGCCACCGACAATGGCTTCTACTACGACTACCACCGCCCAGATGGCACCTTCTCCGACGAAGACCTTCGCGCGATCGAAGAAAAGATGGCCGAGATCGTCGAAGCCGACAGCCCGTTTCGAAGAGAGGTCGTCACCCGCGATGAGGCGCGTCAAGTGTTGCAGTCGCTCGACGAAAGCTTCAAGCTCGAGCACCTCGAGCGGCTCGAAGATCCGATCTCGCTCTATCGGCATGGCGAGTGGGTCGACCTTTGCGAAGGGCCGCACGTTCCCTCGACCGGCTTTCTCAAGGCGGTGAAGCTGACCAGCGTGGCCGGGGCGTACTGGCGCGGCGATGAGCGTAACCCGATGCTGCAGCGCATCTATGGGACGGCATTCGCGTCTCCAAAGGCGCTCCGCGCCCACCTCAAGCAACTCGAAGAAGCAAAGAAGCGCGATCACCGAAAGCTCGGCAAAGAGCTCGAGCTGTTCGCGTTCCACCCCTACGCGCCGGCGTCGCCGTTCTTCTTGCCGCGGGGTTCGATCATTTACAACTTGCTCCAGGACTACATTCGATGGCTTTACGCGCGCTATGGGTATGACGAAGTGATCACCCCGCAGATCTTCGACAACGAGCTCTTTCACATCTCAGGCCATCTCCCGTCCTACGCCGAGAACATGTACATGGCTGCCACGGTGGAAAACCTCGAGAAGCTTCAAGCGAAGGCGCAAGACAAGACGCCGAAAGACGCGCACGAGTGGGCGCTCGCGCTCGAGGAATCACTCCGCTTCGGGGTGAAGCCGATGAACTGCCCGAGTCACTGTCTGATCTTCGCCATGACACGCCGAAGCTATCGCGACCTCCCGATGCGGATGGCGGATTTCGGAAGGCTCCATCGGTTCGAGCGAAGTGGCGTCGTGCAAGGGCTGACCCGCGTTCGAACATTCGCTCAAGACGACGCCCACATCTTCTGCACGCTCAATCAAGTCCAGGACGAGATCAAGAACTTCCTAGACCTCGTGTACGACGCGTACCGTGACTTCGGCTTTACCGACGTGCGCATCGTCATCGCGACGCGGCCGGAGAAAAGGCTCGGCGCCGACGAAATCTGGGATCAGTCCGAGCGAGCTCTCGAAGAGGCGGTGAAGTCCAAGGGCTTGCCTTACGAGATGGCCGAGGGGGAGGGCGCCTTCTACGGCCCGAAGATCGAGTTCCATCTCAAAGACGCCATCGGCCGACCATGGCAGCTCGGCACCATCCAAGCGGACTTCAACCTGCCCGAGCGGTTCGATCTCACCTACACCGGGGAGGACAACAAACCCCACCGGCCCGTGGTGCTTCACCGCGCGATTCTGGGCTCGGTGGAGCGGTTTTTCGGGGTCCTGACCGAGCATGTGGGCGGGGCGTTCCCAGTTTGGCTCGCTCCCGAGCAAATCACCTTGTTGACGGTGAGTGAGAACTTCAACGAGTATGCTGAGAACGTGCAGCAACAGCTCAGGAACCGAGGCTTTCGTGTCTCCGCCAACCTCAGCGGAGACAAGCTCGGTGCCAAGATTCGCCTGGCGCGCCTGATGCGGATTCCGTATCTGGGCGTGATCGGCGAAAAGGAAGTAGAAGGCAAGGGCTTGGCCCTCCGCTCAAGAGACGAAAACAAAGACCTCGGGCTCGTCCCGTTGTCCAACGTGTTCGACCGCCTCGAGCGGGAGAACCACCCGCTTTCGGCAAGGTATTCAACGACAGGAGATAGTCATCGCTAGACCACGTTTTGGACCACGCGATCGCCCCGGGAACTACGGACCCAGGGTGAACGATCGCATTCGAGTGCCCGAGATCCGAGTGATCGGAGCCGACGGCGGTATGTTGGGCGTCTTGAACACCGACGAGGCTCGTCGGATGGCTCGGGATTTGGACCTCGACCTGGTCGAGGTGAACCCCAAAGCCACCCCACCTGTCTGCAAGATCATGGACTTCGGCAAGTTCAAGTACGAAGAAAAGAAGAGACAAGCCGATGCCCGCAAGCGGCAGACTCAGATCGCCCTGAAAGAGATCAAGCTCCGTCCGAAGACTGACGACCACGATCTCGACTTCAAGACGAAGCACGTTCGCCGTTTCCTCGAGGAGGGCAACAAAGTGAAGATCACCGTCCGCTTCCGCGGCCGTGAGATCACCCATCCCGAGACGGCACAACGCCAAATCGACGCCATCGTCGAGGCGGTAGAGGACATAGGCGCGATCGAAACCTCCGCACGCCTGGAGGGGCGCACGATGACCGCCATCCTCGCGCCAAGAGTCAAAGTCCAGCAGACCCGAGAAGCGAAATAACTGCGTCAACCTAGGCGCTCGCGTGGGGCAGCGGGTGTGCACGCGGCTTGTGTAGCCTGTGCCCATTTGTTCATCGTAGACGTTACTTCACTGAGAACGCGATCGCGGGCTCGGTATCCGCGAAGCGCGTAGTGAGATACTGGTCGTAACCCACGTCATCGAGCATGTGTCGTCTGAAGAACGACACCACGTAGAGGTTCTGCAACCGGCTGGCTTCTGCGATCGGAAATACGTCCTCGCTACAGGTAGCGTTATAAGGCTCGATGAGGTCGTCCGCCATGAAAAGGGGCCAGCTCTCCTGTTCGATTCCCAGGTCGAGCAGCAGTTGACCGAAGGTACAGACCGCCGCGAAGTGGAAGTGGTTCGCACCGATGACGTCAACCTCGTAGACGCGGGGTGCGTTGACCATCTGCTCGAACGCGATCGCGTGATTGCCGATCGGCACGTTCACATCTTCCGTCCCGCCGATCAGCATGACCGGTACCACGACGCCAGCGAGCTGCTGTTGGCTGAAGCCGGCGAACGGCGATGGGCGATCATCGAGCTGCATCTCGCCGTCGATGACCACGGAAATCGGCGCTATGGCGGTCACTCGACGGTCTGCTGGGGCGCCTGCCCAGCCTGCGGCCATGCCGACCGCAGTCGACGCGCCGAACGAGTTACCCACGACGCCGAAGCTTTCCTCATCGATGCGCTGGTAGAAGGCGTCTTCCGGATCGCGGTTGCGCGCGACCATCCAATCGATGAGAAACGACACATCCGGCACGCGATTGGCTGCCGCTTCGTCAAAGGTGTCGGTGGGCGATGCTTGCGCGTTTCCAGTGTGTTCCGGCGACGCGACGATGAATCCATGGCTCGCGAGCGCCTCCATGAGCTCGATCGATTGGAGGTTGATTCCTTGATAACCGTGCGAGAACACGAGGAAGGTCTGATTCTCGCGGCCCGACACGGGCACATCGTCCATCGCGACCTTCGATTCGAGGCCAATGGTGGGCCCGGCCAACGGGTAGAACGTCAGCGGGCCGTCTTGCACCTGGTCGTCGTCTACCGGGTACCAGAGGTCCACGAGGATCGAGCGATCCTCCCGTGCCGCATCGACGGCGGTGAGTTGCTCGTGACCCACCGCAAACGGGCCGAGCTCGTCCGGAGCGTCGACCGACTGGTTGGAATCGTCGCAGGCGATAAGCCCTAGGATGAGAAAAGCAATCAAGGAAGCACGAGTCAATGAAATCACGTCGCGTACGAACTCCGTAACGCATGTTTCGACGGGAAAGAGGTAAACGCAAGGCTGAGATTTGGCGGCCAATGCGTCAAATCGCGTCTCCATGAGCCTGCGATTGACTCCTAACGGCCAGGCTTCTATCAAGCTAATTGCGGAGCATTCTCATGAACCGTCGGAAATTCGCCGAGCTCCATCTGGGCCTCAATCGGCGCGCCTTTCTGAAGCAGACCAGCGCAGCAGCCTTGGGAGCGTCCGCATCCAGCTTGTGGCTGCCAGGATGTGGTAGCGATGCGTCGGGCGGCGAAGAACCATTCGACCCATCGAAAGCCTGGTGGTTGCAGGGCAACTACGCGCCCGTCTTCGACGAGGTCGAAGCAAGTAATCTCCAGGTCCGAGGCTCGATCCCGGCTGCGCTCGACGGGCGCTATATCCGTAACGGCTCCAACCCGAGCAATGGTGAGTCCGCACACTGGTTCTTCGGCGACGGGATGCTTCACAGCGTCCGGCTGAGTGGTGGGCGGGCGATGGCGTATCGCAACCGGTGGGTCCGCACGGGCCAGCTCGCGAACGGTGGAGTGCTGGGCGGAATTCCCGGCGGTGCGAACAACGCATCCAACGTGAGCGCGATCTATCATGCGGGGCGGCTGCTCACTTCTGGTGAGGTCGGCCTGCCGTTCGAAATCGACCCAAGTGACTTGTCAACGATGGGCCTGTTCGACTTCGATGGTGGGCTCACGCAATCGTTTACGGCGCACCCCAAGATCGACCCGGCCACCGGTTACTTGCACTTTTTCGGCTACTGGTTTCTCGGCGAGGATTTGCTGCTGTATCACGTGGCGGACGACAACGGAGAGCTGATTTCCACGGAGCGTGTGCCCGTCGGCCAGACGACGATGATTCACTCGTTTGCCATCACCGAGCAAGACGCGGTGTTCTGGGAGGCGCCAGTCCTCTTCGATATCGACGCTGCGATCGGGGGCGAGGCCGTACCGTTCAGGTGGGACCCGAGTTACGGGGCGCGTATCGGAGTCATGCCCCTTGGTGGTCCGGTCGGAGACATCCGATGGGTCGAGGTCGATCCGTTTTACGTATTTCACGAGGTGAATGCCTATCGCTCGGGCGACGACGTGATCGTCGACGTGTGTTGGCACCCAGACATGTTCAACGGCGCGGATTTGGGCGACAGCTCGGGCGGCGCCGTCAAGCGCTGGAGGATCAACACGGCGGGCACGGAGCTGACCTACAGCGAGGAAGTAGTCGCCGACCGTCTGTTCGAGCTCGCGAGCCACGACCGCCGGTTTACCGGCCGACAACATCGCCATGGTTGGTTCGCCGTTACGCGTGATCGGCCGGAGACTGTCGACTTTGCGGGCGTCGGCCACATCGACTATCAAACCGGTGTCGCCTCCGAGTGGGACCCGGGAATCACACGTCACGCCGGAGAGGCGTTCTTCGTGCCGGGTGATTCGGGCGACGCGGAGGGCTGGCTCCTCAGCTTCGTCTACGACCACGTCGCTCAACAAAGCGTGCTTGCCATCTTGGATGCCCAGGACGTGGCCTCCGGCCCCGTTGCCGAGGTGGTCATGCCGCAACGGGTTCCGTACGGGTTTCACGGAGTCTGGATCCCCGAATGAGCTACCCTCGCGCACTTCCCGAACGGAGGCGCTTGTCGCGGCGATCAGCTTCTGACAGATTCCGCGGGGAATTGTGGACCCCGTCACATCAAAGGCGATTGACCTTGTCGAGGTCGCCTACGACGTGGAGAAGTCGGAGGCCGATTGGCTTCCGGACTTGCTCGACGCGGGGGTGCCGCTGCTCGATCATGGCCTCGGGATTGTCGCGACGAGGTTCGAACGTCCACCCCACGGCGCCGGGGCGGACCTCGTTCTGAGGGACGTCTGCGCCAAGTCGCTTCCAACGGGCATGTGGGCGCGACTTGAGGCTGCCCGGAGCGTCCTGTCCGCTGATGCCCTACGGGCACTCACTTCTGCGGGCCATGCGGGCACCTGGACCGACGTCGCCCAAGACTACCCTGAGGACTGCCAGCGCTTCCTCGACGAGCTTGGGTGTCCAGACATGCTCGGCTTGGTGGCCTCGGACCCCTGGGGCCTCGGCATTCACCTGAGCGCCCCGTTACCGGAGGCCATGCGGCTCACCACGAGGTCGCGGTTGCGCTGGCAGATGCTAGGCGCCCACATCGCCGCCGCCCACCGTCTTCGCGGTACGCTGGCTGACAGCTCCGAGCCTCGGCGCACCGCACCGACCGACCTTCCCCACGGAGCAGAAGCGGTGCTCGATGCCAAAGGCTTTCGCATCGTCGACTCCGTGGGGCAGGCCCAAAAGCCCAACGCTTCGGAACTCCTTCGCAGGGCTGCGCGGCGCGTAGACAAAGCGCGCGGAAAGCTGCGCAAAGAAGATCCCCAGAAAGCCCTCGAAATGTGGAAGGCATTGGTACACGGTCGTTGGAGCATGATCGACTGGTTCGACACCGATGGACGGCGCTTCGTGCTCGCGAGACCCAACCCGCCGAAGGTCTTCGACCCGCGCGGGCTGAGCGAGCAGGAGTGCCAGGTCGTCACCTATGTCCTCCTCGGAGAGTCCAATAAGCTCATCGCCTATCGTCTCGGCCTTTCGCAAGGGCGAGTTTCAGGATTGCTGAAGTCCGCGATGCACAAGCTGGGTGCGAAGAACAAGGCGCAGCTCGTTCGACAGCTCAGGCCGCTCGGTATTCCGACGGCAGCAGCTTAGTCGTCGAGGGCTCCAAGCGCGTGCCGCTTCGCATCGCGCGGTTAACCGGTGATCCGGTGCCGCTGGCACTGTAAACTCCCCCTGCTTGACTCCCTCACCCCACGCGCTAAACCGCTCGCTCTCCGCTCCCCCGCCGCGGGTGCCGCTGGTTTGGGAGCTTCAAGCGAGGACAGTCACATGCCTAAAATGAAGACTAAGCGTGCTGCCGCCAAGCGGTTCAAAGCGACCGGGGGCGGGCGGATCCGCCGTTCCTCGGCCGGGAAGCAGCACTTGATGCGTGGCAAGTCCGCGAACCGACTTCGGAAGCTCAAGAAGAACTCCATGGTCGACCCGAGCGACGAGCCTCGGATCCGGCGTTTGCTTCCTTACGAGCTTTGAGACTTCTTAGGAGGACGCCATGCCTAGAGTGAGACGAGGGTTCAAAGCCCGCCGGCGCCGCAAGCGCTTACTCAAGCACGCCAAGGGTTACTACGGCGCACGCCGCAAGGCTTTCCACGTCGCGATCGAGCAGGTCCACAACGCGTGGGAAGACGCCTATCGGCATCGCCGCACCAAGAAGCGCGAGTATCGTCGTCTTTGGATCGCACGCATCAATGCAGCCGCACGCACCAACGGCCTGAACTACAGCAAGCTCATCGCCGGTCTGAAGCGCTCTGGGATCGAGCTCGATCGCAAGATCCTAGCGGAGATCGCCGTCGCCGATCCCGGCGGATTCAAAGCAGTCGTCGACGCCATCGAGTAGATCAATCTGGCACGCGATGGCAGAGCCTGATGCGGTTCAGACATTCGAAGACGGACTCACCAAAATCCGTGGCGCCTACGAGCAGGCGCTTCGCGACGCGACCGACGAGCCCGAGCTTCGGCTAGTCAACGGCCGTTACGTAGGTCCGCAAGGCGAGCTCACCAAGCTGCTCAAGCTCATGCCTAAGCTCCCGGGCGACCGACGACGCGAGCTCGGCCAGCGCGCGAACGCGCTCAAGCAAGAGATCCAAACGACTTTCGATGTCGTACTCGACGGCATCCACCGGCGCGCCCGCGACGCCGAGCTCACGGGTCCCTCTTTGGACGTGACGTTGCCGGGGCGCTGGCCGATGCCAGGCCGGCTTCATCCGATCACACGCATTCGCAACGAGGTCCTCGAGATCTTGGTCTCGTTGGGTTTCGATGTCGCCGACGGGCCGGAGATCGAGCTCTACGAGAACTGCTTCGACAAGCTCGGCTTTCCGCCGGACCATCCTGCAACCGACGAGCATGACACCTTTTTCATCGAAGGAGGCAAACCGTCGGGGCCGCACAGCGTTCTCCTGAGAACCCAGACGTCGACGATTCAGGTGCGCGAGATGAGTCGGCGCGAGCCCCCTCTGGCCATCGTGTCGCCGGGCGCTGTGTATCGGCGCGACGACGACGCCACTCACTCACCGATGTTTTTCCAGCTCGAGGGCTTCCTCGTCGACACCGACGTCACCTTCGCTGAGCTCAAGGGCGTGCTGACTCTCTTCCTGAGGCGTCTCTTCGACGAGCACGTGGCCGTTCGTTTTCGTGCGAGTTACTTTCCGTTCGTCGAACCGGGCGGCGAGGTGGACATGAGCTGCGTCTTCTGCCGCGCTTGGGAGGGCGACAAAGAGCGAACGACGGCGTGCCGTGTATGTAAGGGCAACGGTTGGATGGAAATACTCGGTTGCGGAATGATCCACCCCGTCGTGTTCGAGAACGTGGGATACGATCCTGAGAAGTACACCGGTTTCGCCTTCGGCATGGGGCTCGACCGTATTGCGATGCTCAAGTACGGCATTCCAAACATCAAGCTTCTCTACGACAACGACGTGCGCTTCTTGTCTCAGTTTTAGGAACCACGATGCTGACTTCATTCCGCTGGTTGCAAGAGCTCTGCCCCATCGAGGCCGACGTGCGCGAAGTGGCTCATCGCATCACGCAAGCAGGCTTGGAGGTCGAAGCGATCGAAGAGAAGGGCGCGAACCTTTCAGGCCTAGTCGTTGCCGAGGTGCGTACTCGAGCCCCGCATCCCAAGCGCGACAAGCTCACGCTCGTCACCGTGTTCGATGGCGAAGCAGAGCATGAAGTGGTGTGCGGCGCTCCGAACGTCCCCGAGCCGGGGGGGCGCATCCTGTTTGCGCGTCCAGGCACGATTCTTCCAAACGGTCTTCGCATCGAGCCGCGCAAGATCGGAGGCGTCGAGTCGTCGGGCATGATCTGCAGCGAAGCCGAGCTCGAGGTCGGCGCGGATGCGGAAGGGATCTTCATCGTGGACGCGGAGAACGAGGCTCTGCCGGGCGATGAAGTCGCAGACGCCCTCGATCTCCACGACTTCATCCTCGACATTGGTCTGACTCCGAACCGGCCAGATTGCCTCGGTCACGTCGGGATCGCCCGCGAGGTTGGCGTCCTCTTTGGTAAGCGGTGCGAGCCCCGCAGGGCCGCGGGTCCACGGCGAACCTTCGCCGCTGGAGCGTCCTTCCAGGCGGACCAACCGACGACCGATCTCGTCCCGTCGTGGGACGGGGAAAGTGAGCCGGTGGATGCACCCGCCCTTCCGAGTATCTCGATCGAGATCGCCGATGGGGATCGTTGTCCTCGGTACGGCGCGGCGCTCGTTTCCGGCGTCCGGGTAGGGCCGTCTCCGTTCTGGCTTCGATACCGCCTCCACAACCTTGGTCTTCGCACGCTCTCGAACGTGGTCGACGCGACAAACCTGATCTTGCTCGAGTGGGGACACCCGATTCACGGTTTCGACCTCAACCGACTTAGAGGCTCCAAAGTTGTCGTTCGACTCGCGAGAAAGGGCGAGACGATGGCGACGCTCGACGGGATACAACGCACCTTCACGGCCGACGATCTGTTGATCTGCGATGGGGAAGGGCCCGTCGCCGTTGCAGGCGTGATGGGCGGAGCCGATAGCGAGATTCGAGACGACACCAAGGACATCCTGATCGAGTGCGCCTACTTCGCCCCGAGGTCAATTCGTCGAACGTCTCGTCGGCTGGGCCTCCAAACCGACTCGAGTCATCGCTTCGAACGGGGCGTCGATCCCGAAGCCGTACCTCGGGTGTTGGCCAGTGCGGCTTCACTCATCGCCGAGCTCGGCGAAGGGGCCTCCGCGACGACTGCCATCGACCGCGTCGCCATGGCCTATTCACCAAAGTCGATCTCGTTTCGCCCGGCGAGGGCCGCAGGGCTTCTCGGGACACCGATCGAAACGGAAGAGAGCCAACGGATCCTGGAGGCATTGGGCTGTCGTCTCATCGAAAAGACCGATAGCGCCTTCACGCTCGAGGCCCCGAGCTGGCGACCCGACCTCGGTCGCGAGGTCGATCTCATCGAGGAAGTGGCCCGCGTCCGAGGGTACGACGAGATCCCGACCGCCGTGCCACGGGTTCGTCCATCGGAATCGGGCACGCCCGAGGTGCTTCGTTTCATTTCGGCCCTGCGCACCGCTGCCGTCACCGCGGGCCTCTACGAAGCCGTGAATTACGCGTTTTTATCGGTCGAAGAGCTCCAAAAGGCGCGCGTCTCCACCGATGTGGTCGCCCTTGCCAACCCACTGTCCGAGGACCGCTCGGCGATGCGCACGTCGTTGATGCCCGGTCTGACCGGTGCGGCGACTCGAGCACAGCGTCACGGTGCTACCGAGGTTCGCCTCTTCGAGCTCGCGCGCACGTTCCATCCGAGCGACGACATCCTGCCACGCGAGGACACCACGCTGGCCATCGTCCTGGCGGGGGACCGTTCGGGTTGGATCGGGGGCGATCGACCGTTCGACTTCTATGACGGCAGGGGCTTGGTGGAAGCGATCTTGGATCGGGTGATCGGACAGCGCTCCGACTTCACGCCAGGCGAAGTCCCTGAATTCATGCACCCCAAGCGCTCGGCGATCGTTTCGCTCGCCGCAAGGGAGGTCGGGTTCGTCGGGGAAATCCACCCCGATGTCGGAGATGCTCTCGAGCTTCATGGCCGCGTGGTCTACGCCGAGATCGACGTCGCCGCGCTCCATGTCGTCACCGAAGAGCTCGGTACTCCGCAGGGGCACGCGCTCCCGAAGTTCCCTGCCGTCACCCGCGACATCGCCATGCTCGTGCGCGAAGAGTTCACCGCGGGCGAGATTGCAACGGCGTTGTCAGAGGCTTCTGGAGGCCTGGCGGAGTCGGTCCACCTGTTCGACCTCTACCGGGGTGACCAAATCCCCGAGGGCCAACGCAGTCTCGCCTTTCGAGTGACTTACCGAGACCCCGAAAGCACATTAACCGATAAGCGGGTGGACAAGGCCCATGCCAAGGTCGCGGAGGTCGCCCGCGATCGCTTTCAAGCCACCATCCGCTAAGGGGATTACGGCATCGGTTAGGAAGCGTACTTTTCTTCGGTCGAAATCATCGCCAAACCCTTGAGATTCAAACCCATTTATGGTTCTCTGGCGCTGACCGGGGTGTTTGGAGGAAGAAACGGAATGACCAAAGCCGAAATCATCGATGCCGTCTATGAGAAGGTCGGGGGCTTCTCGAAGAAAGAGGCAGCGGAGGTCGTCGAAGCCGTATTTGACACGATGAAAGACGTGCTTGCTGAAGGGGAGAAGATCAAGATTTCCGGCTTCGGAAATTTCGTGGTGCGCGCAAAAAAAGAGCGTATCGGCCGAAACCCACAGACGGGCGCTCCGATCCCGATCAGCGCGCGGCGAGTCTTGACCTTCAAGCCCAGCCAAGTCCTTAAAACTGTGCTCAATCCGCACCGCACCAGAGAAGAAGAGGAAGCGGATGCACGTGGTAGCTCATACTGAGTGGGTCTCATGACACGGCGCACGCAACTGCCCGACAAGCTGTTCTTCAAGATCGGCGAGGTCGCAAACATCGTAGGGGTCAAGCCGCACGCACTGCGTTATTGGGAGACGGAGTTTCCGGCTCTGCGCCCCAAGAAGACGCGGGGCGCGCATCGACAATACAGCCGCAGAGACGTCGAGCTCGCAATGCTGATTCGCCAGCTGCTTCACGACGAAGGCTACACCATTCCCGGCGCCCGAAAGCGAATTCGAGATCTCGGGCGGCACCAGCGAAGCAGTCCGCCCGAGCCACGGGCAGCACGCGAGGTGGCGCTTCGAGCCGAGCTTCTGGGCTTGCGCCAGCAGCTGTCCGACCTGCTCGATCAGTGCCAGGCCCCGGAGCAGCAACCGGCCGGGTCGGAGCCTGTCCAGGTGACGGTTCACAAAGTCGTGCCGGTCACTGCACAACGCAGCCCAGAGCCCTGACAGGTTTTGGTTTGCTTCCGAAGCGTCCTGGGTTAGAGTCGCCCGCCCTCGCGAACGAGGGTGGACGGGGCGTAGCGCAGCTTGGTAGCGCACCTCACTGGGGGTGAGGGGGTCGCTGGTTCAAATCCAGTCGCCCCGACCATGGACGGACCGGAGGGCGAAAGCCCGCCGGCCTCCCCTCAATAACACCCACCCCCCACCCCGCATGTTTGCTTGATGGGGGCTTCCGCGATAGTCCGAGGAAGGCATGTCCGACCGGCCACTTTTGTTGGTGTCCAATGACGATGGGGTCGAGGCGCCGGGCAACATCGCGTTGCGCGAAGCTTTGGCAACGTTCGCGGACGTCTACACCGTGGCGCCGGAGACGGAGCAAAGCGCGAAGAGTCACTCGATTACCCTTCACCACCCACTTCGATTTCGCCAAGTCGACGAGCGCGTCTGGGCCGTCGACGGCACACCCGCCGACTGCGTCTACGTTGCGTTCTTTTTGAAAGACCTGCTTCCACGGCGGCCCGATTTGGTGGTCTCCGGGATCAACCACGGCCCGAACCTCGGCAACGACGTTCACTACTCCGGGACAGTAGCTGCAGCACGTGAGGGCGCGCTTCGGGGTGTGCCGTCCCTTGCTCTCTCCAACGTGTCGTCGGACATGGAAGGCGCGGCGCAGTACGCCAAGCGATTCTGCAAGCAGCTGCTCGAGCTCACGGCACCGGAGGGGCAAGCGGTCTTGCTGAACATCAACTTCCCCGCGCGGCCGCCGAAAGGCGTTTGGGCGACCAGACTCGGATTCCGTCTCTACTCGGACGATGTCGAAGTGCGCGACGATCCCCGCGGTCGGCACTATCTGTGGATCGGCGGCCCCGGCAAAGTGGCGAGCGAACCGGTTGAGGGCGCCGACACCGAGGCGCTCGACGAAGGATACATTTCGGTGACCCCATTGAGCATCGAAGCTACGCAGCCCGACCACTTCGGCGTAGCGGCGTACATCGCAGGCCCAACGCACGAACGGTGAGAGGATGAGTGATAACCGAATCGACTACCTACGCTCGCGTATTCGAGACGTCCCCGATTTCCCCAAGGAGGGCATCCTCTTCAAGGACATCACGCCGCTCCTCGCGGACGTTGAAGCCTTTCGAACAAGCATCGACCTGATTGCCGAGCGATTGGACGGAGAACACTTGGACGTGGTCATCGGGATCGAGTCACGCGGGTTCATGTTTGGCGCCGCGCTTGCGGACAAGCTTGGCGTTGGGTTCGTGCCTGTCCGCAAGCCCGGGAAGCTGCCTGCCGCGACCTATCGCGCCGAATACGAGCTCGAATACGGAACCGACGCTCTCGAAATTCACCAAGACGCCCTCCGTGCGGGTCAGCGGGTCGTCATCGTCGACGATCTGATTGCGACAGGCGGCACCGCGAAAGCCACCGGCGATTTGGTCGAACGGTGCGGCGCCGAAGTGGCCTCTTTCGTCTTCTTGATCAACCTTCGCTTTCTCAAAGGCGAAGACAAGCTCGCCGGCTATCGAGTGATTTCCCTCCTCGACTACAAATAGAAGGGACAGTCCCCCTTCTCTAGAACCAGTCGGGTTGGGCTTTCAGGTAGGAGTCCTCGGCGGTGCGGCAGAGCTCAGCGAGAACCGCGATCCTCGGGACCTCGGTGCGAATCCAATACTGGGCGGCGGCCTCCATCCCGTGAAGGCGCGCTTGCTGGGTTGGTTCATCTTGGAAGCGTGTCCGCGCCACTGCGGCCATCCGAAGCCACTGCCACGCCACCACCAAGGTCGCCATCATGTCGAGGTAATCCCAGCTGTGACCGAGCATGCCATCGGTATCACCAGCCATTCCACGCTGCGCGAGCTCCATCGTGACCGACACCACCGTATCAGTCGCTTGCACCACTGCGTCGCAGAGCTCCGCATCACACCCCGCGGCTCTGGCCTCCTCTACCGCGAGTGCGATCTCTTCGCCAAGCGCGCGTAGAGGCGCGCCTCCCTTGGCGACGACCTTGCGTCCGAGGAGATCCATGCTTTGAATGCCAGACGTTCCCTCGTGCAGGGTGTTGAGCTTCTGGTCTCGCATGTACGCTTCGGGCAAGTATTCGCTCGTGTACCCGTAGCCCCCGTGGATCTGAATCGCCAGTGCGTTCGCTTCGAAGCCGCGTTCGGCCGGGAAGGTTTTGGCGATGGGCGTCAACAGATCCAGCAGCAGATGTGCGCGCTCCCGCTCGGACTCAGGACCATGGTTTGCTATGTCGGCGTAGCGGGCGGCCGTCCCGAGCAGCGCGAAGCTTCCTTCGACGATTGCCTTTTGGCGCAAGAGCATTCGACGGACGTCGGCGTGCTCGACGATCGGGACTTGGTCGGCCCCGCGATCTCCGAGTCGACGCCCTTGTCTGCGCTCGAGCGCATAGCTGCGCGCCTCATGATAAGCCGCGGACGCAGTCGCAGCCCCATTGACCCCTATCATGATACGAGCCTCATTCATCATCTGAAACATGTAGCGAAGCCCCTGATTCGGTTCTCCCACCAACCAACCGTGGCAGTCGCCGACATCGCCGAACTCGAGAGCCAAGCTCGGCAAACCTCTCCATCCAATCTTGTGAATGAGCCCCGCGACGGTGACGTCGTTCGGTACCAACTCGCCGTTCTTTGGCCGGAGCCGCGGGATCGCGAAGAGCGAAATCCCCTTAGTACCCGACGGAGCGCCTTTGATGCGCGCTAGGGTGAGGTTGACGACGTTTTCCGTGACGCTGTGATCCGCGCCGGAGATGAAGATCTTGCTGCCCTTGATCAAGTAGTAATCGTCGTCGGTCGGGGTTGCGGTGGTGGTGAGGTCAGCCAGGCTGCTTCCCGCATGAGGCTCGGTCAGCGCCATCGTGCCCGTCCACTCGCCCTCGTACATCGGTTTCATAAACCGCGCCTTGACCTCGTCGCTTCCGAAGGCCTCGATCAGATGTGCAGCGCCGAGCGTCAAGCCAATGTACCCGTATGCGCTGAGATTCGCTGCCATCAGGTATGCGGTGGCCATCGTGTGCATCAACATGGGGATCTGTTGGCCACCCACGGCTTCAGGACGTGTCCCCGTCAGAACGCCGACCTCCACCATCTTCCGCCACAGATTCGGAAGCGCTGGGTGCGTGACGATCCGACCCTCGCGAAACTCCGGTAGTTCTTCGTCCATCGGCTTGTAGGTCGGTAGCAGGTCCTGTCGGGCGAGACGCCGAATGCTGTCGAGAAACAGGTCGAAGGTCTCTTTCGAGTGGTGTTCGTACGCCTCGAGCTCACACAGCGACTCTGCATCCAACACATCGTACAGTAGAAAATCGATCAGACCGTCATCGATGAGCGGATTGGTCTGCGCTGACATCTCAGCCCAGTTGGTCCGTTGAACGCAGTTGTTGTGCGAGGTTACGCGCACGCGCCACCAACGCGTCCAGCTCGCCGGAGAGCCAACGGTCTCGAATTTTCGCAACCAAAAGTTGCCGCTTTTGGTCGAGTCGATGGTGGAGCTCGATGAAACCCGTCCACTCGGACATCGATGCCTCTCGTTTGGCTCGGTCGATGTCGCCGCTACGAAGCGACACTTGAACTCGCCCGCCCCGCTGTTCCATCGAGACTTCGAAGGCGTTTTCGATTTCACGCATCAGCACGTGGATGTCGTTGAGATCACCCAGCAGGTCTTGGAGTTGCTTGCTGTGCTTCACCACCTGTTGCGCCTCGTTCACATAGGGGCGCAAGGGCTCGAGCAGATAGCGCAAGCGCTTGGCCGATATGCGGCTTTCGTGGAGTCTTGTCGTGTCGCACATGCTGGCGACCTGTCCGAGAGTGACCAACAGGTCGGTGGCGTGCGCCTCCGTCAGGTTCGCGACGCAGCGCATGAAGCTCGCAGGCGGATGTTCCGAGAGAAGGTTTGTTTCGCTCCGCATGATGGCCAGCCTGTCCTGGAGCTTGTCGGCAGTGCGTCGAAAAGAAGCTCGAATTTGAGCATCCAGATCGTCGGAACATCGTCGGCGTCGTTCGAGGAGCACAGCTGACAGCCAATTGAGCCCCGCGAGATGCTCGGGGCGCAGGGTCGGCTGTTGTTTGGTGAGCCATGCAAGCGCGACCTCGGCTTCACGGCCGGCCCCCGTGGCGCGCTGGATCTTCCTCAGGTTGCGTCGATGCTTGGGACCCACGGCGCCTTCGAGTTGTGGTCTGTAGGCTCGGAGCACGCTCCGCAGTCGTCGAATCGCGACTCGAAAATCATGAAGCGCTTCGCGATCGAGGTGATCGTCGAGCCTCCGCTCCGCGGCCACTGCCGCGTTCAGGCCTTTGAGTGCGAGCCGGCGTGCCGCTTCCTCGTCGCTCCGCCACAAGAGGTCGTCGGGCAATCCGCTCCGCCGCCGGGGCTTCGGCTCGCGATCGGCCGACGGAAGCTTCGCGATCTTCGAAGTCGACTCAGCCTCCCGCGCTTGCGAACGCATGGAGACTGTGGTGACGGGGGTCGGATACAGTGGCTTGCCGGAGATGGGCGCCTCCCGGGGGTGAGTTGATACTCGTAGTACAGAACGGCGTCGCAGGTCAACCGGCCGTCGCCTTCCGTGCGCCGCGTGCTATACGCTGCCCCCTAAGCCCTCGTAGCTCAGTAGGATAGAGCAGTGGTTTCCTAAACCGAAGGTCGGTGGTTCGAATCCTCCCGGGGGCGCCGCCGCGCATTGAATCGCGCGCGATCCGCTCGGCAATCTTTGCTATTTTGAAACACGAACGCGGTTCACTTCTCGTGCCGATCGCGCTATATGAGGCTTCGACGGATGCGGACGCTTGTCTTAGACCAAGGCTATCAACCTCACCGAGTCATCACGTGGCAGCGCGCTGTCTGCATGATTTTCGACGGCAAAGTCGAGGTGGTCGAAGAATACGACGAAGACGTCCGTTCGGTCAGCATCACCATCAAAATGCCCGCAGTCGTTCGACTGCTTCGCGCGCTCGTCGGCCGCAAGCGTGCCATCAAGTTCTCGCGCATCAATGTGGCCATGCGCGACGACTTTCGTTGTCAGTATTGCGGTGACCGTCACCGCCTCCGCGGTCTCACCTACGACCACGTGATTCCGAAGTCCCAGGGTGGCAAGACCAACTGGGAGAACATCGTCATGGCTTGCTACCGTTGCAACGAAAAGAAGGGTAGCCGGGTACCTGAGCAGATCGGCCTGCGGCTCCGCCGAACTCCCGTGAAGCCCAAGTGGCTGCCCGTCGTGGCCTTCCGCGTCGATCCCGCCAGCTCTATCCCCGAAGCGTGGGCAAACTGGGTGTACTGGCACGGCCGTCTCGACAGCGATCCTTAGCAGCCCGCATCAACTCAACTCGCCCGGAGCACGCGCCGCATCCGCTCGCCGATGAACTCGCGAACGATCGGATCCTGGGAGTCGAGGAAGCTCTGAGGGGAGCCGGTCGCAACGACCTTGCCGTCGTGAATGAGGGCGAGCCTGTCGCTGATCGCGAAGGCAGCCTTGAGGTTGTGGGTCACCACCACCGAAGTCACATCGAGCCTCTTCTGCAGACCCAGCAGTAGTCGGTTCACCCGGGTCACGTTGATGGGATCCAAACCCTCCGCAGGCTCGTCGTAGAACACGATCTGGGGCCGCACTGCGACCGCGCGCGCCAACGCCACCCGTTTGCGCATGCCCCCGGAGAGGTCTGCGGGCCACATCGCTTCGATCCCTGGAAGCCCCACCAGGGTCAAAGTCTCGTCCACGCACTTCCCGATCTCCCCCTCCGTCATGTCGGTCTGCTCTCTGAGCGCATACGCCACGTTTTCGTAGACATTGAGAGAATCGAACAACGCAGATTCCTGGAACAGCATGCCGATACGCCGCCGGATCCGCATCCATTCCTTTTCCGATGCGCCAGTCACGACCTCGTCGTCGAACCGAATCGTGCCCGCATCCACCTCGATGAGCCCCATCAAGGCCTTCAACAAGATGCTCTTGCCGGACCCAGATTCGCCGATGATGGTGACCACCTCTCTTTCGAAGATGTCGAAATCCAGTTCGTCGAGCACCACGTTGCGAGCGAAGGCTTTCCGTACGCCGCGTACTTCGAAGAGGGCCATGGCTCGGGCAGCTCAGCTTTCTCTCGGCGCCCAGGAGTTGCAGTACCCGGCGGGATTGATCGGACCTTGGACCAAGGTGCAGGCTCCACACTCGTTCTTGCTAGTAGCTCTGTAGAACTGACAATTCGCACAGCTCTTGGCCTCGCCGTGCGGCGAGCGGTCTTGATACTCGAGGGCGGTTCGCAGTTGCTCGGCTGCCGTGCTCAGTCCGCTCGTGTCCTTGCAGTGGAGCTCTTTTTTCGAGCAGCTCGAGAGCAGACCAGGTGCAGAGGCGATCAACGCGAGGTGCGCCCCCCCTCGAATCAGGTGGAGCAATTCGCGTCTCGACAGTGTCATCGTCTTCTTCATGATCGCTCCAATGCGGGACTTCAGCCGCCCTTATACTACAGGCTGCGCGGAACTCCACGGAACCCCCGCAAAGCGACTTCATCACGGCGGGCTGGCGCTCGGTCAGCGCACGGCGCCCATCATTTCGAGGAACTCCTCGCTTTCTACCAGGCCGGTGATCCGCGAAGCCTCGGAGCCGTCGCTGTTGTGTAGCACCACGAACGGAAGCCCGGGTTGCTCGTACGACTTGAGCAATGCCCATTTTTCATCGGTCGCTTTGTCGGCGCTCAGGTCGACCCGAACCGCCACGAATCTCTGCGCTTCGGCGACGACTCGCGGGTCGCTCAGCAGATCTTGTTCGATCTCGAGACACGCGCCGCACCAATCGGCACCGAAATCGACCAGCATCGGGCGTTGCTCGGAGAGCGCAGTTTCCTTGCCCGTCCCGTAGTCCTCCACCCATGCGATGTGACTACCCGCGGGCAGTGCTTCGGCCCATCCAACGATCCCCAGCAGACCGGCGACGCAGGCGGCAACCCCGAGGCCTTTCCGTATCCGGGTCCCCCAAGGGCCGCCTTGGAACGACAAGTGAATGGCTCCCGCAGCGATGCCCCCTGCGACTAAGCCGAGCGCAATCGCAAGCCACGTGCCGTCGCGCACCGCCGGGCGCGGGTATGGGAGAATGCTGCGCACGTAGTAAAGCGCAAGCGCGAGCATCGCGATCCCGAAAATACTCTTGGTCCATTCCACCCACCGGCCTGACTTTGGAAGGGTGATCGCGAAGGTGCCAACGAACCAAAAGAGAACGCCAATACCGATGGCGTATGTGAAGAGTGCGAGGGCGCCAAACCCCACGTGACCGGTCGTGGCGACCCACGTCAAAAGCACCGCCAGGACAGGACCTGTGCAAGGCGCAGCGATCAACCCGTTGACGAACCCGAGCACGAACGCTCCGCGGACCCCGAAGCCGCCCGCTTGCGCAAGACGGTTTTGCAGCCCCGCCGGCAGCGCCACATCGAAAAGACCGAACATGCTGAACGCCATCGAGGCGAAGAGCGCGGCTAGCGCACCGACCACCCAAGGACTTGCGAGCGCGCTCCCGAACGCGCCTCCAGTCAGAGCGGAGATGATGCCGAGGGGAGTGAACAGCGCTGCGATACCCAGCACGAAGGATGTAGACAACACCGCGGCTCTCGGGCGGCTGTCCGCCTGCCTAGCCCCGAAGACGCTGACCGTGATCGCGATCATCGGGTACACGCACGGAGTCAGCGAGGTCGCCAGTCCTGCTACGAAGATCAGCCCTAAGGCCCCAGTGTAGCTCCCGCCTTGCAGGGCATCCGCGAAGGGCGCCATCAGGTCCGAGAGCGTATCGGCGGACGCTTGCAGTCCCGGCATGAAACCCGCGACGAACGCCGCAGTACCAACCCAAGCAGTCCTACGCATGGCCCCAATATGGTGCTCGTTTGGTTGACCGTCCATGAACCGGGGACGTAGCCTCTCGCTGGGAAGCACTTTGCCGCTACTTTTTTTGCTGTTCATCGCTTTCGCGACCGGGGCCCTCGCCGCCCATGCAGGTCGCGAGGAAGTCCGTCATAGCGCCGACCCGATGTGGCGGATGGAGGCGTTCTTGGCATACGCGCTCTTCGTGGGATTCCTTCTGATCCCGACGGCTTTCTACTTCTACGTGTTTCATGGCGATTGGTTTCTCTTCTACGGAGTCGATACCGGTCGCGCCCCTTGGGCATGGGGCATTTTGGTACTGGTCGCTGTGGCCGGCGTAGCGGCGCTCGGATTCCGCCTCAGCGCTGCTTTGTGTCGCGTCGACCGCGAGGTAGCGGTTCGCCGCATTGCGGGCGCGGCACTCTTCGTTGCGCTCGGTGTTTGGCCGCTGGCTTGGGGGCGACTGTCGCTCGTCGGCTCGTACCGAGAGTTCACGCGGGACTACGGTTTGACCGGTTACTTCTCTAGTGCCGCCTTCTATTCAGGCCTAGTGATGCTGATTCTGCTGAGCGCCTCGTTCGTCTGGGTGGTCTATCGCATCGACGATCACACGCATGGCAAGACGTAGCGGCGCCCGCTATGGTCGCGTGATCAACCCCATGTGCTCCCGCAGGTGCATCGCGGCAGCCGACGCCCAAAAGCTCAACGCCTCTCGATATGCAGGGTGATCGTGCAGCGCCGTTCCCTCTGCCCCACGTTCGGGCGCAATCCGGCTTTGGAGGTCTTGCACGAGCGGCTCGAGCTCGTCGCAAAGCAGTAGAGCCACTCTCGTCGCCGTTCGCCGCGCCGCCTTGACCCAGCGCTCGAACTTGACGCGCCGGGCTTCCGCGTACGCGAGCGCCGTTTCGCGTACGTGCCTGCGATCGCGTCTAGGGATCGCCCGCTGTAGGCGGCGGGTTTGCTCGTCGAGAAACTCCTCGCTCGTCAGACCTATCCCGAAGTCTGGTTTTACGGTGCGCGCAGCCGAAGCTAGAAGAACGTCCAGCTCCCGCGGGGTGAGCTTCTCGATCGCGTGGTAGCCGCGGGCGATTTGTGTCAGAGGCTGCGCCAACAGGAATGTCTGGCTGCCCGGACTCTTCTCCATGATGGTGGCCGGCACCAGAAGTGCCGGTTGGGCGCCAAACTCGACGGTAATCCCGCGATTGCGGACGCGGTGGAGAAACAGATCGAAACCTCGAACATCCAATGTGGCCGCAATCCGGTTGGCGATTTCGCGCAACGGGTGGTTGGCCTCGGTCGCAAGACGATCACGGGTAGCGAGACCGTAGCTTTCGAGCTCGGGAGGATAGAGCTTGGCGAGCGCCGGGCTCAGTGCGGCGAGCAAAGCGCCCGCCGCCTCGTCTTCGGCGCGCGGCGTGCCCAGCTGGTCCAAGACTTGCCCTCGTAGCGACTTCGGACGTGCGCGAGCTGGAGCTCCCGAAGCTGACGCAATGCGTTGTCGATCCTCTTCATCGTCGACCCCGAATAAGCGCAGCGGCAACGACGCGATCCGAGCCTCCTGCACGCGGCCTTGCGACTCGTATGTGAGCGCAAGCTCCCGCCATATGTCTTCGCGCAACGGATCTACGGTCAACACCTCTTGCAGATGGCCGACGGCCCCCGTGCTGTCGCCTCGCTTTCGAAGCCTCACCGCAAGCTCTCGTCGTAGGTCTGGGCTCGAGACGCCCTCCTCGAGCGCCGACGAGAGTGCCCTGATCGCGGCCGCCTCGTCCCCGCAATGGTCGGACAGGATGCGCGCAATCTCGAGCACCGTCGTCACGCGGTCGGGCTCGTCACTCGCCTCGTAACGACCAAGCGCATCCGCGTAGGCCCTCCAGTCGTCGATCGTGGTACAAAGCGGCTCGAGTTGAAACGCGGCTTTGCTGCGCGGACCGTCGAGCTCGACCGCACTCGCGAGCGCCTCGCGCGCTCGGGCCGCGTTGCCAGTCGCGTTTTCCAACTGGCCAAGGCGCACCAGCGTGTGCGCATGATCGGCCTGGCCTTCGTTGATCTCCAGTAGATGGCGCGTCACTTGAAGCGCCTCGGGGACTTGTCCGAGCTGCTCGTGCACTAGCGAAAGTTCCTGTAGAGCAGGGGCGTGAGCGGGATCGGAGGCCAGCACCGAGTCGACGTGTCGGAAGGCTTTTTCGGGCATGCCGAGGCGCTCACGATAGAGTTGAGCTAGCTCGAGTTGCACCCGCTGGAGCTGGTCGCTCTCAGGGGCTGCGGCCAGGAGTTGTTCCATCGTAGCGGCAGCCTCGTGCCAGGACTCGTTCGATCGAAAGAGAAGAGACAATCGTTCGAGCGCGTCCAAGTGGCGTGGCTCGACTTTGAGCACCCTCTGCAGCGTGCGGATCGCACCTGCGACTTCTCCGAGGTCTCGGCTTTGAATCCGCGAGACCTCGAGCCAGAGCGCGCTTGCCCGATCGACCGAGCCGGCGCTCGAAGCGGCCTGCGACAAACGGTCGACCAACGCCGCCCAGTTCGCATCGACGGTGAGAACATCGATCAAACCCTCGGCCGCACGCTCCGAGTCGGGCCACAGCTCTAGCGCACGCTCGAAATCGCCGCGTGCACCATCGTGGTCGCCTGCTCGTTCGAGGCGAACGACTGCGCTTTGGACGTATAAGTCCGAAGCCGCCTTGCTGTCTCGTTCGGACGCAGCTTCACGCCGGAGCGCGTCGACCAGAGCGTTGGGATCGTCGGTTTCCTGAGCGACTCGGGTCAGCCCCCGGGCAGCACCGATGTGGTGTGGGTCCGCCGTTGCTGCAGCGCGGAATTGCTCGATCGCCTCGCTAACGGCCGAACCTTCCGCGCGCTCGCCGAGGCGCGCGCGATGAACCGCTAACACCGCCGGGTCTTGTGCAGACTTGGCAAAGAACGAATCGACTTCGGCGAGAAGCTCCAGGTTCTGGGAGTCGACGGCGAGCCTTTCGAGCTCCAAGAGCGCACCCAAGTCACATGGCGCCGCGTCGAGCACCCGGCGATAGGCGTCCACGATGGCTTCACGCTCACCAAGCCCCTGATGCTCGAGTAGCCTTGCCAGCTCGTATAGCGCGGCCACGCGAGCCGACGGCTCCTGAAGAACCTCGGCTTGCGTCGAATGTATTTTGCAGAGCGATTCCCACGCTCCAACTTGCCGATAGAGCTGTTCGAGCGCGAGCAGCGCGCCGAGATGCCGATCGTCGATCGAGAGGACCTCCTCCCATGCCTGAATCGCCTGCCGATGCTTGTCTTGGCGCTCGAGCACCTGTGCTTTGCGAGCGTGGAGCGCGATGCGTTGACCTGGGTCTTCCGTCAGCTTGGTCTCACGATCGATGTCCGAAAGGAGGCGCGTCCAGTCGTGTTCCTCGGCCCGAACGCGAGCCAATGCGTCCACGGCCGGTCGATAGCTCGAGTCGGCCGATACAGCGGCTTCGTAGGAGGTCACGGCCTTGGTGAGATTGTCGAGATGTTCTTCGTAGGCCTGCCCGAGAAGAAACGCCGAGCGCGCCCGGACCCGCGATGTGCTCGAGTTGCGGAGCTGAAGCTCGAGGATGTCGACAAGCTCTTCCCACGCGCCTCGCTCTCGTAGCTGGCGCGCAAGCTCCTGCAGTGAAGGGGCATGCCCGGGATCCACCTTGACCGCCTCGCGGTGATACCGCAGTGCGTCTTCGTTACTTCCCAGTCGGTCACGTGAAATCTCGGCCATCTTTTCGAGGAGGGCGACGCGTCGATTCTTCGCAGAGGTCAATCGCAGCTCCTGCCCATACACGTCGAGTAGGTCGTTCCAGCGACCTGCCGCATAGTAGAGGCGCCCCAGGTTCGACAGCGTCGGAATGTGCCTTGGATCCTTCTCGAGCGCGCGTCTATAGCGAGCGATAGCCTCGTCGCGGTCATCGAGCTGCTCGTCCAGCACTTCACCGGTACGGTGCAACAGACCGACCAATCGGTCGCGTTCCACCGTCAGATTGATTTCGTAGTCGAGGGCTTCGAGGAGCTCACGGGGACGCTGCGCCCTCGCTGCGGAACGCTGCCAGGCGTGGACGGCCGCGAGGTGGCTCGAATCCTGTTGCAAAACGCGCTTGTAGGTTTGCGCGGCGAGCGCGTGCTCCGCGAGAACATCCTCGTAGATCTGCGCAATCTTCAACAGGTACGACACGGCGCGCGTGCCCGTCGCCCGATCGAGCGCATTCTCGTATAGCTGAACCAATTCTTTGGGACGATGAACGTCCGACAGTAGCCGCGCGAGCGCCTTGAAGGCGGTCGAATGGTCAGGCATCGCATTCAGCGCGCGGTGGTAGTGCTCGACCGCCTCATCGATGCCGTTCAGCCTGGTCTCGAAGATCTCGGCCGCCCGTGCATGGGCATCGGCCCTGCGTTGAGCATCCCTCGTGTACCGCGCTTCGCGAAGACACATTTCGATGAGCTTGGGCCAAGCACCTCGAACCCGATACAGCAAGCTCAACGCCTGTAGGCTCGATAGGGAGGTCGGGTGAAGCTCCACGGCTCGCTCGTGCCACGCGATCGCCTGGTCGACGTCTCGCAGCTCTTCTTCGTAGAGCCGGGCAATGCGTTGCGTGAAGGTCAGTCGCTCCGCGTCGTCATCCGTAGCCTCGGTGAGCACTTCGAGCGTCTCGACGAGCGCTTGGAGTCGCTGACTGGCTTCGTAGTGACGCGCTAGCTCCGCGAGAATGAGCGAGTCGTCCGGCCGCAACCGACGCGCTTGCTCCAACGTTCGAATCGCTTCGTCACGGTTTCCGAGGCGCTCTGCATGAATACGCGCCGCGCGATACAGGGAAGACGCCTGATTCGCAGGGTCGAGCGCCAGTTTTGCTTCCGCCTCGAGCGTCCTGATCAAATCACGCCATCGCCGTTGGCCGTAGTAGAGACGTTTGAGCGCCTGAACCGCGATGGTTGCGTTGGGGTCGAGCTGAAGCGCGGTCTCATAGAGCTCCGCGGCCTGCTCGGGCCGCTGCTGGCGACTCTCGAGGAGCTGGGCACGACGAATGAGCAACGCTGCGCGATGGTTGTCGTCCGACGCAGCTGCATTGGCGAGCTCAGCAAGATTCCGATCGACGTCTTCCCAACTCTGGTTGGCGAACGCTCGCTGCTCGGTGGCGTGCAAGATGGCGGCGTGCGTGCGGTCGAGGGCACGGGCGGTTTGATAAGCGTCCTCGGCGTCCTCGCGATTGCCAAGCACGTCTTCGAGCAGGCGCCCCTTTAGCAAGAAGAGGGTCGCCTTGTCGCGGGGTTGACGCGTAACCCGTGCCTCCGCGTCGAACAACGCAAGGGCATCAGGGAACATCCTGGCGCCGAGCAGGAGTCGACGTGTGGCGCGAATCGCCGGGACATAGTCAGGCGCCCGCTCAAGCGCAGCCTGATAATATTGCAAGGCCCGTCGCGTGTCCTTGAGGGGGCTTTCGCACGTTCGCGCCATTTCGAAATAGAGCCGCGCTGCCCGCCGAACGTCGGGCTGGTCCCGAAGCTCTCGCTCGCACTCCTCGACCCACTCCCGTGCGCGACGCATGTGGTCACTCGGGGTCCGTGGCGGCGCGTCCGACCTTCCACCGTCGACGAGAGTTGGGGGGGTAGGCGGCCTTGCGCTGTCCGGTTCTTCGACGAGATCGTCTTGGCCGAGCTCCTGCGTCAATTCGTGACGCAGAGCCGTAATGTCCCCATCCTCCAGACCCATCGTGGCCTACATGCTACCCCGCCTCCCTCTGGAACGCACCGGCCGCAAAGAGGTAGGTTGATATCCTACATACTGGCTTTGCGGGGTGTCAGGCCGCCGGCGCAAGGTCTCGGAGCTCCTCGCGCAGCTTCTTCTTGGCTCGCGCCTCCAATTGGCGAGCTCGCTCCCGGCTCACGCCGAGCTCGCGCCCCAGCGATGCCAACGAGGCCGAGTCGTCACTCAGGATGCGCTTTTCGACAATCAACCGTTCCCGGTCGTCCAGGACGGCGAGGGCGCCCTCGAGGCGAGTGCGGATCCCGCTCTGGCGCCTTTGCCTTTCGAGAATCACGTCCTGGCGCTCTTCGGCCCCCGGCAGAATCTCGACAAGTGTGGAGTCGGAATCGTGATAGGCGGGCGCGTCGAGCGAAATCTCGCGCTGGTCGAGTCGCCGCAGGAGCTCGGACATCTTCTCAGGGGTCGTTTCGAACTCGGACGCCAGCTTCTCGATCAGCTCGTCTGGATCGGCGATCAGGTTCGAGAGGCGTGCCCTTTCGCGGCGGAGACGGAAAAAAAGCTTCGAGCGAAACGGGCCGGAGCCTGCGCCGATCATCGTGCTCGACCGAACGACCGCTTCGAGAACGAAAGCGCGAATCCAGTAGCCGGCGTAGGTGACGAATCGGGTACCGCGATGCGGATCGAATTTGCGCACGGCCGTGACGAGGCCGACACTTCCTTCAGCGATTAGGTCACCAAGCTTCACACCGTACCGACGGTATTGGAGTGCGATGGCGATCACGTACCGAAGGTTTGCTTCGACCAACTTGTCGGCAGCCGATTGATCCCCGTCGAGCGCGCGGAGCGCAAGCACGTGCTCATCCTCCCGAGACAGCTTGGGGATGGCCCGTACCTGTTGGATGTATCGATCGAGTGAAGCGGAGGATTGCATGGTTCTCACATATACGAAGGTGGTGACGTAACGTTACGTGAATTGTCGAAACGCGACGCGTGTCTAGGTGTTGTCTAAGTTAGGTATAGGTTACTCTGGACAAAGATGCAACACCTCATCGGGCGCAATGCCAGAGAAAGTCGCATCAGTCCGAAATGGTTGGGGATTTAGGTCGCGAAGCTCGATCCGCAACCACAGGTCTGCTTCGCCTGTGGGTTGACGAACTTAAACCCTGCACCCTGGAGGCCCTCGACGTAGTCGATTTCGGTGCCCTCGACGTACTGAGCGCTCATCATATCCACGTAAATCGGGATGCCATGAGACATGAACGTCTGGTCCAAATCGCTCGTTTCGTCCTCAAAAAACAGGTCATACGAGAACCCGGCGCAGCCGCCCCCGATCACCCGCACGCGAAGGCCTTGCTCTTCGAGGCCCTCGGCCGTTCGGATTTCTTTGACCTTATCGGCGGCTTTCGGTGTCAGATTCAGCATGACGCTCCTTTAGCTTCAACTATAAGGTCGTGCCAGCGATCTCGCTACTATGCGGTTCCGTAAGGTCACGTGGCGGCTTTCCTGACCCCTGGGCTTTCCGCGACAGGTCCGGTGGGCACCGCGTCGCGCCCTCCGATGGTGCAGCGGGTCGAATCCGCAGGTTCGTGGCCGCGTTTGAGGTATCCGAGGCCGACGCTGTGGGCTCCATCACGGACGGCCGAAGTCAGCTCACCGACCGTCGATTCTCCCAACATGATCGTGGTTCCAGCAGCCGGGGGCTCCGAGCCATCTATCTTCCACCGCCAAAGCACCTTCGGCGCCTTCCCTCGGTTTTCGAGCATGACGACGGTTTCTTGTCCGATGTAGCAACCCTTCACGAAGGAAACCGCGATCGGGGTGAGCCCGCTTTCCTGCGGGTAGGTATGCACCCCGAAGTCGATGCCGAACCTGGGGCGCCCCCGTAGGACGTGTGCGCGACTCCACGCTTCATCGCTGACCTCGCCTCCACCGAGCGCGTTGGCCTGCGACAGGATTCGGGTGAGCTCGCCGGAAAGGTCATTCTTGACAACCACCCATTGTCGACCTCCGACCCCAAGCTTGTCAGAGGGCCAACCGTCGCCATCGATCGCATCGGCTCTTGGACCTTGCGCGGTGATGATGTGCAAGTCATCTCGGCGTTCGAGATCGACGTCCTCCATGATGATGTAGCGATTGAGCCGTTCGAGCAGGGCGTCGACTTGGAGTTTCGGGACGTCCAACCACACCTCAGCTTCGCGAAAGAGGACCCACACGTCGGCTAGGATTCTACCTTTGAGCGTGAGAACGAAACCGTAAATGGAGTCTCCGGGCTTGGCGCCTTCAAGTTGGTTGGTGATTTGTCCCTGGAGCCAATCTCGGGCGTCATCACCGCTGACCGCGATGACCGCGCGGTCGTCGAGCGCACGTATCCCAACGCTGTGCTCGAGCCACTGCAGTTCTTCTTCGATGCCCATCCTGCGAGTTCTGGTGCGCCGGTCGCGTTCAGGCAAGCGCATCGGTGTCGTCATCGGCAGGTTCCAGGCGAGCCGCCTGTAATGACGTGGTCGTTCCGTCGGTCCTAACCCGCGCGGATCCGTCGTGGTCGATTCCTTCGAATACGCCAGCGCCGTCTTCCCATCTGACGCGCTCTCCCACCAGGGCAAGATGGGGCTCGAGCGCCCGGACGATCAGCGGTGGGCCGCCATCCACGAAACGCTCTACCCATTGCTCCATCCGAGAGAGCACGTCGACGAAAACCTGCTCGCGGTCGAGCGGATCGTTTTCGGCACGTTCGGCGCGAAGAGATGTGGCGATGTGGGCGAGCTCGACCGGCCAATCCATCCGGTTGACGTTGACACCCACGCCAATGATCACCGAATCGACCGAAGTGCCGACTGTTCTGCTTTCGACGAGGACCCCGGCGCACTTTCGACGGTCGATCCAAATGTCGTTGGGCCACTTCACGGTGACCGGCCGCCCGGGTACCCAGGCCGCCACCGCGTCGCGCACCCCGAGCCCGGCAGCCAATGTCACCATTGCGCTAGAGGCTGGCTCCACGACGGGATGAGCGACCACCGAAAAATAGATGTCGGTACCGGGGGGCGAGACCCATTGCCGTCCGCGGGCTCCCCTTCCGTGCGTCTGTTCGTTGGCGAGCACCACGTAGCCGTCGGGTGCGCCTGCGGCGGCGGCCTCAGCCGCGTCGTCCATCGTGGAGCTCGTGGTTGCGCGGACGTCGAGCGACTGTCCCCATCGCCCTCCCGATAAGAGCTGTCGCAGTCGGTCCGGGTCGAAGTCGTTAGCCATGCGCTCGTTCCTAGCCCCAGTCGAGGCCGATGTCGCTCGCTGGAGGAGAATGGGTCAGCGCTCCCACGCTGATCACATCGACCCCCAAAGAGCCGAGTGTCGCAACACGCTCGAGTGTGATACCGCCGGACACTTCGACGATCGCTCGACTCGCGATGAGTGCGAGCGCGTCACGAACCTGACTGTCGTCGAAATTGTCCAGCATGATGATATCGGCATCTGCGGCGAGCGCCTCTTCGAGCTGAGCCCACGAGTCGACCTCACATTCGATTCGGCAGGTATGTGGTGCATGGGCGCGAGCCCTTTGAATCGCCTCTGCGCATCCGCCCGCCGCAGCGATGTGGTTGTCCTTGATGAGAACGGCGGCGCCGAGGTCTTCGCGGTGGTTGTAACCGCCTCCACACCGCACGGCGTACCGCTCGAAGGCGCGAAGGCCAGGCGTGGTCTTGCGAGTGTCGGTGATCCGCGTGGAGCACCCCTCGGGCAAGGCGTCAACGAAGCGGCTGGTCATCGTCGCCACACCGGCGAGGCGTTGCATGAAGTTGAGCGCCACCCGCTCGCCGAGCAAGATAGAGGACGCCGGGCCCGAGAGAGTGGCGAGCGCGGCGCCCTTGTCGACTTTGTCTCCATCGGTGACGTGCGCCTCCACATCGACCAACAGGTCGACTTGAGCATAGACTTCTTCGAGGATCGGGAGCCCGCAGCACACCATCGCCTCGCGGGCGTGGACGATGGCCGTTCCGATCGCCGTGGGAGACACGCAGGCCTCGGTCGTGATGTCACCTCGGTCGATGTCCTCGGAGAGCGCGCGCCGCACGGTTTCGGAAAGGATCGTAGGGGCGGGCGGTGTCGCGAACATGGCTGAGTTATAGCCAACTCCGCGACAAAATCTCGGAATAAAGATTGCTCACCGCGTGCAGTGCCATCGCGGCGCCGATTCCACCCCGCCACGCGCGAAGCCAGCCGAAAAGAAGCGCAGGAAAGAAGACCGCCAGTCGCGCCGGGTGCGGCTCGACGATCAGATGAACGATGGCGAAGAGCGCCGCTTGGGCCACCCATGCGGCGGGGGCGAGCTCCACAGCGAGCACCCGAATGCGTTTCTGCTCCGTGTCGCTCAGCGCGGTTTGGATGTAACCGCGAAAGAACGCTTCCTCGGGAAGCGCAACGACGACGAGTTGTGCAAGCCCGAGGCTTGCGAGCTCCGGCGGGAGTGCAAGAGAGAACGGTTGGGCGGGTTCGTTCCACCAGTAGAAACCGATCGCGTACAAAGGGAAAACGACAGTGGCAACTCCTGCGGCGACCCCGAACTCCACGATTGCGGAGGGGAGGGCGGCACGCAATGCTCGTGCGAGGTCCCACAAGCCTAGGGGACCCCGCGGGCGGCCGTCGGTCGGCGGTTCGAGCAGACCGCCGAGCGCCAAGCCGAAGTGCCTGATCTCTTCCCGTCCAAGTCGAATCGAAGTGAGCAAGAAAATCGCCGCTACGACCAGATGCGCGTACTGGCCGATTGCGGGCACGTCTTCGAGTCGCGTCACACCGAACACCGCGGCTGACACCAGCACGTACACCCATAGGATTCGTCTCACCGGCCCTTGCGCGTGGCCCATCGCGCCACAACTACAGCGGGAGCCAGCGCTTGCCAAGAACCCGGTGAAGCCTACACTCCTCCGACTTTCCCGAGTACGGCGAGCAGGCGCGAGGCGGTGCGTTGATTTCCGAAGACAAGATTGCTGAGATCCGCGACCGCGCTCCCATCGCAGACGTCATCGGCAACTATGTGGTCCTCAAGAAGTCTGGGAACAGTCTCAAGGGTCTCTGCCCGTTCCACAATGAAAAGACTCCATCGTTCTACGTGCATCCCAACCGCGGCTTCTATCACTGTTTTGGGTGCAAGGCTTCAGGCGACGTGTTTTCCTTCTTGATGCACGTGGAGGGCAAAACGTTCCCCGAAGTGGCGCGGGACTTGGCGGAGCAAACCGGGGTCCAGCTTCCGGTGTACGACCCCCAACGAGAGGCCGAACACCAGCGATACAAAAAAGAGTCTGAACGCTTGGCGTCGTTGATGGAAGCCGCGACCGAGTTCTATTGCGACCAGCTCCGCGAGCATCCGGACGCCGGCATTGCGCGAGCGGAGCTTGCAAGGCGAGGCATCTCGGACGAGTCGGTTCAGAACTTTCGCTTGGGGTACGCCCCACACGGATGGGACTCCTTGGTGCGCTTTTTCGAGCGCGCAGGCTCCTCGCCCGCCGATGCCGAAGCTGTCGGTCTCATCGTGTCGCGGCGCTCCGGTCGGGGGCACTACGACCGTTTTCGTCACCGCTTGATGTTTCCAATTGCCGATGTGCACGGGAAAGTCGTCGCGTTCAGCGGTCGGGCGCTCGAGCGGGCACCTTCCATGGAGGCACAGAAGGATCCCCCCGCAAAGTATCTCAACAGCCCGGAGAATCCGCTCTACCACAAAGGCGAGGTGCTCTATGGCTTGCACGAGGGCCGCGTCGAGATTCGCCGTGAGGATGCAGCGATCCTTTGTGAAGGGAACTTCGACTTGGTGGCCCTCCACCAAGCAGGCTTCGCCCACGCGGTGGCGCCGATGGGCACAGCCTTCACCGAGGCGCATGCCAGGCTCATCAAGCGTTTTGCGACGAAGCTCTTCTTGCTATTCGATGGGGATCAGGCCGGTCGTAAGGCCGTGCGCGAAGCCTACGGCGTCTTGACCAAGACCGGTCTATCTGCACACGCGGTGACGCTCCCCCAAAGTTCGGACCCCGACAGCTTCTTGCGGGAGCAAGGCACAGATGCGCTGAGGGCTCGCGTGACCAACGCGCCGACGATCATCGAGTATCTCATCGACGACGCGGCCGGGCGCGTCGAGCCAAATCCGCGCGCCAAGGCAGAGGCGATTGGGAAACTTGGTCCGATTCTTGCTGGTGTCGAAAGCCCGATCGAGCGCGGTCTTTATGTCGAACGCGTCGCACGGAAGTTTGGCATTACCGATCTTGCACTGGTGCGGCGTGAGCTACGTCGCGGTTTGGGTCGCGGCAACGAGCGTCGCCGCACAGCTCGTGACGCGGTGCAGCAGGATATTGCACCCCGGGTGTCAGAGTTACAGTCGAAGTTAATCTCGGCGCTGATCGATCAGCCGACTCTGATTCAAGAAGAAGAAGCGCAGAAGTTACCGAGCCTTTTGACGAACAAAGATCTTCGCGCCATCTTTGATTCTATCTTGCGGATGGTGGACAGCCAGGGATCGCTCGAAGTGACGGCCCTACTCGAAGAGCTTCAAAGCAATCAGCTTCGGCCGTGGCTAGAGGAACAGCTCGCCGTGCAACGTCATAGCCTGGAAGAAGCACGTCGAATCGTTTGCGACGGCCTTCCTCTTCTGAAACAACAAAATATAGAACGTGAGCTTCCCCTCTTACAGCAGCGCATCGTCGAGGCACGACGCGTGGGCGATGATGCACTCGCTGCGGGGTTGACTCAAGAGTTTGTCGAGCTTTCACGAAGCGCACACAGACTCAAACAAACAAACGCGAAGCAGAGGTGAAAATGGCGAGCAAGAGCTCAGCACGCGACGAAGCGTCGAACGAATCCAGGTTCAACTCTGAACCGGCCTCTCGCATAATCCCGAAGATCAAGGGCCGCGAACGAAAAGAGGTGCAGCTGCTTCTCGAACGCGGCCGCATGCAGGGGCACCTCACCTACGACGAGCTCAACGACGCGTTGCCTCCCGACATGGTGACCTCGGACCAAATCGACGACTTGATGGTGTGGCTGAAGAGCGAAGACATCGACGTCGTCGATGGCGCGCCAGAAGGACAGAGCCGTACCAGTGAGGCACCCGTCGCCGCTACCCGCGGTGCCTCGCGTCGACCCTCCACGATTCCGCCTCCGGTCGAGGACAACTATGCGCAGAAGTCGAACGACCCCGTCCGGATGTATCTCCGCAAGATGGGCTCGGTCTCGCTCCTGACGCGTGAGGGCGAAGTCGAGATCGCAAAACGTATCGAAGACGGCGAGGGCAAGATTTTCGAGGTGATTCTCAACTCCCGGGTCGGCGTTTCGGAGATCCTCGACATCGGCGAGAACCTCCGAAAGGGCAAGCTTCGCGTCAAAGACGTGGTCCGCGACCTCGACAAAGAAGAGGAAGTGGATTTCGAGGCGGCCAAAACCCGCGCGCTCAAGCTCTTCGACAAGGTCAAGCGCATCGAGTCATCGATGACCAAGGTGCGGGGCGAGCTCGACAGCAAGCGCCGCGTCTCTGACCGGAGCAAGAAGCAATACACCGCTCAGATCGACAAGCATCTCGATGAGCGGGTAGCGTTGCTTCGCGAGCTGAACCTCACCAAGAAGCAGATCGACCGAGTCGTTGCTCGCATCAAGAACTACATCCGGCGCGTCGAGCGTGCCGAGCGAGAGATGAACGAAGCCGAACAGCGCGTCGGTGGCCTCAAGTTCAAAGACATGAAGCGGGTGGTTCGCGACATGCAAGAGAGCAAGGCAACCGAGAAGCGAGTTCATCGTCGATACGGCTCCGAAGAACAGATCCTGCTTTCCGAAGAGAACATCCGCGACGCGCAAAAGGCCATCGCGGAGGTCGAAGAGGACATGGGTCAGGGGGTCGCGCACCTTCAAGACACTTACAGGGCACTCGCGGAAGGCGAGCGTCAGACCGAACGCGCCAAGGCGGAGCTGGTCGAGGCCAACCTTCGTCTCGTGGTTTCAATCGCCAAGAAGTACACCAACCGAGGCCTGCAGTTCCTCGATTTGATTCAAGAAGGCAACATCGGTTTGATGAAGGCGGTGGACAAGTTCGAGTACCGCCGTGGATACAAGTTTTCGACTTATGCGACCTGGTGGATCCGCCAGGCCATCACTCGCGCAATTGCCGACCAGGCCCGGACGATTCGAATTCCGGTCCACATGATCGAGACGATCAACAAGCTCATCCGGACCTCCCGCTACCTGGTGCAAGAGCTCGGTCGCGAGCCGGATCCAGAAGAGATCGCCGAGCGGATGGAGATGCCGCTCGAGAAGGTGCGCAAAGTCCTCAAGATCGCCAAAGAGCCGATCAGTCTCGAGACCCCGATCGGCGAAGAGGAAGATAGCCATCTTGGCGACTTCATCGAGGACAAGAACGCCGTGTCTCCCGTCGAGGCGGTCATCGGTGGCAATCTCGAAGACCAGACGCGCCGCGTCCTCAAGACCCTCACGCCCCGAGAAGAGAAAGTCCTCCGGATGCGCTTTGGCATAGGCGAAAAGAGCGACCACACCCTCGAGGAGGTCGGGCAAGACTTCGAGGTCACCCGAGAACGCATCCGCCAAATCGAAGCCAAAGCCCTCCGAAAGCTCCGCCACCCCAGCCGCTCGAAGCAGCTGCGGTCGTTCATGGACAATTAACCGGAGGATGGCGCGGGACGGGCGTGCTCGCGCTGGGGCCCCGGTCGCGTTAGCGTCTCATACGGATCTATACGCACGCTCTTCCCCAGCGCTGTGCTGCCCATCCCGCGCCATCCTCCGATCGATCATTCGCGTTCAGTTCCCGTTCACGCTAGAACCGCTGACAAGGGCCCATAGCTCAATTGGTTAGAGCCCCCGGCTCATAACCGGGTTGTTCCTGGTTCGAGTCCAGGTGGGCCTACTACGTGACGTTGTTTTCGAGGAGTAGGTGTCGGCGCGGCCCGGGTCACCGGGCGACGCGAGTGAATGCACGGGCGCTAACGCTGGCGCTGATTCTGCTTGCGCTTGCGCCTTAGGGAGAGGCACGCTACAGGCCCGCCAGCTTCGGGATAGACGGGAGGCAGTCCTTGCGCGAAGAGCTGGTAGCCCTGGCCAAACTTGCAGAGATGGACGATTCGGCTCGAGACATCGAGAACGAGCTCAAGCAAATCCCCGAACACCTCGAAGAGCTCCGCACTGGGGTGCAGACGCTCGAGAGCATGCTCGCCCAAGAGCGCGAACAGCTCAATGTCGCGAGGCAACTCAAGATTGAGCAGAGCGGCGAGTTGAAGGAACGCACCGAGGGCCTGCAGCGAGCCCGCAAGAAGGCCGCGCAGGCCACCAGCGCTCGCGAAGCGGATGCAGGCGAGCGCGAAATCGAGGCCAATCGCCGCGCGATCAAGGAGCGCGAAGACGAACTCGCGCGCATCGGTCAGGCGATTGAAGCCAAAGAAGCATCGCTCGCAGAGCGCGAGAAAGACTTCGAAGAAGCCAAAGGAGTGCTCCAGTCCGAGGAGGAGTCCTCGAAGACACGCATTGCCGAGCTAGAGGTAGAACGGGGCAAGTTGTTGAACGGCCGCGACGAGCTGGTCGTGAAGATTCCGAAGACCGTGGTCAAGCGATACGACCGTCTCCGCACCGGCATTCCGAACGCGGTCATCATCATCAAGGACGGTACCTGCAGCGCGTGTCGGATGGCACTTCCGCCGCAGCTCGGCATCGAGCTTCAGCGGGCCGACGCTCTCCATCAGTGCCCCCACTGCCGCCGGATCATCATCCATAAGAAGGTCATCGAAGACTGAACACCATGGAAAAGGCCATTCTCACGTGTGCGGTGAACGGGGTGCTCACCAATCCGAAGCAGCATCCTGTTCCAGTCACGCCCGACGAAATGGCGGCGTCCGCCAAGGAGGCGTACGACGCTGGAGCCTCGATCTTCCACATTCACTTCCGACGCCAGGAGCCGAACCTGGGACACCTGCCTTCCTGGGACCCCGAGGTCGCGTTGGCAGCGAGTGATGCGATCCGAGAATTGTGTCCGGGTGCGATCATCAATCAGACCACAGGCGTGATGGACGATGACGTCTCCGGTCCTGTCGCGTGCCTTCTCAGGATCAAGCCAGAGATCGCAGCCTGTAACGCGGGCAGCCTGAACTACCTCAAGCTCAAGAAGGACGGCAGCTGGGCCTGGCCGCCGATGCTCTTCCCGAACACCGTCGAGAAGGTCCAAAAGATGATCGATGCGATGGACGAGGTTGGTGCGATTCCGGAGATGGAGTGCTTCGATGTCGGCATTGCGCGCTCGGTGGACCTCTATGTACGAGCCGGGATGACGGACAACCCGCACTACAACTTCGTCATGGGAGTCGCTTCCGGCATGCCCGCCGATTCCGACCTCCTCGAGCTACTGCTCCGCTACAAGCGCGAAGGCGCGCACTGGCAGGCTACGTTGATCGGCCGCGAAGAGATTTGGCCTGTGCACCAGAAAGCGGCAGACCTCGGGGGCATGCTTCGTACGGGCGTGGAGGACACTTTCTATCTTCCAAACGGGGACAAGACCACCGGCAATGGCCAATTGATCGAGGCGCTCGCGAAGTGCGCCCAGAACGCCGGCCGCTCGGTGGCCTCGCCACAAGAGGCCCGCGAAATGCTTGGCCTCAACTGAAAAGGGGACAGTCCCCTTTCTACACGATGCTGAGCCAACGGTCGTCGGGGACGTTCACGCCCTTGACCGCGTCGAAGTACGCCTTCTGAACGTTTTCCGTAATGGGGCCACGGCTGCCGGCGCCGATCGCGCGGTGGTCTAGCTCGCGAACGGGGGTGACTTCGGCCGCGGTACCCACCATGAACATCTCGTCGGCGATGTAGAGCTCGTCGCGGGAGACGAGCCGCTCTTCAACTTGGATGCCCATGTTGCGCATCAGGGTGATGACCGTGTCTCGAGTAATGCCGATCAGCAGTGAGCCCCCTTGCGCGGGCGTGCTCACCTTGCCGTCGCGGACGATGAAGATGTTCTCGCCCGACGCCTCTGAAACGTAGCCCTGTGGGTCGAGCATGATCGCTTCGTCGTACCCGGCGGCTACGACCTCGCGCTTGGCGAGGATCGAGTTAACGTAGTGGCCCGTGATCTTGCCCTTGGCCATCAGGGAGTCGATCCCCGCGCGCTTGAACGAGCTGACCTTTGCGTGGATGCCTTTGGTCAACCCCTCGTCGCCGAGGTACGCCCCCCAGCGCCACGCGATGATGGCGACGCGGGTGGGGTTCTCGGCACCAAGCCCCATGGCGCCATCACCCATGAAGGCGATCGGCCGGATGTAGCACTCGTCGAGCCCGTTAGTCCGGACCGTCTCGACGCACGCTTCGACGATCTCTCTTGCCGTATAAGGTATCGGGAGCGTACAGATGTGGGCGGACTCGAACAGACGCCGGATGTGATCTTCGAGGCGAAAGACCGCGCTTCGGCCGTCAGCCAGCTGGTAACAGCGGATGCCCTCGAAGACGCCCAACCCGTAGTGAAGGGTGTGCGTCAGTACGTGGACGTTGGCCTGTTCCCACGGAATCAGCTTCCCGTCGAACCAGATCTTGTCCACTTTATCGACCATTGGCGCTCCTGACGCGCCCGTTTGCCTGGGCGTCGCGCGTATGTAGCATATTTCCGCAATTCCGCTGAGTTGACGTGCTTCGGGGCATGGAGTAGACCAGCGCCCGCTTGAGGAGCCCGGATAGCGGCATGCATCCGGGCTCTACGCACTTCGAGGTCGCACCTTGCTGTATTCGTTATTCCATATACTGCTTCAGCCGGAGGTGAGTGGTGGTCCGGCGGCTCCTCCCGCGGGCGGCGGTGGCGCGCCGTCTCCGATTCCGGGCTGCGGTGGTGGTCCGATGGACCTCGGCCTCATCCTCTTGATGTTCGCGGTCCTTTACTTCTTGATGATCCGCCCGCAACAGAAGCGTGCCAAGGAGCACGACACCTTGATGGGCGCGCTCAAGAAGGGTGACATCGTGCGAACCAACGGCGGAATCCGCGGTGAGGTCACGGCTGTCGACGAGCGCGACGTCACGATCGAGATCGCTGACCGCATGCGCATCAAGGTCTTAAAGAGCCACATCGCGGGGTTGGACCAGCCCCCAGCAGAGAAGAGCTGAAGGCACGGGCGAGAATCATGGATCGAGGCTGGTACTTTCGTTTGGCAATCGTCGTCGGCTCCACAATCTTGGGCCTTCTGGCGCTGTGGCCGAGCGTCGACCGCTGGCTGCCCACGCCCGACATCGTCAAAGAATACTTCGACAATCAGATCAACCCCGGGCTCGACATCAAGGGCGGTCTGCGGTTGATGTACGAGGTCGAGGTCGACGAATACATTCGCGACCGCCGTGACCGCATTGCCGAGCAGGTGCAGCGCCAGTGCGGAGTGCTCATCGGCGCGGTGTCGGAGGAAGACGTCGACGACGTCGACAGAGAGACGATGTCGAAGATCCAAGAGCGCTGCAAAATCGAGCGTGTCGATAAAGACGGCGGTGCCGTCCGTGCGATTCGGGTCACGTTCTCCAATCAGGCAGACGCAGACAAGCTCTCGAAGACCTGGGTGCGCGATTATTTCAGAGATTTGCGGGTTGCCAGCGGTGTGGGCGGCCTCGTCGTCGACCTTCACATGCGCGAAGAGCAGCTCAGCAACATGCGCGAGACGGCCGTTCGACAGTCCGAGCGCACCATCACCAATCGCATCGACAGTCTCGGCGTTCTCGAGCCGACCGTGATCGCTCGACCGAACGACGGCGACATCATCATCGAGGTGCCAGGCGCGCAGGAGAGCTCCTTCGAGCGCATCAAGTCGATCATCAGCCGCACCGCGCAACTCCAGTTCAAAATCGTCGATGACGAGGCCACGGACGTGGGGGCGCTGCTTTCCAATCCGCCGCCCGGAATCTACCTCGACGCCGACTCGCAACCCTACCTCGAGGCGTTCGGCGAAGACGCTCGCGAGCTTCTGCGGGACCACATCGCGACCATTCCCGTGCCGGACGACCACGAGCTCGCGATCGGGCGGCAGGATCCAGACCCCGATCGCGGAGGCGAGGGTTGGCGCACCTACTACATGTACCGTGTCGCCGACGTGACCGGTGAAGACTTGGACGACGCTGCCGTCGGCTTCGACCCGCAGAGCGGCAGCCCCGAGGTCGACTTCACGATGAACACACGCGGCGCCTCGCGCATGGCGGACCTCACGGGCTCCAGCATCGGCAAGCGCATGGCGATCGTCTTGGACGACCGCGTCGAGTCGGCGCCCGTGATCCAGGGCCAGATCGGTGCCCGCGGCCGCATTACGCTCGGCGCTTATCTTGACCGCAACGAGCTCCTCCAAGAGGCCAAAGACCTCGTCGTCGTGCTTCAAGCAGGCGCTCTTCCCGCGCCGCTCCGCCCGGCCAACGAACAGCTCATCGGGCCTACCCTCGGTCAGGACTCGGTGACCAAGGGCGCCCGCGCCGCCTTGATCGGAGTCCTTCTCGTCTTGCTCTTCATGGCCGTCTACTACCAAGTGGCCGGCTTGGTGGCCGACACGATGGTCGTCCTCAACCTCTTGCTGCTCCTCGGCATCATGTCGGGGATTGGCGCAACCCTCACCTTGCCAGGAGTGGCGGCGATCGCGCTCACCGTCGGTATGGCAGTCGATGCAAACGTGCTGATCACCGAACGCATTCGTGAGGAGCTGAGGCTTGGCAAATCCCCGCGCTCCGCCGTCGAGCAGGGCTTCGCGCGCGCTTATTCTTCCGTCTTTGATAGTCAGCTGACGACCGCCATCGCGGGCGTGGTGCTCTGGCAATTCGGCACCGGGCCGATCAAAGGCTTCGCGACGATGCTGTTGATCGGCATCGCGACTTCGCTTTTCACCGGCACGTTCTGCTCCAAGGTAGTCTTCGATTGGATCGTTCGCGGCTTACGTGTCCAGAGACTCCGGGTGGGTTGAGATGGAGTTCGTCAAGCCGGGCACCTACATCGACTTCATGAAGTACCGCGCGCCCGTGGTGACCTTCCTCGGGCTTCTTGCGACTTTGAGCCTGGTCTCGCTCTTCTACCCCGGCCCCAACTACGGGATCGACTTCGCTGGCGGCACTGAAATTCAGCTTCAGTTCAGCGCTGATACTTCTCCAGGGGAAGTCCGCGCTGCACTGGGAGAGGCGGGGTACTCACGACCCGATGTGATCAGCGTCGAAGGGGCCGACAACGAGTACATCATTCGCGTGCGCGAGGTCTCGTCGCTTCCAGAGGAGCAGGTTGGCCAGATCCGCGAGTCCGTGAACTCCATACTCGGCGAAGACGTCATTCGCGAGATGAAGGTTTCGCCAGGCGGTGACAAGATCACGCTTCGCGTGTCCGTTGAGGTTAACGAGCAACAGCTTCAAGAGGCGCTCGAGGCCGGAGGCGCGCGCGTACGCTCCGTGAGCTCCCTCGCTGGAAGCCGTGATCCTCGGTACGAAGCCCAACTAGTCGGCGTCGCAGACGAGCTTCTCACTTCGCTTCAAAAGGCGTTTGCCGATCGCGCCCCCGAGACACCGCTTCGGGTCGAGTGGGTGGGCCCAAAAGCCGGCGAGCAACTTAGAGACGCGGCGATCCAGTCACTCCTCTATGCGATCGCGTTCATCATGCTCTACGTGGCGTTCCGGTTCGACATGCGGTTTGCACCGGGAGGCGTCATCGCGATGTTCCACGATGCGCTGATCACACTCGGTGTCTACGTGCTCCTTCAAAAAGAGGTGAACCTGACCACGGTCGCAGCGCTTTTGACGATCATGGGTTATTCGATCAACGACACAATCGTCGTGTACGATCGAATCCGTGAGAACATGGTACGCGTGCGTGACAAGAGCCTCCGCGAGCTGATCAACATCAGCACCTCTCAGATGCTCTCACGAACCATCATCACCTCGGTCACGACGCTCCTTTCAGTCGCTGCGTTCTTCTTCCTCGGCACCGGGGTCATCCAGGACATCGCTTTTGCTCTCGGGATCGGTATCATGATCGGCACACTTTCGTCGATCTTCATCGCGGCCCCGATCACCGAGCTCATGGATCGACGACTGTTCAGCCGTTCGACCGGGAGTTAGCCACGTGGAGCCAACGGACTCCACTCTCCCAAATCCACTTCCGAAACGAGTCTCCGAGTACCACGTCCGGCCCGCGGACGAGCTGGCCTCTGAAACGCTTGCAAGCGCATGCGACCTCGGTGCGACGGCCGCGCAGGTCTTGCTCCATCGCGGCATCGTAGATGTCGATGAAGCTAAGACCTTCCTCGATGCCACGCTCCATGGGCTGAGCACGCCAGAGTCGATGGCGGACCGCGCGATCGCAGCCGACCGACTGTGCCGTGCCATTCGCAAGGGCGAGCGCATCATCGTGTTCGGTGACTACGATGTCGATGGAACGACCTCGGCCCTGATTCTCACTGAAGTCATCCAAGCGCTGGGCGGCGACGCCCAAACCCTAATCGCGGATCGATTCCGCGGTGGATACGGGCTGAGTGACCCTGCGCTCGATCGATGTCTGGCAGAGAGCCCGGCGTTGATCGTGACCTGCGATTGCGGTTCGAGCGACCACGAGCGGATCGGCCGGGCCAACTCCCTCGGCGTCGACGTGATCGTCGTCGACCACCACCTCGTGCCGGAAGAGACGCTTCCCGCTTTCGCATTCCTCAATCCGCATCGGCCCCAATGCGGCTTCGCATACAAGGGTCTTTGCAGCGCCGGCCTTGCCTTCTCTCTCGGGGCTGCACTTCGGACCGAGTTGAAAGCGAAGCTCGACCTACGCGCCTGGCTCGACTTGGTCGCCATCGGGACCATCGCTGATCTTGCGCCTCTCACTAGCGACAACAGGCGGTTGGTTCGTGCGGGGCTCAAAGCACTCGGGTCATCGCGCGCGAGGCCGGCGTTTCATGCGCTTCGCCAACTGACGAAGCTTCGCGAGTCTGCCATGCTCACCTCCCGAGATGTCGCGTTTCGCTTCGCGCCGCGGCTCAATGCGCCAGGCCGCCTGGGCGAGGCCGAGCTGACCCTGCGATTTCTGCAAGCCAAGACATTGCGTGACGCATGGAACCTCGTCGAAGAGGTCGAACGCAAGAACGACGAACGAAAATCGTTGGCTCATCGGGCGACCGAGGAGGCATGCGACCAGGTTCGCGAATTGTACGGCGAAGTGCCAACGACCAGCATCGTCGTCGCGAGCGATGAGTGGCACCGTGGTGTCGTCGGTATCGTGGCGGCACGATTGGTCGATGCCTTCGGTGTCCCGGCCGTCGTCGTCGGGTTCGATGGCGATCACGGTCACGGCAGTGTGCGGACGATCGGCGGATTCGATGCGTACGGCGCGCTCGCACGCTGTGCCGAGGACCTCACCGCATGGGGGGGACACCGCGCGGCGGCAGGTCTCTCGGTTGCCAAAGGAAAGCTGGAGTCGTTTCGCGCCTCGTTTTCCGAAGTGAGTTTCGAGCCGGCGGTAGCGGGCGAGGGGGCTTCGATCGATGTGGAGCTCGGGGGCGTCTATCGGGTCCCCACCCTCAACGATCTCGTTCGGCTCGGTCCGTTTGGAGAGGGCAATCCCGCGCCGAAATTCCTGCTCAACGCGGGGGTCGTCGAGGCTACGGCGGTGGGCCAAGACGGCTCCCATGCCAAGCTTCGATTGCGGATCGGTGAAGACTCGGTGCGCGCGTTTGCGCCCGGCATGTTCTCACGCATCAAAGGGCAGGAGAACGTTCGAATCGTTGGGGAGTTTCAACCCGACCATTGGGTCGGTGGTCACGCGGTCGAGCTGCTCGTCACCGACATCTTGTCCTAGCGCCCCTTCCACTCGGGCTCGCGTTTCTGGAAGAACGCGGCGAGGCCCTCTTTGGCGTCCTCGGTGTTCAGCAGCGCATAAAGCTGCTCGCGGAGATAGGGCAGCGCCTTTTCGGCCGGCATCCTGCGTTGCTGGTTGTAGGCATGGAGACCCATCCGCATCGCCAGTGGAGATCGCTTAGCGAGCTCGGTGGCGAGCTCGGCAACGCGTGCGTCGAGTTGGTCGTCGGGCACCACCTCGGTCACCAGTCCGATCTCTTTGGCCTTGGCTGCCGAGATCCTTTCGCCCAAGAGCATGAGATTGAGCAGGTCGCGGGGCTGAATCACCCGTCGGAGAACGGCCATGATCATCATGGGAAAGAGCCCGCGCTTGATCTCCGGCGTCGCGAAGATCGCACTTTCGCAGGCCACCACGAAGTGACAGCAGGCGACGATGCCCATCGCGCCGCCCATCGCATAGCCGGGCACTCGCGCGATGATCGGCTTGTCGAGCCGATCGAACCGCAGGAGCAGGTCGTCGAACTCGCCCTTCTTCTCGAGCTTGCCTCGGTCGGAGCTCATACCCTTGAGGTCTGCCCCCGCGCTGAATGCATTGCCGGCGCCGGTGAGAACGATGACCCGCACGTCGTCCGCTTCTTCAGCGTCATCGAGCGCCCACAAAAGCTCGTTGACCAGCGCTTGGCTCAGAGGGTTCTTCTTTTCTGGCCGATTGAACGTGAGGGTCACGACATGGCCTTCCTGCCGTACGAGCAGGGCTTCGAATTCGCGATCGCCGATCGGCATGGACCGATTCTCCGGTGCGACCGCAGTGAATTCAAGGCAAACCGCAGCACCCATAACTTCCGGGAGTTGCCGGCTTTTCGGTGGACGTGTAAGGTCCTAGGGAGTCGGGCCGGAGGGGAATTGAGCTGGCAGCGCATCGGTTGTGGAGTCGCATTCGCAGTGATCTTGTCGCTGTCGGCGTCCTCGCGCGTGGCCCACGCCCAGGCGCTCCCGTCCGATACCATCCGTGCGACGCCTAAGGCTACGATCGGCCTGGGGCTGGTGGGCGCGGAGCTCGGTCTCATCATTCCGGCGGCTGCGGGTCTCACCGACCCATGGGCGCTGACGGTGTTCCCCGTCGTCGGGGCTGCGGGTGGCGCGCTCGCCGGATACTTCGCCCTCGACAAGCCCGGTCGTGAAAAGGGCTCCGTAGCTGCGCTCGTGGTTGGGCTCGCAGGGGTTATCCCTGCGATCCTCGTGACCGTGAAGGGCGTGCGTAAAGAACGACAGGAGGCCTACGAGCCGCCGACGATCGAGGTCCGGAGCGACAAAGACCAGCGGGCCCTCGAGCTCGTCGAAGCTGGCCCGGGATTGCTTCGCCGGTCTCGCTCGGGGCTTCGTATCTCCATGCCAGGGGTGTCGTTCAGTCGAGGTGCGATACTCGATGCCGAAACCGCCCAGCTCGGAGGCCGTCTCGGCGGCTTGAAGGGCCGCACGGAGATGCGGCTTTCCCTCGCGTCGGGTGTGTTCTAGCGTCCGTTGATGCTCACCTCCACGGTGCGACGTACCCTCCGCGAGCGCGCGCTCGTCGAGGCGGGAGACCACGTGCTGGTCGCGTGCTCCGGAGGGCCTGATTCGACCGCGCTGCTGCACGTGCTCCATCGGCTCCGAGCCGACTCGGGGGTCACGCTGTGTGCCGCGTCGATCGACCATGCCCTCCGAGCAGAGTCCGGGTCGGAGGTGGCGCAGGTCGGTAACTTCGCCGGGGCCTTGGGAATTCCGTTTCGGTCGGCTCGCATCCAAGTGGCCAAAGAGGAGGCATCGATTCAAGCACGCGCCCGGGAGCTTCGCTACCAGGCGCTTCACGACATCGCGCGTGAGATGAAAGCAACGCGCATCGCCGTTGGACATACCCAAGACGACCAGGCCGAAACCGTGCTCTCACGGATGCTTCGGGGTGCTGGCCTTCGAGGCCTCAGCGGGATCGAGGCACGCAGAGCCGACGGGGTGATCCGCCCGCTTTTCGATTGTCGCCGCGCCGACGTCCTCGCTTATGCCGAAGAACGAAGCCTTCCCTTCATCGAAGACCCCTCGAACCACCAACGCGCGTATGAACGGGTTCGGATCCGGCACGAGGTCATGCCAACGCTTTTCGAGGAAGATGCCCGCGTCGTCGAGCATCTATGCGCGATCGCAGACGAGGCCGCCGAGCTCAACGCTGCGCTCGATGCCGAAGTGCCCGAGCTCCCAGCCTCCGGAGACCGATCGTTCGTGGCCGATCGAGTGGCGCGCCTTGCGCCGCCGCTGCGGGTGCGGTGGCTTCGGCTCTGGTTGGCTCGAGAAACGGGATTAACCCCTACCCGGAGCCACTTAACGGAAGTGGGGCGACTTCTTACGGCTCCCGGTGAGGTCCTGCTAGGATCTGGCTGGTCCATTCGCCGCGACGGTGATGGGCTTTTGTTGGAATATCGTGAGCATCGACGGACGCGCAGCACGCCCCTCTGACCTGAGGATCGACCCACGGTTGCCAAATCGTGTCCGGAGCCTCACAAAGAGTGAAGGGGCAAGTGCCCCATGCTAGCCCGGAGTAAGTTCCAAGCGTCCTGCTTAAGCCTATGAAACAAAGCCAAAAAACACTGCTCTTCTGGGTCCTCGTGATCCTGATGTGCATCGTGATATTCAATTTCGTCGCTCGCGAGGAACAGCCGCGGAGCGTGCCGTTCAACGAGTTCATCAGTCAAGTGACTGACGGCAACGTCAAGAAGGTCAAGATCCGACCGCAAGACAAGCTCGGTGAATACACCTATTGGCTGAAGACCGACGACGAGAGCGCGCCCGCCAGCGGCAACCGTGCGGCCCGCTCCGAAAAGGTCACCGTCGGGATCATGGGGGAGGAGACCAACCAAAAGCTTCTCGATGGCAAGGTGAGCGTCGAGTACCTGCCCGAGGATGAAAACAGCTTTTGGAAGAGCTTCGCCGTGGCCTGGCTTCCGATGATCTTTCTCGTCGGCATCCTGTTGTTCTTCATGCGCCAACTGCAGGCGTCGGGCGGCAAAGCGATGAGCTTTGGCAAGTCGCGCGCCCGCTTGCTGAACGAATCTCAAAACAAAGTTACATTCACCGACGTCGCCGGCATCGACGAGGCCAAGGACGACTGCGAAGAGATCATCGCATTCCTAAAAGACCCGAAGAAATTCCAACGCCTGGGGGGTCGTATTCCCAAGGGCGTACTCCTGATGGGGGCCCCAGGCACGGGTAAGACGTTGCTGGCGCGCGCGATCGCCGGGGAAGCGGGGGTGCCGTTCTTCAGCATTTCTGGTTCGGACTTCGTCGAGATGTTCGTCGGGGTCGGTGCCTCACGCGTTCGTGATCTGTTCGAGCAGGGCAAGAAGCACGCTCCATGCATCATCTTCATCGACGAGATCGATGCCGTCGGCCGGCACCGTGGCTCGGGTCTCGGCGGCGGACACGATGAGCGCGAGCAGACGCTGAACCAGCTTCTCGTCGAGATGGACGGGTTCGAGTCGAGCGAGGGTGTCATCATCATCGCCGCCACCAATCGCCCCGACGTTCTCGACCCGGCGATCTTGCGTCCCGGTCGTTTCGACCGACGCATCATCGTTCCGCGGCCCGACCTCAACGGCCGTCAGGGCATCCTCGCGGTTCACACCCGCCGGGTTCCACTGGGCGACGACGTTCAGCTAGGCATCATTGCACGCGGGACCCCTGGTTTCTCCGGGGCCGACCTCGAGAACCTAGTCAACGAGGCGGCGCTTCTGGCGGCACGCCAAGACAAGGATTTGGTGTCGATGGCCGACTTTGAGATGGCCAAGGACAAGGTCATGATGGGCTCCGAGCGGCGCTCGATGGTCATCAGCGAGCACGAGCGCAAGACGACCGCGTATCACGAGGCAGGCCACACCCTGGTCGCCTGGATGCTCCCGAACCACGACCCGATCCACAAGGTTACGATCATACCGCGTGGGCCTGCGCTAGGTCTCACCATGGCGCTTCCCGAGGAAGACCGTCAGAGCTATAGCGCCGAGTGGATTCGGGACCGGATCGCAATGGCCCTGGGTGGAAGGCTCGCCGAAGAGGTCGTCTTCGGGCAGCTCACGACCGGCGCCGCCGACGACTTCAAAAAGGCCACCCAGCTCGCCCGCTCGATGGTGACCGAGTGGGGGATGAGCACCCGCCTCGGCCCACTGTCTTACGTCGAGAAAGAGGAGACCGGATTCCTCGGTCAGAGCTACCACAAGGATTACTCCGAGGAGACCGCGAAGGAGATCGACGACGAGGTGCGCCGCATCATCAACGCGCAATACGACCGTGCCAAGATTGTCCTCGAGGGCCATCGCGAGAAGCTCGATGCCATCGCCGAGGCATTGCTCGAGCGTGAGACCCTGGGCCGCGACGAAATCGAAGCGATCATGGCCGGGGAGGAGCTCCCGCCACCGGTCATCGTGAGCGTTCCCACCTACGCGGAGAAGCGCCGCGAAAGCGAAGAAAAGCGAAAGGGCGCGATTTTTCAGCCGCGTCCGCGCGAGGTCCCCAGCGCTGGGTAATGACGGAGGTTCTGATGCCGGAGCTGTGGGGTGTCATCAATGTGACGCCAGATTCATTCAGCGACGGTGGCAGGTTCCTCGACACCCAGGCCGCGATTGCTCACGGCAAAAGGCTCCTCGAAGAGGGAGCGGATGTGCTCGATGTGGGTGGCGAGTCGTCGAGGCCCGCCGGGAACACGTATGGCGCCGGTTTTACGACCGTTTCGGCCACGGAGGAGATCGCCCGAGTCGTCCCCGTGATCGAGCAGCTCGCCGGAGAGCTTCGAGCCCGGGTCTCGATCGACACGGTCAAGCCCGAGGTCGCAGAAGCGGCCCTCGGGGCTGGTGCCTCGATCGTGAATGACGTGCGCTGCGCACAAAACCCGGCGCTGGCCGAGGTGGCCGCCGCTGCCGGGGCCGAATACGTCGTGATGCACAACCGCGGCCACGGTGAGGTCCGACCCCCTCACACCAGCTACGAAGACGTCGTTTCGGAGGTGCTCGAGGAGCTTCTCGAGGCTGCTCGACGGGTCGAGGCGGCGGGCGTTCCCCGAGCTTCGATCTGGCTGGACCCGGGCCTCGGCTTCGCCAAGACGACTTGGCAGACCGTCGCGCTTCTAAGATCTCTTGGGCGTTTTCCAAAGAGCGGATACCGTGTACTTGTGGGGCCTTCTCGGAAATCCTTCATCAGCGAGCTTGCGCCCAACCCGAGCGGCGGGGCACCTTCGGCCGATGACCGCCTCGGGGGGACCGCGGCGGCCGTCGCGCATTGCGTCGCAGCTCGGGTAGACGCCGTGCGAGCCCACGATGTCCGCGTGATGCGTCAGCTCATCGACGTGATGAACGCGCTCACCAAACCCGCCGAGGGGGCACCATGATCGAAGTGCTCACCGGTGCGTTGAGTCAGCTCGTCAACGGCTTCGTTGGTTTCTTTCAGCGTGGGGCCTGGGACGTGCTCCACGACTGCCTCGACATCGGCTTGGTTGCCGTTCTGATCTACTGGGCTTTGGTGATCCTACGCGGCACGCGCGCCATGCAAGTCGCCATCGGGCTTTGCCTCGTCTTCGTGGGTTACCTCTTCGCGCGACGCGTGGGATTGGTGACGGTGACCACGATCTTGGACTCGGTCTTGGCTTATCTCGCCGTGATCGTCGTGATCATCTTTCAGTCCGACATTCGTCGCGCACTGGCACGAATGGGTCGGCGGCCGCTGCTTCGTGGGCAACGCACCGCCAAGGAAACGCAAACCATCGAGGAAGTGATCAAGGCAGCTGGCACGCTCGCCCAAAAACGCATCGGTGCCCTCGTTGCTTTCGAGCGAAGTGCCGCTCTCGACGAGTTCATCGAACGCGGATCCGAGGTCGATGCCCGAGTGAGCAAAGAGCTGCTGCACAGCATCTTCGTGCCTAGCTTCGAAAACCCGATGCACGATGGCGCCGTCGTCATTCGCGAAGGACGCGTCTGGCAAGCTGGGGTGTTCTTGCCGATGGCTGGCACCGCCGGCGGGGACCGAACGCTCGGCGCACGCCACCGGGCCGGGCTCGGCATCACCGAGGAGACCGACGCCGTCGTCATCGTCGTGAGTGAAGAGCGGGGCGCGATTTCGCTGTGCTTCGACGGCAATATCGTCCGCAATCTCGATGTGACTTCCCTTCGAGATGCTCTTTACGGCCTGTTTTACGCGCCAAAACCCGCTCGCAGGAAGTCCGACCGACGGAGCACGGCCGTACCCCCGGAGCCCGCTCGCGCCCCGAGTCAAGATGCTGTGCTCTCGGTCGGCAAGGCTGAGGAGACCTCGTGAGCGCTTGGCTTGACGGGCTTCAAGCGGTCCGCTTCTTTTTCACCGAGAACCTCGGCCTCAAGGCAGGCGCGCTCGGAGTCGCCATCTTGATGTTCTCCCTCGTCCATGGGGCGGAGGACATGGAAAGAAATGTCTATATCGACGTAGTGGTTCAGCCGCCCCCGGATGCCGAGGACATGATCCTGGTGACCGACATTCCCGATCGGGTTCGCGTGCGACTCAGGGGTAGCCGTGCCCGGCTAAACGCAATCCGCCAGGAGAATTTGCCCCCGGCCGATGTAGAGCTCAAGACGGTCGAAGAGCCACGGTACTACTTCGAGAAAGAGGCTTTTGATCTGCCCGCCGGTGTCACCGTAGTGGGTGTGGTGCCGCCGTCGCTCGCGTTCAAATGGGTCCCGCAAGCGACTCGCGAGCTTCCCGTGGAATTGCTCTTCGATGGAGAGCTCTCCGACGACCTCGAGTGGGGCGCGGAGGCCGAGGTGTTTCCGCCAAAGGTTGGTGTGAAAGGCCCGCGCGACGTCGTGAACTCGATGAGGACGGTGAGAGCCATGGAGATCGATGTATCCGCGCTCGGAGCCGGCGTGATCCAACGGGACATCCCCCTGGTTGGGGCGCCCGCGAACACCACATTCGAGACGCTGTCCGTCCTCGTAACGCTGCGCGTACAGGCCAAAATGTCCGAACGCGTTCTGTCACCACTTCGCGTCGACGCGGAAGGTGCCATACCTCAATCCCTGCGACCCAGGGCGGTTACCGCTCGCATCCGTGGTCCGCAGAGCATCGTCGACCAGCTCAACCCCGCTTCGGTGCTCGCTGTCGTCAATCTGGGCGCGCTCGAGCCTCAAAAAGGTAACTTCCGTGTTCCCGTCGAGCTTCGGGGTCTTCCGGACGGCGTCGAGGCCATCGAGATTACGCCGAACGAGGTCACGGTCGCGCTCGAGGAGGGCGGCAACTAGAGCCACAATCTCGTGACTAAGGCGCGGGGGTCGCTTCGAGCTCGCGCTCTGCTTGGGATGCGATGTCTTGGGCCATGGCCTGGATGCGGTCCTCCTTGGGGCCCTCGATCATGACTCGCAGCTTAGGCTCGGTTCCGCTCCAGCGGACGAGCACACGGCCGCTCTTGCCGAGCGCCTTCTTCGCGAGCGCGATGGCGTGGGTCGTCTTGGGGAGCTCCTCGAGAGGGCGTCGGCCCGGCAACGTGACGTTGACCAGCACCTGGGGGACCCTTTCCATCACTTGCGATGCGAGCTCCGAGAGAGGGCGTCCTTCACGAAGTACGATGGCGAGCACCTGCATCGCCGCTACGAGCCCATCGCCCGTCGTTGCATGATCGAGAAAGATCAGATGTCCCGACTGCTCGCCGCCGAAGTTCAGACCACGCCTGCGCATGGTCTCGACGACATAGCGATCACCGACGCTGCAACGGAGCAGCTTCCCGTTGTCGTCTTCGAGCGCGCGTTCGAGGCCGAGGTTGCTCATCACAGTGGCGACGAGTGTCCGTCTGCGTAGGCGGTTCGCGCGAAGCATGCGAGTTGCGCATAGGGCCATGATCACGTCGCCGTCGATCCGATTGCCTTTTTCATCGATCATGATGACGCGATCTGCATCGCCGTCGAGGGCGATGCCGAGGTCTGCATGGCGCCGCCGCACCTCTTTGGCGCACGTTTCGGGGTGTAAGGCTCCCACGCGATGGTTGATGTTCTTTCCGTCGGGCTTTACCCCGATCGCATGAGTCGTAGCGCCGAGCTCGGAGAACACGAGCGGCGCCGTGCGGTACGCAGCACCGTGAGCGGCATCGACCACGATTCGCACGCCCTCGAGCGTGAGCTCATTCGGAAACGAAGCCTTGACGAAAGCCACGTAGCGTCCCGGCGCATCATCGAGGCGCTCGGCACGACCCACCCTCGTTTTGGTGGGGCGGTTCTTGTCGAGCTCGGTTCCGAAGACGAGCTGCTCGACCTCGTGCTCGACTTCGTCGGCGAGCTTGAAGCCGTCTGAGCCGAAGATCTTGATCCCGTTGTCCTGGTAGGGGTTGTGCGAAGCGCTGATGACGACGCCGGCATCGGCGCGCATGCTGGTCGTGAGGTGCGCGATCGCAGGTGTCGGGAGCGGGCCTGAGAGCAGGACCTCGCCGCCTTGCGCGCAGATCCCCGAAGCAACTGCCGTCTCGAAGAGGTAGCCCGAAAGCCTCGTGTCTTTGCCGACAACGATTCGGGGGACGTGCTTCACCCGCTGGCGGGCCTGATAGGCTATTGCGGCGCCGATGCGAAAGGCGATCTCGGGAGACATATCGCCTCGGTTGGCAAGACCACGAATGCCGTCGGTTCCAAAGAGTTTTCGGCTCATCCTGACTTCAGGGCTCCCACGTAACGTCGATACTCCAGTTCGATGGGGGAGCAAACGTCCCCGTCGTCACGAAGCTTAGCGGCCAAAGCGCCTCGATCAAAAATCCAGGGCGTTGCGCTTGGCCGGTCGAGTTTGGGCCGCCCTCGTTTCTGCGGGCCACGAACTGGCCTTCGACGTAGAGCCCGCGGATGGGCACGTTGTCGGGCAGAATCGAGTCCACGTTGAACCCGACCTGCACGGTGGTGTCGGAGTCGAACTCGCTGACACCCGACCCTCCCTGCACCCCGAACGTTGGCGCAAGCCCACCGAACTGAGACTGCAGTGACGCGGAAAACAAGCCGGCGGCGACCCCGGAAAGAAAGCTCGTCGTTTCGGCATTGGCGCCTTCGGTAGTCGCGGCGAGACCTCTTTCCTGCCGGGTGGTCCCCGTGACGAGGAGCGCAATCACCTGAGCCTCGCTCGTCGTTGGGGCTGTCGAGGTGAACTCGATCGTCGGATTGCTGAGGCGCCCGGACACCGTGACCGTGACCGAATCCGTGCTGCCGCGCAGAAGATGTCGGGCGACGAGGTCGACCTTCGCGTCCATGTCGGGGTCGCCGTCGAAGACCATGCTGCCGGAACGGAGCTCGAAGCGCTTGCCGAAGACATGGAAGTTACCCCGCTTGAAGTTCACGTTGCCCTTGACGATGAACTCCTCGTCGATCGTCGTATCCAATCGCGTGCTGGCTTCCACGTAAAACCCCTGATCCCTGCTGCGGATTACGATCGCTTCGTCGGATCGGATCTCGAGGTGTATTCGGTAGGGGACAGTTGGGCTCGGTGGAGTGTATTCTTCGCCCGCGAAGAACACCTCGGGGTGGGGTGCCAGGTCCTGGGGCGTCGCCGAGCTTTCGGGGATATCGAGATCGAGCTTGCGCAGCCGAATCTCTCCGTCGAGGCCGTCGTCTTCGAAGGTGGCAAGCAATCGCGCGTTTCCGTCGACGCGAGCCATGATCGAACCCTCCTGCCGAAGGGGGAACGAATTGGTTCGTACTTCGATGTCGAGCTTGTGTGCACTCAGCCCCTTCAGCACCAAGCGACCGTCTGCTTGCGCCGAGCCCTTGGCATCGGTCGCCGTCAAACCGGCAATCGCGATTCCATCCTCGTCGAAGATCGCTCTGCCGGCCACTTTGTCCAGTGTTTGACCGACGTTTCGTAGGTCGATGCGGCCGTCTGAAAGGTCCACGCTCCCTACGAAGTTCGGATCATCGATCGTCCCCTGGGCGCTCACGCTTCCGAGCAGCGTCCCCTGAACGTTCACGAGACCAGCCATCCAGGCCAACACCGCCTGGAGGGGCATGCGATCGAAGTCGGCCTGGCCCTTGAGCTTACCGCGCTCCGCGAGGACGGGCACCATGTGCTCTCGATCCCACAGGAGCGGAATTTCCCCGGCGATCTTGGTGGAGCCCGCGTTCCACCAACTCATCGTTGCATCGAGCTTACCGATCCCCTTTTTGTATTCCGCGTTGATCTCGCCCTCGGCCGGCGGCGTTTCGACGATGGTGTTCACCATCACGCCCCGACGCCCTGGCTGAATACGTCGCGCACGAAGCTCGTCAGTGTTGAGCGAAAGCGACAGGGTCGGGTCGTTGCCGAACAAATTCGCAACCCTCAAACGTGCCTTGACCAGCCCGGCGGCGTAACGGCACACGTACGGGATGTTCTCCACGGGAGCGTTGTAGAGGTCTGCGCTGAGGCGCGTGACCGGTAGATCGGGCACCTTGGCCGCCTTGAGCCAGTCATCGAGGGGTGTCTCCGCGGTGGCGTCGAGCCGAAGGACCTGCGAGGAGCCCACCACGCCATCCATCGTGATCTCGGTGACGTCGTCCGCCAGCTCAGCCCGCAAGGTCGCGCGGGGGTGGGCTTCGCTGCCGCAGAGGCCTTCGGAGGCATCGGAACGCCAGTCGAAGCTCGCGTAGAAGTCACCGCGTGTCTGAAACGCGCCGCCAGCAAGGGTCAGACTCGCCGCGAGCTGCAGCCGTTCCGCGTCTGGCAACACGCGCCGGCCGAGGATGTCCGGCAGCTCGCTCAAACGCCGCGGGGGCACGCGCATCGACAACCGCCAAGGCGATGTCTCCAGAGTTTCGATCGTCTCGCTCGGATGCTGCACGAGGTTGACGAGGTCCACGAGAAGGCTTCCTTCGCCGTCGAACAACGACCCTTGGTCATCCGCGAAGCCCAGCTGTGCCAGAAGAGCACCGTACTCGTAACGAAACTTCGACGAAAACTCGACTGGTCCCCAGCTCCGGATCGCCAATGCGGGAACACCGATCCGTCCCTTGAACGAGGGGGCGTCGATCGAGCCGGAGAGGGTGATGCTGGCATCCGCGTATCCGGTGATGTCGGGCATGTCGTCTTCGAGGATGAGCTCGAGCAGGGTGAGGTCCATCGCGCCCGTGCTCAGGGTCGTCTCGTAGACGCCTCCGCGTAGTGCGTTACGGATGCTTCCGGCTCTCGGGTCGACCAGCCCCGTCGTGCTGAGGGTGAAGTTGCCGCGGCCGCCCAGGTCTACCTGCGCGTCTGCGTCGAGCTGACTTTGGTCGTAGTTGATCAAATAAGCTGCATTGACGGGAGAGATGTCCCAGAGGTTCGCATCGGTGAGGGTGCCCTCGGCGACGATCGTCGGTTGACGATCGAGGTCCCCACGAAACTCGAAGTGAAGGTCGACTCTGCCCGTGAAATCGGGCGCTTTCTCTGGATAGAGGATCTTCAGAACGGCGAGGTCGAAGTTCTGCAGATCAGCCTCGATGTCGTCCGGCCCGTTGAATCGCCATTCGCCGCTCGCCTGCAGGCGTTGGTCCCCCTTGCCCATGAGCACCCGGTCGAAGGTGATGCCGTTGACCGGATCGAGGACCAGGTTGTTTACCGATCCTCGCCATGAGAGCTCCGCGACGGCCAACTCGATCGTGTCGACGTCGAGCCGATAGATGCCGTTGGCTGCCTCGATCCGCGCGTGGAACTCCGCACGTCGCTCGCCTGGAGCCGCGAAGGAGCCACCGGCTCTGTATTGGTCTGGCCCCCCGGTGACGAGCGCCTCTCCCTGCCCGATTGGGTAGCCAGTGACGCGGATCTCCGACCCCTCGAGCTTGACGTCGATCTTCGGTCTCTTCGGATCGCCCCAAACGCGTCCCTCGAGTAGGAGCGTTCGGGCCTGGACCGCGCCGTACCTGAAATTGTCGAATCGGACCCAACCTCGTGTATCGAAGTCCCCTGCCATGCTGGTACGGATCTCGAGATCGAACTTGGCGCCGCCTTTGATTCCAGGTGCCCACTCGACGAAGTTCGGATCCGCGCTGACATCGGGAATCGCCCCACGGGCGTAGATCTCGGAAACGCCGCTGTATTCGAAGTGCCCGCTCAACGAGAGCTGGCCGCCGGCGTACTGCGTTTCGAGCGATTGGACATCGACGCCGTCGGGACGCGCTCGAGCCTTGGCGACGAAGGCGGGGATCTGGATGTCTTCATAGCGAAAGCCTTTGGTTTCTATTTCGACTCCGATGATGTCCTTGCGTTTGGGATCGGCAGAGAGCTGGAGCACTCCGTTGGCGTCGACGTTGGGTGCGCCATTGATCATCTCGGCCAGCCGTAAGCTGTTCGATGCGATCTCGATCGTCGTGACTCCCTCGTCGGGGAGCTCTCCTTTGATGCGCGTCCGTCCGCCCGCGGTCATCACGTCGGCCTGCAGGCGGTAGTTATCTTCCGAGCCCCATAGGCGTACCCAGCCGTTCGCATTCCCTTTCAGAGACTCGGCCCACTCGAAGCCGACGTCTCGAAGGGTCTCTGCGCTCACCGGGTCGACCCGGACGTAGAGGTCCAGGTCGAATGGGTCGTCGTACGTGCCGCCGGACGGCGGGCGATACACGACTTCCGCTACCATGTGCTCGGTGCCCCGGCTGGTTTCGGCGAGCACTTGGGTGCCCCGCATGTCGGTATACACCGTCCCGACGACGTTGTTGATCTGCCCCTCGAAGGGGAACGGGCTGACGATTCGGCCGTCGCCCGACCAAATTTCGATCTCGGTGATCTCGTAGAACTCCATTCGGCCGCGTGCGTGCAGGTCGATGATGCGAAGGCCCTGGAGGCCGAGGATCTCGCCGAATACCTCGATGTTTCTAAGGTCCATGTCGTCGACGATGGCGTGGAAGGGCTCCCCCTCCGAGGGCGTCGGATCCGCCGGTTCGAAGGCATCGAGGAAGGTAGGAGAGCCTTCGCCGTTGTCGATGAGGCGCACCCAACCGTTGGTGAGGTCTGCGTAGTAGAAGCGTAGCTTGCCGCGTAGTCCGGCGATGGGGTCGATGCCGAGCTCGATGTGCTCGCCATAGATGATGGGCTTCCCATCCTGGTCGAACACGAAGGTGTCCTTCACGATCGTCTTCCAAAGACGGAGCTGTGTGATGTAGCCCGCCTGCAGACGACCCTGCATCTCGCCCGTGACGAAGTCGTTGAGGATGTCGCGAGCCAGTCGATGGCCTAGAGGGGTATCCAGGTGGAACAGAACGCTGGCGATCAAGGAGAACACCGCGAGTGCCGGCCAACCGAGAAACCAACTCACCAATCGGGAAATCCAGCGCATCAGAACGCCTCACCGATCGTGAACTGAATGGCCCCTGGAGCCCCGCCGCGAATGAAGCGAAAGATGTTGAATGCGTTCGGTGGAGGCGGCTCACCGACGACCTGCCATTTCGGAATGAGGAAACCGAAATCGAGGCGAATCGGCCCCACTGGGGTTTGGTAGCGGAAACCGAAACCAGCTGCAGCGCGGATGTAATTGAAGCGGTAGAACTTGCCCCGATTGACGTCGCCGAAGTCCATGAAGAACGCCGTCGCGAAGTTCTGCGTGACGGGAAGGCGCCATTCGACGCTCGCCTCCCATCGACGAAGGCCTCCGTCGTTTCGCGCATCGTTGCCCTCTTCGGTCAGAGAGTCGACGCTGCCGGGGTCGCCCAAGAAGCCGGGGAAAAACCCGCGGTGGCTGGTGGGGCCACCCGAACGTAGGCGGTAGCTCTGGGGTCCGAGCTGTTGGCCGATCAGGTCGAGTCGCTGTGTGTCTCTCGAGAACAGAAACATCGCGCCGATGCCGAACTTGAAGGCCAGAGTCGAGGACAATGGGAGTGGAATGTAGCCGCGGACCTCGGGCGTGACGCGTACGTATTGCCACGAGCGTTTGATTTTCGCCGGCGACTGCTGGCTTCCCACTTGGAAGAAGAACCCCGCTCGGGGACTTCGTGAGTCGTCGCGCAGGTCTACCACGATGCGCTCGTCGAAGAACGCGACCTGATAGCTTCTCGGGAAACGAGGATCTTGGTCGACGACGAGGTACGCATCGTAGTTCAGGCCGCCGGTCAGGAGCAGTCGCCCGTCGAGAAACGGGCGGGAGAGCTGACCGGACACTTGAAGATCGTGCCGCCGAAAGAGCTCGTAGGGGTCCGGGCCCCAGTCGTGGCGAAACCGCATGGTGGACGTGGTTCGGGCCTCGATGAAGGCCGGCCGTTGGTACGAGATTCTGACCTCGTTGCCGAGAATGAATCCCCGCCCGAACCGGAAGAACGGATCGGTGGCGACGATTTTCGGGCGGTCCTCGATGCGTAAGTTGCGAAAGCCATCGATGAAATTGCGGTGCTCGAACCGGCCGAGCAAGTGGACATCGGAGATGCGGGTGTCCTGCTCGAGCGTCAGGGTCGAGAGGGTGCCGCTCTGGACGCCTGCCCCGATGCCCCAGCGAATCTGCCTCCCCGGCTCGACGGCGATATTGATGTCGACGATGCCGGTGCAGGCCTGATTTTCGTCGACTCTCGCCGTGTCGATGATGTTCACCGTCGCCAAGGCGCCCAGGGCGTAGACCGCACGTTGCGCATCGGCGAGCTTCAGCAGGCTGTAGGCCTCGCCCCGCTTCAAGTCGGCGACAGCAAGGATCGTTTTGGCCGGCAGGTCCTGGTTGCCCGTCACGACGACGTTCCCAATGGCACAAGGTGGACCGGTCTCGACACTGAACCCGACAGAAGCCTCGCGCGCATCTCGGTCGATCTCGACTCGCCCCCAGGCGCGGCCGCACGCGTAGCTGGCATCCCGGAGCTGACGCCGAATCTCGCGCTTGCTTCGCTCGTAGAGTGCTTCGTCGAAGGGTTTGCCGATCTCGAGCGCAATGGCTCTCTCGATCTTGCTGCGATTTTCTGGACTCCACCCTTCGTGGCCCACGACATCGATCGAACGGACCAGCACCGGCAGCCCTTCCTCGATCTCGATTCCGATCTCGAGCTCGCATCCCTCGTCCTCACCCTCCCTCTCGCACCAGGCGTCCCCGTCGGGGCCGACGACGATGCGGTCCGACGTCGCAGCCGAAGGTGGGTCGAACTCCGAGCTGACGACCGCAGCGTCGTAGTAGCCGCGTGCCTTGTACCAGCGTTCGATCCGGTCTAGGTCGCGCTCGAACACCGCCGAATCGAGCGTGGGCCACCCCTTGCGAAGCTTCCTCCAGAGATCGAACGACGCCCGCTTCCCGTCGAATGGCGGGACCCCGCACTCCCGATCGACGCTGGTCCCAAACGCGATGGTCACCCGATCGCGCGGATGGCTGGCCAGGCAGGCCTGAAGCGCCTCGGGGTCGAGGTTCTCCATGCCGCTGAAACGAATCTTGTCGATGCCGTAGCTATCTTCTGGAATCGTCTTGCAGCCGCTCGCCAGTACGAGAAGCAAGCAGATGCATCGCTGGCGAGCCATCTACCTACGGCTTGTAGCGCGACGACCCCCGGTTCCGCCAGCGATCGGCGTAATTTCGGCCGTTTGGCGCTTCCCGCCTCGACTGCTACAGCTACCGCCCCTCGAAAAATGAAGCAGTACTTCGTCCAGACCTTCGGCTGCCAGATGAACGTCCACGATTCGCGCCGGATCGAGGAGGTGTTGCGCGCCCACGGGTATCGTGAGGCCAGCGAGCCGGCGCTTGCCGATCTACTGGTCGTCAACACGTGCAGCGTCCGCGAGAAGGCGGAGCACAAGCTGATGAGCTTGCTGGGGACTTTTCGGCCTTTCAAGGATGCCCGCCGGGGCATGGTGCTGGCCGTCGCCGGGTGCGTCGCACAGCAAGAGGGGGAGCAATTCCTCAGAAAAGCACCGTTTGTCGACATCGTGCTCGGGCCGGACAACATTGCCGAGCTGCCTGCCCTCGCACGAGAGGTGGAGCAGGGTGCCCCGCCGATCACGCGCACCGTGTTCGACATGGACGACCCGCAGTTCCTTCGGGCCACGCCCCATGACGATCGTCGAGAGGTCACCGCGTACGTGACGGTCATGAAAGGTTGTGACGAACGATGCACGTTTTGTATCGTTCCTCATACGCGCGGCTCCGAGCGTTATCGCGCGGCGGACGAGATCGTGGGGGAGATCGTCGACTTGGTCGCCGGGGGGGTGCGGGAGATCACCTTGCTCGGGCAGACCGTGAACTCGTGGCACGAGCCCGGGCTCCGAGCGCAGATGAAGCCGACCTCCAGACTCGCTCCATCGACCTCCGAGTTCGCATCCCTGCTGCGTCGGATCGCGCGCGAAGTGCCCGAGCTGCTCAGGCTCCGCTACACGTCGCCCCATCCTCGGCACGTCACCCCGGAGCTCGTCGCCGCGCATGCCGAGCTCCCGGTGCTTCCGGCCCATGTTCATCTGCCTGTGCAGTCCGGTTCCGATCGAATTCTCAAACGGATGGCCCGCCGCTACACGGCACGCGACTACATCGAGCGCTCGCGCGCGCTACGGGAGGCCAAGCCCGGGCTTACCTTGTCGTCGGACTTCATCGTCGGTTTCCCCGGGGAGAGGGACGACGACTTCGAGCGCACCCTCGACCTCGTGCGGGAGGTCGGATTCGTTTCCGCGTTCGGTTTCAAGTATTCGCCGCGTCCGTACACCTCGGCGCTCCAGCTCAGCCATGAAGTGCCAGAGCCTGTGAAGGATGAGCGGCTCGCAAGGCTGTTTGCGGTCGTCGAGACCCAACAGCGCGCGCATTTGGAGTCTTTGGTCGGAACCGATCAACGCGTCCTGGTTGAGGGGGCGTCGCCAGGCGACTCGGGGCGTTTCGCCGGGCGCACCGATCGAAACGAGATCGTGCACTTCGTGGCTCCGGAGGGGCACGATCCGACCGGTGAGCTCGTGGCCGTGACGATCGACGCGCCGTTTCGGCACAGCCTGTCTGGATTCATGACCGGGGCCGAGCAACTGCAGGGGTCGGGACCACGCATGCGGCTCTCGGTGCTCGACGCTGGAGGCCCGGGCTGACCACCGGCGTCCGGTGGGAGCGCCTTCGCGCATGGCGCTTTGCGATTCTGTACATGGGCCTC